>OBPM01000011.1_pt1 | contig 82731 bp, 78 predicted proteins | sample 1493981 | NCBI WGS metagenome assembly OBPM01 (sample SAMEA3275485, study PRJEB22092) | marine metagenome | reverse complement strand
GGCTGGCCTTGGGTTTTTTAAAGCAAAGCGCACCCCTGACATGTACGGATTATGTCTTGCAAGCATAGGCCGAGGTATCGTTAGAATTCGCGTGATAACGACCCCAAAATCATATCTGAAATTCCTTGCTGGATTTTGCAAAGCGTGATTTCCTCGATGCGGCATTCCGCCGAATCACATAGGAGTTACATCGTGAAATCAACGAGTTATCTGGCATTTGCCTTGTCTTGCTGCATCGGCACTTCAGCCCTTGCCAGTGGCCTAGACTTCACCCTCGACAATGAAACCGGCTATGACATCCATGCCGTATACATTGACGCAAACAGCAGCAACGTCTGGACCGATGACGTCATGGGCACCGATATCTTGGAAGACGGTTCTGCCGTGGATATCAGCTTCTCGGAAGGTCAAGACACCTGCATCTGGGATCTGAAAGTCGATTGGACCGAAGATTACCCCTCCACCGTTTGGACCAATTTGAACCTTTGCGACATTTCGAAAGTTACCCTGAAATACAACCGCGACACCGACGTCACCACCGCTTTCACCGAGTGATATGACCTTGTCTGACCTATCGGGCGCGCGATGTTTTCGAGCCCCGATCTGGGCAAGCAGAGGCAAGAGGCTTTGGCCGCGCTAAAGCCTCTTGCCGCTGCGGGGCAGGCGCGGCGGCGCATGCTGATTTTTGATTTACCTTGGGCAGATAAGCGATAGATAGGGGATCGAGTTCAGCCAACCTTGGCGGCGCAGCGCCTGCTTGCGGCCGCCTTTTAGATGAAAGCCGCCATGACCGCCCTGCGCAGCGATACCCCCGCGAAATCTTCCTATGACGTCATCATCATCGGCGGGGCCATGCTTGGCTCGGCCACCGCATGGTTTTTGGCGCAGAATGCCGATTTCAACGGCTCGGTCTTGGTGATTGAACGCGACCCAAGCTATGCTTGGGCTGCGACCTCGCATACCAATTCCTGCATCCGCCAGCAGTTTTCCAACCCGCTGAATGTGCAGATCTCGCAGTTTGGCGCGGAATTTGTGCAAAACCTGCCGCGCTATATGGGGGCTGCATCGGGCGCGCCCAGCCTAAAGATCCAGAACTTTGGCTATATGTATCTGGCCGACAGCCCTGCTTTTGCCGAGGTTTTGCGCGCAAGCCATGCGGTGCAGGCCGCCGCAGGATCCGCCACGCGCTTGCTGACGGCCGATCAGATCAAGGCGGAATACCCGTTTTACAACACTGACGATCTGATTTTGGGCTCGATCAACACCGTCAACGAGGGGTATTTTGACGGCATCACCGTCTTTGACCAATTCCGTCGCGGCGCGCGCGCGGGCGGGGTCGAGTATCTGGCTAATGAGGTTGTAGCCCTGACCAAAAACGCCGCCGGCACGCGGGTTGAAAGTGTCACGCTGAAATCGGGCGAGGTGATCGCTTGCGGCCAGATCGTCAATGCTTCGGGCACGCGCGGGGCCATGACGGCGGCAATGGCAGGGATCAGCATCCCGATTGCCCCGCGCAAGCGCTTTACTTGGGTGTTTAGCGCCGAGACGCCGCTCGACCGGCCGCTGCCGCTGACCATCGACCCGTCTGGTCTGCATGTGCGCCAAGACGGTGCCACCACCTATATGGCGGGCGGCCATACCGAGGCCGATCCAACGGTCGAATTTGACGATTTCGAGATGGATCACGCGCTGTGGCAAGACCATATCTGGCCCCTGCTTGCCACCCGCATTCCCGCCTTCGAGGCGATCAAGGTACAGCGCGAATGGGCGGGGCATTATGATTTCAACACGCTGGATCAAAACGCCATCACCGGCCCGCACAGCGAGGTTGCGAACTTTTTCTTTCTGAACGGATTTTCCGGCCACGGCCTGCAACAAAGCCCGGCCATGGGGCGCGGCACCGCCGAATATCTGACCTATGGCGGCTATCGCAGCTTGGATCTAAGCCCCTTTGGTTTTGACCGCATCACCCAGAACCGCCCGTTTTTTGAGACAGCGATCATCTAACGCAAAAGGGCCGCATCGGTTGCGGCCCTTTTTCAAATCCTGAAATCCGCCTTATTCGTCGGGCAGTTGCCGCACCGCCCCTGTCGCAGCCGAGGTGGCAAACAGCCCATAAGCCCGCAGCGCTTGCGAGATTTTGCGCGCACGCGGCTTGGCAGGTTTCCAACCGGCGGCATCTTGCGCCGCACGGCGGCTGGCAAGCTCTGCCTCTGAAACGATCAGCTGGATCGAGCGGTTGGGGATATCAATCTCGATCCGGTCGCCTTCATTGACCAAACCGATCATGCCACCCGAGGCCGCCTCTGGCGAGACATGGCCAATCGACAGACCCGAGGTGCCGCCCGAAAAACGCCCATCGGTCAACAGCGCGCAATCCTTGCCCAGACCTTTGGATTTCAGATAGCTGGTCGGATAGAGCATTTCCTGCATCCCCGGCCCGCCCTTTGGCCCTTCATAGCGGATCACCAAGACATCGCCCTTGTTGATCTTATTGGACAAAATCGCCTCAACAGCGGCGTTCTGGCTTTCAAACACCCGTGCGGGGCCTGCAAAAACCAAGATGCTGTCATCGACGCCTGCGGTCTTCACAATGCAGCCTTCCAGCGCGATATTGCCCGACAGCACCGCCAAACCGCCATCCTTCGAGAACGGGGTTTTGGCCGAACGGATCACGCCGTTTTCGCGGTCGCGGTCAAGGCTGGCCCATTTGCGGCTTTGGCTAAAGGCGACTTGCGTCGGCACGCCGCCCGGAGCTGCAAGGAACAGCTCCTCTACCGCGGGATCGTTCGAGCGGCTGATGTCCCAAAGGTCAATCGCGGCGCCCAAGCTGGGCGCATGCACGGTCGGGCAATCGCGGTTCAACAGGCCTGCGGCATCGAGCTGCCCCAAGATCGCAAAAATCCCGCCTGCGCGGTGGACGTCTTCCATGTGAACGTCTTGCTTGGCAGGGGCAACCTTGCACAGCACCGGCACGCGGCGGCTGAGCGCGTCGATGTCATCCATGTTGAAATCAATCCCGCCCTCATGGGCGGCGGCCAGAATATGCAGCACGGTATTGGTCGACCCGCCCATCGCGATGTCCAGCGTCATCGCGTTTTCAAAGGCGGCTTTGCTGGCGATATCGCGCGGCAGCAGGCCTTTTTCGTTGCCCTCGTAGTGGCGCTTGGTGATGTCAACGATGACGCGGCCAGCTTTCAAAAACAGCTCTTGGCGCGCCGAATGGGTCGCAAGCGTCGAGCCATTGCCCGGCAGCGACAGCCCCAGCGCTTCGGTCAGGCAGTTCATCGAATTGGCGGTGAACATCCCCGAGCAGGACCCGCAGGTCGGGCAGGCCGCAGCCTCAACCGCTGCCACATGTTCGTCCGACACGGAATCGTCAGCCGCAACCACCATGGCATCAACCAGATCCAGCGCCAGTTCCTTGCCGTCGATCACGACCTTACCGGCCTCCATCGGCCCGCCGGACACAAAGACCACCGGAATGTTCAGCCGCATCGAGGCCATCAGCATGCCGGGGGTGATTTTATCGCAGTTGGAAATGCACACCATCGCATCGGCGCAATGGGCATTGACCATATATTCCACCGAATCCGCGATCAATTCGCGCGAGGGCAGCGAATAAAGCATGCCATCATGCCCCATCGCGATGCCGTCATCGACGGCGATGGTGTTGAATTCTTTGGCGACACCGCCTGCGGCCTCGACCTCGCGGGCCACCATTTGGCCAAGGTCTTTCAGGTGAACGTGACCCGGCACGAATTGGGTGAAAGAGTTCACAATCGCGATGATCGGCTTGCCGAAATCGCCATCCTTCATCCCCGTTGCGCGCCAAAGTCCGCGCGCGCCCGCCATATTGCGGCCATGGGTGGTGGTTCTGGAACGATAGACGGGCATAGGATCATCCTTAAGGTCAGGGCGAGAATTCTGCGGACTGCCGCAAATACATGCCCCCAAGGATGGCGCGGATCAAGGGTCAAACGCCAAAACACTGCGAAATCGCGCAAATCGACGCAAAAGAGATGGGCGTAAGGCTCTGGCAGCAAAGCCGCAGCCTTGGCGGCAAAATCCCTGTCCAATATAGCACAGATTGCGGTTTGACTTGTCAAAACCACCAGCAGTGCTTGCCCCACGCCCCGCTTGCCGTTATCACCAAGCCAAACATTATAGGCGGACGCCATGCGCATTCTGATCACCAATGACGACGGCATTAACGCCCCGGGGCTTGTGACCCTGACCAAGATCGCCACCGAGCTGGCAGGCCCGCAGGGCGAGGTCTGGACGGTCGCCCCCGCCTTTGAACAATCCGGCGTCGGCCATTGCATCAGCTATACCCATCCGATGATCAACGCCAAGCTGGCCGAGCGGCGCTATGCGGTCGAAGGCTCGCCTGCTGATTGCGTGCTTGCCGGGGTTTACGATGTGCTGGGCGGCCATAAGCCCGATCTGGTGCTGTCTGGCGTCAATCGCGGCAACAACGCGGGCGAGAATGTGCTGTATTCCGGCACCATTGGTGCGGCAATCGAGGCGGCCTTGCACGGCATCCCTGCGATTGCGCTATCGCAATATATGGGCGCGGCCACCAATGGCTTGGACGATCCGTTTGAGGCCGCAGCCACCCACGGTGCAACCGTCATCCGCAATCTGCTGGAACGGGCGATCTGGACCAATGACGATTATCGCGTGTTCTATAACGTGAATTTCCCACCCTGCCCTGCGCATCTGGTCAAAGGCAGCCGCGTCACCGCGCAGGGCTTTCGCCGCGATGTCAGCTTTGGCATCGAGCCTTACACAGCGCCCTCGGGCAAGCGGTTCTTGTGGATAAAGGGCGGCGCGCAGGCCACGCCGACGCTGCCGGGCACCGATGTGCATGCCAATCTTGACGGCTATATCTCGATCACGCCGCTGCGCTGCGATCTGACCGCGCATGACCTGCTGGCCGATCTGACCGAGCGGCTTGCATGAGCGAAAACGACGCGCCTCAGGACGGCTCGGCCGCAGAACAGAAAATGCGGTTTCTGTTCGCGCTGCGCTCGCGCGGGGTAACAGACAGCCGTGTGCTGTCGGCGATGGAAGCGGTGGATCGCGGACTGTTCGTGCGCGGGCTGTTTGCCGAGCGCGCCTATGAGGATATGCCGCTGCCGATCCCTTGCGGCCAGACCATCAGTCAGCCGTCAGTCGTTGGCATCATGACCCAAGCGCTAAATGTGCAGCCGCGCGACACCGTGCTCGAGGTTGGCACCGGCTCTGGCTATCAGGCAGCTATCCTGGCGCATCTGGCGCGCAGGGTCTATACCGTGGACCGCCACCGCCGGCTTGTGCGCGCGGCGCAAGAGCTGTTTCGCGAGCTTGGTTTGGTCAATATCGTGGCGATGTCGGCCGATGGCAGCTTTGGGTTGCCCGAAACCGCGCCTTTTGATCGCATTATCGTGACTGCCGCGGCCGAAGACCCGCCCGGACCGCTCTTGGCGCAGTTAAAGCTTGGCGGTATCATGGTTGTGCCTGTGGGCCAGTCCGATACTGTGCAACATCTGATTAAAGTGACCCGCCTTGCCACGGGCTATGATTACGAAGAACTTCGGCCGGTGCGCTTTGTGCCCTTGCTTGAAGGTATAAGCAGCGAATGAAAGCCCCGCGAGACAACGCGGGCCAAAGTAAAGAGGCCAGCATGACCCATCAGACCCTTGCATTCTCGACCCGCCCCAGCGCGCTTGTGCGGCCCGCTTTGGGGCTGACGGCGCTTTTGATGCTTGGGGCCTGTAATGCCAGCAATCCGCTGGATTGGGATCTGCGCACCGGGCCAAATTCGGGCGATACCTCGGTGGCAGCCGTCAGCGCCTTGGACCAACGCCCGCAGGCCGATGCGCGCGGCGTGATTTCTTATCCCACCTATCAAGTGGCACTGGCGCAGCGCAATGACACGGTGATGAGCCTGGCCAAGCGCGTTGGCGTGCCGCCAGATCAGCTGGCCAGCTATAATGCGTTGCGCCCAGCTGATACCCTGCGGGCGGGCGAGGTTTTGGCGCTGCCCACCCGTGTGGCCGCCGCCGACATTCCCACCACCGGCGGCGTGATCGGCGAGACCGCAGCCCCCGGTCGGGTTGACGTCAGCACCATCGCCACCACTGCATTGAACCGTGTCGATGCCCAAAGCCCTGCCGCCACTCCCACCAGCAAGCAAGTGCAGCCGCAAACCTTGCAGTCCCAGCCGATCCGCCATCAGGTCAAGCGCGGCGAAACCGCCTTTACCATTGCGCGGCTTTACGGTGTGCCAGTGCGGTCTTTGGGCGAATGGAACAGCCTTGGCACCGATCTTGAAGTGCGCGAGGGGCAATATCTGATCATTCCAACCTCAAGCGCGCCACCAGCTAATTTGGTGGCCGAGACAGCCACAGCTCCGGGCACGCCAACACCGCTGGCGCCGCCGCCCTCGGCAAAAACACCGCTGCCCGCCGAAAAGACCCAGCCCGCTGCGCAAACCGCCGCGCCTGCCCCCGTGGCAGACCTTGGCAAAGACCGCACCGCCGTCTCGGCATCAGCCTTCGAGATGCCCGTGCAGGGCAAAATCATCCGCAGCTATGTCAAGAAAAAGAACGACGGCATCGACATTGCAGCCCCTGCGGGCACGGCGGTGAAATCGGCAGCCGATGGCGTGGTCGCGGCAATCACCAAAGACACAACCGGCACGCCAATCGTCGTGATCCGCCATGCCGATGGCATTCTGACGGTCTATGCAGGGGTTGACGGGCTGAAGGTCGCCAAGGGCGCTGCGGTCAAGCGCGGCCAAACCATTGCAGCCGTGCGCAACGCCGAACCCGCATTCGTGCATTTCGAAGTGCGCAAGGGCGTCGATTCCGTCGATCCGATGAGCTATCTGCAATAAGGCGCTTGGGGGGGGGCCGTGCGCCGCCCCCCGACCCTGCCGGCCTTAAGCCTTTGTCACCAAGACCTTGTCGATCCGCAGGCCGTCCAGATCCACCACTTCAAAGCGATAGCCCTCGGCCAGCAGCGCATCGCCCAAGGCAGGAATGCGGCCCAATTGGTGCAGCACCAGCCCCGCCACCGTGTCATATTCCCCCGCCAGATCGCGCGACAGCGTCAGCCGGTCGCAAAGCTCGTCCGCAGGCATCCAGCCCGAAACGATCAGACTGCCATCGCCCCGCTCGACCAGCGCCGGTTCGTCCAATTCAGACGAGCGCACCGCCCCAGTGATCGCCTCTAGCACATCATCAGTGGTGATAATGCCCTGAAAGGTGCCATATTCATCATAGACCAAAGCCAAATGATCGCGGCTTTTTTGCAAGATCGCCAGCACATCCAAAGCGTCCGACAGTTCTGACACCACTGGCACATCGCGCAGCAGCGCGCGCAGATCCAAGGCCTCGCGGCGCGACACCGCCTGAAAGGCATCGGCAAGCGTGACAATCCCCACCACCTCGCCGGTTTCGCGGCTTTGCACCGGCATGCGCGGCCGCGCGATTTTGCGAATGGCGGCCACCGCTTCGGCCGAGCTTGCCTCTAGATCCAGCATGGTGATCTCGTGGCGCGGCGTCATCAGTGCGCGGGTGGCGCGATCGCCCAGCCGCATCACGCCCGCCATCATCTCGCGCTCGCCATCCTCTAGCACGCCGCCGGCATGGGCTTCGGTCAACAGCGAATGCACCTCTTCTTCGGTGACACGGTTGTCTTGCGCGCCGCCCTGCCCCAGCAGCCAAAGCAACAACCGGCTTGACCCATCCAGCAGCCAAACCAAAGGCGCAGCCAGCAGGCTTAGACCGGCCAAAATCGGCGCCACCCAAATCGCGATGGCTTCGGCATTGCGCAGTGCGATCTGTTTTGGCACCAATTCGCCAACCACCAAAGACACATAAGTCAGCACCACCACCACGCCGCCGACGCCAAAGGTCGCAGCCCAATCCGCCGCCACGCCTTGCGTCAGCAGCCAATCCGCCAGCCGCGCGCCCAAGGTCGCCCCCGAAAACGCGCCCGACAAAACGCCGACCAAAGTGATACCGATTTGCGCGGTAGACAGCAGCCGCCCGGGGTTTTCCGCCAAGCGCAGCGCCACAGAGGCACCACGGCTTTTGCCCGCCAGCGCCTTAAGCCGCGCCGGGCGCGCCGACAAAACCGCCAGCTCTGACATCGCCAAAACACCGTTCAGCGCAATAAGCGCCACGACAATAAAAAGTTCTGTAATCATAGCCGCAAGATCATCGCTGGCGCGCGAAATAACAAGGCCTGTCGCGCCTAAACCGAAACCCCATGCCGTGCCGCCAAATCGCAAAAGAACTGCCACGCCACCCGACCCGAACGCGAGCCACGGGTGACCTGCCATTCAATCGCCTCGGCGCGCAGCGCGCTTGCCTCGACCACCAGCCCATGCGCCGCGCAATAGCCGTCAATCATCGCCAGATATTCGTCTTGCGAACAGGAATAGAACCCCAGCCACAGCCCAAAACGATCTGACAGCGACACCTTTTCTTCCACCGCTTCGGTGGAATGGATTGCCGCTTGGGTTTCATTCTCGATCATGTCGCGCGGCATCAGATGCCGGCGGTTCGAGGTGGCATACATCAGCACATTCTCGGGCCGCCCCTCGATGCCGCCATCCAGCACCGCTTTCAGCGATTTGTAATGCTCGTCGTCATGGCTAAAGCTCAGATCATCGCAAAACAGGATAAAGCGGTAGGGCGCCGCACGCAGATGCGACAGCAGGCGCTGCACCGATGGCAGGTCTTCGCGGGCAAGTTCGACGATCTTCAGATCATGGCCTTCGGCGCGCACTTGCGCGTGTACCGCTTTGACAAGACTGGATTTTCCCATGCCCCGCGCGCCCCACAAAAGCGCGTTATTGGCAGACAAGCCACGGGCAAAATGGCGGGTGTTTTCCAGCAGCGTATCGCGCGCCCGGTTCACCCCGATCAGCAGGTCCAGATCAACCCGCGACACCTTTACGATCGGCTGCAAGCGGTCTGGTCCCGTGGCCCAAGCAAAGGCCTCGGCGGCAAAATCGGGGGCGGGCTCTGGCGCTGGGGCCAAACGCTCCAGCGCTTCGGCGATACGGATCAGCACATCATTCATCGTCTTCGTCCGGTTCTACCCAAGTGCCATCGGCCCGTTCACGCGCCTCGCGGTCACGTTCAAATCGCGCAATCATCCAGATCGAGACTTCATAAAGCGGATAGATCGCAAGGAACAAGATCAACTGGCTGACCACATCGGGCGGTGTCACAATCGCCGCAATCGCCAAAATCGCGATCACCGCATATTTGCGCGTTGCCCGCAGACCAGCCGAAGAAATGATCCCCGCCTTGCCCATCAGCGTCAGCAAAACCGGCAGCTGAAAGCACAGCCCAAAGGCCATGATGAACTTCATGCTCAGGCTTAAAAACGCATCAGCCGAGCCTTGAAACTTGGTGCTGGCCAGAACCTGCGCGCCAAGTTCAGCGGTCTTGCCACCGATCCAAGTCGGCAGTTGCTTGTCCTGAAAGCCCAGAAAGAAATCAAAGGCAAAGGGCAGAATGATGAAATAGGCAAAAGCCGCCCCAATCGCGAACATGATCGGCGAGGCCAGCAAAAACGGCAAAAACGCATTCTTTTCATTGCGGTAAAGCCCCGGCGCTACGAAACGCCACATGTGATAGCCCACCACCGGAAAGGCCAGCGCAAAGCCGCCCCAAGTTGCGATCTTAATGGCGACGAAAAAGCCTTCCTGCGGCGAGATCAACACAAGATTGCATTCCTGCATCCGTGATGCCAGCGCCGTACACAGCGGTTTTGACAGCATCAGGAACAGCTCGTCCGAGACATAATAGGCGATGCAAAAACAGGCCGCAAAGGCCAGCAGTGAATACATCACCCGCGTGCGCAGCTCTTTCAGATGTTCGATCAGCGGCGCGCTTGATCCATCTACATCATCGACATCGCTCATGCTTCATCTGCCTTTTTGGTCTTGCGCGGAGCGCGGGGCGGCTTGGCGGCGGCGGCTTCGGCCACCACTGGCTTTTTCGCCCGAGGTTTTGGCGCGGGCTTGTCAGCCGCTGCGGTTGCGGGCTTGGCCTCGACCGCCTTCAGCTTTTCGCTGGTTTCAGCCAGAATCGCCTTTTTCGCCGCCTGCTTGTCCATCAGCGCCTGTGTTTCCGGCCCAAGAATGGTTTGCGTGGTCACCGCCGGTGGCGTCGCGGGCATCGGCGGCGGCGTCAAGGGGCGCGCGGGGCCGCTGGGTTTGGCGGCATTCTTGATCGGATCCCATTTCTCGAACCGATCTGCGGCCTCTTTGACCTTATCAAGCCCCATGCCCTTGGCCGAGGTCGCCGATTTCAGATCCTTGGCAACATCTTTAATGCCGGTATCGGCAGCCGCCTGCTCCATCGCGCGCGAAAACTCGCGCCCCATGGATTTGATCTTGGCGGTAAAGCGGCCAATCTGGCGGAACATTTGCGGCAAGTCCTCAGGACCAACCACGATAAGCGCGATAATGCCGATCAACAGCAGTTCGGCAAAGCCGATATCACCAAACATCTTGCGTCTGCCCTTTCAAGGCTAAGTCAAGGAACAGCAAAAACGGCAAGGCCGCCCTGCGAACCGATCAGACCTTGTCTTTTGGCTCGGGTGTGACGTCCTTGGCCTCGTCAGCGGCAGCCTTTTCGATTTCAGCCGAGCCATCCGAGACGCCCTTTTTAAAGGCAGTGATGCCCTTGCCGACTTCGCCCATCAGGCTTGACACCTTGCCACGGCCAAACAGCACCAAAACCACGACAGCGATCAACAGCAGTTGAAGCGGACCCATTTGCATTTACGCATTCCCTTTTTGCAGGCCGCATCTGCGCGGCGCCTTCCCAAGCAGAGTTACCGACAAACCCGCGCATGAAAAGCGAAATCGCGCCTGTTTGCCCTGCCATCGCCCCCCTTTACCCCTATATAACTGACAGCTATATGTCAGTTGTCATAATTGAAGAAAGCCACGATGAGCCGCACCGACCGCCTGTTTGATGTGATCCAGATCTTGCGCGATGGTCGCTTGCATCGGGCCTCGGATATGGCGCAGCGGTTGGATGTTTCGGTGCGCACGATCTGGCGCGATGTCACCACGCTGATGGCCTCGGGCCTGCCGGTCGAGGGCGAGCGTGGCGTCGGCTATATCTTGCGCGCGCCAATCACCCTGCCGCCGATGCTGCTCTCGGCGCAGGAATTGGACGCGCTGCGCGAAGGTCTGCGGCTGGCTGCACGCGCGCCCGATGCGCCGCTGGCGCGGGCGGCGCGCAAATTGGCCAAGCGCATCGCCGCCGTTACCCCCGCGCCGCAAAGCGATCCTGATCAGCTGTTTGGCGTCTCGGGGCGCAGCGAAAACCGCGCGCCGAAACATCTGCCCCCCCTGCGCCGTGCGATCAAAGCCCGCGAAAGGGTCACCGTCAGCTACCTGGACCCGCGCGGATTCGAAAGCCACCGCGATGTCTGCCCGCTTGCGCTGGACCGCGAGGGCCGCATTGCCACCTTGGTCAGCTATTGCGAGGCGCGCGCGGGGTTTCGGGTGTTTCGGATGGACAGGATCATTGCGGTGGCGGCAACGGGCGAAAGGTTCAGCCTGCCACAAGGCGCTGGTCTTGCCGAATATCGCGCAGCCCTTGCAAAGGATTAGGCGGCTGCAAAGACATGGCAGCGGTCGCGTCGGATCATCAGCCACAGCGGCGTGCCCAGTTTTGGCAAAAACACCCCCGGCACCGAGGCTGTCAGCACCGAGCCGTCAAACTCCATACGAAACTCGACCAGACTTTCGCGCCCCAGATAGCGCGCGCGCTGCACCACGCCGCGCGCCGCCGTGCCTTCGGTTTGCGTCGGATTGGGCCCGCGTCCGGCGCGGTCAAAGTCGATTTTCAGATGCTGCGGCCGGATCACGATATCGACCTTGGCCCCGTCCGCATAGCCGGGCGTCAGAAAGGCGCCAAAGGGTGTCTGGGTCAATGCCCCGCGTGAAGTGCCGCTGATCACATTGATATCGCTGAAAAAAGCCGCAGCCGCTCGGTCGGTCGGCTTGTTATAGATATTATAGGGCGCGCCGCGCTGCACCAGCCTGCCGCCCCGCATCAGCGCAATTTCATCGGCCATCCGCATCGCCTCATCAGGTTCATGCGTCACCAGCAACACCGCTGCACCTTCGGCCTTTAGCACCTCGAGCGTGGTGTCGCGAATGCCGTCGCGCAGGCGGTTGTCCAACCCCGAAAACGGCTCGTCCATCAGCATCACGCGCGGGCGCGGCGCCAGCGCACGCGCCAAGGCCACCCGCTGCGCCTCGCCGCCCGACAGCTGGTGCGGATGCTTGGCCTGAAAGCCGGAAAGGTTCACCTTTTCAAGCAGTTCATCAACGCGCCGCTGTTTGTCGCCGCGCCCGCCTTGCAGGCCAAAGCCCACGTTCCCCGCCACCGTCAGATGTGGAAACAGCGCGAAATCTTGAAACATCAGCCCAACGCCGCGCGCCTCGGGGGGCTGATTTACCCCTGCGCCAAAGACCGTTTGGCCATCAATCACGATCCGCCCCGCCGAGGGCCTCTCGACCCCCGCGATCATCCGCAGGCTGGTGGATTTACCGCAGCCCGATGGCCCCAAAAGGCACATCACCTGCCCCGCCGCGACCTGCAAGCTTAGGTCAGACACCACATCGCGGCCGCCAAATTGGCAGCCAAGCGATTGGATTTCAAGGCGAACAGCGGCTGTCATTATATCCCAACAGATTTGCTTGGTCTTTCTAGCAGCCGCTGCGCCCTAGGGCAAGATCACAGCGTGGTATTGACCGCGCCGCCATCCAGCAAGATGTTCTGCCCCACCATAAAGCCCGCATGCTGGCTGCACATAAACGCGCAAGTTGCGCCAAATTCGGCCGCCGTGCCATAACGGCGCGCGGGGATGCTGGCTTGGCGTTCGGCCATGGCCGCGGCCATAGTGATGCCGCGCGCGGCCACCACGCCCTCATCCAGCGACACCGCGCGGTCGGTGGCATGAATGCCGGGCAGCAGGTTGTTGATCGTCACCCCAAACGGCGCAACTTGGCGCGCAGTGCCGCCAACATAGCCGGTCAGCCCCGCCCGTGCCGCATTGGAAAGCCCCAGTTGCGGAATCGGTGACTTGACCGATTGCGATGTGATATTGACCACCCGCCCCCAGCCCTGCGCGATCATCGCAGGCAGCAGCGCCTTCATCAGCGCAATGGGCGTCAACATATTGGCGTCCAGCGCTTTGATAAAATCATCGCGGCTCCAATCAGACCAGACACCGGGCGGTGGGCCGCCGGCGTTTGTGACCAAGATATCCAGCCTTCCCGCGGCAGCCAGCACTTCCGCGCGCCCTGCCTCGGTGGTGATATCGGCCGCCACTGTCGTGACCTGCACGCCAAAGCCCCGCAGATCGGCCGCCGTGGCCTCCAGCGCCTCGGCCCCGCGCGCGTTGATCACAAGATCCACCCCCGCCTCGGCCAAAGCCATTGCACAGCCGCGCCCCAAGCCCTTAGAGGCCGCACAGACCAATGCCCGCTTGCCCTTAATCCCCAGATCCATCTTCGCCTCCCTGATTTTGCGCCAGCCTAACAGCAGCCCCGCGCAAAAGCCAAGCGTTGCGAAATCACCGCAATCTTACCTATAAAAAGCCGCAATATATTGGAAACCTGCATCAAAGTGCGTTTTCCCTCCACCGGCCTGCGTGTATCCTGCCCGAGTCACCTGCCCGTTTTGGGTTTTGTTCCGTGTTACCTTGTGTTTGAAATCAGGCCGATGTCCCAAGCCGCTGCCCCTCTTCCCGGCCAAGCCGTCCAAGTCCTTGCGGCGCAGGCGATCTATGTGATCACCGGCGTCAATGTTGGCGACGGGCTTGAAGGCGTGGACGAGGTCTGCTTGGGCGATATCTATGCGCTAGATCCAGCCGAGACGCCGCGCCGGCTGGTGGTCAGCAAGGCCGCCTCGGGCGCGCAACATATTGGCGCGGGCAGCGAAATTGGCGACATCGGCGCGCGGATCCGCTTTGAGGCACGCTATACCTTTATGGCCGATGATGGCGATAAGGTCGAGATTTTACTGATTTCACTGCCAGACCACAGCCGCTTTGCCCTGCCACTGTCACCGATGAGCGCGCAGGCAGATTATACTTTGCTTAAACAAGAAGAGGCGCCGCAAGAGGTTAGCCTGTCAGATCTGTTGTGCATTTCCTTTGCACGCGGCACCATGATCACGCTGGCCTCGGGCGCGCAGCGCGCCATCGAGGATCTGCACCCCGGCGATAAGGTTCTCACCCGCGATCACGGGCCACAGGCGATTGCTTGGGTTGGGCGGGCGACGCTGCGCGCAGTGGGGGCCTTTGCGCCAGTGCTGATCACCGCTGGCACCTTGGGCAATTCTGGTGATCTGATCGTCAGCCAGCACCACCGGATGTTTCTTTATCAGCGTAAACGCAGCGCAGGCCTGCCCACCTCTGAACTTTTGGTGCAAGCAAAGCATCTGGTCGATGGCGATCGGGTGCTTTTGCGCGAAGGTGGCTTTGTCGATTTCTTCAGTCTGGTGTTTGAACAGCACGAGATCATCTATGCCGAGGGCATTCCCGCCGAAAGCCTGATGGTCAATGATGCCACCGTACAGCGGCTGCCTGCGCAGCTTTCGGCAGATGTGCGGGCGCGCTTTCCGGGGCTTAGTCAGAACCAACACTTCGGCACCGAAGCCGGCCGCAGTTTTCTGGACAAGGTCGGCACTGCGGCACTGTTCAAACCCGCCCCGCCCGAACCACCACCGCAGCGCCGCTAAAGCCCGCGCGGCGCTGGTTGTGGCGCTGGACGCGCCGCGCGCTTTGGGCTAAAGCCCAGCCCATCATGACCCAAACCAATGCCCCCACGCTTCCGCCCGAAATCGCCCGCCGCCGGACCTTTGCGATCATTTCGCACCCCGACGCCGGCAAAACCACGCTGACCGAAAAATTCCTGCTGTTTGGCGGCGCGATCCAGATGGCAGGCCAAGTGCGCGCCAAAGGCGAAGCGCGCCGTACGCGGTCTGACTTTATGAAGATGGAGCAAGAGCGCGGCATCTCGGTTTCGGCCAGTGCGATGTCTTTTGATTTCCGCCAGTACCGCTTTAATCTTGTCGACACCCCCGGCCACTCGGATTTTTCCGAAGACACCTACCGCACCCTGACGGCGGTGGATGCCGCGATCATGGTGATTGATGGCGCCAAGGGCATCGAAAGCCAAACGCAAAAGCTGTTCGAAGTCTGCCGGATGCGCGATCTGCCGATCCTGACCTTTTGCAACAAGATGGACCGCGAAAGCCGCGACACCTTCGAGATCATCGACGAGATTCAGGAAAATCTGGCGATTGATGTGTCGCCCGCAAGCTGGCCCATCGGCATGGGGCGCGATTTCATCGGGGCCTATGATCTGCTGCACGACCGGCTGGAAATCATGGACCGTGCCGACCGCAACAAGGTGGCCGAAACCATTCAGATCAGCGGCTTGGATGACCCGAAACTGGCCGAGCATATCCCGCCCGCGCAACTTGCGCAGCTGCGTGAAGAGCTTGAAATGGCGCGCGAATTGCTGCCCGCCTTTGACCGCGCGGCCTTCCTGAACGGCTCGATGACGCCGATCTGGTTCGGCTCTGCGATCAACTCCTTTGGCGTCAAAGACCTGATGGATGGCATGGCCGAATACGGGCCAGAGCCGCAGCCGCAAAAGGCGGCCGAGCGTCAGATTGCCGCCGATGAAACCGCAGTGACCGGCTTTGTCTTCAAGGTTCAGGCCAATATGGACGCCAAGCACCGCGACCGCGTGGCCTTTGTGCGGCTGGCCTCGGGCCATTTCACCCGCGGCATGAAGATGCTGCATGTGCGCAGCAAAAAGCCGATGGCGATTGCCAATCCGGTGATGTTTCTGGCCGCCGACCGCGAATTGGCCGAAGAGGCTTGGGCCGGCGATATCATCGGCATTCCCAACCACGGCCAGTTGCGCATTGGCGATGCGCTGACCGAAGGCGAGGCGCTGCATTTCACCGGCATACCGTCCTTTGCGCCGGAACTTTTGCAAGTGGTGCGCGCGGGCGATCCGATGAAGGCCAAGCACCTTGAAAAGGCGCTGTTCCAATTCGCCGAAGAAGGTGCGGCCAAGGTGTTTAAACCGATGATCGGCTCGGGCTTTATCGTCGGCGTCGTTGGGGCCTTGCAATTTGAAGTTCTGGCCAGCCGGATCGAGCAGGAATACTCCCTGCCCGTGCGGTTTGAACCCAGCCAGTTCACCAGCGCCCGCTGGGTTTCGGGCACCAAGATCGAGGTTGATAAATTCATCAACGTCAACAAGGGCCATATCGCGCTCGACAGTGACGGCGACACGGTGTTTTTGACCCGCCTAAAATGGGACATCGACCGGATCGAACGCGATTACCCACAGGTCAAACTGACCGCGACCAAGGAAATGATGGTCTAAAACGCACCGCGGTGATGGGTCTGCTGCGGTTTTTCAGCCGTTATCGGCGCAAAAGCCGCAGTATCCTTGACCTGCCGCCCATTTTCCGCTATCCGCGCGGCAGGGTCCAATGACCCAGACGCCGGGACGCCCGGAAAGTAGCGTCCCTTCATTTCATGCGGGCCGACCCCGCATAACTAGGACGCAAATGACGAAATTCTCAGATCTCGCGCTGGATCCCCGCGTGCTTAAGGCCGTGGCAGAAGCCGGCTATGAAACGCCAACCCCGATCCAAGCCCAAGCCATCCCGCACGCTTTGCAAGGCAAAGACGTTTTGGGCATCGCTCAGACCGGCACTGGCAAAACCGCCAGCTTTACGCTGCCAATGATCACCCTGCTGGGCAAAGGCCGCGCCAAGGCGCGGATGCCCCGCAGCCTGGTCTTGGCCCCCACCCGCGAGCTTGCAGCGCAAGTGGCGGAAAACTTTGACGTTTATGCCAAATACACCAAGCTGACCAAGGCCCTGCTGATTGGCGGCGTGTCCTTTGGCGAACAAGACAAGCTGATCGACCGTGGCGTCGATGTGCTGATCGCCACCCCGGGCCGCCTGCTCGATCACCACGAGCGCGGCAAATTGCTGCTGACCGGCGTGCAGATCATGGTGGTGGACGAGGCCGACCGCATGCTCGACATGGGCTTTATCCCCGATATCGAGCGGATCTTCAGCCTGACCCCCTTTACCCGTCAGACCTTCTTCTACTCGGCGACCATGGCCCCCGAGATTGAACGCATCACCAACACCTTCCTGACCGGTGCGGTCAAAATCGAAGTGGCGCGTCAGGCCACCACCTCGACCACCATCGAGCAAAAGCTGATCCAGTTCACGCCCTCGCGCAAAGATAAAAGCTTTGCCGAAAAGCGCGCGGTTCTGCGGTCGATCATCACCTCGGAGGGCGAGGCCTGCACCAATGCGATTGTGTTCTGCAACCGCAAGATGGATGTGGATGTCGTCACCAAGTCTTTGAAAGCGCACGGCTTTAACGCAAGCGCCATTCACGGCGACCTTGACCAATCGGTGCGCACCAAGACGCTGGACGGCTTCCGCGACGGTTCGGTGCATATCCTTGTGGCCTCTGATGTCGCCGCGCGCGGGCTGGATGTGCCTGCGGTCAGCCATGTATTTAACTTTGATGTGCCCTCGCACCCCGAAGACTATGTCCACCGCATCGGCCGCACCGGTCGGGCTGGACGTTTGGGCAAGGCCTATTCGATTGCGGTGCCGTCGGATGACAAATACATCGCGGCGATTGAATCGCTGGTGAAACAGCCGATTCCACGCGGCGAAGTGCCTGCGGGCGCGCTGGAAAGCGCATCCGATGTGCCAGAACGTGCCCGCGAAGAGCGCGGTTCGCGCGCGCGCGGTGGTCGCGGCGGTGAGGCGCGCGGCCGCGATCGTGGCCCACGCGAAGACAAGCCCGTGATCGTTGAAGCCGTGGCCGAAGCCGTTGTCGCACCTGCGGCCCCCGAAGTTGTGGTCGCAGCGCCAGCCCCCGCGCCTGCGCCAGAGCGCAGCCCGCGCCGCGACAATCGCCGCAATGAAGAGCGCGCGCCGCGTGAAGAGCGCCCGCGCGAAGCCCGTGAAGAGCGTGTGCGCGAAGACCGCCCTCGCGAAGACCGCCCGCGTGACGACCGCCGCGATTATCGTGGCAACCGCGATCACGGCGACCGCGTGGTTGGTCTGGGCGAACATGTGCCCGACTTTATCCTGCGCAGCTTCAAGCTGAAAACGGAAACCAAGGACGACAGCGAAGAGATGGCCGAGACCTCCTCGGAAAGCTAATCGCCCCGCCGCAAACAAAAAGGCCCCGCAATTTGCGGGGCCTTTTTTAATGCTTTTGGCTTTGTTATTCGCTGGCCAGACGGCTGACAACCACCACAACTTCGGGCTTTTTGCCAATCTCTTCCATCGCGACTTGACGCACGATCTTGCGCAGCGCCTCGTCCATTTTGTCGTCATTTGACAAAACCTTACGGCCAGCGCCTTCAAGGAACTGCGTCAGCTCTGCTTCCATGCTTTCGGCCAGAACGCGGTTGCCTTTGCCGACTTCGGGCAGGCCCATGGTTTCGACCCAAGCTTCGCCCAAAGGCTGGTCTTGTTCGTCCAAAATCACCGTGACCATCACCAAGCCGTTCAGCGCCATGCGAATGCGGTTGCGCACCACACCGTCAAGCGCGCCGACCAGGCTTGATCCGTCCAGATAGGTGCGCCCAGCCTCGATCTGCTCGGCCAGTTTTGGCACATCGCCGGTGAGGTCCATCATCATGCCATTGGTGGCGACGGCGGCGGCAATGCCGGCTTCGGTGGCAATGCGGGCGTGTTCGCGCAGATGGCGATGCTCGCCGTGCATCGGGATCAGCATATCGGGCAGGAAAATCCGGTGCACATGTTCCAGATCGGGGCGGTTGGCATGGCCCGAGACATGGTAAAGACCGTTGTTATCATCCACGATATCAACGCCTTTTTCCGACAGCGCGTTGACGATCGAATAGACGCCGCGTTCGTTGCCCGGAATGATCTTGGATGAAAACAAGAAGGTGTCGCCCTGCTTCATTTCCAGCCCAAGATATTTGCCACGGCTTAGCTGCGCCGAGGCCGCGCGCCGCTCGCCCTGGCTGCCGGTGACGATCAGCATCAGATTGCGGCGCGGCACATCGGCGGCCTCTTCAGGCGTGATGGTGCGCGGAAAGCCGTTCAGCACGCCGGATTCGGTTGAAACCGAAACCATCCGCTTCATCGCGCGGCCCAACAGACAGACCGAACGATCCGCAGCGATCCCGGCTTCGGCCAAGGTTTTCAGCCGTGCCACGTTCGAGGCAAAGGTGGTGGCCACAACCATGCCGCCCGCACCCTTGATCATCTCGGCCAAGGGGCCTTTCAGCGTGCTTTCCGAACGGCCCGCATGGGTGGAAAACACATTGGTGGAATCGCACATCAGCGCCTTGACCGGACGCTCTGCCGCGATCTCTTCCATCATCGCATCATCCCAGCCTTCGCCCACAATCGGTGAGGGGTCGCGCTTGAAGTCACCGGTGTGGAAGATCCGCCCCGCAGGCGTGTCGATCACCAAAGCCGAGCTTTCGGGGATCGAATGGCTGACCGGCACGAATTGCACCTTGAACGGGCCCGCCTCGATCGTCTGAGGCCGTGCGGCCACCACCTGAATGGTGTCTTTCGGCAAACCCGCCTCTTCAAACTTCAACCGGCCAATGGCTGCGGTGAATTTGCGCGCATAGACCGGCTTTTTCAGCGCCGGCCACAGATGCGCCAAAGCGCCAATGTGGTCTTCATGCGCATGGGTGATAAAGATCGCGTCCAGCCGGTCCAGCCGCTTTAGCAGCCAAGAGATATCGGCCATGATCAGATCAACGCCGGGGCTTGTGTCCATATCGGGGAAAGCCACGCCCAGATCGACCAAGATCAGCCGCTCTTTGCCCTTGGGGCCATAGCCGTAAACATAGGCGTTCATGCCGATTTCGCCGGCCCCGCCCAATGGTAGATAGATCAGCCGCTCACCGCTCATGCTGTTTCCTTATTAAAATCGTTGATGAGGACGAGACCATGCATGGTCAAATCATCCTCGATGGAGTCGAAAAGCTCAGTTCCCTGAGCAAATAGGGATGCAAGCCCACCGGTGGCAATGACCTTCATCGGTGCCGCGCGCTCGCGCCGCACCTCGCGGACAATGCCTTCGATCAGGCCGATATAGCCCCAATACACACCTGACTGCATGCAGGCCACCGTATTCGTGCCAATTGCCGTGGCGGGCTTGGAAATATCGACATGCGGCAGCGCGGCGGCGGCCATATGCAGCGCCTCTAGGCTTAGGTTGACGCCGGGGGCGATCACGCCACCCACATAGGCGCCGTCATGATCGACGACGTCAAAGGTGGTCGCGGTGCCAAAATCCACCACGATCAGATTGCCGCCGTGGCGATCAAAGCTGCTGACCGTATTAACCAAACGATCAGGCCCCACCGTCACGCCCAGATCAACCCGTGGCGGCACCGGCAGCGCGCATTCGGGTTTGCCCACCACCAAGGGCCTGCAATTGAAATAGCGATCACACAGCACCCGCAGGTTGAACACCACCCGCGGCACGGTCGACGAGATAATCGCCTCGCTGACCCGCGCTTCGGTCTTGGTCAGCGCCAAAAGCGAACTGAGCCAGACGAAATATTCATCCGCCGTGCGTTTATGATCGGTCGAGATCCGCCAAGTCGCCAGAAACCGCGCGCCATCCCAGATCGAGAACACGGTGTTGGTATTGCCACAATCAATCGCTAGCAGCATCTTGTCCTCGCTTTAGAAAAAGACTTCTGCGGCCGGAATGGCAACAGTTTCACGCGCCATCCGCAGCATCAGATTGCCCGCGCCGTCAATGGTTTCAAACACGCCTTCGCGGGTTTGATCGCCGGTGCGTGCGCGGATCACCTCGCCCAGACGCGCGGCATGGGTAAGCCATTCTGCGCGCAGCGGTGCAAAGCCGTCGCGCTGAAACACCGCTTCCCAATGCGCAAAGCTTGTCGCCAGCCTATCAAGAAACGCCTCTGGCGTCACGCGCAAGCCGGTCTCGCCCAGCAAGGACACCGGCGCCAGCGCCCCCGGCTCGACCAGATGCGCCTCGGGGGCGGCGATCAGATTGACGCCGATGCCCACCGCCAGATGCATGCCCTGCCCCGCCCGCGTGCTTTCCAGCAATATCCCCGCCACCTTACCGCCGTTCAGCAAGACATCATTCGGCCATTTCAACGCAAAGGCTTGCGGCAACCCCGTCAAGGCCACAAAGGCATCGCGCAGCGCCAAGGCAGCCGCGAAAGACCGCAGCGCCACCTGCTCGGGCGGCTCTGTCGGCTGGAGCAGCAATGTGGCGTAGAAATTCCCCAAAGGGCTGATCCAAACCCGCGCGCGCCGACCTTTGCCAGCGGTTTGCGTCAGCCCCAAAAACCACGCAGGCCCCGTCAGAGACGGAGCCATACGCAGCGCATAAGCATTGGTGCTATCGACGCTTGGCAGCACATGGCGGCCAAGGCCAGCAGGCCAAGGCCTAGCCGACAAGAGCTTGTGCCGCGGCCAAAGCAGGCGCTTCGATGCCAAACAGGTTAATCACCCCCAGCAGCATGATGGCGGCAACAGCGATAAACACCGCCCATTGCACCGGCACCATCCGGCTGACCGCGCCCTCGGACTCTTTGCCGAAATACATGAAGAACACGATGCGCAGATAGTAAAACGCCCCGATGACCGAAGCCACAGCCCCCGCCAGCGCCAGCCATGTCATATCGGCATCGACGGCGGCCTTCAGCACATAGAACTTGCCAAAAAAGCCCAACATCGGCGGCACGCCTGCAAGGCTGAACATCAGCACCAACAAGGCCAGCGCCTTCAGCGGCTCGCGCTTCGAGAACAAGTTCAAACTGTCGATGCTGGTGACAGGCTTGCCGTCGCGCTCCATCGACATGATGAAGGCAAAAGTGCCAAGGTTCATCGTCACATAGATCGCCATATAGATCAGCATAGCCTGCACGCCTTCGACAGTGCCCGAGGCAATGCCGATCAGCGCATAGCCCATATGGGCGATCGACGAATAAGCCATCAGACGCTTGATATCGCGCTGCCCAATCGCCGCAATCGCGCCCAAAAACATCGACAACACCGCCAGCGCCGCCAGAACTTGCGTCCACTGCGTTGGAATTTCGCCAAAGGCGTCATAGACCACCCGCGCAATCAGCGCCATCGCAGCCGCCTTTGGCGCGGTGGCAAAAAACGCGGTGACAGGTGTGGGCGAGCCTTCATAGACGTCAGGCGTCCACATGTGGAAGGGCGCAGCCGAAACCTTGAAGGCCATGCCGGTCAGCAAAAACACCAGACCAAACACCAACCCCAGCGGCGCGTCATGCGCCACCGCCTGATGAATGCCCGAAAACAGCGTGGTGCCGGAATAGCCGTAAACCAAAGACGCGCCATAAAGCAGCAGGCCCGAAGACAGCGAGCCCAGCACGAAATACTTCAAGCCTGCTTCGGTCGATTTGACGTTGTCGCGCTGCATCGAGGCCACAACATAAAGCGCCAGCGATTGCAGCTCGAGCCCCATGTAAAGCACCATCAGATCGCCGGCCGAGACCATGAACATCATGCCGACAACCGCCAAGGTCACCAACAGCGGATATTCAAACCGCCCCATCTGGTTGCGCTGCATAAAGTCCAGCGACATCACCAAAACCCCAGCCGCCGACAGCAGCACCACCACTTTGACAAAGCGGGAATAGGCGTCATCGACGAACATATCGCCAAAGGCCGCATTGCTGCCCGCCCCCGCAACGCCGATCCACAGCGCCACAGCCACAAAAATGCCTGCGGTGGCCCAAGTGATGGCCCCCGTCAGCTTGTCCTTGCCGGTATAAACCGCAAACAGCAGCGCAGCCATGGCGTAAAGCGCCAAGATCACCTCTGGCAGAACGATATGAAAATCAGATCCGGTCATCTTCGGTGTCCTTTAGTGCGAGGCCATTTCCGCAATGGCGGGGTTGGCAACGTGATAGTTTTCAACAAGATGGGCCACAGAGGGCCCGATGATATCGGTCACCAAGGCGGGGTAGACCCCCAGCAAAAGCGTCATGACAATCAGCGGCGCAAAGATCGCCCGCTCGCGACGGCTCATGTCCTGAATGGTCATCAGCGCCTCTTTCACCAGCGCGCCAAAGGCAACGCGGCGATAAAGATAAAGCCCATAAGCCGCCGATAAGATCACGCCCGAGGTGGCCACAGCCGCGACCCAAGTGTTGACTTGGAAAATCCCCATCAAGACAAGGAATTCGCCGACAAAGCCCGAAGTGCCCGGCAGGCCGACATTGGCCATGGTGAAGAACATGAAGACCAGCGCATAGGCAGGCATCCGGTTGACCAGGCCGCCATAGGCCGAAATCTCGCGGGTGTGCATGCGGTCATAGATCACCCCAACGCAAAGGAACATCGCGCCCGAGATAAAGCCGTGGCTGACCATCTGGAAAATCGCGCCATCAACGCCTTGTTGATTGGCCGAGAAAATCCCCAAGGTGACATAGCCCATATGCGCGACCGAAGAATAAGCGATCAGCTTTTTCATGTCTTCCTGCGCCAGCGCCACCAGCGAGGTATAGACCACCGCAATCGCCGACATCCAGAACACCAGATCCGACATCACCTCGGACCCGACCGGAAACATCGGCAGGCTAAAGCGCAAAAAGCCATAGCCGCCCATCTTCAGCATGATCGCCGCCAGCACCACAGAGCCAGCCGTTGGCGCCTGAACGTGGGCATCGGGCAACCAGGTGTGCACCGGCCACATCGGCATTTTCACCGCAAAGCTAGCAAAGAACGCGAGGAACAGCAGCGTCTGCATCCCCCCCGTCACCGTCATGCCCAGCACAACCATCGGCTCATGCGCGAAATCAAACGCCATCAGCGTCGGAATATCGGTGGTGCCCGCCGCCATATACATCGCAATCATCGCCACCAGCATCAGCACCGAGCCAAGGAAGGTGTAGAGGAAGAACTTGAAGGCCGCGTAAATCCGGTTCTGCCCGCCCCAGATGCCGATGATCAGGAACATCGGGATCAGGCCAGCTTCAAAGAACAGATAGAACAGCACCAGATCCAGCGCCAAGAACACGCCCAGCATCAGCGTTTCCAGCAGCAGAAACGCGATCATATATTCTTTGACCCGATCCGACACGCCCCAGCACGACAGAATAGTGATCGGCATCAAGAAGGTGGTCAGCATCACAAACAAGATCGAGATGCCATCGACGCCCAGCTTGTATTTCAGCCCAATGATCCAAGCGCCCTCTTCCACGAACTGAAAGCCGGTATTGGCGGGGTCAAAGCCCTTGAACAGCACAAGCGAGACCAGAAAGGTCGCGCTGGTGGCAATCAGCGCCAGCCATTTGGCGTTGCGCTGTGCCGCCAGATCATTGCCGCGCAAGAACAGCGCCAGCACCAAGGCCGCGACCGCAGGAAGAAAGGTGATGATCGAAAGAAGGTAAGTCATGATCTTAGTGCCCCACCGTCAGCGTCATCCAGGTAATCAGGGCCACAATCCCCAAAACCATCGCGAAGGCATATGTAAAGACGTAGCCGGATTGCGCCCGACCGGCGAGTTTGGTGAAGAAAGGAATGATCCCCAGCGCCAGCCCGTTCAGGCCGCCGTCGATGATCGTGCCATCGCCTTTTTTCCACAGGAAGTTGCCAAGCCACAGTGCAGGGCGCACGAAGATCACATTGTAAAGCTCGTCAAAGTACCATTTGTTCAGCAAGAACAGATACAAAGGCCGCTGTTGCGCTGCAAGCCTGCCCGGCAGATCTGGCGATTTTATGTAGAACAACCACGCCAAAGCAAAGCCGATCACCATCGCCACAAAGGGCGAAACCTTGACCCAAGCCGGCGCCTCATGCGCGCTGTGGATCACATGATTGTCGGCCCCCAGATAGATCGCACCCTTGGGTGCCACCGCCGCCGCGTGATCGGCCACAGGCTCTGCCGCCGCGGTTTCGGTGGTGGTGGTTTCGGTCGCATGGCCTTCGGCCATAACCTCGCCGTGGCCGGCCTCCATGCCGAACCAAGACCGCATCTTGGCCTCATCGCCAAAGAAGCTGTTATACCAAACCATCCCCGAAAACACCGCGCCAAGCGCCAGCGCCCCCAGCGGGATCAGCATAACCATCGGGCTTTCATGCGCATGATCATAGGCATGGGTGTCGCCGCGTGGCTTGCCAAAGAAGGTCATGAACATCAAACGCCAGGAATAGAACGAGGTGAACAGCGCCGCCACAACCAGCATGACATAGGCATAGTTCGACCCGACCCAAGCGCTTTCAATCACCGCGTCTTTCGACAAAAAGCCCGCAAAGCCGATATGGGTCAGCGGAATGCCAACACCGGTGATCGCCAAGGTGCCGATCATCATCGCCCAAAAGGTCAGCGGGATCTTTTTGCGCAGGCCACCGTAATTGCGCATGTCTTGCTCGTGGTGCATCGAATGGATCACCGAGCCCGCGCCCAAAAACAGCATCGCCTTAAAGAAAGCATGGGTGAACAGGTGGAACATCGCCACCGGATAAACCCCAACGCCTGCGGCCACGAACATATAGCCCAGCTGCGAACAGGTCGAATAGGCGATCACGCGCTTGATATCGTTTTGCACCAGACCCACGGTCGCTGCAAAAAACGCGGTGGTGGCGCCGACGATCACGATCATCGCTTTCGCGTCGGGTGCGTATTCATAGACAGGCGACATCCGGCAGACCAGAAACACACCGGCCGTCACCATGGTCGCCGCGTGGATCAGCGCCGACACAGGTGTTGGGCCCTCCATCGCGTCAGGCAGCCAAGTGTGCAAGAACAATTGCGCCGATTTGCCCATAGCCCCGATGAACAGCAACACCCCGATCAGGTTGGCCGCGTTCCAATTGGTCCACAGAAAATGCAGCTCGCGCTCTGCCAAGCTTGGCGCCGCAGCAAAGACATCGTCAAAGCGGATGCTGTCGGTCAGATAGAACAGCCCGAAAATCCCCAAGGCAAAGCCAAAGTCGCCGACACGGTTGACCACAAAGGCCTTCATCGCGGCTGCATTGGCGCTTGGCTTGCGGTAGTAAAAGCCGATCAGCAGATACGAGGCCACGCCAACGCCTTCCCAACCAAAGAACATCTGCACCAGATTGTCCGAGGTGATCAGCGCCAGCATCGCAAAGGTAAAGAACGACAGATAGGCAAAAAAGCGCGGCCGATAGCTTTCGCCATGCTCCCAATTGTCGTCATGCGCCATGTAGCCTTGCGAATAAAGATGCACCAAGGCCGAAACCGAGTTCACCACCACAAGCATGATCGCCGACATCCGGTCCAGCCGGATGCCCCATTCGGTCGACAGCGAGCCGCTTTCGATAAAGCGCAGCACGGTGATGTGCTGGGTCTCGCCGTCAAAGGTCAGGAAGATATACCACGACAGGATTGCCGCCAGAAACAGCACAAGCGTTGCAAGCCAAGTCGCAGCTTTCTCGCCGATAAACCGCCAGCCAAAGCCACACAGAATGGACCCGATCAAGGGTGCAAAAAGGATGATCGTTGCCATGTCTTTAGCCTTTCATCACGTTGACGTCTTCGACGTCGATGGTGCCGCGGTTGCGGAAGAACACAACCAGGATCGCAAGGCCAATCGCCGCTTCGGCTGCGGCCACGGTCAAAATGAACATGGTGAACACCTGCCCCGCCAGATCGCCCAATTGAGACGAGAAGGCAACGAAATTAATGTTGACCGCCAAGAGCATAAGCTCGATCGACATCAAGATCACGATGACATTCTTTCGGTTCAAAAAGATGCCAAAGATCCCGATCACGAACAAAGCCGCCGCCACGATCAGATAATGTTCAAGTCCAACCATCGTTCAATCCTCCGGGTCATTGCCCGCTTTATTCCGTCAGCCGCACCAGAACGGCGCAGCGTTTACGTCAGAGCCCTTGTCCAGGCTTTACATCAATCAATTCCATCGCTTTCGCGGGGTCGCGCCACATCTGATGCAGCACGTTCTGACGCTTGACGTCCTTGCGGTGGCGCAGCGTCAGCACAATCGCGCCGATCATTGCCACCAGCAGGATCAGCCCCGACATCTGGAACAGCAGCAGATATTTGTCATAGATCAGCAGACCCAAAGCGCGGGTGTTTTCCACCTGTGCCATATCGGGGGTGATCGCCGTGCGCAGGCCCATTGCGCCCTCGGCTTGGGTCCAAGCGCCAACGCCCAGCACCAGCTGCATGATCAAGACCACGCCCACCAACAGCCCCAGCGGCATATAGCGCCCCATCTCGGCCTTCAGCTCGGCAAAGTCGATGTCCAGCATCATCACCACAAACAGGAACAAAACCGCGACCGCGCCGACATAGACGATGATCAGCAGCATGGCGACAAATTCCGCCCCCAGCAGCACGAAAAGCCCCGCCGAAGACAGAAACGCCAAGATCAACCACAGCACCGAATGCACCGGATTGCGGCTGAGCGTTACCATCAGGCCTGCGGCAACGGTGACAGTTGAAAAGGCATAGAAGGCCAGATCTGCAACGCTCATGGCGCTTTCTCCTCGGTTTCAGCAAAGACGGCCTGAGCAATTTCAAGCGCCTTTTGCATGGCGGGCAGGCCGCCGAACATCGACATTTGCAAGATCACTTCGGCGACCTCGCGTTTGGTGGCCCCGGCCGTCAGCGCTTGGCGAATGGTCAGCCGCAGCTGCGGCTCACCTTGCGCGCCCAGAACCGTCAGCGCTGCAATCGTGACCAAAAGCCGCGTGCGCGCGTCCAGCCCCTCGGGGTTAAAGGTCTTGCCGAACCATGTCTCGAGCATCTCTTTCGGCATGGTCGGGAACAGCTTTTCAAAGCCCTTCACATCCACACCTTCCAATGCCGGCGCGAAGGCAGCCGCCATTTTCTGGCCCTGCTCCATCATCTGCGCGAAAAACTTGGACATATCATCAGACATCAGCGGTACGGCGCATCAAGTTCAAGGTTGCGGGCAATCTCGGATTCCCAACGGTCGCCGTTCGAAAGCAGCTTGTCCTTGTTGTAGAACAGCTCTTCGCGGGTCTCGGTCGAGAATTCAAAATTCGGGCCTTCGACAATCGCATCCACCGGGCAGGCTTCTTGGCAGAAACCGCAGTAGATGCATTTGGTCATGTCGATGTCATAGCGCGTGGTGCGGCGCGAGCCGTCGTCGCGGGGCTCGGCGTCAATCGTGATCGCCTGCGCCGGACAAACCGCTTCGCACAGCTTGCAGGCAATGCAGCGCTCTTCGCCATTGGCATAGCGGCGCAGCGCGTGTTCGCCGCGAAAACGCGGGCTCAAAGGCCCCTTTTCATGCGGGTAGTTCAGCGTGCTTTTCGGCGCGAAGAAATACTTAAAGCCAAGGCCAAAGCCTTTGAAGAAATCCATCAGCAAGAAGTATTTGGTCGCCCGGGTCCAGTCGATATTTGCCATGATCAGCCTCCGATCATCCAGCGCGCCCAAAAGCCGCCGAATACTTCAAATTTTGCAAGGAACGCCACAATCACCACCCAGCCCAGCGACAGCGGCAAGAACACTTTCCAGCCGATCCGCATCAATTGGTCATAGCGATAGCGCGGCACGATGGCCTTCACCATGGCGAACATAAAGAAGAACACCCACATCTTGGCGACCATCCACCACCAGCCATCGGCAAGCCCCGGGATTGGCGAGAGCCAGCCGCCAAAGAACAACAGCGAGATCAGCGCGCACATCAAGAAGATCGCGATATATTCGCCGGCCATGAACAACAGATAAGGCGTCGAGGAATATTCCACCATGAAACCGGCCACCAGTTCGGACTCGGCCTCTGGCAAATCGAAGGGCGGACGGTTGGTTTCCGCCAAGGCGCTGATAAAGAACAGGAAAACCATCGGGAAGTGCGGGATCCAGTACCAGTTCAGCAGGCCATAAGAGCCCTTCTGCGCCTCGACAATCGACGAAAAGCTCATCGAGCCGGTCGAGATGATGATGCCGATGATGATCAGGCCCAAGGAGACTTCGTAAGAAATCATCTGTGCCGCCGAGCGCAGCGAGCCAAGGAAGGGGTATTTCGAGTTCGACGCCCAACCGCCCATGATCACGCCGTAAACCTCAAGCGACGAGGCCGCAAAAACAAACAGGATCGCCACGTTGATATCGGCCAGAACCCAGCCCTGATCAAAGGGGATCACCGCCCAAGCCAAGATCGCCAGCACAAAGCTGATGATGGGGGCGAGGAAAAACACCGGACGATCCGCGCCCGCAGGCACGACGATTTCCTTGACCACATATTTCAGCGCATCGGCCACCGATTGCAGCAGACCAAAGGGCCCCACCACGTTCGGCCCCTTGCGCATCTGCACCGCGGCCCAGATCTTTCGATCGCCGTACACAAGGAACAGCAGGCTGATCATCACAAAGGCAACAATCAGAAGGCTCTGAGCCGCGATAAGCACCGCGATCCCCAAACCAGTTTGCAAAAAGTCAGCCATGATCCCTCACGTCCTTTAAACCGTTGGTATCCCCTGCGCACCGCAATCGCGCACAGTTACCTCGGCATCTATCGTTTTCAATCCACGAGGCAGCGCCGCCGAGATGGTGTAAACCGCATCCCCACGCCAAACTCCACCCGCATTCGCAACATTCGTCCGCACATGGCGCGCAAATCCAAAGCCTCGGATCAGCGCGTATTGCGCGGCAGCACAAGCGGCATAGGCATCAACATCTGCCGTGCCGCGCGCGCCCTTCATTTCTACCCGAAAATCCACCAGATCACCGTCCAGCAGCATCGTCTCGATCCCCATATAGGTCGGGGCAAAGGCAGTCTCCGACTTTGGCCCCTGCGCACAGGCAAACAACAGGCCAGAAGCCAGTGTAACGCCTGCGACAAGGGTGCAAAGCCGGCACATCTTATTCGGCTGCCAAGGTTTGCTTGGCACGATCGGCTTCCATCGCCGCCATATCGCCCATCACCACAGAAGCGCGTGCGATGGGGTTGGTCAGATAGAACCCCTTGAAAGCATTGCGGAAGCTGGCCTTGCCCATGGCTTTGGGCGCAAGCGGCGTCCAAGCATTTTCGGCGACCGTGTCAATGGCACCCAGATGCGGATGCGCGGCCACAATCGCACGACGCAGCACCGCAAGGCTGTCCCAAGCCAAAGTCTGGCCGACTTCTGCCGAAAACGCCCGCAAGATCGCCCAGTTTTCCTTGGCCTCGCCTGGCGCAAAGCCCGCGCGCATCGCAAGCTGCGGGCGGCCTTCGGTATTGACGAAAAGCGCGTTTTCTTCTGGATAGGCGGCGGCAGGGAAGATCACATCGGCGCGCATCGCACCGCGATCGCCGTGGCTGCCCTGATAGATCACAAACGGACCCGCCGCGATTTCGACCTCATCTGCGCCAAGGTTATAGATCACCTCTGCGCCCTCGGTCGCAACCGCCAGCCCGCCTTCGGTGACAGCGCCCACATCCATCGCGCCAACCCGCGCGGCTGCGGTGTGCAGAATCAACAGCTTGGCGTTCGATGCCTCGCAAAGCGCCATGGCATGGGCCAGAACCGCCTCGCCATCCGCCTCGTTCAAAGCGCCCTGCCCCACGATCACAATCGAGGCTTTCGCCTTGGTTTCTTCCGAGACAGGTGCTGCGGCAAGCGCAGCCAAGGCCGCGCGGTCAGAGCCAAGATGCGCAAAGGGGTAGGTCAGATCCACCGCTTCGCCCAGCAGACCGATATGCGCGCCCAAGGTCCAAGCCTTGCGAATGCGGGCATTCAACACGGGGGCTTCCAGCCGCGGATTGGTCCCGATCAGCAGGATGTTCTGCGCGCCGTCAATATCTTCGATCTTTGCGGTGCCGACATAGGCCGAACGATTGCCAATCGGCAGACGCGCGCCATCGGTGCGGCATTCCACGCGGCCACCCAGCGATTCGATCAAGGTTTTCAACGAATAAGCCGCTTCAACCGAGACCAGATCGCCAACAAGACCAGCGATCTTTTTGCCCTTGATGGCGGCGGCGGCAAAGCTCAGCGCCTCGTTCCAGCCGGCTTTGCGCAGCTTGCCATTCTCGCGGATATAGGGCGTGTCCAGACGCTGGCGACGCAAGCCGTCCCAGACAAAACGTGTCTTGTCCGAAATCCACTCTTCGTTGACGCCATCATGGTTGCGCGGCAAAATCCGCATCACTTCGCGGCCCTTGGTGTCAATGCGAATGTTCGACCCCAGCGCATCCATCACATCGATGCTTTCGGTCTTGGTCAATTCCCAAGGCCGCGCGGTGAAGGCATAGGGCTTTGAAGTCAGCGCGCCCACGGGGCAAAGGTCAATGATATTGCCCTGCAAATTGCTGTCGAGCGTGGCATTCAGATAAGAGGTGATCTCGGCATCTTCGCCGCGCCCGGTTTGGCCCATCTGGGTGATGCCCGCCACTTCCGAGGTAAAGCGCACGCAACGGGTGCAAGAGATGCAGCGCGTCATCTTGGTTTCGACCAGCGGGCCAAGATCCAGATCTTCCGAGGCGCGCTTTGGCTCGCGGTAGCGGCTGAAATCAACGCCAAAGGCCATGGCTTGGTCTTGCAGATCGCATTCGCCGCCCTGATCGCAGATCGGGCAATCCAGCGGGTGGTTGATCAGCAAAAATTCCATCACGCCCTCGCGGGCTTTTTTCACCATTGGCGAATTGGTCTTGACCACGGGGGTTTCGCCATTCGGGCCGGGGCGCAGATCTTTCACCTGCATCGCGCAGCTTGCCGCAGGCTTGGGCGGGCCGCCCTGCACTTCAACCAGACACATCCGGCAGTTGCCCGCAATCGTCAGACGCTCGTGATAGCAAAACCGCGGAATGGCCACCCCTGCGACTTCTGCCGCCTGAATGATTGTCATCGCGCCATCTACTTCAACTTCGATCCCGTCGATGCTGATTTTCTTGAGGTTCGACATCAGCTTACTCCGCTGCCATAGGTGAGCACGGTTGGAAAATCCACGCCTGCGCTTCGTTCAAGGAAGACCCGCCAAAGGCAGGGCCCGTATCGCTGTTTGCCCGCATATGTGCAAGCCATTCAAATGCATAAGCGGCCGTCATTGTCCCGAAAGCACCCGCTGTTCTTACACCCGCACTCATTTCCAAGACCTTATCAAACTGCCGGCCAAAGTGCCCTTTGCAATCTCGTCCCGGCCCGCGCGGCAAAAGCTTTCGCTGTCGCCCGCAACCACGCCCGCCGCTTGCAGATAGCTGTCAGACAAAGCTTTGATCCGCGCCTTCTCGGTCGGATCTTTCAGGAAAACCTTGACCTCGGCCTCGGTATAGCCCTGATCGCGCGCGAAACTTTCCAGCGCTTTCAGCTTGCTATAGGCGGTCAACAGCTTGGCGGTAATAGATGGGCAGCTTTGGCGGATCATATCGCCAACCCGCCCCGCAACCAAAGACTCGGTGATATGGGCGTTTTCGGCCAGCGGCGTGCGCGCGGCCAAAGGCCAAGCAAAGCTGACCGTGGCCAAGGCACCAAGCAGCAGACCGCGCAGACCCGCAAGACCAGACAGCTTTTGCATACCAACCAAAGTCACAATGTTGTTCCCTATTCCGCCGCCATCGCGCCCATACGGCCGGTTTTCTTGGCCTTGATGCGGTCTTCAATTTCCTCGCGGAAATGCCGCACAAGCCCTTGGATCGGCCAAGCCGCCGCATCACCAAGCGCGCAGATGGTATGGCCTTCGACCTGCTTGGTCACCGACAGCAGCATGTCGATTTCCTCGACCTCAGCTTCGCCGCGCACCAAACGGTCCATCACCCGCATCATCCAGCCGGTGCCTTCGCGGCAGGGCGTGCATTGGCCACAGGATTCGTGCTTGTAAAACTTCGACAGCCGCCAGATCGCTTTGATCACATCGGTGGATTGATCCATCACGATCACCGCAGCCGTGCCCAGACCCGAGCGCTGTTCGCGCAGCCAGTCGAAATCCATGATCGCTTCGTCGCATTGGGCGGCATTCAGCATCGGCACCGAAGAGCCGCCGGGAATAACCGCCTTGATGTTCTTCCAGCCGCCGCGCACGCCGCCGCAATGCACATCCAGCAATTCGCGCAAGGAAATCGACATCGCCTCTTCAACAACGCAAGGGTTGTTGACATGGCCCGAGATGCCAAAGAGCTTAGTGCCCGCATTGTTCGGGCGGCCAAAGCCTGCAAACCATTCCGGCCCACGGCGCAGAATTGTTGGCACCACAGCGATGGATTCGACGTTGTTCACCGTTGTCGGGCAGCCATAAAGCCCCGCACCGGCTGGGAACGGCGGCTTCATCCGCGGCATGCCCTTTTTGCCCTCAAGGCTCTCCAAAAGAGCGGTTTCTTCGCCGCAGATATAAGCGCCTGCGCCGTGGTGCAGATAGCAGTCGAAATCCCAACCGGATTTCGCAGCATTCTTGCCCAAAAGCCCCGCGTCATAGCATTCGTCAATCGCCGCCTGCAGCGCCTCGCGCTCGCGGATATATTCGCCGCGAATGTAGATATAGCAGGTATTGGCGTTCATCGCGAAACTGGCGATAAGCGCGCCTTCGATCAGGGTGTGCGGATCGTGGCGCATGATCTCGCGGTCTTTGCAGGTGCCGGGTTCGGATTCGTCGGCATTGATCACCAGATAGGCCGGACGCCCATCCGATTGCTTGGGCATGAACGACCACTTCAAGCCGGTCGGAAAGCCCGCCCCGCCGCGTCCGCGCAGACCCGATGCCTTCATCTGGTCGATGATCTTATCGCGGCCACGTTGAATGATCTCGGCCGTGCCATTCCAATGGCCGCGCTTTTTGGCGCCGGCCAATGAACGGTCGTGCATCCCGTAAAGGTTGGTAAAGATGCGGTCCTGATCCTGAAGCATATGTGCCCCTTCCTATGCCCGGCTTGCGCGCCAGATTTGATACGTCACGACCATGGCCCAAATGAACCCAGCCATCGCTGCCAGATCAATCAGCAGAGTGTATTTGGGCGGCAAGCCCAACTCTCCGCCAATCCGCTGGCCCCCAAGCCACAGCAGCATCGTGCCCGCAATCACCAAGGCCACCAGCCTTGGTTTGCGAGACGCGCTTGTCTGTGGATCGGGCTTTGTCATTTTGCCTCAGTGATGCCCATGGCCGTCATGGCCCGCGCCGTGATCTGCCGTCACCGTGCGTTCAATGCCGCCCGCGCCCAACAAGACGCCAAAGACGCCAAACACCACCGCCGCCACGATCAGCGCCGCCGTCAGGCCCACATCGCCAAAGCTGCGCGCCAGCAAACCTGCGATCAGACCCGCCGCAAGCGCCACCGCCCAGCCGCCAGCCCAAGGGCCGTCAACCTCTGCATGATCGTGTGAATGGTCCATCATACCCTCAGTAATCGTTGGTTTTGGCGCGGATCAAAAACGCTTCCATGCCGATCTCGCCGATCAGCTTGGCTTGGGCCACCCATTTGTCGCGGGTGACACGGCCACGGAAGCCTTTCAGATTGCTGTCCATCCAGTCAATTTCAGCCTCGCCCCAAGCGGCGATTTGGTCAAAGTGGAAGACGCCCATCTCATTGCACAGCTTTTCAAGCGCCGGGCCGATGCCTTCGATCCTTTTCAGATCATCGGCTTGACCGCCGCGCGCAGCACTTAGGCCCTGCGGTTTGGTGCCTGCGGCCTCTGTCGGCGCAACTTCCGCCTTGGGCGCGGCCGCCGCAGGCTTTTGTGCAGCAGCTTTCGCAGCCGCAGGTTTAGCAACCGCTGCCGTGGCCAGCCAAGGCGTGGTCAAAGGCACTTCGGTGCCGTCGATGCGCTTGACGGTATCGCCAATATCCACCGCATTTTGCACCGAAGCATTATAGGGCTTACGGCCCTTTTCATACTCGTGCAGCGAGGTCAGCCCCGACAAAGGCTCGGCGGCATAGCGCCCGTTTTGCGGCCCTGCGACAGGCACTTCGCCGTTCGAGAACCGCGAAATCAGCACGCGCAATTTGTCGGCCGTCAGGTCTTCGTAATAGTCTTTGCCGATCTGGGCCATCGGTGCATTGGCGCAAGCGCCCATGCATTCGACCTCTTCCCAAGAAAACTTGCCATCCGCCGATAGCTGATGCGGCGCGTTTGCAATCAATTCCTTGCAAACCGCGATCAGCTCTTCTGCGCCGCAAATCATGCAAGACGTCGTGCCGCAAATCTGCACATGCGCGATCGAGCCCACGGGCTGAAGTTGAAACATAAAGTAGAACGTCGCCACTTCCAGCGCGCGAATATAGGCCATGCCCAGCTTGTCGGCGATATGTTCAATCGCCGGACGGGTCAGCCAACCCTCTTGCTCTTGCGCCCGCCACAAAAGCGGAATGATCGCAGAAGCCTGACGCCCCTCTGGATATTTCGAGATTTGCCCCGCAGCCCAAGCCTCATTGGCAGGGGTGAAGGCAAAGGAAGCAGGCTGTTCTTTGTGCAGACGGCGAAGCATTAGCGGTCGACCTCCCCGAACACGATATCCATCGTGCCGATGATTGCGGATACGTCGGCCAGCTGGTGGCCCTTGCAGATATAATCCATGGCTTGCAGGTGCAAAAAGCCCGGCGCGCGGATCTTGGCGCGGTAGGGTTTGTTCGACCCATCCGATTTCAGATAGACGCCAAATTCACCTTTTGGTGCCTCGACCGCCGCGTAAACCTCACCTGCGGGCACATGGAAGCCTTCAGTGTAAAGTTTAAAGTGGTGGATCAAAGCCTCCATCGAGGTTTTCATATCCGACCGGCTTGGCGGCGTGATCTTGCCGCGGGCCAAAACCGCACCTGGTTCGGCGCGCAGCTTGGTGATCGCTTGGCGGATGATATGGATCGACTGGGTCATCTCCTCCATCCGGCACAGATAGCGGTCATAGCAATCGCCGTTCTTGCCGACGGGAATCTGGAAATCGAACTCGTCATAGCATTCATAGGGCTGGCTGCGACGCAGATCCCAAGCCAGACCCGATCCGCGCACCATCACGCCCGAGAAGCCGTATTTCTGGATGTCGTCTTCGCTGACCACACCGATATCGGCATTGCGCATCTTGAAGATGCGGTTTTCGGTCAACAGCCCGTGCAGATCGTCCAGCACCTTGGGGAAGGTATAGGTCCAAGCCTCGATATCGTCGATCAGGCTGTCGGTCAGATCCTGATGCACGCCACCGGGGCGGAAATAGGCCGCGTGCAAACGTGCGCCCGAGGCGCGCTCGTAAAACACCATCAGCTTTTCACGCTCTTCAAAGCCCCAGAGCGGCGGCGTCAGCGCGCCCACATCCATGGCTTGGGTGGTGGTGTTCAACAAATGGTTCAAAATCCGGCCAATTTCGGAAAACAGCACGCGGATCAGCGAAGCGCGACGCGGCACCACGGTGCCGGTCAGCCGTTCAATCGCCAAGCACCAAGCATGTTCCTGATTCATCGGCGCGACATAGTCGAGACGGTCGAAATAGGGCAGGTTTTGCAGATAGGTGCGGCTTTCCATCAGCTTTTCAGTGCCACGGTGCAAAAGCCCGATATGGGGATCGCAACGCTCGACAATCTCGCCGTCCAGTTCCAGCACAAGCCGCAACACGCCATGCGCCGCAGGGTGCTGCGGGCCAAAGTTGATGTTGAAATTGCGGATGCGCTGCTCGCCGGTTAGCAGATCTTGGCTGCCGTCGTCATAGCTGTTGCGGATGATATCGCCGTCCATCATTTAGCCTCCGCTTTCTTCTCGTCACCGGGAAGAATGTATTGCGCCGATTCCCAAGGGGACAGGAAATCGAACTGGCGGTATTCTTGCACCAAGCTGACCGGTTCGTAGACGACGCGCTTTTGCACCTCGTCATAGCGCACTTCGGTGTAGCCGGTGGTCGGGAAATCCTTGCGCAGCGGGTGACCACGGAAGCCGTAATCGGTCAGCAAACGCCGCAGGTCTGGATGGCCCGAGAACAGAATACCAAACATATCAAAGACTTCGCGTTCAAACCAATTCGCCGAAGGGTGAATGGTATGGATCGAAGGCACCATCTCGTCTTCGCTGACAGCCACCTTCAGGCGGATGCGGGCGTTGGTGTACATCGACAAGAAATGGTAAACCACATCAAAGCGCGCCACCCGCTCGGGGTAGTCGACCGCGGTGATATCGACCAGCGAGGAAAACTTGCAGGCCGCATCCGTGGTCAAAAACGCGATCAGACCGACAACCTCTTCCAAGGCCACGGTCAGGGTCAGCTCGCCAAAGGCTACGTCGCTGGACAAGACCGCTTTGGGCTGTGCTGCGGTGATATGGGCCGAAAGGCTGTTCAAAGCGTCTGACATATCCATCCCTCAGCGAACCAGCGTGCCGGTGCGGCGGATTTTCCGCTGCAACTGCAAGATACCATAAAGCAGCGCCTCGGCCGTTGGCGGGCAGCCGGGCACATAGATGTCAACCGGAACGATCCGGTCACAGCCGCGCACCACCGAATAGCTATAGTGGTAATAGCCGCCGCCATTGGCACAAGAGCCCATCGAGATCACATAGCGTGGCTCTGGCATCTGGTCGTAAACCTTGCGCAGCGCTGGCGCCATTTTGTTGGTCAGCGTGCCGGCCACGATCATCAGATCAGACTGGCGCGGAGAGGCGCGCGGCGCGGTGCCAAAGCGTTCCAGATCATAGCGCGGCATCGAGGTATGCATCATCTCGACCGCACAGCAGGCCAGACCAAAGGTCATCCAATGCAGCGAGCCATTGCGCGCCCAGTTGATGATATCTTCGGTCGAGGTCAGCAGAAAGCCCTTGTCCTGCAACTCGGCATTCAGCGCTTGGGTGGCAACCTCGCGGTCAGCCCCTGCCTGATTGGCTCCGGTCATCACGCCCATTCCAAGGCCCCCTTCTTCCACTCATAGGCAAAGCCTACTGTCAGCACGGTCAAAAACACCATCATCGACCAAAAGCCCACCATGCTGATCTGTCCAAAGGCCACAGCCCAAGGGAACAGGAAGGCGACCTCTAGGTCAAAGATGATGAACAGGATCGATACCAGATAGAACCGAACGTCAAACTTCATCCGCGCATCGTCAAAGGCGTTAAAGCCGCACTCATAGGCCGAGACTTTTTCCGGATCGGGATTGCGCACCGCGATCACAGCGGCAGCCAAGATCAGCACAAGGCCAAGGCCAACAGCAATAGCGAGAAGAATCAGGATCGGCAGATACTCACGGAGAAGATGGTCCACGAGAAGCTCCTTCTGCTTACGATTATGCGCCCAAAGCAACATAGCCTCTGCGCTCTCTTGCGCATCGTTTATCCTTCGACCCGCGCGGGGTCAACTAAAGCAAGCAGGAAAAGATGCACTTGCAGCAACTGGATTTGTCGAATTCTAGGCTTGTCGGCGACACGCCCCGCACTAGCGTGGGCTTTGTGCGGGGCAATCGCGCAAGTGGGTGCAGATTTAGGCAGGCCCTGTGCGGGCAAGGCTATTGATCGGCAACAGATTCTTTTCTGCCAGATGCGGCTATTGAATAACCGGCAGCTCTGCCGCCTCTGGCTCTGGCCCCTGCCCCACCGCCAGCGCTTCGGCGCGGATGATCTGGGCGATCAGGTCGCAGTCTTGCAGGCTAAAGGTCAAAGGCACCCGCATATCGACCAGCCCTGCCAAGATGCGATCGGTCTGCGGCAGCACTTGGGCGCTGGCATAGTGCCAGTGATCATAGCGGCTGGTAAAGGCCACCGGATTTGGCGCGCCAAACCATTTCAATTCGACCCCGCGCGCCAAGGTGCGGGTCAAAAACGCACCAATGCGTGCCGCCGACCAATCGGGCAGCAAAAACTGAAACGACGAACCGACATAGCTTTCCTCGGCAGGCCGTTGCACCAAGCGCAGACCCGCCACGCCCTGCAAGCCGGCCTCGAGCCTTTGATAGCGCGCGTTCCAGCGCGCCACCCGCTCGGCCAGCAGCCGCAGTTGCGGCCGCAAAATCGCCGCGCGCAGATTGTCCATCCGCCCCGAGACATTGGGCACCTGCATGCGCACCCGCTCGAAGACCTCGGCACTGGGGGCGGCGCGATGCGCGCCGTAAAGCATATAAGACCCCGACAGCAGCACCGCCCGCGCCATCACCTCGGCATCATCCGACACCAGCAAGCCGCCCTCGCCTGCATTGACATGCTTATAGGTCTGCATCGAATAGCAGCCGATCACGCCCTGCCGCCCCGAGGGCACGCCCTTCCAAGCCGCCCCCATGGTATGGGCGCAATCCTCGACGATTTGCAGCCCCAGCCGCGCGCAAAGCGTCCCCAGCGCCTCCATATCACACAGATGCCCGCGCATATGGCTTAACATCAAGACCCGCGCGCCGCTGGCGACCGCCTTCGCCTCCAGATCGGCGAAATCCAGCACCAGATCTTCGGTCACCTCGACAAAGATCGGCCGCGCGCCCAAGGCGGCAATCGCCCCTGGCACCGGCGCAAGCGTGAAGGCGTTGGTCAACACCGCATCCCCCGCCTGCACCCCCAAAGCGCGCAAGGCACAGCCCAAGGCATAGCCGCCCGAGGCCACCGCAAGGCAATAGCGCGCGCCGGTCTGGGCTGCGAATTCTTCTTCCAACAGCGCCGCCTCTGCCACTTCGCCCGCGACCACATTATAGCGGTGCAAACGGCCATGCTGCAAAACCGCCAAGGCGGCGGCGATGCCTTCCTCGGGGATCGGTTCTTGCTGGGTGAAACTGCCGGTAAAACGGGTTTGGGTCATGGCTTTTTCTCCTCGGATCGCAGCAGCAGCACATACAGTGCCAAAGCTATGGCACAGACCGCGGCGGCCATAAAGAACGGAATATCGGCGGCAAACCTGCCACCTTGGGCGGCAAAATAGCCAAAGCTTTGGCTGAAAAACACCGTGCCGGTCAGCATCGCCACGCTCATGATCGCCGCAATGCCGCCTTGCAATTCGCCTTGGGCATCGGCGGGCACGTTCTTGGTCATCATCGCCACCAGCATCGGATGCACAAAGCCTTCGGGCCCGTGCAGCACCATCAAGACCACGACCGGCAGCAATCCCCAAGCAAAGCCATAGCCCAAAAGGCCGAAAACACCCGTGATCAGCCCCAAAAGCACCATTCTGCGCTCGCCAAAACGCGCGGCCGCGGGGCCGGCCAAACCGCCCTGAAACACCGCCATCACAATGCCAAACAGCGCCAATGACACCCCCACCATCGCCGTCGACCAGCCGAATTTCGTCATGCCCCAAAACGGCCAGATCGCGGGATAAATCGCGGTGCAGAACATATAGACAAACAGCACCGCGCACATCGGCAGCACGCCCTTATAGCTGCGAAACACCGCAAAAGCGCCAAAGGGGTTCGATCTGCGCCAAAGAAAGGCCCGCCGGTTTTCGCGCGCAAGCGTTTCGGGCAGCACAAACCAGCCATAGATCAGGTTCAGCCCCGAAATCACCGCCGCGACGTAAAACGGCACCCTTGGCCCAAAGGCGCCCAAAAGCCCGCCAATCGCCGGACCAATCACAAAGCCCAAGCCAAAACAGGCGCCCAAAAGGCCAAAATACTTGGCCCGCGCTTCGGGGGCGGTGACATCGGTGATAAAGGCATTGGCAATCACCCAGCTTGAGCCGCAAACCCCTGCAATCACCCGCCCCACAAACAGCCAAAACAGGCTGGGGGCCAGCGCTTGCAGCAGATTGTCCAGCCCAAGCCCCGCAATCGCCAACAACAGCAGCGGTCTGCGGCCAAAACGGTCACTCAGATTGCCCATCAGCGGGCTACAGGCAAATTGCGCGACCGAAAAGGCAAAGAACATCCAGCCGCCGATTTTTGCCGCATCCGCCAGCCCCAGCCCGCCGACCTCTTCGATCAGCTGCGGCAAAACCGGAATGATCAGGCCAAAGCCCACCACATCCAGCAAAACGCTGATCAGAACAAAGGTGACCGCATGGCGCGAGGGGGCTTTCGGATTTGGCCCCGCGACCCCGCCAGAATTCATAGCGCCGCAGCACCCAAGATCCGCTGCGCCAAATCGGGCAGCGCGTCGTAATGCTCGAGCAGCGCTTCGGGGTTCAGCCGGGTGATCGCGCGGCCCTCGGGGCCAAAGGTCACCAGCGCCACCGGCACCCCCACGGCAAGCCCGGTCTTGCGGTCGGTCTCGGTATCGCCAATCAACATCGAACGCGCCACCGTGCCCCCGACACGGCGCAGGGCCTCTAGGTATGGCGCCGGATCAGGTTTGCGCGTCGGCAGGGTATCGGCCCCCACCAGCGCGCCAAAAAGATCGGTGATGCCAAGACGGCGCACCAATTCAACCGCCAAAGCCTCGGGCTTATTGGTGCAGATCGCGGTGGCAAAACCTGCGCGGCGCAGCGCCTCTACCGCCGCCACCACACCGGGATAAAGCACGGTGTGGGTGTCTATCGCCTCGCCATAAGCCCGCAGCAGCATCGGGTAATAGCGGCTGATGTCGTCTTCTGAAAACGCCACCCCCAGCCGCGCAAGCCCCGTGCGCAGCATCGCCCGCCCGCCGTGAAAAGCCACCAGCGTGTCGCGCCCATCCAGCACCACGCCGTGGCCCATATGTTCAAAGCAAGCATTGGCGGCGGCCAGCAAATCGGCACTGGTGTCTGCCAAGGTGCCATCCAGATCGAAAACCACTGTGCGCATTCTGTAACCTTGCGTGAAGAACCACCCCTTGCGGCCCAGCCCATACGGGGTAAAACGAGGGCAAAAGAATTGGAAGGGGCTTGAATGCCGGTTTCGTTTATTGTTTTGGCCGCAGGCATGGGCACGCGGATGAATTCCGACCTGCCCAAGGTGTTGCACAAAGTCGCCGCAGCGCCGCTGTTGCACCATGCGCTGACAGCCGCGCGCAGCCTTGATCCGGCGCGCATCGTGGTGGTGACAGGCCACGGCGCGGCAGAGGTCGAAGCCGCAGCCAAGGGCTTTGACGAGGCCTGCGAATGCGTGCTGCAAGACCCGCAACTGGGCACCGCCCATGCCGTCAGCATGGCAGCCCCGCTGCTGGAGAAGATGTCGGGCGATGTCATCGTGCTTTACGGCGACACGCCCTTTATTCGCCCCGAAACGCTGGAGGCCATCTTGCACGCGCGCGCACGCCATTCGGTGGTGGTGCTGGGGTTTCAGGCCCGCGATCCGGGCCGTTATGGCCGGCTGATCAGCCAAGGCGAGAGCTTGGAAAAGATCGTCGAATATAAGGATGCAACGGATGAAGAACGCGCCGTAACACTTTGTAATTCTGGCGTTATGTGCGCATCAGCCGAGCTGATGTTCGATCTTTTGACCCGCGTTGAAAACACCAATGCGGCAGGCGAATACTACCTGACCGATCTGCCGCAGCTTGCGCGCGCGCAGGGTCTTTCGGCAGGCGTGGTGATCTGCGACGAGGCCGAGACGCTGGGCATCAACACCCGCCGCGAACTGGCGGCAGCCGAGGCCGCCTTTCAGGCCCGCGCCCGTCTTGAAGCGCTGGAAAATGGCGTCACCCTGACCGCACCCGAGACCGTGTTCTTCGCGCTTGATACCCATATCGGGCGCGATGCGATCATCGGCCCCAATGTGCTTTTCGGCCTTGGTGTCACCATCGAATCCGCCGCCGAAGTGAAGGGCTTTTGCCATCTGGAAGGCTGCCATATCTCGCGCGGTGCGCAAGTTGGCCCCTTTGCCCGCCTGCGCTTGGGCGCGGAATTGGCCGAAGATGTGCATGTCGGCAATTTCGTCGAGATCAAGAACGCAATCCTGGATGAGGGCGTCAAGGTCGGCCATCTGACCTATCTGGGCGACGCGGATATTGGCGAATTCAGCAATATCGGCGCGGGCACGGTGACTTGCAACTATGATGGGGTGATGAAACATCGCACCCGCATCGGCAAACGCGCCTTTATCGGATCGTCCACCATGCTGGTGGCCCCTGTCAGTGTTGGCAATGATGCGCTGACGGCCTCGGGCTCTGTGATCACAGAAGATGTGCCCGCCGAGGCTGTGGCACTGGCGCGCGCCAAACAAGTGAATAAGCTGGGTCTGGCGACCAAGCTGATGGCACGGCTCAAAACGATCAAAGCTGCAAAGGGAAAAGCGTAAATGTGTGGGATTGTTGGGGTTCTTGGTCTTCACGAGGCAGCACCGCTGCTGGTTGAGGCGTTAAAGCGGCTGGAATATCGCGGCTATGATTCTGCAGGCATCGCCACGGTGAACGCAGGCAAGCTGGACCGCCGTCGCGCGGTGGGCAAGCTGGTGAACCTGTCCGATCTGTTGGTGCATGAACCCTTGGCGGGCAAATCCGGCATCGGCCACACCCGCTGGGCCACGCATGGTGCTGCCACCACCACCAACGCCCACCCGCATCGCTCGGGCCCTGTGGCGGTGGTGCACAATGGCATCATCGAGAATTTTCGCGAGCTGCGCGCCGAGCTGACCGCTGCCGGCCTCAGCTTTGAATCGCAGACCGATACCGAAACCGTGGCTTTGCTGGCGCGTCATTACATCGACCAAGGCGCTGCCCCGATCGAGGCGGCGCGCCAGACCATGAAACGGCTGCACGGCGCCTTTGCGCTGTGCTTTTTGTTTGAAGGCGAAAATGATCTGATGATCGCGGCGCGCAAAGGCTCGCCGCTTGCGATTGGTCATGGCGAGGGCGAGATGTTTGTAGGCTCGGATGCCATCGCGCTTGCGCCGATGACCGACCGCGTCACCTATCTTGAAGAAGGCGATTACGCCGTGATCACCCGCGCAGGCGCTGTGATCTATGACGATGCTGACCGCTTGGCCAACCGCGCCGAAACCCGGATCGAGCTGGACGCCACCCGCATTGAAAAGGCCGGCTACAAGCACTTTATGGCCAAGGAAGTCGCCGAACAGCCCGTGGTGATCGCCGATGCGCTGCGCCGCTATGTGACCTCGGGCCAAGACGCCTTGCCCGCGCTGCGGCTTCCGGCCGAGGTGGATTTTAGTGGCGTCGACCGCATCACCATGGTGGCCTGCGGCACCGCATCTTATGCCACCCATGTTGCGAAGTACTGGTTTGAACAGATCGCAGGCATCGCCGTGGAAATCGACATCGCCTCGGAATTCCGCTATCGCGAGCCGCCGCTGTCGCCGCAGCAATGGGCGCTGTTTGTCAGCCAATCGGGCGAAACCGCCGACACTTTGGCAGCCCTGCGCTATACCCGCGACAAGGTCGCCAAGATCGTTGCCGTGGTCAATGTGCCGACCTCTTCCATCGCGCGCGAAGCCGATCTTGCCCTGCCGATCATGGCGGGGGTCGAGGTGGGCGTGGCCTCGACCAAGGCCTTTACCTGCCAGCTGATCACCTTGGCGCTTTTGGCGCTGAAGGCCGCGCAAGATCGCGGTCGGCTGGATGCGGCGGGCTTGGCCAAGCACCTTGGCGATTTGGCGGCCTTGCCCGGTTTGATGAACCACGCGCTGGCGCTGTCGCCGGCGATTTCCGCCATCGCAGAAGAGCTGGCCGAGGCGCAGGACGTGCTGTTTCTGGGGCGGGGTGCTATGTATCCGCTGGCCCTGGAAGGCGCGCTAAAGCTGAAAGAAATCAGCTATATACACGCCGAAGGTTATGCATCAGGTGAACTGAAGCACGGCCCCATCGCCTTGATCGACAACCGCGTGCCCGTCATCGTTCTGGCCCCGCGCGATGCTTTGTTTGAAAAGACCGTCTCGAACATGCAAGAGGTGATGGCGCGCCACGGCAAGGTGCTGCTGATCTCGGACGCGCAGGGCATTGCCGAGGCGGGCGAAGGCTGCTGGCGCACTCTGACCATGCCGCAGGTTGCTGACGCCTTTGCGCCGATCCTTTACGCGCTGCCCGCGCAGCTTTTGGCCTATCACACCGCGATTGCCAAAGGCACCGATGTCGACCAACCCCGCAACCTAGCCAAGTCTGTGACCGTAGAATGATCCAATCCGCCCTTGCGCAACTGCACGCGCTTGCCGATGCCTCTCAGGCCGCCGAAGCCTTGGCCTATCATAAGGTGGATCGCCCCTACCTTGGCCTGCGGGTGCCGCAGATCGAAGAGCTGACCAAGGCGTGGCGCGCCGAGCTGGAGCTAGAGGCGCGGGTGCAGCTGGCCTCCGACCTTTGGGACAGCAATATCCACGACGCCCGCGTGGCTGCCGCCAAACTGCTGACCCAAGCCCGCATCACGCCAGATGATGGCGTTTGGGATCTGATCTGCACTTGGGTGCCCGACTTTGACGCTTGGGCCTTGGCCGACCATGTCTGCATCGCCGCACAAAAGCGCATCGCGGCAGAGCCTGCGCGGCTGGATGTGGTTGAAGGCTGGACCACTTCGCCAAACATGTGGACCCGCCGCGCGGCTTTGGTTGCCACGCTGTGCTTTACCAAGCAAAACTTTCCCAAACCCGCCGAGCTGGAGGCGCGCGACCGCATCCTTGGTTGGGCCGAGGGCTATTGCAGCGACCGCGATTGGTTCATCCAAAAAGCGGTGGCGTGGTGGCTGCGGGATCTGTCGAAACACGACCCCGCGCGCACCGAGGCGTTTCTGGCCGACCATGGCGACAGGATGAAAAGCTTCGCGCGCAAAGAGGCGGCGCAATATATCTAGGCGCCCGCTATTGCGCGTAGATCGACACTTCCGGCAGGTCGGTCAGCGCAAAGCCTAAAGCCCGAAACGCCGAGAAAGACAGGCTTGCGGCCCCGGTTGTCGGCAAAAGATCGACGCTGACCGAAGCGCCGCTGGCGCTGACAACGCGGCCCTTGCCTGGCCTTGGGATCAACGCCGATTGCACCCAGAACCCCGCCTCTGCGGGGCTGCCAAGACCCACCACCGCGCGGCCCAACATCCGCCCCGCTGCCGCAGCAGGCGCCAGCGCCGCCTTGGTCTGCGCCAGCGTGGCGCTGTCCAATCGGGCAGGCGATGAACCTTGCGACATCGCAGGCAACAGCTGCGGTGCGGGCTGCTGCTGTGGCGGCATTGCCCCACAGGCCGAAAGCAAAGGAACAGTCAAACTGGCGACAAACAGGAAATGTTTCATTCTACGACGTTAGTCTGCCGCCCGCGCTTGCGCAACCGCCGCTTTCGACCTTGCCGCCACGCCCTGCCCGCCCTAGGTTCTGTCCATGCAAACACCTTTGATTGATCCCTTCGCCCGCGCCATATCGTATCTGCGCGTTTCGGTCACCGACCGCTGCGATTTTCGCTGCGCCTATTGCATGACCGAACATATGACCTTTCTGCCCAAGGCAGAGCTGCTGACGCTGGAAGAGCTGGATCGGCTCTGTTCGGCCTTTGTCGGCATGGGGGTGCAAAAGCTGCGCATCACCGGCGGCGAGCCTTTGGTGCGCAAGGGCATCATGACGTTTTTCGAGGCCATGGCGCGGCACCTGCAATCGGGCGCGCTGAAAGAGCTGACGCTGACCACCAACGGCAGCCAGTTGCGCAAATATGCGGCTGAACTGGCGGCCTGCGGCGTCAAACGCATCAATGTCTCGCTTGATACGCTGGATCCCGCGAAATTCGCCGAGATCACCCGCTGGGGCCGTCTGCCGCAGGTGCTGGACGGGATCGAGGCCGCGAAAGCCGCTGGCATGCAGGTGAAAATCAACGCGGTGGCGCTGAAGGGCTTTAATGAAAACGAGCTGTTCTCGCTGGCCGAATGGTGCGCGCGCGAGGGCCATGATCTGACCTTTATCGAAGTCATGCCGATGGGCGAGATGGGCGATGTCGGCCGTCTGGATCAATATTGGCCGCTGAAAGACCTGCGCGCGACGCTGGCGACCCGCTTTACCCTGATAGATCTGCCCGACAGCACCGGCGGCCCTGCGCGCTATGTGCGGCTGGCCGAAACCGGACAGCGCATCGGCTTTATCACACCGCTGACGCATAACTTTTGCGAAAGCTGCAACCGCGTGCGGCTGACCTGCACTGGCGAGTTGTACATGTGTCTAGGTCAAGAAGACATGGCCGACCTGCGCGCGCCGCTGCGGGCAAGCGCGCAGAACATTGATCTTGAAACCGCGATCCGCGACGCCATTGCCCGCAAGCCCAAGGGCCATGACTTTGATTATTCGCGCCAAGCGATCAAGGGTCAGATGAGCCGCCATATGTCGCACACGGGCGGCTGATTACAGCTGGTCGGGCGAAGGCACCACCAGCCGCTGGCCGACCTTCAGCTTGTCTGGGCTGGACAAAAGCGCGCGGTTTGCGTTGAAAATCGCTGGGTAATAGCTGACGTTGCCGTAAAACTTCAGTGCGATTGACCCAAGGCTGTCACCAGCCAGAACAGTGTAGAACTGATGGCTTTCCGCGCTGCCAATCGCCTTTTGCACCATGCGCACCTCGACCCCTGCGCCCCCTGCCACCACATCTTGCGGCCGCGTCTCGGCCAGCGTGCCCGCCGCCACCTGCGCCTTGGTGACAAGGTTTGACAACAGCACAGCCGTATCCACCCGCCCATCCGAAGTGATCAGCGCCGAGGGTACCGAGATTTCGCCCTTGCCCGCCGCCTCATTCACCAAAGTGTTGATATAAGCGTCAGTCTGCCCCTCGCGCAGCGCCTTGGAGACCAGCGTTTCCAAGGTGGGCACCGCAACCTCTGGCTGACCTCGCAGCGCCCGCAGGGCTGTCAGCGCGCTTGAGGACATCTCGCGCAGACCGCTTGGATCAGCGCTTTGCGCCGCGGCGGGCAGCACCGAAAGGTCTGACAAAATCGCCGTTGTCGCCTCATCCAAACCCGCAGCACCACCGCGCACCACGGGCTTGGCCAGCACCGCCGTCAAAGCCGCCGCAGCCGAGGCGGGCGCGGCAGGCTCTGCAACCAGCACCGGCACCGGATCATTGACGGATTTGCTGACAGCCGCGGCAACCGGCACCGCTGACGCCTGCCGATCTGGCAAAATTTTGAACGGAAAGCCCAAAATCACCGAAAGCATGGCCAGACTGATGCAAAAATAAATCCCCAGAGCCCGCGTCATGGTGCCGCCGCCGACTTGGGCGCAACAACAGTCAGCCCTAAAATCTGCCAATCCTGCATGCCGCCCCGATAATAGTGCAGTTTTTCCATCGGATACCCCGCCCCACGCAGCGCTCGTAGCGCCCGCATCGCCTGATCGCTCCAGATGCCGTTGCAAAACACCAGCATGTCCAGCGCGTCCGAGAAATCAAACGACTCGCCCCCCAAGGGCTTGGCGCCCAGCGCGATCAGAATATCGTTGCGGTAGGGATTGTCCGAGGCCAGTGTAGCAAAAGGCAGATTGATCGCCGCAGGAATGCTGCCCTTGGCGAACCATTCGGGCAGACGCGCGTCAATCAACACCCCTGTGCCCGCTGCGACCTTGTCTTGCAAAAACCCGATCAGCTCCAGCTCGCCATAGGTATCAACCCCCGAAACCGGCGCGATCGGCTGCAAGCAGAACGGCGGGCAAGCTCTTGACGTCTTGGAAAAATCGCCAGTGATCGTCGCGGTTTCGTCTTGGTTTCGCGCGATGACAATCTCGCGGCCATCAAGCGCAATCCGCGCCTCGGCCATCTTTTCGGTCAGCCCCACGGCCTGGGCTTTAACACCGCTGGCCCCGATAAAAACCGCCACAGAGCCCGCAAGCCCAAGGCAGAAGCCACGCAACAAAACCAACATCTTGAATGAATCCCCAACAGCACCGCTAAATATCCGCATACAGCTGGCAGGCTGTAGCATCTTACAAACATCTGTCTAAATATTGACACCGCCCCCGCAAGGTTTCAACCCGCAAAAGCAAACGGCTGCCCTGACACCCGTCAAAGCAGCCGCGCTTGCGTCGTTGTCGCTGATTTTCAGGCCGCAGGCATCCGCGTCTCGACCATGCCGGCATACCAGCTTGAGCCAAAGGGGATCGCATTGTCGTCAAAGTTATAGGCGGGGTGATGCACCATCGCGGTGTCGCCATTGCCAAGGAAGATATAGGCGCCGGGGCGTTCCAGCAGCATAAAGCTGAAATCCTCGGCCCCCATCAAAGGCGCTGTGTCGGTATCGACCTGACCCGAAACCGCGCGCGCCACTTCGGCGGCGTAATCGGTGTTTTCGGGCGCATTCACCGTCACCGGATAGCCGCGCTGATAGTCGACCACGGCACGCGCACCCAAGGCGGCGGCGGTGCCCTCGGCGATCTCGGTCACCCGCTGCTGCACATAATCCTGCACGCCGAAATCCATCGTGCGCACGGTGCCCTTCATCTTGACCACCTGCGGGATGACGTTATGCGCGGTGCTGTCGGTGGCCACGGTACAGACCGAAACCACGACCTGTTTCAGCGGATCCACCCCGCGCGAGGCGATGGTTTGCAGCGCCACGATGATATGGGCGGCCACCACGGTGGTGTCGATACAGTCATGCGGTTTGGCGGCATGGCCACCCTTGCCGGTGACGGTGATTTCAAACTGATCGGCGGCGGCCATCATCGCACCGGGACGAATGGCGAAATGGCCAACCGGAATCCCCGGCATATTGTGCATGCCGTAAACCTCTTGAATGCCCCAACGGTCCATCATGCCATCGGCACACATCTCGCGCCCGCCACCGCCGCCCTCTTCGGCGGGTTGGAAGATCAGCACCGCGGTGCCGTCAAAGTTGCGGGTCTCGGCCAGATATTTCGCCGCCCCCAACAGCATCGAGGTATGGCCGTCATGGCCGCAAGCATGCATCTTGCCCGGGGTCTTGCTGGCATAGGCGACGCCGGTTTGCTCGTGGATCGGCAGCGCGTCCATATCGGCGCGCAGGCCAATCACCCGACCCGAGGTGTCGGTCTTGCCCTTGATCACCACCACCACGCCGGTGCGGCCGATGCCTTCGGTGACCTCGTCACAGCCAAAGCTGCGGCACAGCTCTGCCACCTTGCCCGCGGTGCGATGCACTTCGAACAACAGCTCGGGGTTTTCGTGGAAATCCTGACGCCAGCCTGCGATTTCGGGCAGCATCTCGGCAAAACGGTTCTTAACGGCCATCGGGCACCTCTAGGTCAGATCGAGCGGCAAGCGCTGCTCGACAAGGGTTACGAAAAAGCTGCATCCGGCGGGGATCGCTTCATCATTGAAATCATAGGCGGGGTGGTGGCACATCGCAGAATCGCCATTGCCAAGGAAGATATAGGCGCCGGGGCGGGCCTCGAGCATATAAGAGAAATCTTCCGCCGGCATGATCGGTTTGATGTCGCGCTGAACGCCGCCTGCCACCTCGGCCGCCGCTTGGGCGGCATATTCGGTATTTTGCGCCGCATTCACCGTCACCGGATAGCCGCGCTGGTAGTCGATCTGCACCTGCGCGCCAAAAGCGGCGGCGGTCGAGGTGACAATCGCACGCACCCGCTCTTCGGCCAGATCACGCGCTGCATTGTCCAGCGTGCGCACCGTGCCCTCCATCACCACGGTATTGGCGATGACATTTGACGCGCTGCTGTCGGTCTGAAAGGTGCCCACCGTCACCACCACCGAATCAAGCGGGTCGATATTGCGCGAGACCACCGATTGCAGCGCCACCACGATGTGACAGCCCACCAGCGTGGTATCAATCGAGCGGTGCGGTTCTGCGGCATGGCCGCCTTTGCCGGTCAGACGGATGGTGAATTCATCCGCCGAAGCCATCAGCGGACCCGAGCGGATGGCAAATTGCCCAACCGGCAGGCCGGGGGCATTGTGCAGCCCGTAGACCTCGCTGATGCCAAAGCGATCCATCAGCCCGTCGTCAATCATCGCCTTGGCCCCTGCCCCGCCTTCTTCGGCGGGCTGGAAGATCAGCGCCACGGTGCCGTCGAAATTGCGGGTTTCGGCCAGATATTTTGCCGCCCCCAAAAGGATCGAGGTATGGCCGTCATGGCCGCAAGCATGCATCTTGCCCACGACTTTCGAGGCATAGGCCGCTCCGGTGATCTCGTGGATCGGCAGCGCGTCCATATCGGCGCGCAGGCCAATGACACGGCCCGAGGTATTGGTCTTGCCGTGGATCAGAGCCACCACCCCAGTGCGGCCAATGCCGCTGACTACGGCGTCACAGCCAAAGCTTTCGCACAACTCGGCCACGCGCGCCGCGGTGCGATGCACCTCATAGAGGATCTCGGGGTTTTCGTGAAAGTCGTGCCGCCATCCGGTGATTTCGGGCAACAACTCGGCAAAACGATTCCGCACAGCCATCGGCGCTCTCCTTTTGCACCAGCCTCTGCCGAAAATCTTTTTGCTTCAAGGGCGGATTTAGCGGAATTTCCGTCGCGCGTCCAAAGCCAGCCCGGTGCCGACCGATCCCAGCATATCGCCCGTGACGATCGCCACCCCCGGCAAGGTCCCCTCGACCAGCGCGCGCAGGGCCGGCAAACCACTCGAGCCGCCGGTCATAAAGACGCTGCCGATCTGATCCGCCCGCAGGCCAGCTTGGGCAAGAACCGCGCCGATGGTCTGAGCGATGCGGTCAAGCGGCGGGGCAACCGCGGCCTCCAGCGCTGCGCGCCCCAGCATCGGATTGGGGCCGCCTGTCAGCTCGGCCAAGCCAAGGCGGGTAAACTCTGCCCCCGAAAGCGCTATCTTGGCGGCCTCGACCGCCATGGCAAGCGCGTGGCCGCTGCGATCTTCAACGACTTTCATCATCCGGTCTAACAACTCGCCGCGATCGACGTCGCGGCGCAGGGCTTTCAGATCGGCGGCAACGCGCTGGGTGTAAAGCCCGTTGATGCGGTGCCATGTCGCAAGATCCAGAAAATAATGGTTCGGCATCAAGCCCGCGCCCCCGCGCACCGAGGCCTTATAGCCCAAAAGCGGCATCACCTCGGCCAGACTGAGCAGGCGGTCAAAATCGGTGCCGCCGACGCGAATGCCGTCGTTGGCCAGAATATCGCCAGCCCGATCCACAGCCGCCGCGCGATCCGGCGAGACCCGCACGATCGAGAAATCCGAGGTACCGCCGCCGATATCCACGATCAGCACCAATTCTTCGGCCGAAACGCTTTGCTCGTATTGCAGGGCGGCGGCAATGGGTTCGTATTGAAAGGCCACATCGCTAAAGCCCAGCGCGCGGGCGATTTCCTCGAGCACGGCTTGGGCTTTGGCATCGCCTGCGGCATCGCCATCGACAAAATGCACCGGACGCCCCAAGACCACGCGGCTGAGCGGCGCGGCTTGGCGCAGCTTTTCCGTCATATGCTGCAAGAACCGCGCAAGAACCTCGCGGAAGGACACCGCGCGGCGGCCCACCGCGGTGCGCTCGTCGATCAGGCCCGAGCCAAGCGTGCTTTTGAGCCCGCGCATCAAGCGGCCATCTTCGCCGCGCAGATAAGCCGCCATGGCCGCACGGCCATATTCGGGCGCACCACCATCAGCATCCCAAAACACCGCCGAGGGCAGTGTGGCAGCCTCGCCTTCCAGCGGCAGCAGCCAAGCGCGGGTATCATCGGCCAAAGCGACGGTGGAATTCGAGGTGCCAAAGTCGATTCCGCAATAGAGTGTCATCGCATTCCCCAGACCAAAACGCCGCGTTTAGTCCTGTGGCTGGAGCTTGTAAAGCAAAGCTCGGCTGCCTCCGGCGGGGATATTTAGGCCAAGATGAAAGCGCTAGAGCGAGGGGCCAGTGGTGGCGGGGCTGCCATCGGTGAAGCGGGAGGCGCGAAAGCGGTGCAGATCATGGCCGATGGCGCGGCCTGTGACCAGATCGGCGATGACGCGGCCCATGCCGGGGCCGATGCCAAAGCCGTGGCCGCTGAGACCTGTGGCGATGATCAGCCCGTCAAGGCCGGGCGCGCGGTCGATCACCGGCACCACATCGGGCATGGTGTCGATCATGCCGGCCCAAGTGGCGCGCAGTTTTGGCCGGCCAAGCGCTGGCAGGGCTGCGGCGAAATCCTTTTGCACTTGGGCAAGGGTGGCAAGATTGGGCGCGGGGTTGAGCACGCGCATCGCCTCGAAGGGCGAGGCCTCGTCGGCTTGCCAGTGGCGTTTGGTGCCCCAAGCGTCGGGGAAGGCTTTGGGGGCTGCGGCGCGGAAGGTTGTTGATTTGAAGTCTTTTTTCAGAACGGGCAGGTATTTTGGCAGATGGCGAAAGGCATCGGGGCCGATGAAGAAATCATGGCTGGCGCCGGGGGCGATGGTATAGCCGCCGTCTTGTCTGCGGCGAAAGGCAAAGCGGTCATCGGCGACATTGCCGGCAAAGACCTGTGGCAGGCTTTCGGTCGCCGCCACACTGGCCAGCACCGCAAGCTGCGGCAGCGAGATGCCCTCGGCGCGCAGGAAAAGCGCGGACCAGGCCCCGCCTGCCACCACCACCTGATCGCAGGCGATGCGGCCTTGTTCGGTAAAGACGCCGGTGATGCGGCCGCCGGCGCGGTCAAGCCGGCGCAGCGCGCAGTTTTCCACCAGCACCGCCCCGCGTGCCACGGCACCAGCGGCCAGCAAGGGCACCGCTGTGGCGGGTTCGGCGCGCGCATCAGAGGCGGTGAAGAGCCCGCCCAGCCAAGGCGCCGCCAGCCCCGCGATTTGGTCTGCAATCTGCGCGCGGGTCAGCATTTGGCTTTGCAGCCCATGCCCCTGCGCCTCGGCGCGCCAGGCGTCAAAGCCTGCCAGCTCGGCTGCGCTGCGGGCGGGGTAAAGCACGCCCTCTTGGGCAAAGCCCAAAGCGGGGCCAAATTCGGCGGCGAGGCTTTTCCAGATCGACAGGCTTTCCATCATGATCGGCAATTCGGCCAGATCGCGGCCCTGTTGGCGGATCCAGCCCCAATTGCGCGAGGATTGCTCGCCCGCGATGCGGCCCTTTTCGCACAGCACGACGCGCTGGCCAAGCTCTGCCAGATACCAGGCCGTCATCACCCCGATCACGCCGCCGCCCAGCACCACCACATCGCAGGCCTTGGGCAAGGTCGGGGCAAAGCGCAGTGGCGTGGCCTCGGAAATTGGGAAGCTCACTGCAGATCCTCGAGCAGGGCGAGCATAAAGCGTTGGCCGGCCTGCCATTCTGAAAGTTCAAGATATTCATCGACCTGATGCGCTTGCGCGATGTCGCCGGGGCCGCAGATGACGGCCGAATAGCCTGCATCTTGGAACTGACCGGCTTCGGTGCCGTAAGACACCACGCCGGCGGCATTGGCCCCTGTCAGGCGGCGTACCAAGGCTTCGGCTGGACCTTCGGTTTCGGGTTTCAGGCCCGGCACGTTGAAAAACCGCGTCAGGGTGACGCCGGCTTGCGGGTTGACCGCCTTCAGGGCGGCATCAAGCCTTGCGGCCTCTGCCTCAAATTCGGCGGCCAAGGCGGTGATGTCCTCATCGGGGACCACCCGCATCTCGACGGCAAAGCGGCAGTCGCCTGCGGTGATGTTATGCGCGGTGCCGCCCGAGATCATGCCGACATGCAGCGTGGTGAAGGGCGGATGGAAGGTTGCAGCCGCAGCAGAGGCCGGGCGGGCCTGGATTTCGGCGTTTTTGGCGTTGATCCAGCCGATCAGCCGCGCGCCTTCCATGATGGCGCTGACGCCGTAGGGCAGCAGCGAGGAATGCACCTCGTAGCCTTTAACATGCACGTGAAATCCGGTGCCGCCCTTGTGGCCATTGATCAGCCCCATGCTGCTTGGCTCGCCGATCACCGCGACACTGGCCTGCGGCAAGATCTGCTGCATGGTGGCGATCATCGGCGGTGCGCCGGTGCAGCCGATCTCTTCGTCATAAGACAGCGCCAGTTGCAGTGGCCGCGTAACGCCGCGTTTGTGGGCCTGCACCAAGGCCCAGACCGAAAGGGCGACATAGCCCTTCATGTCGCAGGTACCGCGGCCATAAAGGCGGCCATCGCGCTCGGTCACCACCCAAGGGTCGCTGGTCCAATCCTGACCATCCACCGGCACCACATCCGAATGCCCCGACAGCACCACCCCGCCTGCCACCCAAGGGCCGACATGGGCGAAAAGTGCTGCCTTGCTGCGGTCTTCATTCCAGTGGCGGTGGCTTTCGATGCCATGGCTGGCAAGATAGGCTTCCAGCCAATCAATCAACGCGAGGTTGCTGCCCCGGCTGACGGTTGGAAAGCTGACCAACTGATCCAGTATTTGACGCGACGTCATCTCTTGCATGGCTTACCTCGTTCTTGCGCGCCAAGCCTGAGCCGCGCCGCGCAGGGTGTCAAGACGCACAAAACGCCGATGCAACCACACGATGTGGCGAAAAATATTTCTGTTATTTGGTCAAATTTCGGGATTGATACCTTGGGGGAAATCGGAAAGACTTCCTGCACAATCCAAGGGCGGGAAACATCGCCTGTATTAGAATAAGAAATAAAAACAAAAACTTGGGGGTTACCTATGCCCGATGGGGCCATGCACGTTCTTGACGTGAAGGGGCTAAAGACTGTGTTTCGCACCCGCGGGGGCGAAGTGCATGCTGTCAATTCGGTAAGCTTCCATTTGAAACGTGGTGAACTTTTGGGCGTTGTCGGGGAAAGTGGTTCTGGCAAGTCTGTCACCATGATGTCTTTGATCGGCTTGCTGCCCTCGCCCCCTGCCGAGATCCGCGAAGGTCAGGTGCTTTTGGGCGAACGGGATCTTTTGAAAATCTCGGCCGACGATCTGCGCGATGTCCGCGGTGCCAAGGTGGGCTTTGTGTTTCAAGACCCGATGACCAGTCTGAATCCGGTGTTCAACGTAGGCTTTCAGATCATGGAGCCGCTGCGCCGCCACATGGGGATGAGCAAACCGCAAGCCCGGGCGCGGGCGGTCGAGCTGTTGGAACTGGTGGGTATTCCCGACGCGGCAAACCGCCTGAACAACTATCCGCATCAGTTTTCCGGCGGCATGCGCCAGCGCGTGATGATCGCGATTGCGCTGGCCTGTGACCCCGATGTGCTGATTGCAGACGAGCCTACGACCGCGCTGGATGTCACCATTCAGGCGCAGATCCTGGAGTTGGTGAAAGAGCTGCGGCAAAAGCTGGGCATGGCGATCATCTGGATCACTCATGATCTGGGCGTGATTGCCGCCATCGCGGATCGAGTGATGGTGATGTATGGCGGCCAGATTGTGGAACAGGCGCCGGTGAACGATCTGTTTGCCAACCCGCAGCACCCCTATACGCGCGCGCTTTTGAAAACCATTCCGTCTATGTCGGGTGCGCGTGAAGCGCGCTTGCAGGTGATCGAAGGCCAGCCGCCGATCATCACCGCAGCGCCAGTGGCCTGTTCGTTCCGCGCGCGCTGCGCCCATGCTTTTGCCCGCTGCGAGGCCGAAAACCCGCTGCGCCGCGCGGTAGCAGGCGGCGCGGTGGATCAAAACCATGATGTCGCCTGTCACTGGACTGCGGAGGCGCGTGATGCTTGATCAAACCGCGAAACCTTTGGTCGAAGTCAGCGATCTGAAGATGTATTTCCCGATCTATTCGGGTGTGCTGCGCCGCCATACCGGCGATGTAAAAGCGGTGGATGGTGTGTCGTTCAACATCCTTGAGGGCGAAACCTTGGGGCTGGTTGGCGAATCTGGCTGTGGAAAATCGACTGTGGGCCGCGCCTTGCTGCGGCTTTACGAGCCCACGGCGGGCTCGGTTGTGATCGGCGGCGAAGATATCGCCACGCTTGCTCCCGAGGCGTTGCGCAAGAAACGCCCAAGCATGCAGATGGTGTTTCAAGACCCGCAAGCCAGCTTGAACCCGCGGATGACTGTGGCGGGCATCATTTCGGAACCCTTGGTCGAACATACCGATTGGACCGCCGAGCGCCGGCTAGAACGGGTGTTGGAGCTGATGGATGCGGTGGGGCTGAACCGCCGCTTTGCCAACCGCTTTCCGCATGAGTTTTCCGGCGGTCAGCGCCAGCGCATCGGCATTGCCCGCGCGCTGGCCTTGAACCCGAAATTCATCGTCTGCGACGAACCGATTGCGGCGCTGGATGTCTCGATCCAAGCGCAGGTGGTCAATCTGCTGGAAGATCTGCAAGAGCGGCTGGGCCTGACCTATCTGTTCATCAGCCATGATCTGTCGATGGTGCGCCATATCGCCGACCGCGTGGCGGTGATGTATCTGGGCCGCATTGCCGAGCTGTCGCCGCGTGATGCGCTGTTTGCCAACCCGCTGCACCCCTATGCCGAGGCTTTGCTTTCGGCGGTCAATGAACCCGATCCCAACCGCGCGCGGCGCGAACGGATCATCCTGCAGGGCGATGTGCCCTCGCCCGCGAACCCGCCCAAGGGCTGCAACTTTTGCACCCGCTGCCCCAAGGCTTTCGCGCGCTGTCATCAGGAAAAACCCGAGCTTGTAGAGGTGCAGCCCGGCCGTCAGGTCGCCTGTTTCCTTTATGAAGAAAACACTGCTGTCGGATCAACCGCCAGTGTCGAGGCCACAGAGCTTAATCAACAAGGAGAGACAAAATGAAACTTAAGACAGCCCTTTTGGGTGCTGCCTGCGCTTTTGCCTTTGCGCCCGCAGCTTTTGCGGAACGCGGCAGTGATGGCACTGTAAACGTGCTTTACGCACAGGCGCCTTCGACGCTGAACCCCTACCTGTCCTCGGGCACCAAAGACGTTGAGAATGCCTCGATCATTCTGGAAGGCATGGCGGGCTTTGACGAAAAAGGCGTGGTCTTCCCGCGTTTGGCTGAAAGCGTACCAACGGTTGAAAACGGCGGCATCTCGGCCGATCTGACCAGCATCACCTGGAAGCTGAAGCCAGGCCTGTTGTGGTCGGATGGCACGCCAGTGACCTCGGCTGACGCGAAATTCACCTATGAATATTGCACCGCCCCCGATGGCGGCTGCGCACAGGCCTCGCGCTATGAAGGCATCACCTCGATCGACACCCCAGACGATCAGACCGTTGTCATCAACTTTGACGGCCCAAAACCAAACCCTTATCAGGCCTTCGTCGGCGGCACCTCGCCGATCCTGCAAAAGGCCCAGTTTGCCAATTGCATGGGCGCAGCCGCGTCCACCTGCACCGAGCAGAACTTTAACCCCATCGGCACCGGCCCATTCCGCGTTGTTGAATTCAAAACCAATGACACTGTGACGCTGGAAGCCAACCCGAACTACCGCGACCCAGCCAAGCCCGCTTTTGCGAAAATGGTTGTCAAAGGCGGTGGCGATGCAGAATCAGCGGCGCGCGCTGTGATGCAGACCGGCGAATTCGACTATGCTTGGAACACCCAGATCAACCCCGAGCTGCAAGCTCAGATGGAGACCGGCGGCAAAGGCAAGTTCGTCAACGGCTTCGGCACCCTGGTCGAGCGGATCGAAATGAACATGACCGATCCTTCGCCAGATCTGGCAGAGGGCGAGCGTTCGACCACCAAGCATCCGCACCCAATCCTGTCGGATATCAACGTGCGTACCGCTTTGTCCAAAGCCATCGACCGCCAGATCCTTGTCGATATCGGCTATGGCAATGCCGGCCGTCCGACCTGTAATCTGGTGCCAGCGCCCGAGTTGTTTGCCTCTGACAACACCGGTTGCATTCCACATGACATGGAAGGCGCGAAAAAGCTGCTGGACGACGCAGGCTGGGTTCCAGGCGCTGATGGCGTGCGGGAAAAAGATGGCAAGAAGCTGCACATCCTTTACCAAACCTCGACCAACCCTGTGCGTCAGGACTTCCAGGCTTTGATCAAAGATTGGTGGACCGAGCTGGGTGTGGACGTCGAGCTTCGCAACATCGACGCTTCGGTGTTCTTTGGCGGCGATGCGGGCTCGCCCGATACCTTCCAGAAGTTCTATGCAGACGTCGAAATGTATGCCAACAACTTTGACGGCACCGATCCAGAGCCCTACCTGGCCAGCTATCTGTGCAATAAGATCCCAGGCCCAGACAACCAGTGGCAGGGTGAAAACATCAACCGCTTCTGCGATCCAGCCTATGACGCGCTGGTTGCTGAAATGGGCAAAACCTCGGATATGGCCAAGCGCTCCGAGCTTGCCAAAAAGATGAACGACATGCTGACCAAAGACAGCATGGTCATCGTGCCGCTGGTCGATCGTGGTCGTCTTTCGGCTGCCTCGAACGCGCTGGGTGGCGTGAACCTGAACACTTGGGACACCGAAATGTGGAACGTACAAGATTGGTTCCGCGTCAAGTGATCTAAAGCTTTGGGCGGGGGCCATCCCCCGCCCATCCTCCCCCCCTGAAGTCTGCTTGCGAGAGGCGCCGCCATGCTCACCTTCACGCTTCGACGATTGCTGCTGGCAATCCCGACGCTTCTCTTGATCAGCCTTGTGATCTTTTTTCTGGTCGATCTGGCACCGGGAAGCCCTGCCTCGGAAATTCCGCTGACGGTGCCTGCCGAAGTGCGGATGAAAATCCTTGAAGCGATGGGCGTCAACGAGCCGGTCTATGTCCGCTATGGGCTTTGGCTGAAACAGTTTTTTTATGTCGAGCCTTTGACCGGCATTGATGCAATCTTTGGCAGCAATTACGCCGAAGGCATGCAGCGGATCATCAGCTATCAAACCCGCTCGCCGGTGTTTGACATCATCGTGCAGCGCCTGCCGCAGACGCTGATCGTGATTGGCACTGCCTATCTGGTGGGCATCTTGATCGCGGTTCCGATTGGCATTTATTCGGCCTATCGGCAGTATTCGATCTTTGATCAGCTTGGCACCTTGCTGGCGATGATCGGGTTTTCGGTGCCGACCTTCTTTTCGGGCACGCTGCTGATTATTCTGTTTGCCGTCGGTCTGGGCTGGTTTCCAACCAAATATGACACCACCTTGACCGTCACCGATTGGGACACCTTCTGGCAACAAGTGCGGCAGATGACGCTGCCGGTGATGACCTTGGGGCTGGCCAATGCGGCCTCGATCAGCCGCTATATGCGCTCGTCTATGCTTGAAAACATGGGCCAGGACTATGTGCGCACCGCGCGTGCCAAAGGCATGTCAGAGCGCACGGTGGTGCTGAAACATGTGCTGCGCAATTCGATGATCCCCGTGGTCACGGTGATCGCCCTTGGCATCCCCTCGATCTTTGGCGGCGCGATTATCACCGAGAATATGTTCGGGGTCTCGGGCATTGGCTCGGCGCTGATCGGGGCGATTCATGCCAATGATTTGCCGATGGTGCAGACGCTTGCCTTTATCTTCGCGATCCTGATCGTGCTTTTCAACCTGATCGCCGATGTGCTTTACGGCCTTCTCGACCCGAGGATCCGCTATGACTGACGCCACCACAGCGATTGAAAAACCCGCCAGCCAAATGCGGGCGATTTGGCAGCAATTTCGCACCCATAAGGGCGCTTTGTTTGGGCTGATTGTGCTGGGCACGCTGATTTTGGCCGTGGTTTTGGGGCCGTTTTTGTGGGTGCCTGAAAAGATGTCGGTGGCCAAGGCGATCATGCTGAAAAACCAAGGTCCGTCGTGGCGGTTCCCATTGGGCACCGATCAACTGGGCCGCGATATGCTGGCGCGGATGCTGGACGCGGGCAAAGTCTCTTTGGCGGTGGGCTTTGTGGCGATGATGATCGCGATTTTTGTCGGCACCACCATCGGCATTTTGGCGGGCTATTTCAAACGCCTCGACGGGCCCTTGATGCGGCTGACCGATATGTTTCTGGCCTTGCCGCTGATTCCGCTTTTGCTGGTGATGGTGATGCTGTTTCGCGACCGCATCGCGGGGCTTGTCGGGCCAGAAATGGGGGCGTTTTTGCTGATCGTCTTTGCGATTGGGGTCACCTCTTGGATGCAGGCGGCGCGGATTGTGCGCGGCGAGGTATTGGCGCTGAAAGAGCGTGAATATGTGCTGGCGGCGCGGTCGATCGGAGCGATTCCGCGCCGGATCATTCTGCGCCATATCCTGCCCAATGTGGTCTCGCCGGTGATGGTGGCGGCGACTTTGGGGGTGGCCGAGGCGATCATCACCGAATCTGTGCTGTCTTTCCTTGGCCTTGGCTTTCCGCCCGATTTTCCGACCTGGGGGCGGCTTTTGTATGATGGGCTATCTTATATGCAGATCTATCCCGAACGCGTGATCTGGCCGGGTGTGGCGATTTCGCTGACGGTTTTGTCGGTGAACTATATCGGTGACGGCCTGCGCGATGCGCTGGATCCGCGCATTCGCGGCAGGTAAAGCTTGCGCCACGCTTTGAAACTGCGCAAAAGCCCTCTGAGTTTCAGAGGGCTTTTTGCATGCATCTGCTATTGATCCACACCGGCGGCACCATTGGCATGGCGCAAACCGAGATCGGCTTTGCCCCGCGCGCAGGCGTGCTTGAGGCCGCCTTGGCAAAGCTTGCCCCGAGCGCCCAGATCACTCTGCTGCCGCTTGCGCCGCTGATCGACAGTGCCAATGCCACCCCCGCCGATTGGAACCGCATTGCCGCAGCGATCGAGGCAGGCCAGGCGCGCTATGACGGCTTTGTCGTCACCCATGGCACCGATACGCTCGCCTTTACCGCCGCCGCGCTTTGCTTTGCGCTGGCGGGTCTGCGCCGTCCGGTGATTTTAACCGGGTCAATGCTGCCGCTGACGCTGGCGGGCAGTGATGGCGCCGCGAACCTGTCAGATGCCATTGCGGCGGCACAAACCGCGCCTGCGGGCGTCTGGGTGCAATTTGCCGGGCGTTTGCTGCATGGCGCGCGGCTGCGCAAGGCGCATTCCTCGGCCCCAGCGGCCTTTACCGCCAGCCCAACAGCGGCACCGCCTTGGCAGGCGGCTGATGATGTGCACCGCACCGCCTATCAGCCCAGCAAGCTTGCGATCCTGACCATGGCACCGGGTCAGTCGCCCGAGCTGATCGCCCATGCCCTGAGCCACTGCGACGGCGTTGTGCTGCGGGTGTTTGGCGCAGGCACCCTGCCCGAGACGCCCGAGATCGCGGCAGCCCTACGCAGCGCCAAACAGCGCGGCACGCGGATGATTGCGGTCAGCCAAAGCCCTGAGGGCGGGGTCAGTCTGGGCACCTATGCGGCGGGCAATTTGATGGTGGAATGCGGCGTGATCGACGGCGGCGATATGACGCCCGAGGCGGCTTATACCAAGCTTGCGCATGTCCTAAGCCTGCCAGAGGCGCAGCGCGACGCAGCCCTAGCCCGCGTGATCTGCGGCGAGGTCAGCGCATCTCGCGCTTGATCCGCCGCAGCGCCAGCCAAACCCCCAGCACGACCAAAGGTGTCAGCACCGCCGTGGCCATGCCCTTGCTGATATGCAGCGCCTCGGTCACCGGATAGGCGGCATAGGCCGCCAGCGAGACCGCGTAATAGCTGATCGCCACCACCGACAGACCTTCGACGGTATGTTGCAACCGCAGCGCTAGATCGGCGCGTTTGTCCATGCTTTCTAACAGCTTTTGGTTCTGCGCCGAGCGTTCAACATCCACCCTTGTGCGCAACAATTCAGCCGCCCGCGTGGCGCGTTCGGCCATCGAGACCAGACGCGCCTCGGCCGATTTCACCGTGCGCATCGCTGGATCATAGCGCCGCATCATGAACTCGCCAAAGCTTTGCCGCCCAGCCACACGCTCTTCGCGCAGGGCTGCAATGCGTTGATTGACGATGGCCTCGTAAGCCCCCGTCGCGCCAAAGCGGAAGGAATGCTGCACCGCCAGACTTTCCAATTCTGCCGAAATCCGCAGCAACTCGTGCAGGTTTTCCTCGGCAGGCCGCGCGTTGCTGTCCAAGCCCGAGACCAGCTCTGACAGTTGCGGATCCAGCGCGTTCAGCTTGCCCGTCAGCCCGCGCGCCCGCATCAGCCCCAGCATCGACATGGCGCGATAGGTTTCCACCTCGCACAGCCGCTGCACGATCCGCCCGATCCGCCGCGCGCCGGTGTCGGGTTTGACAAAGACCGCAAAGCGCATATGGCCCGCCGGATCAATCCTGAAATCGCCCGCAATCACCGCAGCCCCATCCACCACCCGCGCCACCGCAAGGCTTTCGGCGACGAACCATTGGTCAAGCTTGGCCAGCAAAGCGGCCTCATCGCCCAGAACCTCGACCCGCACCAAGACCGAAGCCAAGCGCACGCCGGGGGCTTCGGCCAGCCAATCCTCGGGAAAGACCTCCATCTCGTCGGGGTCAAAGGGGCGTGCGGGCAGGCCTTCGCTAAAGGCGGAATAGGTCACAAATTCGGTGTGGCTTTCCCATTTCAGCTCGGCCCGACCGATGGTGCCGGAAAAATGCGTGGCATTGGGCTGCGGGTGCGAAGATCCGTTGCGATCCAGCAGCGCCAGCACATGCGCCATATCCTCGGCCCGATTGCGGTTTTGCGCCTCTTGCGGCTGTTTCACCGCGACATAGGCCGCCACGCAGGGCGCGCGCAGGGCCGGAAACGGGCGCGCGTGCAATTCATTGACAAGCGCATAGCGCAACGGGTGGTCGTCGATCTGGGTCATGGCTCGCCTTGCTCTTTGCGCCAGAAAGCCCCGCCGCTGCGACAAAGGCCAGAAAATTCACAGAATACAGCCGTATGCACCAAAAGTGTTGCCGCAATGCAAAGGCCCCACCTTGCGGCGGGGCCTTTGATGTCACCTGCGCAAGGGCGCGCGCGCCTTAGTCGATCAGCGGCAACAAAGCGTCGAGCGACTTTTTCGCATCGCCATAGAACATCCGGGTGTTCTCTTTGTAGAACAGCGGGTTCTCGATGCCGGAATAGCCGGTGCCCTGCCCTCGCTTGCTGACAAAGACCTGTTTCGCCTTCCAGCATTCCAGCACTGGCATGCCAGCGATTGGGCTGTTGGGGTCTTCTTGGGCAGCGGGGTTCACGATGTCGTTCGACCCGATCACGATGGCCACATCGGTGGTGGGGAAATCTTCGTTGATCTCGTCCATTTCCATCACGATGTCATAGGGCACCTTGGCCTCGGCCAAAAGCACGTTCATATGGCCGGGCAAACGGCCTGCCACAGGGTGGATCGCAAAGCGCACGGTTTTGCCGCGCGCGCGCAGCTTGCGGGTCAGTTCGGAGACCGCTTGCTGGGCCTGCGCCACCGCCATGCCATAGCCCGGAATGATGATGATGCTATCGGCATCATTCAGCGCCGCGGCGACACCTTCGGTGTCAATCGCCACCTGCTCGCCTTCGATCGCCATCGCAGGCCCGGTGGTGCCGCCAAAGCCGCCCAAGATCACCGAGATGAACGAGCGGTTCATCGCCTTACACATGATGTAAGACAAGATCGCCCCCGATGAGCCCACCAGCGCGCCGGTCACGATCAAAAGATCATTGCCCAGCGTAAAGCCAATCGCCGCCGCCGCCCAGCCGGAATAGCTGTTCAGCATCGACACAACCACCGGCATATCGGCACCGCCAATGCCCATGATCAGGTGATAGCCGATGAAAAACGCCAACAGCGTCATCAGCATCAGCGACCAAATGCCCGCACCGTTGAAATAAAGCACCAGCAAGATCAACGATCCCACAGCCGCGCCTGCGTTCAGGAAATGCCCGCCCGGCAGCTTTTTGGCATTGCCAGAAACCTTGCCGGCCAATTTGCCAAAGGCCACGATAGATCCGGTAAAGGTCACAGCGCCGATAAACACGCCCAAGAACACTTCGACATGCAAAATCGCCTGCTCGACCGCGTCTTTATGTGCCAATTTGGCGGCAAAGCCGATCAGCCCCGCCTTGGCGCCCTGATCCATCGCCAGCACGCGGCTGAGTTCGATATCGGCGTTATAGCCGATCAGAACCGCCGCCAGACCCACAAACGAATGCAGCGCTGCCACCAGTTGCGGCATCTCGGTCATCTGCACCCGCATCGCGACCATCCAGCCCAAAACCGAGCCGACCGCAACCATCAGCGCAATCACCCAAACATGGGCAACATCGGCCGAAAACACCGTGGCAAACACCGCCAAAGCCATGCCCGCGATGCCATACCACACCGCGCGCTTGGCGCTTTCTTGCCCCGACAGCCCGCCAAGGCTGAGGATAAACAACACAGCCGCAGCAATATAGGCAGCCTGTACAATTCCAATGCTCATGTGCCTATCTCCTTACGACTTCTGGAACATGGCGAGCATCCGGCGCGTAACCAGAAAGCCCCCCACAATATTGATCGTCGCGATCAGCACCGAAATGGCGGCCAAAACCACCACCAGCCAGCTGCCGGACCCGATTTGCAGCAGCGCGCCAAGAATGACGATGCCCGAAATCGCATTGGTCACCGCCATCAAAGGCGTGTGCAAGGAATGCGACACATTCCAGATCACCGAGAAACCGATAAAGCAGGCCAGCACAAAGACGATAAAATGCGACATGAATTCGGTGGGCGCAAAGGCTCCGACAAGGGCAAGCAACAGAGCTGCCCCCACCAGCAGACCGACTTGCGATCTGGTCTGCGCCTTAAAGGCCGCCGTCTCTGCCGCGCGCTTTTCTTCCGCCGTCAGCTCTTTGACCTTTTCCTTTGGCTTTTGCGCCGCAATCGCTGCGATCTTCGGCGGTGGTGGCGGATAAGTAATCTCGCCGGCCTTGGCCACGGTCGCGCCACGAATGACGTCGTCTTCCATATTGTGATCAATCACACCGTCTTTTTTCGGGGTAAGATCGGTCAGCATATGCCTGATATTGGTGGAATAAAGCGTCGAGGCCTGTGCAGCCATCCGGCTTGGGAAATCGGTATAGCCGATCACCGTCACGCCGTTGTCCGAGACAACCTTCTCGTCCATCACCGTCAGATCGCAGTTGCCGCCACGCTCGGCAGCAAGGTCGATGATCACCGAACCCGGCTTCATCATCTCGACCATATCCTTGGTCCAAAGCTTGGGCGCAGGCCGTCCGGGGATCAGCGCCGTGGTGATGACGATGTCCATCTCGGGGGCCAGTTCGCGGAACTTGGCCAGCTGTTTGGCTTGGAAAGCTGGGGTCGAGGGGGCTGCATAGCCGCCCGTCGCGGCCCCATCGGGCAGTTCGCTGGCGTCAAACTCCAGATAGACGAATTGCGCGCCCATCGATTCGATCTGCTCGGCCACTTCGGGGCGCACATCAAAGGCATAGGTGATCGCGCCAAGGCTGGTTGCAGTGCCAATCGCGGCCAAACCGGCCACGCCAGCGCCCACGATCAAGACCTTGGCCGGCGGTACTTTGCCCGCAGCCGTCACCTGCCCGGTGAAAAAGCGGCCAAAGTTGTTGCCAGCCTCGATCACCGCGCGGTAGCCCGCGATATTGGCCATCGACGACAGCGCATCCATCTTTTGCGCGCGGCTGATGCGCGGCACCATATCCATGGCGACAACGGTCGCCCCCTGCGCCTTGACCACCTCCAGCAGCTCGGGGTTCTGTGCCGGCCAAAAGAACGAGATCAGGGTCTGCCCGGATTTCAACGCCTTGGCTTCGGCCATCTCGGGGCCGCGCACTTTGACGATGACATCGGCAGCCGCCATTACCGCCTTGGCGGTCTTTAGAACCTCGACCCCAGCGGCGGCATAAAGCGCGTCTGAAAAGCCAGCCTTGGCCCCCGCACCGGCCTGAATGCAGCAGCTATGCCCCAGCTTGACCAGCTGAAGCGCCGAATCTGGTGTCATCGCAACGCGACTTTCGCCCGCAAACACCTCTGTTATAGCACCAATCTTCACAGTCTCTCCCCCATTTTAGCCTCAGGGCGGGCCAGCCCCGCGAAACAATAATGTTGCAGAAGTAGCAGCAGCGCCCCAAAGTGCAACGCCAGATGCAGCATTGGCGCAAGATTTACGGCAAAATCCGACAGCTTTGCCGCTAAATACGCCAAATCCAGCGCGGCACCCGCGCCGACCAGGCCGCAAAAGCAGGCCCAAAGCCCGCGCGCAGCCGCGCCTCCTCGTCCAAAATATAGCGCCGCGTGATCCAAACCATAAAGCCGGCCACCACAGGCAGTGCGGCCCAAGCGCCCCAAAAGCAGGCAGCCCCCAGCAAAACCAAAGCATCGCCCAGATAGATCGGATTGCGGCTGATGCTGAAAACACCGCCCGTCACCAAGGCCGATGGGTCGCGGCGCGGAATAAAACTGGTGCGCGCAACCAGCATCTGCGCCACCGCCACCGCCATCGCGGCAAGGCCCAAAGCGATCAGGCAAAGCCCCAAGCCCTGCTGCGGCCAAACCGGCGTCGCCTGCGCAATCGCCCAAATCGCACCCAAGGCAAACACCAACCACAGCGGCGGAATATCAATCTGTTTCAGCATCAAAGCCTCCCTTTGCGCCATCAAGCCCCAGCCCGCGCGCCAAAGCCAGCGCGAAGTCACTTCCAGCTTGAACATTTGCCCCCCAAGCCCGATGATCGGCGGGAAACCACGCCAAAGGCTATCATGACCGATTTTTCCGCCACCAAAGCCCTGTTCACCCTGCCCGAGGGCATGATCTATCTTGACGGCAACTCGCTGGGCCCGCTGCCGCGCGCCACCGCCGCACGGGTGGCGCAGACGGTGACGGAAGAATGGGGCAAAATGCTGATCACCGGCTGGAACAAGGCCGGCTGGATGGACAAACCGATGCATGTGGGCGACCGTATCGCGCGGCTGATCGGCGCCGAAGCGGGCCATGTGGTGATGGGCGACACGCTCTCGATCAAGGTCTACCAAGCCTTGGCAGCCTGTCTTGATCTGAACCCAAAGCGGCGGGTGATCCTGTCAGACACCGGCAACTTCCCCTCAGATCTCTATATGGCCGAGGGCCTGTGCCGCACGCTTGGCCAAGGCTACGAGCTGAAAACCGTAGCCCCCGAAGCGGTGCTGGACGCGATCGACGAGACCGTGGCCGTCACCATGATCACCGAAGTCGATTATCGCACCGGGCGGCGGCACAATATGGCCGAGATCACGGCCCGCGCCCATGCCCATGGTGCGCTGACGATCTGGGATCTGGCGCATTCCGCAGGGGCGTTCCAAGTCGAGCTTGCTGCCTGTGGGGCCGATTTTGCGGTCGGGTGCAGCTATAAATACCTTAACTCTGGCCCAGGCGGCCCTGCCTTTATCTATGTCGCCCCCCGCCACGCCGATCACGCCATCCCAGCCCTTTCAGGCTGGCAAGGCCACGCCGCCCCCTTTGCCTTTGATCTCGACTACCGCCCCGCAACCGGCGCTGAACGCCTGCGCGTCGGCACACCACCCATTCTGCAATTGGCCGCCCTTGAAGCCTCGCTCGATATCTGGGACCGCGTCGATATGCAGGCCCTGCGCGCCACCTCGCTGGCCCTGACCGACCGCTATATCGCAGGCATCGAGGCAAGCTGCCCCAGCTTGATCCTTGCCACCCCCCGCGATCACGCGATGCGCGGCAGTCAAGTCTCTTTCCGCCACCCCGAAGGCTATGCCATCATGCAAGCCATGATCGCCCGCGGCGTCATCGGCGATTTCCGCGCGCCCGACATCATCCGCTGCGGCTTCACCCCGCTGTTCATCGACGAAACCGACGTCGACCGCGCCGTCGCCATCATCGCCGATATCATGCAAAATTCGCTCTGGGACCGCCCAGACTACAAAACCCGCGCGAAAGTCACCTGATGCAGGCGGCTTTCATCTTGGCTCAAATATCCCCGCCGGAGGCTCCGAGATCAGCCGCGGATGCCTCCGGCGGGGATATTTTGACCAAGATGAAAGCCCTGCCAGCGCTTTGCCGGCCCGCAGGTTGGATCGCGCTTTGGCGCAAGATTGGAAATCTTTCGGTGTTGAACAGGCAGCGCTAGGCCGCGCGCTTGCCTTTCCTTTTCATACCGGAGACCCGAATGCCCTCTTATAATCCTGCCAAAGATGGTGCGCAGATGTCGTTTGATGGACGCATGTCTTATGGCGACTATTTGCAAATCGACAAGATCCTTGATGCCCAGCAGCAATTGACACCGGCGCATGACGAGATGTTATTTATCATTCAGCACCAGACCTCCGAGCTTTGGATGAAATTGGTGTTGCATGAATTGGCCGCCGCGCGCTGCGCGATTGCGGCGGGGCGGGTGCCGCAGGCTTTCAAGATGCTGTCGCGAATCTCGCGGATTTTTGAGCAATTGAATTCGGCTTGGGATGTGTTGCGCAGCATGACGCCCGCTGATTACACCAGCTTTCGCGATGGTCTGGGGCAATCATCAGGGTTTCAGTCGCATCAATATCGCCTGATCGAGTTCAGTCTGGGCAATCGCAATCTGGCGATGCTGAAGCCGCATGCGCATCGCACCGAGATCACCGCGCTGTTGCAGGCCGAGCTAGCGCGGCCCAGCCTTTATGACGAGGCCTTGCGGCATCTGGCGCGGATGGGGCTTGCGATCCCAGAAGAGGTGTTGGGGCGTGATTTGTCGCAGGCTTGGGTCAAGAATGAGGCTGTGCAAGAGGTTTGGACCCAGGTGTACAAAGACCCCACCACCTATTGGCAGGCCTATGAGCTGGCCGAAAAGCTGGTGGATCTGGAGGATTACTTTCGGCGCTGGCGGTTTAATCATGTCACCACGGTCGAGCGGGTGATCGGGTTGAAGCGCGGCACGGGCGGCACCTCGGGGGTCAGCTATTTGCGGCGCATGTTGGAGGTGGAACTGTTCCCAGAACTTTGGCACCTGCGCACGGTTTTGTGATCTTCACCGTTTTGTAAATAAGGTGCTTTGACCTCTTGCGCGGGCTCGGATAGTTTGGGGCAAGGATAATCTGGGCAGTCCAAGGCGGCTGGCTTTTTGTATAGGCTGTTTGATGCGCTTTTTGACTTCTGCGACCCATCTTGGACTGCTGATCTTGGCACTTTCCGGCTGCGTGAGCCAGCCTCAGGCGGCGTTGGTGTCGCCTGAGGCAGCCGCGGCGGCTTTGACGCAAGCGAATGCGGCACATTATGCCGCGCGCGTTGATGGCAGCTTTAGCGTGCCAACCGTTCCGGTGGAAAAGGTGCCCAGCGCCTATCAAAAGCAGGATGTCGATTTCGCCAGTGCCGAGCCAGTGGGCTCGATCATCATCAACCCGGCCGAGCGGCATTTGTATCTGATCACCGCCCCCGGCAAGGCCACGCAATATGGCATCTCTGTCGGCAAGGCGGGGTTTGAATGGGCGGGGGTTGCCAATATCACCAATCGTAAGACCTGGCCCACATGGACACCGCCGAAAGAGATGATAACGCGCAAGCCCGAGCTTGAGCAGTGGAAAGACGGGCAGCCCGGCGGCCCCACCAATCCTTTGGGCGCGCGGGCGCTTTACCTGACCACCAATGGCATTGATTACGGCTACCGCATTCATGGCACGCCGGATTGGTGGTCGATTGGTAAGAATGCCTCTTCGGGCTGCATTCGAATGATAAACCAAGATGTGATGGAGCTTTATGAGCGGGTGCAGGACGGCGCCAAGGTTGTGGTGCTGAATGCCGATGGATCCTATCCCGCCAAGCTGAAGCTGCCGCCAAAGCCTGTGGTCAAGGCCGAGCCTGTGTTAGAGCCGGTGGTCGAAACGGTTGTCGCCGCTTCGATCATCGTGCCAAAGCCCAGCGTAATGCCGGCACCTGTTATCACAACAGGCAGCGTGGCGCCAAATGTCGCCGCTCCAAGTGTCACGCCACCTGCCGTCTGCACGCAGGCTTTGGTGAATGGGGTTTGCCCCGCCAATTGATCGGCGGTGCCTGAGACACAAAGGGCGGGCGCTTTGCCCGCCTTTTTAATATGTAAACGGCTAAGGCCTTAGGCCGCCGCGTGCCAAGCCCGCAGCGCATCGCCAAAACCTGTGAACAGCGCCTTAGACACCGGGTCTTGCGCGGCGTTCCATTCGGGGTGCCATTGCACCGACAGGGTAAATCCGGGCGCATCCTTGATATAGATCGCCTCGGGGGTGCCATCTGGGGCAAAGCCGTCGATCACCACCCGCGCGCCTGCGCGGGCAATGCCTTGGCCGTGCAGCGTGTTGGTCATCACCGCAGGCGCCCCCATCAGCCGGTGGAACACCCCGCCTTGGGTAAAGCTGACCAGATGGCGCAGCGCAAAGATTTCCTCGGGCGTGCCATCGGGGGGCATGCGGTGGTTCATCCGGCCGGGAAGATCGCGGATCTCGGGGTGAAGGGTGCCGCCCATCGCGACATTGACCTCTTGAAAGCCACGGCAGATCCCCATGATCGGCTGGCCCCTCTCGACACAAGCCCGCACCAGCGCCAAGGCGACACCATCGCGGCCACGGTCAAAGCTGCCATGCGCGGGGGTTTCTTCTTCGCCATATTCGCTGGGATGCACATTCGGCCGCCCGCCGGTGAACAAAAACCCATCACAAGCCGCCATCAGATCGGGCAGATCGGCCAAGGCGGGATCGGTCGGCACGATCAGCGGCAAACAGCCCGCCACCTCGGCAATCGCCTGCGAATTGGTCTGGCCTGCGCCATGCACCAGATAGCGATCATTGATCAGATGCGAGTTGCCGATGATCCCCACCACGGGGCGACGGGTCTGTGCGCGCATATCCGGCCTGCCATTCTTTATTTTCTAAAACAATAGCAGTCCGATGGCGAAGATGAAGGGGCAAAGCAGGAAAACCAGCCTCTGTCGTGGCAAAAGCCTGAATTTCTGGCAGATCAGGGGGGCAGCGCCTGCGCCGCTCGCGCAAAGATGTCGCAAACGAACGCGCCAAAAGCAAGCGCGCTGCCTAAAACAGGGCAAACCAGCGAAAGCCCGCCATGACCGCAAGCGCCAACCGCCCGACCGATCACAGCTTTGTGCCGCGCCCGCTGTTTGGCGTGGGCTTTATGCTGGCCGCGATGGCAGCCCTGCCCTTTATCGACGTCTTTGCCAAGATCTTGGGCGAAGAGGGCGTGCCGATCTTGCAGATCGTCTGGGCGCGCCTAAGCTTTGGCGCTTTGGTGACGCTGCCGCTGGCACTGCATAAGGTGGGGGTGGCAGGCTTGCTGCCGCGCCGCCCGCTTTATCATGGCTTGCGCGCGGGGTTTCTGGCGCTGGCGACCTTTAGCTTTTTCTCGGCCCTGACCTATCTGCCGATTGCCGATGCTTTGGCGATCTTTTTCATCCAGCCGCTGATTGTTACCGTGCTTTCGGCCTTTGTGCTGAAGGAACGGGTCGGGCCGCGCCGCTGGGCTGCGGTGGCGATTGGCTTTGTGGGCACGCTGATCATCATCCGCCCGGGCTTTGTCGAGCTGAACCCCGGCAGTCTGCTGGCCTTGGCCGCAGGCGGTTTTCTGGCGATTTACTTCGTGATGACGCGGGCGATTTCGGGCCAAGCGCCTGCCATTGTCACCACCTTTCAGACCAATATCGTCGGGGCAACCCTGCTGTCGCTGGTGGTGCCGCTGATCTGGCTGCCGCCCACGCCTGCGCAATGGGCGATGTTTCTGGCGCTGGGGGCGGTGGCGAACTTTGGCCATTTTCTGGTGGTGCGCGCCTATGACTATGCCGAAGCCTCGCTGCTGGCGCCCTTGGCCTATACCGAGATGATCATGGCCACGCTTGTCGGCTGGTATTTCTTTGGCGATTTCCCCGATGGCTGGACCTTTGTCGGGGTCGCCGTGCTGATCGGCTGCGCGCTTTATATCTCGATCCGAGAGCGCGCAGCCAAAACCGCTTAGGCGCCAGCGCCTGCCGCCACCACGCCCGCCGCCGCCGCAAGCGCGCCGCCGCCATGCGGGATATCCAGCGCGATCATCCCCGCCTCCATCACCGCCAAAGCGCCCAAAGTCATATGCGCGTTGACATGGCCCATATGGCCCACCCGCAAAAAGCCGTGATAGGCCGGATCACTTGGCGGTGCCATGCCAAGGCCAATGCCCAAGGTCACCCCCGCCTTATGCTCGCACCAATCGCGCAGGCGGGTGGCATGGGGCGCACCCAGCCGGGCCGCCGTCACCGCCCGCGCCCGATCGCGCGGATTGGCGACGTTCAAGCCAATCGCGGCATTGCCCGCCGACCAGCAGTCAAAAGCCGCCCAAACCGCGCGCGCCAAACAATCATGGCGCGCCCAGACGTTTTCCAAGCCCTCTTCTTTGATCATGTCCAAAGCCTCGCGCAGGCCAAACAGATGATGCGTCGGCGCCGTGCCATCCCAAAGCTGCCAGAACTCGCCCCCCTGAACCCGTGGCGCCCAATCCCAATAGGGCGTGCGCAGATCAGCGGTCTTGCCCACCGCCCGCGCCTTCTCGGAAAACCAGACAAAGCCCATGCCGGGCGGCGTCATCAGCCCCTTTTGGCTGGCCGCCACCGTGACATCAACGCCCCAAGCATCCATGCGGTATTCATCGCAGCCAAGGCTCGCGATGCAATCCACCGCCAAGAGGGCCGGATGCCCCGCCGCATCCATCGCCGCACGCAAAGCCGCAATATCGGTGCGAATGGTCGAGGCGGTATCGACATGCGTCATCAACACCGCCTTGATCTTGCCCGCAGCATCGGCGCGCAAGGCCGCCTCGACACGGTCCATATCCACCGGCGTGGCCTTGCCAAAGTCAATGACCTCGACCTCGATCCCCATCGCGCGCGCCGATTGCGCCCAGCTTAGGCCGAACTGCCCCACTGCCAGCACCAAAGCCTTGTCGCCGCGCGAAAATAGATTGGCATTTGCCGCTTCCCAAACCGCATGGCCATTGCCGATATAGCCCGCCACCGAAGCCGTGGTGGTGCCCGCCACCGCCTTCAGATCCGGCCAAAGCGAGTCAACCAGATCATGCAAGCCGCCCTCGTAGATATTTGGCGCCGCGCGATGCATCGCCGCCAGCACACGATCGGGCATCACCGAAGGCCCCGGAATGGCAAGATAGTGGCGACCATTGGCAAGTGACATGACAGGCTCCCTAAGATTTCCCCCAATGGCTAGCGCTCGGCTTGGGCTTCGTCAATCCACCCTGCCCCGCTTGCTCTTCTGCGCCCTAAAGGCTAGCCTAAGCCCAGCGATAAGGACCGATGCGATGACAGGCGAAACCGCAACCGACCGCAGCCTTTATAGCCTCACCGGCGCAGACAGGCTTGGCTTTTTGCAGGGCATGGTCAGCAATGATGTGCTGGCCTTGGGCAAGGCCGACGGCATTCGCTGGGCAGCGCTTTTGACACCGCAAGGCAAATATCTGGCCGATTTCTTTCTGATCGCGATGGGCGATGCGCTGCTGCTGGATATCAAGACCAGCATCGCCGAGGCCACCACCCGCCGCCTAAGCATGTACCGGCTGCGCGCCGATGTGCAGATCAGCCCCAGCCCGCTCTGCGTCACCCGCGGCCTTGGCCCCGCCCCAAAGGGCGGCTTTGCCGACCCGCGCCACCCAGCCTTGGGCTGGCGCAGCTACGGCGCAGCCGGCGCGCCGCCCCAGATTGATTGGGACGCAATCCGCGTCGCGCACTGCATCCCCGAAACCGGCATCGAGCTGATCCCCGACGACAGCTACCTGCTCGAATCCGGTTTTGAACGCCTCAACGGCGTCGATTTCCGCAAAGGCTGCTATGTCGGCCAAGAGGTCACCGCGCGGATGAAACATAAGACCGAGCTGAAAAAGGGCCTGACCACCGTCACCATCACCGGCAGCGCCCCCTCAGGCACGCAAATCATGGCAGGCGACAAGGCCGCAGGCCGGCTTTTCACCCAATCTGGCAACCAGGCCATCGCCTATCTGCGCTTTGATCGCACAGAAAACCTCACCGCCGAGACCGCCCGGATCAGCCTTTCATCTGTCTGAAAATATCCTCGGGGGGAGGCCTTGGCCAAAGGCCAAGGCTGTGGGGGGCAGACAGCCCCCCCCCGCCCCGCCCGCCTCAGGCCAGGCTTGCGTAATCGCGCGCAACCTGTTGCCAAACCTCTTCGCAGCTCGCCAGCAGTAAAACACCGCGCCGCCGCGTGATGTCATAGACGCCGCCATCCAGAAACCGCGCCACGCCACCCGCGGCTTGCACGATCACCACCGCCGCCGCATGGTCCCAAGGGTGCGGCTCGGGACCGCTCAGCACGAAATCGACATGCCCCTGCGCCAGCATGCGGTATTCATGGCACGAACACATCATCGAGCTGATCCGCCGATACCCCAGCCCCGCCAGCGCCGCCGCGCGCTTGGCCTCGGCCTCAAACAGCACCAATGGCACATAGCCCTGCATCCGCGACGGGTCGCGCTCGGCCGAGGTTTGCAAGACCCGCACCTGCCCCGCCGCGGTGACAAAACGCGCAGGCTCCCCCGCCCGCGCCTCGATCCAATCATCGCGCAGCGGATCATAAAGCAGGCCGTAGTCCAGCCGCCCCGCCTCTGCCACCACGGCAATCACCCCAAACAGCGCCAGCCCTTTGCTGAAATTCCAGGTGCCATCGACCGGATCGACCACCACCAGCCAGCCGCTTTGACCAAAGCTGTCGCGCAAGGCAGGATCAGCCGCAACACTTTCCTCACCGATCACCCGTGCTTCACGCCACTCGCGCGCCAAGATCTCGCGGATCATCGCTTCGGCCTCGACATCTGCGATGGTGACCAGATCGTCAAAGGCCGCCTTGGCCGTTACCTCGGCACTTGCCAATTGGCCAAAGCGCGGCAAGATCTTGGCCCGCGCCGCCGCCCGCACTGCCGCCAAAACCTGGCTCGGATATGCCATCGCCACCCCCAAATGAAAAAGACCGCCCGAAGGCGGCCTTTCAACAGGGCGAAACCTTGCGAGATTATGCCCGCTCGGAATATTCCATAAGTTCGGTGTGAACAATGATCTCTTCATCGACGCCGATAAAGGGCGGGATCATGATGCGCACGCCATTGTCCAAAATCGCAGGCTTAAAGCTGTTCGCTGCGGTCTGGCCTTTTTGCACAGGCTCGGTCTCGACGATCTTGCATTTGACCTTTTGCGGCAGGCTGACGTTCAAAGGCTCTTCGCCGTAATAGTTCACGGTGGCCATCATGCCGTCTTGCAAGAAGGGGCGACGATCGCCCAAAAGCTCGGCGTCGATCTCGACCTGCTCGTAGGTTTCGGCATCCATGAACACCAGACGCCCGTCGGTTTCATAAAGGAACTGCTGGTCTTTGTTTTCCAACTCGACCCGCTCGACCTTGTCTTCCGAGCGGAAGCGCTCGTTCAACTTGCGGCCATCGCGCAGGTTCTTCAGCTCAACCTGAGCGAAAGCCCCACCTTTTCCGGGCTTTACATGGTTGACTTTGACGGCAGCCCAAAGGCCTGCGTCATGTTCAACAATCATTCCCGGCTTAATTTCGTTTCCGTTGATCTTCGGCATTTGTGGCAAAACCTTGTCAAAAGGTTGAAGAAGTTAAGTCGCACCCTATATATCGGGTCCGGCTTGCTCGCAAGCCAACTAAATGCAGTAAGCCAGATCGGCAGCTATGCGCCTAGCGCATGGCCGCTATTCGAAAGACAGTCGCCCGAATCGTTACCAAAGCGTTACAAGCGCCGAACGAACGGAAAGACAAGACCAAGAAATAAGGACTTTGCCATGTTTGATTCGATTGACAGCTCGGCCTACAACTTCGAGCAGGGCCAGCGCGCGCGCAAGCTTTTTGCCGCCGTGGTTTTGGCTGCGCTTGATGATGCAATCGCTGACGACAAGAAATATGGCAATGGTCCAGACCAGATCGCCCGTTGGGCGCGCTCGCGCGATGGCCGCGAGGTTTTGTCTTGTGCAGGCATTGATCCCAACGAGCGTGTGGTCAAAGGTCTGATGGAATTCGTGTCCAAAGGCGTGCGCACCTCGGTGGCGCTGTCGCGCGAAGAAAGCGAGCGTCGTCACGCGCTCGAGCTGGAACACGCAGAAGCGGCATAAGCCAAAGCTTTCGCAGACAGAAAAAAGCGCCCCTTGGGGCGCTTTTGTTTTGGCAAAAACCGCTGAAGGCTGGTCTTAGCCCAGATCCTGCGTCGCAAGCCCACGCGCAATCTCGGCGCGGACCATTTTCCGAATGTTGCGGGTGATGCGCTCGCCCATGCTGCCAGCAAGCTCTTCGCGCAGAATGTCGCGGACCAGATCGCGCAACACCTCTTCGTTGAACAACAGCTCCTCGTCCGCCTCGGAGGACTGCGCAGAGGGCGGTTCAGCCTGCCAGTTTTGCGCAGGATCGCTTGGATCAGAGGCAAGGCTGGCAATCACACTGGCCTCGGCGGCATCCACCCATTCGGCATCGCTTTGCGCAGAGGCAGCGGGCGGCGGCAGATCGTCGGCAATTTCGTCGCGGTCAAAGCCCACCTGCGCCCAAACGGGAACCGCTTCGGCCTCTTGCTCGGGGGTCATCATCGCACCATCAAACATCGGCGCTTCGCTGACGTCTTGCTCGAAATCCCCCAGCGCTTCGGTCTCGGAAGCGGGTGCCAAAGTGGCAAACACTTTCTCCATCTCGGCAGGCTCGATCCGCTCTTCTGCTTCGGGATCGGCTTCGAAATCAACGATTTCCACCGTACGCGGATAGCGGACTTGCGGGCGCGGCGGGGTAGCTTCGGCGGTTTCAACCACCCGCAGCGCCGGAGTCAGGATCAGTTTGTCATTCGCCTCGATCGCAGGGCTTGCCACGGGGTCCGGCGTTGCTGTGCGAGTCATCGGCCGCAAATCCTCTGACACCAGCCGGCGGATCGAGGACAGCACATCCTCAATATCATTCGAACTTTGTGGCTCAGACATCAGCGGCCTCGGTGTTGCAGGTCAATTGGTTAAGACAGTCTAGCGGCGTTGCTGGCGCAAGACAAGGAATAGCCAGTCCACCGCCGATGTGAGCCGCCGCGAAAGCCAGTGGCCTTATAGAAAAGGCCCCCGCACCGGCGTGCGAGGGCCCAAAAGCACGCAAACTGCGGCTTATTTTTGGATTTTGCTCAGGATGCGATCCAGACGCTTGCCCTGCGACGAGGTTGCAGGCGCTTTCTTGACGGCATTGTAATAGGCCTCGGGGTCAAAGCTGGCGATGCCAAGGTTCAAATGCTGTGCCGTCAGCTGGCCTGTTGCGGCCAAAAGCTGATAGACACCCACATAGCGGCTGGCCTCGGATTGCAGCTTGCCGGCACGGGCATTCAACAGATCTTGCTCGGCGTTCAGCACATCCAAAGTGGTGCGCGCGCCCAGTTTGGCCTCTTCGCGCACGCCATCAAAAGCCTTTTGCGCTGCGGTCACTTGCAAGCTGCCGGCTTGGATCGAGGCATTGGCAACCGACAGGTTCGACCAAGCATTGCCCAGCGTTTCAGAGACCACAACCACGGTCTGATGGGTGCCAGCGGCGGCTGCGTCTTGCTGCGCCAGCGATTGGCGGTACATCGCCGAAAGTTCGCCGCCGTGATAGATCGGCTGGCTGAACGACAAGCCGACCGAGGTATTGCCCAGACCGGTATCGGTTTCGGTCGCGCTTGCACTGGCCGAAAGCGTGGGCAGCATAGCCCCTTTTGCAATCTGCACGCGCAGGTCAGCAATCTTGGCCTGATGCTGCGCCGCGATCACATTTGGATGGCTGCGCACTGCGATAGCGCGGGCCTCATCTTCTGATGCGGGCAAAGCAGGGGTCTTGGGCAGAGCCTTCAAATCGGCGGGATAATGGCCAGTGGTGGCCTTATACCGTTCGCGCGCAACTTCCAGATTGCCTTGAGCTGCGGCCAGCCCAGAACGCGCAGCGGCAAGAGCTGCTTCGGCCAAGGAGACATCTGTCAGCGTGACCTCACCAACCTCAAAGCGGTCTTTCGCGGCCTGAAGCTCTTGGCTGATCAGCCGCATGTTCGATTGGCGCAGGCCAACAATCTCGCCTTGCAGACGCACATCGACATAGGCTGCAACCGCGGCCAACAGCACCTGCTGCTCGACGTTGATCAGGCTGGCGCGAGTGGCAAGCACTGCCTCTTTGGCGACAGCGCCGCCCAATTTGCTGCGCCCACCGGCATAAAGCACCACGGTCGCCGTCAAGGCCGCCGAAGCGCTGTTGCTTTCATAAAACGACGTAGGCAGGCTGGTGCCCAGGCCCGTGGCGTTGTCATATTTGGTCCAAGATCCGCGGGTGGTGAAATCCACCACCGGACGCAGTTTTGCCACCGCAATTGCCGCGTCTTCATCGGCTGCGCGCAAGACCGCTTGGTTTTGCTCCAGCAGATGCGAAGATTTATAGGCCGAGATCAGCGCATCGGCCAAGGTCTCTGCTTGCGCCGAAGGCGCTGCTACCATCGCCGTTGTGACCGCAAAGGCTGCCAAAAACGTCCGCATATCGACCTCTTTCTGTCTTCTCAACGGCGGGCTGCGCCGCCGCTATTCCGCATTACAACGCGAAAGCCTCGACCTTCGCAAACTCTTCTAATACCGGAGCCGAGGCGTTGAACGCAAAGCGCCAATTGACGCGGCCTTCGGACTTGTGCCCAATCTTCACCACGCCCAAGGCGCCCTGCATGAAAATCGCACCAATCCGACCGCCTTCGGCCAATTGCGCCAGCAAAGACTCTGGCACCTCTTGCACACCACCTTCGATAAGGATGACGTCAAACAGGCCCGCAGGCACACTTGTCTGCACCGCCGCATTGGCAATCCCTTGGGCTGCCAAAATCTGCGACGCGGCGGCTGCCATCTCGGCCAGAGGCTCTACGCCCACCACCGATTTCGCCATCCGTGCGATCACAGCCGAAGAATAGCCCAGACCGACCGCAAGATCCAAAACGCTGTCACTTGGCAAAACATCCAAAGCATCCAACATCTTAGCCAAGGTGCGCGCCTCTAGCTGCACCCGTCCACCCAGATCAAGATTGCCGCCCATATAGGCTGCCTCTTGCAAGGCTTCAGGCACATAGGCTTCGCGCGGGATGGCAAGCATGGCTTCGATGATCGGGAACTTCGTCACATCCGATGGCCGCACCTGCGTATCGACCATCATCACCCGACGGGCAGAGAAATCGCTCATATCTGAACTCATCCGTATCATTATGTTGGATTTGTCTTGCCACATCTGTGCAGGCAGAGCAACGGCCCATTGCAGCCATTTGCCCACAGGCGAGGCGCGAATTGTCTCAGATGCAATATTATACGGGTTTGGAAACCAAAGCTTAAGCATTGCGCCACAAAGTCATCGCACCCCTTAAGCCGGAGAATCCGATGCCCCATGCCCGCCCCCTGCCCGCCTATCCGCTGCCGCCCAATCCAGCGGACGAACTTGCCGAAACGCGCGCCGAAATTGCAAGGCTGCGCCAGCGCGAGGCTGCCTTGCGCCAAACCATTCTGGAAGATCCCGAGCTGAACGGCCTTGGCCGCTGGCACCGCGTCGAGGTAGAGGAGCATCGCGAGCTGATCCTCGACATCGGACGGCTCCCAGAACATATTTTGCAAGACCGCAGTTTCTGGTGCGAAAAACTGGTGCGCACCCTGCGCTGCCTGCCCGCTGTCAGCTTTAGCAGCCGCCGCCCCGGATGGCCGATGCAGCGCGCAAGCGGCAAGCATCTGCATTAGGGCCGCGCAACTTCTGCCTTGTAAAGCCCGCCCAGCGGTGCAGAGTGTCGCAACCTCGCCCCTAGCCGCAAAGCGCCGATGTCAGACACATATTTTCTTTATCACTCCATCGGCCTTTACCCCGAAAAGACCGCAGATCTGACCACGGCCATGGCGCAATTTGCGCAAAGCTGGGGGCGGCCTGATGATGGCCAATGGGGCTATGCGCTGGACAAACGCGCGCAGTTTGTGGCGCGTTGGCGCGCGATATTGAACGCGGGCGAAGGCACTGTGACCACGGCCGAAAACGTCACTTCGGCGTTTCACAGCTTGCTTGCGGCCCTGCCCGCCCAAGCGCTTGCCGGTCGGCGCGTCTTGGTGGGGGCGGATTGTTTTCCGTCAAACCATTTCCTTTTGGCGGGGATGGCTCAAAAATACGGCTTTACCCTGCACACCGTGCCGCTGCGCCAAGGCGCTGCTTTTGTCGAGGATGAAGACTTTCTTGCGGCCTGGACGCCCGAGGTGGGCCTTGCGCTGCTGACATGGGTGTCTTCGACGTCAAGCCACCGCATTGATCTTGATGCGATGGTCGCGCATGGCCGCAGCATGGGCTCGCTGATCGGCTGCGACATAACTCAGGCCGCCGGGCTGATCCCCTATGATGTCACAGCACCCGCGGTGGATTTCGCGATCTCGACCTCGCTGAAATGGATGTGCGGCACCCCCGGCGCGGGTGTGCTTTATGTGGCCCCCGCTTTGATTGCCGCGGCCCAGCCCGAACCGCGCGGCTGGTTCAGCCAAGACAACCCGTTTTCTTGGGATATCAATGCCTTTGCCTATGCCCCCGACATTCGCCGCTTTGACAATGGCACGCCGGGCACCATCGCCGCCCTTGCCTCACTGCCAGCGCTGGATTGGCACGCGCGCCAAGATCACGCAGCGCTTTTGGCCCATAACCGCCGCCTGACCGCAAGGCTGATCGCGGCCGCGGACGAGATGCATTTGCCGCTGATCACCCCGCGCGCCGAGGCAAAACGCGGCGGCTCTGTGATGCTGCGCCTGCCCGAGACCCTGCCCGCCGCCCAGATCGTCACCCAGCTGCGCGGCCTTGGCATCAGCACCGACGCGCGCGGCCAAACCCTGCGGCTCTCGCCCGGCATCATGACCACGCTTGCGGGCACCGAGACCCTGATCACCGCCCTGCAAAACCTGCAAATGCGCGCCTAGCCCAAGGGCTAAAGCGCTGCGATCAGCGCCGAAATCTCGGCCACCGCCGTGTCGATCACATCGCGCCGCCCGCGCGATTCGACGTTCAGCCGCAGCAAAGGCTCGGTGTTCGAAGCGCGCAGATTGAACCGCCATGTGCCAAACTCAAGGCTCAAGCCGTCCAGATCGTCGCGGCCCTGCGCTTGTGGCGCATAAATCGCCTCAATCGCGGCCACGGCTGCGGCGACATCTTGCACCCGAAAATTGATCTCGCCCGAAGACGGAAAGGCCGCGCGGCGCAGTTCCAAGAGTTCGGCCAAAGACCGCCCCGAACGCCCGATCAATTCCACCACCAAAAGCCAAGGGATCATCCCCGAATCGCAGCACATAAAGTCGCGAAAATAGTGATGCGCCGACATCTCGCCGCCATAAACCGCGCCGGTGTCGCGCATGGTTTGCTTTAAAAACGCATGGCCGGTGCGCGCGGCAATCGCCCGCCCGCCCGCCGTGGCGACGATGTCTTGGGTGTTCCAGACCACACGCGGGTCATGCACAATGCCCGCCCCCGGCTCTTTGGCCAGAAAAACCTCGGCCAAAAGCCCGACGATATATTCGCCCGCCACGAAATTGCCCGCCGCATCAAACAGAAAACAGCGGTCAAAATCGCCATCCCAAGCCACGCCCAGATCGGCCCCCACCGCGCGCACCAGCTCCGCCGTCGCGGGCTGGTTTTCAGGCAAAAGCGGGTTGGGAATGCCGTGAGGAAAGCTGCCGTCAGGGTCGTGATGCAGGCGCACAAACTCCAGCGGCGCACCGCGCGTGCCCAAGCCTTGCGCAATCGCATCAAAGGTCGGCCCAGCCGCACCATTTCCCGCATTGACCACAATCTTCAAAGGCCGCAGCGCGCTTACATCCACAAAGCCCAAAACCGCCTCAACAAACTGCGCCCGCACCGCTGAGGCATCACGAAGCACCCCGCCCGGCTGATCCGCCGCAAAATCGCCGCTCTCGGCCAAAGCCTTGATCGCGGCCAAACCGCTGGCGCTGTCCAAAGGCGCCGATCCGCGCCGCACCATCTTCATGCCGTTGTAATCCATCGGATTATGCGAGGCCGTGACCTCGATCCCGCCATCCGCCGCCAGGGCTGTGGTGGCAAAATACATCTCTTCGGTGCCACAAAGCCCCAGATCCAAAACCTCGACCCCCGCCTGCAACAAGCCCTCGGCGACGGCCTCAGCCAGCTCTTGTGACGAGGCCCGGCAATCGCGCCCCAAAACCACCCGCTTGGCCCCCAGGCCTTCGGCAAAAGCCCGCCCGATGCGCCGCGCAATCTGCGGGGTCAACTCCGCGCCCAACTTGCCGCGAATGTCATAGGCCTTAAAACAGCTATAGCTTTGCATC
>OBPM01000010.1_pt1 | contig 84342 bp, 72 predicted proteins | sample 1493981 | NCBI WGS metagenome assembly OBPM01 (sample SAMEA3275485, study PRJEB22092) | marine metagenome | reverse complement strand
CATGCCGCAGGCGGTTCGCCAGCTGATCACCGTGCGCTATTTGAATTTTATGGAGCCCTGGCCGACGAAAGGCCCTTTCCAGACAATTTTCTGTCGCAATGTCGCAATCTACATGGATGACAAAGTCCAGCTGACGATCTGGAGCGGGCTGATCGACCTTTTGCCGCCGCAAGGGCTGCTGTTTATCGGCCATTCCGAACGCCTGCCCCCCAGCCAAACTGATCGGGTCAAATTGATCGATCGCACCACGTTCCGGCGCGGCTAACCCCAACCTGCCCCTTACCTGAAAGAATTGCCATGTCTCTTAAAGAAACCCTATCAATCATGGTCGTCGATGATATGTCGACCAGCAGAGGCTTGATCACCATGGCCCTGGAAGAAATTGGTCTTAAAAAGGTTGATTTTCAAAGCAATGGCCAAGATGCGCTTAAGGCTATTTCAAGCCGCCCAGTGCATTTGGTGATTTCAGATTACAACATGCCTGGTTTGGATGGCCTGCAATTGCTGCAAGCCTTAAGGGCGAATAAATTGACCTCGCGCATTGGTTTTATTCTGGTCAGCGGCAGGCTAGACGAGACGATCATCGCCACCGGCCGCAAACTTGGGATGAACAACTTTCTGCGCAAACCCTTTTCGACGCCACAGATCCGCCAATGTATCGAAGCCGTCGTAGGTCGCCTATGAAAGATATGCTTGGGGAGGTTCTTGCCCGCATCGGGCAGGAAATGGCCACGATTGCCGAGACGAGCGCCGCGCTAGAGGCGATTATTCAGCACACGATGGCCGCCTCGCAATCACCACTGGATCTTGAAACCTTCCATTCTTTGCAGGGCATGGATTTGATGACCCAGAAAATCGGCGACCTAGGCCGGTTCTTAGCGCATATCTCCTCGGCCTATTGCGATGTTCCCATCGAAATGTCCGAGGCTTTGGCAGTGCTGCATCTGCAAGATGTGGCCAATAGCATTTCTGGAGAAGGATCGGGGCAACCGCCCGAGACGGGGACTATCGAAATTTTTCTTTAACCTAAAAGGCGTCGTGTAAAATCTCTAACAACTCCGCCTGCGACAGCACGAAAGGATTGCCCTTCATTGAAGAGGCATTTGCCGCAGCCGTTGCAATCTGCGGGCCGTCAGACAGGGCAAGACCGATTTCGCGCAACCCCGGTAACCCCATATTTTTCGTCCAAAGCTGCAAAGTGGCCAGGCCGTCATCTGCGGGTGTTTGCGAAAATTGGGCGTTAATATGCTGCAAAATCCAGTGCAGACGCTGCGCCACCTCGCTACAAGGCTCGGCTTTGCGGAAATGCGAGCGTAAAACTGCGGGCAAAAGCGCGCCGCAAATCTCGCCATGCGGGGCTTTGGTTTTGCCGCCGATCACCCCCGCCAGACCGTGCACGGCCCCCAATCCGGCATTTGCCAAGGCAAGACCGCCGCAGCTGCTGACCCAAGCCATTTTGTCCCAAGCCAGTGGCGCATCTTTTTCAACCAGATCACGCAGAGCCCCAAGAGCGGTTGGTATCGCTGCATGACACAAGGCATCGGTCATCGGATTTGCGCGCAGACAAAGATAGGGCTCGATCACCTGCGTCAGCGCATCCAATCCGGCCGCCAAAGCCACGCGCTTTGGGGCACCTTGCATCAGATCTGGATCGACAATCGCGATCTGCGGCACCATCCGCGGATCACGCAGGCTGACCTTGATGCCGAATTCAGGCACCAAAATCACCGCATTTTTGGTCACCTCGGCCCCCGTACCCGCCGTGGTTGGCAGCGCGATGAGCGGGATTGGCGCCACATCAAGCGGACGCCCAAGCCCCACCACCTCGAGATAGTCGCGCGGCGCGCCGGTGCAGCCGATCAGCGCAGCCAGAGCCTTGGCAAAATCCAAGACCGAACCGCCACCAAGCCCAATCACCACATCTGGAGAAAACCCAGCGATCTGCTTCAGCGCCAGTTCCACATCAGGCAGGCTAGGCTCTGCCGCGCAGCTAAGCGTTTTCATCGTCAAGCCCGCGTCACGCCCAGATTGCAGCAGCCATTCGGCCCGCGCGGGTCGAGAGCCGTGAACCAATAAGACATTGGTGCCAAAAGATTTTGCCAAAGCTGCGGTTTGCTGGCTTTGGCCGCGACCGAAATGAAGCACTTGCGGGCTGAAAAAAGAAAACATTGGCGCGCTCACCCCGCGACCAAGGCGACATAGCGCTTGGCCATTTGGGACAGTGGCAAGGGCACGATTTTGCTGGCCATTCCGGCTGCGCCAAAACGTTCAAACCGATCTCGGCAGACCGCAGCCATCGCCTCGACGCCTGGCGCCAGATATTTACGCGGATCAAATTCAGCAGGATTTTCAGCAAAAACCTTGCGGATCGCGCCCGTCAGCGCCATGCGCAAATCGGTGTCGATGTTCACTTTGCGCACGCCAAACTTGATGCCACGCTCAATTTCCTCGACTGGCACGCCCCAAGTGGGCGCGATTTTGCCGCCATAAGCGTTGATCTTATCCTGCAACTCTTGCGGCACCGAGGACGAGCCATGCATCACCAGATGCGTGTCGGGAATGCGGGCGTGAATTTGCTTCAACGCCTCCATCGCCAAAATCTCGCCATCAGGGCGGCGCGAAAACTTATAGGCGCCATGCGAGGTGCCAATCGCCACCGCCAAAGCGTCAACCCGCGTCAACCGCACGAATTCGGCGGCCTCCTCGGGATCGGTCACGAGCGAGGCGCGATCAAAGCTGCCCTCATATCCGTGGCCATCTTCGACCTCGCCCTTGCCAGTTTCAAGCGAGCCAAGATGGCCAAGCTCGCCTTCGACCGAGACGCCGACCAGATGCGCCATCTCGGTGACTTTGGCAGTGATCGCGACGTTATAGGCAAAATCAGCAGGGGTCTTGCCGTCGGCTTGCAGCGACCCATCCATCATCACCGAAGAAAAACCGTTTGTTATCGCAGACATACAGGTGGCCGGCGAATTGCCATGGTCTTGATGCATACAAACGGGGATCTGCGGGTAAAGCTCGATCGCGGCGCGGATCAGATGCGACAGCACGATGTCATTGGCAAAGGCGCGCGCGCCGCGACTGGCCTGCATGATCACAGGACTGTCGGTTGCCGCAGCAGCCGCCATAATCGCCAGCATTTGTTCCATATTGTTGACGTTGAAAGCCGGCAGCGCATAGCCGTGCTCTGCCGCATGATCAAGAAGCTGACGCAGGGAGATAAGGGCCATCGGTTACGCCTTTTCGGTTTCGTGATAGGCAATCAGCCGCGCGACTTCCGCCTTCGAGCCCAAGATAACCGGCACGCGCTGGTGCGGCCCAGTGGGGGCGATGTCCAATATCGGCGCAAGGCCAGTCGTCGCCGCCCCGCCCGCCTGCTCGATGATCATCGCCATCGGGTTGGCCTCATACATCAGCCGCAATTTGCCGCCTGCTTTGCGATTTTCGCGGTCAGCCGGATACAAAAACACCCCGCCGCGCGTCAAAATCCGATGAATTTCGGCAACCATCGACGCCGTCCAGCGCATGTTGAAAGACCGCCCGCGCGGCCCCTCTTCGCCCGCCACGCATTCATCGACATAGCGGCGAATGGGGGCATCCCAGTGGCGGTAGCGCGAGGTGTTGATCGCGAATTCCGACGTTTCTTCAGGCACTTGCATCTTTGGATGCGTCAGCAAAAAGTCGCCCGTGCCATGTTGGCAGGTAAAGCCTGACACCTCGGTGCCATCGGTCAGCACCAGCATGGTCGAGGGGCCATAAAGCGCATAGCCCGCGCAAAGCTGCCGCCTGCCCGCGTGCAAAACATTGCGATCGCCGTCTTTTTCCACCTGCATCACCGCAAAGATCGAGCCGACCGACAGGTTCACATCCAGATTGGACGAGCCATCCAAAGGGTCGAAATAGAGCAGATAATCGCCGGCCTCGGGCTCTTTCAGCCAGGTCACTTCCTCGACCTCTTCCGAGACCAGCGCTGCCAGACGCGGGCTGTTTGAACAGATCCGCTCAAAGGCGTCATTGGCCAAAATATCAAGCGTTTTCTGGGTCTCGCCCTGCACATTGACCGCGCCAGCCGAGCCAAGATTGCCGGCAAAAGCCCCCTCTCGCACCAGCGTTGCGATCACGCGACAGGCGCTTGCGATGTCTTCCAGCAGAAAGATCAGATTGGCGGGTTGCTCGCTTGCCGTCAAATAGCGGCGCAGTGTCATATCGGTCATGGTCGTCCTTTAGACGCTGAGGGTGGCCTGCACGGCTTTTTTCCACGCAGCGTATTTTGATTGGCGCAGGGCATCGTCCATTTGCGGGGTGAATTGAGTCTCGCGTGCCCAAGTTTGCGCAAAGCCCTGCTGATCGGGGTAAATCCCCGCCCGCATCCCCGCAAGCCACGCCACGCCAAGCGCTGTGGTCTCGTGGATATTCGGGCGGTCAACTGGCGCTGCGATGATGTCGGACAAAAACTGCATCGCCCAATCGCTGGCCGCCATGCCGCCATCGACGCGCAACACCGGCTGCACGCCCTCGGCCTGCCAATCGGCCGACATCGCATCCAGCAGATCGCGGGTCTGATAGCCGACACTTTCCAGCGCCGCCTTGGCCATTTCCGCGGGCCCAGTGCCGCGGGTCAAACCAAACATCGCGCCGCGACAATCGGGGTTCCAATAGGGCGCGCCCAGACCGACAAAGGCCGGCACCAGAATGACATTTTGCTGCGGGTCGGCCTGATCGGCCAGCACTTGCGTTTCGGCTGCGGCCTTGATCAGGCCAAGCCCGTCGCGCAGCCATTGCACCGCAGCCCCCGCCACAAAGATCGAGCCTTCCAGCGCATAGGTCGGCTTGCCGTCCAGCTGATAGGCGATGGTGGTCAACAGCCGATGCGTCGAGGTCACCGGCGTGTCGCCGGTGTTCAGCAGCGCAAAGCAGCCCGTGCCATAGGTCGATTTCAACATTCCGGGCTGAAAGCAAGCCTGCCCAACCGTCGCCGCTTGCTGATCGCCCGCCACCCCGTGGATCGGGATCGCAGCGCCAAAATACGCAGGCAGAGTTTCGCCAAAATCATCGGCGCAATCTTTGACCACCGGCAGCATTTGCATCGGAATGCCCAAAAGATCGCAGATTGTCTGGCTCCAGCGGCCCTTGCGAATGTCGTAAAGCATGGTGCGCGCGGCATTGGTGGCGTCGGTGGCATGCACGGCCCCGCCGGTTAGTTTCCAGATCAGAAAGCTGTCAACGGTGCCGAACAACAGCTCGCCCTTGGCGGCACGGTCGCGCGCGCCGGGGGTGTGATCGAGGATCCATTTCAGCTTGCTGGCCGAGAAATAGGGGTCCAGCAGCAGGCCAGTGCGGTGGGTGATCATCGGCTCGTGGCCAGCCTCGCGCAGATCACGGCACAGATCCGCAGTGCGGCGGTCTTGCCAGACAATTGCGTTATGCAGCGGCGCGCCGGTGGCTTTGTCCCAGACGATCACGGTCTCGCGTTGATTGGTGATGCCGATGGCCGCAATGTCTTGTGGGCCAATCCCGGCCTGAGCAATCGCCGCGCGACAGGTGGCCAGCGTGGTCGCCCAAAGGTCGGCGGGATCATGTTCAACCCAGCCAGACTGCGGGAAATGTTGGGTGAATTCTTCTTGAGCTTGGGCCGTCGCACGCATCTCGGCATCGAACAAAATCGCGCGGGTCGAGGTGGTGCCTTGGTCTATTGCAAGGACGTAACGCATGCAAATTCCCCATCTTGGGCTGAAAGAGGCGGCCACACCGGGGTGCAGCCGCTGTATCGAATACCGAAAATCCGATCTTAACTTAAGCAGAATTTCGCATTTGGTATCTGGGGCCAAGATCTGGCCCCAGACGTCAGGCTTATTGCCAGGACTTGATCAGGTCTTCATAGGCGATGGTCTGCCCCTGTTCCTTTTCATTTTCCAGCATCATCTGCGGCGCAAGCGAGCCGTTTTTGACAGACTCGGCATTCCACCAAGCCAGATCATGCTCTTCGGCCATTTTCGGGCCGATATCACCCTGCACGCCCGAAGCCTCGATGCGGCTCATGACCTTTTCCTGTTCAGCACAGAGGCTGTCCATCGCTTCTTGCACCGACTTTGCCCCCGAAGACGCATCGCCGATGTTCTGCCACCACAGCTGTGCCAGCTTTGGATAGTCAGGCACGTTGGTGCCAGTTGGCGTCCACTGCACGCGCGCTGGCGAGCGGTAGAATTCGATCAGGCCACCCAGCTTTGGCGCACGCTCGGTAAAGCTTTTGTCGCGGATAGTGGACTCGCGCACGAAGGTCAGACCGACTTGCGATTTCTTGACGTCAACTGTCTTGGACACGATGAACTGGCCATAAAGCCAAGCGGCTTTTGCCCGATCTTCTGGGGTGGATTTCATCAAAGTGAAGGAACCCACATCTTGGTAGCCCAGCTTCATGCCGTCTTTCCAATATGGCCCGTGTGGCGAAGGTGCCATCCGCCATTTTGGCGTGCCGTCTGCGTTCACGACTGGCAAGCCATCCTTCACCATATCAGCGGTGAAAGCGGTGTACCAAAAGATCTGCTGAGCGATTTCACCCTGCGCAGGCACGGGGCCTGCTTCACCAAACACCATGCCAGCGGCGGCAGGTGGCGCATAGGCTTTCAGCCAATCGACGTATTTCTGCACCGCATAGACCGAAGCCGGCCCGTTGGTGTCCCCCCCGCGCGAGGTGCAAGACCCGACAGGGCGATCATTGGCATCAACGCGAATGCCCCATTCGTCAACCGGCTTGCCGTTTGGCAGGCCCTTGTCGCCGTTCCCAGCCATCGAAAGCCAAGCATCGGTGAAACGCCAGCCCAGCGATGGGTCTTTTTTGCCATAGTCCATGTGACCATAGACCGCCTTGCCGTCCTGCTCGCGCCCGGTAAAGAAGGCCGCGATGTCTTCATAGGCCGACCAGTTGATTGGCACGCCCAGATCATAGCCGTATTGGGCTTTGAAATCGGCCATATTTTTCGGATCGGTGAACCAGTCCTGACGGAACCAGTAAAGGTTGGCAAATTGCTGAACCGGCAGCTGGTAAAGCTTGCCATCTGGCGCCGTGGTGAACGAGGTGCCGATAAAGTCCGCAAGATCAAGGCCCGGATTGGTGACGTCTTTGCCCTCATTCGCCATCCAGTCGGTCAGGTTGCGCACCTGCTGATAGCGCCAATGGGTGCCGATGAAGTCCGAGTCGTTGATATATCCGTCATAGATATTCTCGCCCGACTGCATCTGGGTTTGCAGCTTTTCAACCACATCGCCTTCGCCAATCAGATCATGGGTGATCTTGATGCCAGTGATCTTGGTGAAGGCATCCGCCAAGACTTTGGATTCGTATTCATGCGTGGTCAGCGTTTCCGAGGCCACCTTGATTTCCATGCCCGCAAAGGGCTTGGCGGCGTCCATAAACCACTGCATTTCCGCTTCTTGATCAGCGCGGCTGAGGGTAGACAGATCGCCGATTTCCGCATCTAGAAATGTCTTGGCAGAGTCCATATCGGCCATGGCCGGACCCGCCAGCAGACCCAGCGCAAGCGCCAGAGCTGTTGAGGATTTTAGAGTAAGGTTCACTTGGTTTCCTCCCGTTAGAACCGTAGCTATACGGCCGGTGCAGATGCACCTGCCGCGGCGAAACTGATTACACCCAGCGAAAGACCGCTGCGGCGTAGATCAGGCAGGCAAGCATCGCATAGGGTTGCGGTGCTATCTCGAGCCCCAGCCATGCCAGATTGATAAAGGCAGAGCCGAGAAGTGTGATGAACAGACGATCGCCCCGTGTGGTCTCGATCCGCAGCACCCCTATGCGCGGCGTCTCGGGGTATTTGATCGCAAGCGTCGTAAAGATCACCAAAAGGCAGGCGATACAGACGAAAAAGGCGGCGGTCGCGGTGGTCCAAGCCATCCAGTCGAGCATGATAAATCCCTTTTATACGCGGCCCAGGGCAAAGCCCTTGGCGATGTAATTGCGGACAAAGTAGATGACCAAGGCGCCGGGCAAGATCGTCAGCACGCCAGCCGCCGCCAGCACGCCCCAATCCATGCCGCTTGCAGACACCGTGCGCGTCATCGTCGAGGCAATCGACTTGGCCGCCACCGCCGTCAGCGTGCGCGACAACAGCAACTCCACCCAAGAAAACATAAAGCAGAAGAAGGCTGCCACCCCGATGCCACTGGCGATCAGTGGCATAAAGATCTGGATGAAGAAGCGGCCAAAGGAATAGCCGTCGATATAGGCGGTCTCGTCGATCTCTTTGGGCACGCCGCGCATAAAGCCTTCCAAGATCCAAACCGCCAAAGGCACGTTGAACAGGCAATGCGCCAGCGCCACGGCGATATGGGTGTCAAACAGACCGATGCTGGAATAAAGCTGAAAGAACGGCAGCGCAAAGACCGCAGGCGGCGCCATCCGGTTGGTCAGCAGCCAAAAGAACAGATGCTTGTCGCCCATAAACGAATAGCGGCTAAAGGCATAGGCGGCCGGCAGCGCCACGGTCAGGCTGATCGCCATGTTCATGACCACATAGATCAGGCTGTTGACATAGCCCATATACCAGCTTGGGTCTGTCAGAATGGTGGCGTAATTGGCAAAGGTCAGATCACGCGGCCACAGCGAGAATTCGCCCAAAATTTCGGTATTGCTCTTCAGGCTCATGTTCACCAACCAATAGATCGGCAGCATCAGAAACAGGATATAAACCGCCATCACCACGGCCGCGCCATTGATCTTGAACCCGCGGGCTTGGGCTTTGGCGCTTGGCTTGAAGGCAATTGTGCTGTTGGTCATCACAGGCCATCCCTTTTGTCGATATTGGTCATAACGGTGTAGAACACCCATGAAATCAGCAAGATAACCAAGAAATACATCAGGCTGAACGCAGCCGCTGGGCCAAGGTCAAACTGGCCAAGCGCCATCTTCACAAGGTCAATCGACAGGAAGGTGGTGGCATTGCCAGGCCCGCCGCCGGTCACCACAAAGGGCTCGGTGTAGATCATAAAGCTGTCCATGAAGCGCAGCAGAATGGCGATCATCAGCACGCCCATCATCTTTGGCAGCTCGATAAAGCGGAACACGTTCCAGCGGCTGGCTTGGTCGATCTTGGCGGCTTGATAATAGGCGTTGGGAATGGATTGCAGCCCGGCATAGGCCAGCAAAGCGACAAGCGAGGTCCAGTGCCAAACGTCCATCGCAATCACCGTGACCCAAGCGGCAAAACTGTCTTGGGTGTAGTTATAGGCGATCCCCAGCTTGGTCAGCGTATAGCCCAAAAGCCCAATATCGACGCGGCCAAAGATTTGCCAAATCGTGCCAACAACGTTCCAAGGGATCAGCAGCGGCAGCGACATCAGCACCAGACAGACCGAGGCCCAAAAGCCCTTTTTCGGCATGTTCAGCGCAACAAAAATCCCCAAGGGCACCTCGATTGCAAGAATGATTGCCGAGAACAGCACCTGCCGCCCCAGCGCATCCCACATGCGTTGCGATTGCAGCATGTCTTGAAACCACTCTAGGCCCGCCCAAAAGAATTTGTTCTGGCCAAAGGTGTCTTGCACCGAATAATTCACCACTGTCATCAAGGGGATAACAGCAGAAAACGCCACCAGCAGCAGCACCGGCAGCACCAAGAACCACGCTTTTTGATTGACTGTCTTATTCATCATGCGGCCTTGTCTTGCGGCGCGACGCGCCAATCGTTGCGATAGACATTGATCCCAGCCGGATCAAAAACGACGCGGTTCATGTCGGCTGAAATCTCGGCACCCTCGGCGGCGATCAGATTGATCTCTTGGCCGTTCAGGCTGGCCCGCACGATCTTGTGGCGGCCCACATCCTCGACGCGGCGGATCTGCACCGGCAGGCCCGCGCTGCCCGTGCCCAAGTGAATGAACTCGGGCCGCACGCCGATCTGCACTTTGCCATCAAGCGGCGCGTAGCCCGCCGCCAGATCCATCTGCACCCCCGCCACCAAAGCCAAAGTGCCGTTGATCTGCGCGTCAATCACATTCATCCCCGGCGAGCCGATGAAATAGCCAACAAAGGTATGCGCGGGGCGTTCAAACAGCTCTTGCGGCGTGCCGATTTGCACAACACGGCCATCATACATCACCACCACCTTATCGGCGAAGGTCAGCGCCTCGGTCTGATCATGCGTGACGTAAATCATCGTATGGCCAAACTCGTGGTGCAGCGATTTCAACTGCGTGCGCAATTCCCACTTCATATGCGGGTCGATCACCGTCAGCGGCTCGTCAAAAAGCAAGGCGTTGACATCCTCGCGCACCATGCCGCGGCCAAGGCTGATCTTTTGCTTGATATCCGCCGTCAACCCGCGCGCCTTTTTGGTCAGCATGTCTTCCATGCCGATCATCTTGGCAATCTGCTGCACCCGCGCGGCGATATAGGCCGGTTCGGCCCCCCGGTTGCGCAGCGGGAAAGCCAGATTGTCATGCACCGTCATCGTGTCATAAACCACTGGAAATTGAAACACTTGCGCGATGTTGCGCTCGGCTGTGGGCTGGTTGGTGACGTCTTGGCCATTGAACAAAATCCGCCCCTGCGAGGGCTGCAACAGGCCCGAGATGATGTTCAGCAAGGTGGATTTGCCGCAGCCCGAGGCGCCCAAAAGCGCATAAGCCTCGCCATCGGTCCAATCGTTGTTCAGCTCTTTCAGCGCAAAATCATCTTCGGATTTCGGGTTTTTGACATAGGAATGCGCCAGATTATCAAGCGTGATTTTCGCCATGTTACGCGGCCTCCGCATAGGGCGCAGCGGCGACCAATTGGCCATCCTGCGCGAAAATATAGATATGAGCGGGGTCGAGATAGACTTTGATATCTTGCCCAAGCGCCAAATTCCGCACGCCGTGGATCAGCCCGACCCAGCGCGCGCCCATATGTTCCAGATGCACAAAGGTCTCGGACCCGGTGATCTCGGTCACCGAAAGCCGCGCGGTGAACTCTAGACTGGCCTTGGATTGCGGTTCTAGCGCCAGATGGTTCGGGCGAAAGCCTGCCAGATATTGGCCGTTTGGCAGGCCAGCATTGGCCGCCGTCACGCCCTTGCCGAAATCCATGCTACCGCCCGATGCCACCATCTGCACAAAGTTCATCGGCGGATCGCTGAACACCCGCGCGGTCACGGCGTTGACGGGCTTGCGGTACACCTGCGGCGTCAGGCCAAATTGGGTGACGCGGCCTTCCCAAAGCGTGGCGGTATTGCCGCCCAGCAACAGCGCCTCTTCAGGTTCGGTTGTGGCATAGACAAAGATCGAGCCTGCTTCTTCAAAGATCTTCGGAATCTCGGCGCGCAATTCTTCGCGCAGCTTATAGTCAAGGTTCGCCAAGGGTTCGTCCAACAAGACAAGACCCGCGTCCTTCACCAAGGCCCGCGCCAAAGCGCAGCGTTGCTGCTGGCCGCCCGACAATTCCAGCGGTTTGCGCTGCAACATCGGGCCCAGCTGCATCAGATCGGCGGCCTTGTGAACGGCGGCGTCAATCTCGGCCTTGGTTTTGCCCATCAGCCGCAAGGGCGAGGCGATATTGTCGTAAACGCTCATGCTGGGATAGTTGATGAACTGCTGATAGACCATCGCCACCTTGCGATCTTGCACCCGCATGCCGGTGACATCCTTGCCGTTCCAAAACACCCGGCCGGTGTTTGGCACATCCAACCCCGCCATCAGCCGCATCAGCGAGGTCTTGCCCGACGAGGTTTGCCCCAGCAGCACGTTCATCGTGCCGTTTTGCAGCGTCAAATCGGTTTTATAGATATGCGTCTGGCCGTTTACGACCTTCGAGACGCCCTCGAATACCAGTGTCATTCTGTCTCTCCCCGCCCTATTCCGCTGCCGAAATCTGGCGTTTGACCCCTTGGGCCTTCATCCAAGCATCCAATGTCGCGATCTGCTCGGGGCTTAAGCGCAGCCCCAGTTTTGTGCGCCGCCACACAACATCTTCGGCCACGCGCGCGAATTCCTTTTGCATCAGCCACTCGACTTCGCGCGCAGTTAGCGTCGCGCCAAAGTCTTGCCCCAGATCGGCGGCAGATGTCGCATCGCCCAAAATCTGCACCGCCTCAGTGCCATAGCCGCGGATCAGGCGCTGCGCCCAAGCCTCTGACAGAAAACCATATTGCGCCTGCACTTCGGCAATCAACCGCGCGACATCTCCCACAAGGAAATCGCCGCCCGGCAAAGCCACGCCAGCGGTCCAAGCCTTGGAGGGCGCACCGAAAAACGGCATGATCTTATCCAAGGCATGCTCGGCCAGCCGCCGATAGGTGGTGATTTTACCGCCAAAGACGTTCAGCATCGGCGCGCCACCGGTGGTATCGACCTTCAGCGTATAGTCGCGGGTCGCAGCCGTCGCCGAACTTGCGCCGTCATCATAAAGCGGGCGCACGCCGGAGTAGCTCCACACGATATCCGCCGCGGTGATCGGCTTTTTGAAATACTGCGAGGCAAAGGCACAAAGATAGTCCTCCTCCTCGGGCGTGCAGATAGGCTTGATCGAGGGATCGGCCTGTTCGGCATCTGTGGTGCCGATCAGGGTAAAATCGGTCTCATAGGGAATGGCGAAAATGATGCGCCCGTCAGTGCCTTGAAAGAAATAGCATTTATCGTGATCGAACAGCTTTTTCGTCACGATATGGCTGCCGCGCACCAGACGCACGCCTTCGGTTGAATTCAGCCGCACCGTGTTGTGAATGATGTCGCCAACCCAAGGCCCACCGGCATTCACCAACATTTTGGCGCGGATCACCCGGCTGGCTTCGCTCTCGCGGTCCTGAACTGTCACTTCCCAATGGTCAGCCGCGCGGTGGGCCGAGATCACTTTGGTCTGCACATTGATCTGCGCGCCGCGCGCCTCTGCGTCGCGGGCATTCAGCACAACCAGCCGCGAATCCTCGATCCAGCAATCGGAATATTCAAAGGCATGCTTGAACTTGTCTTGCAGCGCCCGCCCTGCGGGATCTGTGGTCAGATCCAGCGTACGGGTCGGCGGCAGAATTTTCCGCCCGCCCAGATGGTCATACAAAAACAGGCCAAAGCGGATCAGCCAAGCCGGCCTGCGCCCGCGCATCCAAGGCATCAGCACGCCCAAAACCTTGGAGGTCGGCGTATCACCTTCGAACCGCATATCTTTATGATAAGGCAGCACAAATCGCATCGGCCAAGAAATATGCGGCATCGCGGTCAGCAGCGTTTCGCGCTCGATCAGCGCTTCGCGCACCAGACGCACTTCCCAATATTCCAGATAGCGCAACCCGCCGTGAAACAATTTGGTCGAGGCCGAAGAGGTCGCCGAGGCAAGGTCATTCATTTCAGCCAAAGCCACGCGCAGCCCGCGCCCCGCCGCATCACGCGCAATTCCACACCCGTTGATGCCACCACCGATGACAAAAACGTCGACGCTGTCGTGATGTTCACGCTGACCCAATGAAGCCTCCCCGCATTCACTCTTCCGCCGAAGCCCTTCGACTTTTGACGTTAGGGCAGTCAACAGCAAAGCACGCCAGAAATCAACAACGAATGTTCGTTTATGTTCGCTTTTGTTCAAACCTCTGAAATAGAAGCAATTTTATGTGAATTGGCTTCGTTTTTGCCATCGCAGACCGCTTCAGGTCCATCCAAGGCTTGACGCCCCGACGCGAGTGTTGCTTGTTAGAAGAGCGGCTTGGTCCGCGCAGATCAGACGGCAAAGAAGACTGGAGCAGGCCGTGGCCTCAAATTTCAGACAGCGCGAAATCCTTGAACTTGCCCGCAAAGACGGCAAGGTCACGGTGGACGATCTTGCCGAAAGCTACGGCGTCACGGTGCAAACAATCCGCCGCGATTTGGCCGATCTGGCCGAAAGTGGGCGACTAGAGCGCGTGCATGGCGGCGCGGTGGTGCCCTCGGGTGTGGTGAATATTCTATACAAAGAACGGCGCCGGCTGAACGAGGCCGGCAAAAAAGCCATCGCGCAAAAATGCGCGCAAACAATCCCGGATGGCGCCTCGGTTTTCATGAACATCGGCACCAGCACCGAGGCCGTGGCGCAAGAGTTGCTAGACCATGAAAACCTGCTGGTTGTGACAAATAATTTGAACATTGCCAATATCTTAGCCGCCAACAAAAGCTGCGAGATCATTCTGGCGGGCGGGGTCTTGCGCCGATCGGATGGCGGTATCGTGGGCGGTCTGACGGTTGAAATGGTCAAGCAATTCAAATTTGATTATTCGGTTCTGGGATGCTCGGCGATTGATGCCGATGGCGATTTGCTGGATTTTGACGGCCAAGAGGTGATGGTCAGCAGCACCGCAATCAAGCGTTCGCGCGTGGTGATGGTGGTGGCCGATCATTTAAAATTCGAACGCAAAGCCCCGATGACGATCTGCTCGCTTAAGGATGTCGATCTGCTGTTCACTGATGCTGCGCTCAGTGACGCTTTGGTGCAAGATTGTCAGACTTGGTCCACCGAAGTTGTCATCGCCTAAGGCAGCGCAGCAAAAACCTTAAGCGGCCAGCCAGCCCCAAAACGGGCGTTCTGGCCGCCCCACATCGCGGAAGCCTAGGCGGTAAAGGCGCGGCGCAGTTCGTTTTTCTGTACTTTGCCCATGGTGTTGCGCGGCAAAGCGGTGACAAAACGAATATGATGCGGGTGTTTAAAGCGCGCAAGCTCTGGGCCGATCTGCGCCAAGATCTGCTCGGCTGTCAGATCAGAGCCTTCGGCGCGCACCACCGCAACCGCGACGCTTTCGCCAAAATCAGGATGCGGCACGCCAAAAGCAGCGCTTTCGACCACGCCTTGCACGGCATCAATCAGAACCTCGATCTCTTTGGGGTAAATATTATAGCCCCCCGCGATGATCAGATCCTTTGAACGCCCAACGATGGTGAAATAGCCGTCCTCATCCATCTGCCCCAGATCGCCGGTAGCAAACCAGCCCTCGGGGCGCATGTCTTCGGCGGTTTTTTCCGGCATGTTCCAATAGCCCTTGAACAGATTGGGGCCGCGCACCTCGATCCCGCCAACTTCGCCCTGCGCGCAGGTCTGGCCCGCGCCATCGACCAGACGCACCTCGACCCCCGGCAGCGGCAGGCCAACCGTGCCAGCCTTGCGCGCCCCCACATAGGGGTTCGAGGTGTTCATGCAGGTTTCGGTCATGCCGTAGCGTTCCAAAATCTGCTGGCCGGTCGCGGCCTTCCATTGCTCGTGAGTATCAGTCAGCATCGGGGCAGACCCCGAGATGAACAGCCGCATGTGGCGCGCGGCTTCGGGCGTCAGGCCCGGCTGGCCCAGCAGGCGGGTGTAAAAGGTTGGCACCCCCATCATGGTGGTGGCCGTGGCGAAATTCGCCAAAATCTTTTCAGGGTTAAAGCCGCGATGCAGCGCAACCGCCCCCCCCGCCAAAAGCGTGACATTCAGCGCCACAAACAGCCCATGGGTGTGGAAGATCGGCAAGGCGTGGATCAGCACATCTTGCGCGGTGAACTGCCACAGATCGCGCAGCGCCTCGGCGTTCGAGGTCAGGTTGCCATGCGTCAGCATCGCCCCCTTCGAGCGGCCCGTGGTGCCCGAGGTATAAAGAAAAGCTGCCAGATCATCAGGCCCACGCGCCACAGCTTGGGCAATGGGGGCAGCCTTAGCCGCCGCATCCGACAAACTGCCCGCGCCCTGCGCATCCAAGCTGAGCACGCATTGCACGCCCGCAGCCTGCGCCACCGGCGTCAGGGCTGCAAGCTTGGCAGGGTCGCCTACAAACACCCTTGGGCTGGCGTCGGTTAGAAAATACGACACCTCGGCCGAAGTATAGGCGGTGTTCAGCGGCAGATGAATGGCGCCGCACAGCACCGTGCCCAGATAAAGCGCAATCGCTGTAACCGACTTTTCAATCTGCACCGCCACCCGATCTTGCGGCTGCACGCCCAAAGCCACCAGCGCGCTGGCGATCCGCTCGGCCTCGTTCCACAGCGCGCCATAGGAAATGCTTTGCTGGCTGTCCTGATCGATGGCAAAGGTAGCCTCTTCGCGCCCCACAGAGGCTGCGCGAAGGGCTTGGGCCAGAGTGTTTCCCTGATACATTGGTCGTCCTGACTAGCTTGATTTCAGAAGTTTTTGCACCGCCACCGAGGCGATGACGTCGTTTGCGTTGGTATAGGCTTCGTGATTGCGCTCGATGGTTTGCAGATCGTAAAGATAGTTCACCATCACCCCCCAAGAGGCCTTTTGCCCCCGCGCGCTTGCATCGGCGTTTTCGTGGATCTTTTCAAGCCTTGCGCCATTGCCAAGGTGAAACCGCGCCACGGGGTCCGTCGCCGCCCCATTCGAGGCCCGCGCCACCAGCATGTAATGCGCGCACAGCTCGGCAAGGCCGCTGCGGGTCTCGCTTGTCTCTGCCGCTTCGACGATCTTGGCCAGACGCTCGGGCAGGCTGCCCGCCGCCTTTTGCTGCAACGCCCATTTGCGCAAGCCCGGCACCGGAGACAGCGTGACAAAGGCGTTCAGTGCCGAAAATTCGCGGCGCAATTCTTCCACAACTTGTTTGATCAGAAAATTGCCAAAGGAAATCCCGCGCAGACCTTCCTGACAATTCGAGATCGAATAAAACACCGCCGTCTGGGCCTTTTTCGGGTCCAAGCTGGGGCGGTCTGCGGCAAGAATGGTGCCGATATTGCCCGGAATGCTTTCGTTCAGCGCCACTTCGACAAAGATCAGCGGATCATCTGCCAGCGCGGGATGGAAAAACGCGTAAAGCCTGCGGTCGGGGGCTGCCACGCGGCGGCGTAGATCGTCCCATCCGGTGATTTCATGCACTGCCTCATAGCGGATGATCTTTTCCAAAATTGCCGCAGGCGTTGACCAATCAATGCGCTGCAAATCCAGAAAGCCACGGTTGAACCATGACGAAAACAGATGTTGGAAATCGCTGTCCAAGCCCTTGAGGCTGGCATCTTCGGCGACAAATTGCAGCAAATCTTGCCGCATCGACACCAGCTTGCGCGTGCCACCGGGGGCACGGTTCAGCCTGCGGATCATCTCTTGCGACCGCGGTTCGGATGCTGCGTGCAACTGGCGCAGCCCCGCGCCGGTGGCGCCATCCCATTTTGCCAAGGCCGCATCCAACTTTGGCTTATCGACGCTGAATTGATCCTTCAGCATCAGGAAAAACGCCAGCTTTTTGGCCTTGGACAGCTGCGCATAGCGCTCGAAGATCGCACTTGCCGTGGCAAGCCCCGTCGCCTCGCCGCGCCCGCTCAGCAGGCTTTCGCAAAGCTCGGCGATCGACTTTTCTTGGGGTGCGCTGATCAACCCACGCCCGACTTCGGTGATGCGCAGCGCAAGATCGTTCAGCAGATTACGCGCGATATTCATCGCACCATCTCCGGCCCCATAATGGTGTCGGGCAACCATGTCACGATCCCCGGGAAGGCCGACAAAATCGCAATTGCCAGCACCATGCACAGTACAAACGGCATCGAGCCCACAAGGATTTTGCGCAGCGAAATATCGGGCGCAATGCCGTTGATGACGTAAAGGTTAAGGCCGACCGGCGGGGTGATCAGACCGATTTCCATATTGATCGTTACGATCACCGCGAACCAATAGGGGTCAAAGCCAGCGGCCGTGATGATCGGCAAAAGGATCGGCGCTGACATCAAGATCACCGCCACCGGCGGCAAGAAAAAGCCCGCCACCAGCAGAAACAGGTTGATGATCCCCATCAAAACCCAACGGTTGACGTCCAACTCGGCGATCCAGCCCGCCACCGATTGGGTGACAAACAGCGACGACAGCATATAGGAAAACACCCCCGCCGCGCCGATGATGAACAAGATCATCACGCTTTCACGCGTGGAATCGCGCAGCACCACCCAAAGGGCTGCCGGTTGCACCATGCGGTAGACCACAATCGCCACCACGATGCAGAACAGCGCCCCCACGGCCGCGGTTTCCGAAGGCGTCGCGATGCCGCCATAAAGCGCATAAAGCACGCCAAGGATAATCACGACGAAGGGCAGCACGCGCGGCAAAATCTCGAACCGCTCTTTCCAGCTGTAGTTAATACCCGACAGCGCCACGCCAGCAGCCCCGCGCCGCCATGTGTCAAAAATTGCCCAAGCGATGAACAAGGACACCAGCAAAATCCCCGGCATCACCCCCGCCAGAAACAGACGTCCGATGCTGGTTTCGGTGGCAATGCCGTAGACGATCATCGTCACCGACGGCGGGATCAAAATCCCCAAGGTGCCGCCTGCGGCAATGGAACCTGCGGCGACCTCGTCGGGATAGCCGCGCTTGCGCATCTCGGGGATGCCCATCTTGCCAATTGCGGCACAGGTGGCAGGTGAAGACCCCGACATCGCCGCAAACAGCGCACAGGCACCAAGGTTTGACACCACCAGCCCGCCCGGAACTTTGGTCAGCCAGCGCTCCAGCGCCTCGTAAAGATCGGGGCCAGCGCGGGTGGAGGAAATCGCCGATCCCATGATGATGAACATCGGAATCGACAGCAGCGCAAAGGAATTCAGATCGCCGTAGAACAGTTCCGGCAGCGCTTGCAGGCTGCGCGGCCCATCAAACACATACATGAAAAAGGTGGCGACAATCAGCAGCCCAACCCCGACAGAAACGCCCGAGAACAGAATGATGACAGTGGAAAGGGCGACAAGGCCGCCAAGTGCAAGCGGGTCCATCAGATGTCCTTTGAAGCGAGGGGGGTGTCAACAACAGGCATGCCAGAGCTATCGAGGCTTGTGTTGGTAAGTGTCATCCACAGATCGCCCAGCACCTGCACCAAGAACAGGCCAAAGCCCAGCGGCACTGCCAGATAAGGCACCCAAAGCGGGAAGGACATCACGGTCTCAGACTTCCAGTTTCGCGCCCATGCCAGATGCCACATATCCCAGCCGTGCCACAGCATGATTGCCACCATGCCTGCGGTGACCAAAAGCGTAAGCGCCGCAAGCCCGCGCCGCATCCGCTGCGGCAACAGCGTTGGCAGCAGATCAACACCAACATGGCCGCGCAGCTTTTGCACATATGGCAACCCGATCAAGGTGGCCGCGATCATCAGATAGATCACCACCTCGGTTTGCCAGATGGTGGATTGGTTCAACACCGAGCGAACAAAGATCATCTGACAAGTGATCAACACCGACGCAAAAATCATCAAAGAGGCGATCACGCCGCAAAGAGTCGAAATTGCATGAATAACCCGAATGAGAAGGGGCATTTGACGTCCATCAATAGAAGGATTGGCGGGAAATGGGCCAGCGGGCCTCTGTGGGCAGAAAATCGGCGGGGGCAGAAAAGCGGCGGCGGTGTGATCCGCCGCCGCATCCGATCATTCTACCGACAGCGCCAGATCAAGCAGACGCTGACCGTCCGGCGTTTCTGCCACAAAAGCCGGATAAGATGTGGTTTTCGCCAGATCACGCCATGCGTTGAAATCGGCTTCGGTCATCTGAGAAAGCTCGACACCCGCATCCGAAAACGCTTTGGCAGCAACCTCATCACCAAGTTTTGCTTGCTCGAGATAAAAGGCTTCGGCCTTAGCCGAGGCTGCCATCAAAGCGTCTTGCTGGGCTTGGTTCAGGGCCTCGAAGGTCGTTTTGTTCATCAGCATCGGCTGATACATGAACCAAAGCGCATATTCGCCAGCGGGGGTATAGCACTTAAGCTGTTCGTAAAGGCGGTAGCTGACAAAGCTTTCCGACGAGGTGTTGGTTGCATCCAGCACGCCGGTTTGCAGCGCTGGGTAAATCTCGGACGAGGCCATCGACGAAATCGACGCGCCAGCACCGGCCAGCATCTGCTCGAAGGATTTGCCAGCCGCACGAATGCTGATCCCGGCAACATCAGCAGGCTTGGTGATGCAGCCCTTGTTCGAGCCAAAGCCCCCCGCCAGATAGCCATGCACCAGCGTGATCACATCATCGCCCGCCATGATCTTTTGCACTTCATCCATGAAGGGCGAATGCGACAGGCGGTTGCCGTGGTCGTGGTTTTTCACCAGGCCCGGCATCAGCGTCAGGTTATAAGCAGGCTGTTGGCCGCCCGCATAGCTGAGCGGCAGCACGGTCATATCCAACTGGCCACGCGACAGCGGCGTGTATTGCTCGCGGGCTTTGAACAGGGTTTGGTTTGGAAAAATCTGGATTTGCAGATCGACGCCAGCCGCTGCCACATCATCGGCCACCATCTGCGCAACCTGATGGCGCACATCGCCTTCAGACCACTGATGGCTCAGTTTCAAGGTTTCCGAAAAGGCCGCCGACGACAGCAGCGAAGACGAGACCGCGACCGCAATCGCAAGGCTAGAAAATTTCATAGTGGTTCCCTCCCAAGAACAAAAAGACAGCCGATGCTCCCCTCCAGAAATGCCGGCTCCCCGAAATCGGTAACACTGCATGTGTTCCAGCGCAAACAAATTGTATACAAGAATTTCCTTTTGGTATCGCAAGTCCTGCGATAAGCAGAGGGGACAGGAGACGAAGCGATCATGAAAAAACCTGAAACAAGCCTGCGCGACGCCCTTGAAGACCGCATTCTGACCGGCATGATCCGCCCCGGCGAGCGGTTGGACGAAGCCGCCCTTGCGCATGAATTCAACGTCTCGCGCACCCCGATCCGGCAGGCGCTGTTTCAACTGGCAGCCACAGGGCTTGTCGAACATATCCCGCGCCGCGGCGCTTTTGCAGCCGAGGTGGGGCCGCAAAAATTAAGCGAAATGTTTGAAGTTATTGCCGAACTTGAATCGCTTTGTGCCCGCAACTGCGCCCGCCGCGCCACGGCTTTGGATGTGCAAGAGCTGACAGCGCTGCACCGCGCCTGCGCGCAAGCCGCAGGCTCTGGCGACAGTGATGCTTATTACTACGCCAATGAAGAATTTCACGCAGCAATCCGCAGCATCGGCGGCAACGGCTTTTTGCACGGCGAGATTGATCGGCTGCAAAAACGGCTGCAAGCCTACCGCCGCCTGCAATTGCGCGCGCGCGATCGGATGTCTTCCTCGCTTGAGGAACATGAAACCATCGTCACTGCGATCAAATCGGGTGATTCGAACGCCGCCGCCGCTGCAATGCGCGGCCATGTCTCGATCCAAGGCGACCGTTTCGCCGATCTTCTTGCCACGCTGTCGCGCACTCAGGCAGGCCACGCCGCCTAACCCCAGATAGGACCAAAGACCATGACCAAAGCCCCAGATCAGATGAACGCGATGCAGGCGACGGCCTTTTCAATCGACGCGCTTCAGATGGCGCAGGTGCCACGCCCGTGCGCGAAACCGGGCGAAATCGTGCTAAAGGTGATTGCCGCCAGCCTGAACTACCGCGATCTATCGATTGTGACGGGGGCTTATTTTCCAGACCTTGCCCTGCCCTATGTGCCGGCCTCGGATTGCGTTGGCACGGTGGTCGAGCTGGGAGAAGGCGTGACGCGCTTTGCGCTCGGCGATCGGGTGATCCCTTGCTATATCCAAGGCTGGCGCGACGGGCTTTTGACGCAAGAACAGCGCAAAACCAAAACCCTTGGCGCGCCGATGACGGGGGTGTTGCAAGACTATGTCGCGGTGCCCGCCGAAGACGCTGTTGCAGCACCTGCGGGCCTGAGCGATGAAGAAGCCGCCACCATGCCGATTGCAGCGCTGACCGCGTGGCACTGCCTGCAAACCGGCGGTGTGGCTACGGGCAAGACCGTGCTGACACAAGGCACCGGCGGCGTGGCGCTGTTTGCGCTGCAATTTGCCAAGGCCTTGGGCGCGCGGGTTGTGGCGCTGACCTCGACCCCGGAAAAGGCCGAGATGCTGCGGGCCATGGGCGCTGATCATGTGGTGAACTACCGCGAGACGCCGAACTGGGCTGCGGCGGTGCGCGCGGCCACCGGCGACAAGGGCGTCGAGATCGTGGTCGAGACCACTGGCCACACGCTGTCACAGTCTTTGGACGCCTGCGCCTTTAACGGATTTGTCGGCATCATCGGCTTTGTGGGCGGCACCGAGGCCACGGTCAGCATCCGCCAGATCATCGGGCCAAAAATTCGCATGGAGGGGATCGTTGTCGGATCGCGGGCGATGATGGAAACCATGATGCAGGCTATTGGCGCTTTGGGCATCCGCCCGATCATCGCCGGGCGCTATCCGCTGGCGCAGGCGGCAGAGGCGTTTCGCGCACTAAAGGCTGCCGAAAACCCCGGCAAGATCATCATTAACCTAGGTTAAACCGCTGAAAAAGCTGGCCGCCTGCCCCGCATCTCGCGGAGAGGCGGCCAAAGTCTTATTCGCTGTCGCGCTTGGCCGAGGTGACCATATCATAGCCCGCCAGACCCAAGGTCAGCACCAAAACCATCACCAAATCGAGCGTTGGCACCCGAAACCCCAGAATGCCCAAGAAGCCAACAAGCGTCGCAAGTGCCGCGAAAGCCATCAGTTTTTTCATCTCAATTCCCTCCCTCAGGGGCTTGTGCCCATTCTGTCAACCACCGCGCAGACCGCAGCAAGCGGCCATCCATGTGACGGGCGGCGACAAGCTGCACCCCCATCGGCAAACCTTCTTCTGACTCGAACAGCGGCACCGTCACCGCAGGCGTGCCCAAAAGGCTCCACAGCCCGTTGAAAACAGCACTGCCGGTGCTGGCAAGACCCGCAGGCGCAGGCCCCAAAGCGGCAGGCGTCAGAATGACGTCGGCCCTCTCGAACACCTTGTCCAAGCCGCCTGATAACACCCGCTGCCAATCCAGCGCCGCCAGATAATCGCGCGCCATGGTGGCATTGCCCTTTTTCAGCGCCTCGAGCGTTTCGGGTGCCAGCAGATCAGAGGCTTGGCCATAGCGATAATAGGCCCGCGCCATTTCGGCAAAATTGATCACCTCGCGCATGGCATTGCCACGGGCGAAATCTTCGGGCAGCTCGATCTCAAAGCAACGCTCACCCAAGGCCTCGGTCAGCTCGGCAAAGGCTGCATGCAGCTGCGGATCGGCCTGATCCCAGCCAATGGGGCGCAAAAACGCAAACGTCGGTGCCACAGGCGGCGGCGTCAGCGTCAGATCCAACAGGCGCGGGAACGGCCCTGCCACCGACTGCGGATCGCCCGCATCGGCCCCGTAAAGCACCTCGGCCAGCAGGGCTGCATCCGCGGCACTGCGGGCAAAAACCCCAACCGTATCCAAGGTTTGCGACTGCGGCAGAATGCCAGTGCGTGCAATCGCGCCAAAGGTCGGTTTAAACCCAACCACACCGCAAAACGACGCTGGCCGAATGATCGACCCGCCGGTCTGCGTGCCAACCGCAAGCGGTGCCATAAAGGCCGCAACCGCCGCGGCAGAGCCCTGCGAAGACCCTCCGGGCGTATGGGCGGCGTTTACGGGGTTGGTGGTGACACCGGGGGCAAGGAAGGCAAGCTCGGTCGTCACGGTCTTGCCGAGGATAATCGCGCCGGCCTGTTTCAGCCGCGCCACAATCACCGCGTCTTTCGACGGCACGCGGCCTTTGTCGAGTGCTGCGCCGTTTTCGGTCGGAATGCGCGCGGTGTCGATAATGTCTTTCAGCGCAATCGGCACCCCGTGCAGCGGCCCAATCGGGCGGCCTGCGCCGCGAAAGCGGTCGGCTTCGGTGGCCTGATACATCACATAGGCAGGGTCATGCCACGCAAAGGCATGCACTTGCGGTTCGCGCAGACGGATCTGTTCTAGATAGGCTTCGGCCACTTGCTCTGCGCGCAGCTCGCCCGAGGCAATGCGGTCGCGCAGTTCAAGCGCCGAGAGCGCCACAATAGGCACAGACCCCACCGCACGCGGCGGGGTCTGTTTAACGGGATTAGCTGCCATAAAGCACACGCGGCAGGTAGAAGACGATCTCGGGGAACATGTACATCAAAAGCATGCACAAGAAGACGCAGCCCAAGAAAGGCATCACGCCGCTGAAGATTTGCGTCAGCTTCAGCTCTGGCGGGGCAATGCCTTTTAAATAGTAGGCAGACATGGCCATCGGCGGAGTAAGGAAGGACGTTTGCAGGTTCAGCGCCACAAGGATGCCGAAGAACAGCGGATCGATGCCAAAATGCGGCAACAAAGGCAGGAAGATTGGCACGAAGATAATGATGATCTCGGACCATTCCAACGGCCAGCCCAGCAAGAAGATGATCAGCTGTGCCACCAACAGGAACTCCAGCGGAGACAGGTTCAGACCGGTGACAAAGTTCGACACCACCTGTTCGCCGCCCAAGTAACTGAACACCGAGCTAAAGGTGTAAGAGCCCACGAACAGCCAGCACACCATCGCGGTTGTGCGCACCGTCAGATAGACGCTTTCGCGCATCCGCTGCCATGTCATCGCCTTGTAAGCAAAGGCCAAGAACATGCCGCCAAGCGCGCCAATCGAAGCCGCTTCGGAAGGTGTCGCCAAACCAAACAAGATCGAACCAAGCACCGACAGGATCAAGAACGCCAATGGGAAGAACGAGGTCATGATCATCATCAGCAACTTGCCGCGCGGCACATCGGGCACTTCCTCATCCGTTGGACGCGGAGCGACCGACGGCTGAAGGATCGAGCGACCGATGATATAGACAAGATAAAGGCCAACCAGCGTCAGGCCGGGCAGCAAAGCGCCAACGTAAAGCTTAACGATCGATACGCCCGATGCTGCCGCATAAACGATCAACATGATCGACGGCGGGATCAGAATCCCCAGCGTGCCGCCCGCGCAGATGATCCCTGCCGCAAAAGAGGGGTCGTAGCGGGCTTTCAACATCGCCGGCAGGGCCAAAAGGCCCATCAAGGTCACAACGGCGCCAACGATGCCCGTCGCTGTTGCAAACAAGGCGCAGGTGAACAGCGCAGCCACACCCATCGAGCCCGGAACGTTCTTAGAGGCGATGTTCAGCGTGGTGAACAGACGGTCGACGATATTGGCGCGTTCAACGATATAGCCCATGAACAAGAACAAGGGGATCGCGGTCAGCACTTCGTTCGACATCACCGAATAGGTCTGGTTGATAAACAAATCGAATATTCGATTGTTGAAAAACCCGTTGACCCATTGCGAGGTGCTTTCCCACCAGCTTGCGGTCTCGTCCAAACGATCAAAGGCGCGCCACATCCGCGATGCGTCGAAATAGGCGTAGTAGCCAAAGCCAATACCCATCGCCATCAAGGTGAATGCGATTGGGAAGCCAAGGAACACGATCACGATGAAGAGACCCAACATCATGATCGCAATTTGCGGATCGGTCATACATGCCCCCCGGTTTCGGCTTCTGCGGCCTTTTTCATAAGAAGTTCCTCGGTTTCGAACACGTCCTCATTGGCCGTGATCCAATAGTTGTGGCGGATGCAGTGCAGGCAGCGGCAAATCTGGCCAATACCTTGAATAAACAGCAACAAACCGGCAGCAACCATCACCATCTTGAACTGATAGATCGGCACGCCTGCGGGGCTGTTGATCGAGACCTCACCGTAGCCCCAGCTTTTCGAGGCATATTTCCAGCCCGAAAAGATCAGCGCTGTCACGCCGGGGAAGAAGAAGATGATGTAAAGAAACAGGTCAACCTTGGCTTGGGTTCTGGGCTGCCACAGGCGATAGATGAAATCGCCCCGTACATGGCCGCCGCGCGACAGGGTATAGGCGCCCCCCATCATGAATAGCGCGCCATAGCCGATAAACGACACATCAAGCGACCAGGCCGGAGGATGGTTCAGCACATAGCGCGAGAACACGCTCCAGCCGGTGCCAAAGGCCATCAGAACAATCAGCCAGGCGAACGCCTTGCCGAACCATGCTGACAGATCGTCAGCAAATCGGATAATACCGACCATTTCGGGAACCCCACCATGTTAGATGTAAATAGTTCCGGCGCTTATGCGCCGGAACCATATTGACGTTTCGCAGACAGATTAAAGCTTAACTTTGCCTGGGAAGTAATGCTCGTAAGCCAAACCGAAGTCAGGCGCGTTCATCAGCTCGTAGTAAGACACGCGCTCAACCCAAGCGCGCTGGCTGTCCAGAACGCGCTTCATGAAGTCGTCCTTTTCCAAGTCGGGGATCAGCTTGTCCCAACCCGAGATCTCTGCGTCCAAGATCTCTTTCGAGGTGCGGTGAACCTGCACGCCGTCTTCGTTCATCAGCTTTTGCAAGTCGGCCGAGTAGTTGTCCATTGCAAGCGCTGTGTTCGAGGTCGAAGCCGCTTCAACGCCATACTTCAAGATCGCAGCCAGATCTGGGTCCAGATCCGTCATGACGTCTTTGTTGAAGATGAATTCAAACGCCTCGGACGCTTGGTGATAGGACGACAGATAGTAGTTCTTCGCCACATCCTGTGCGCCAAAACGCATATCCGACGATGGGTTGTTGAACTCGAAGGCGTCGATCACGCCGCGCTCCATTGCGGGAACAATCTCGCCGCCGGGCAGCTGTGCCACCGACATGCCCATGCCCTGCATCAGGTCAGCTGCCAAGCCAACGGTGCGGTACTTCAGGCCCTGAAGGTCGGCAACGGTGTTGACCTCGTTCTTGAACCAACCCAAAGGCTGCGCAAACATCGGGAAGCCAAGGTAGCCCTGAACGTTCAGGCCCAGGATGTCTTGGGTCAGCTCGTTATAGAACTGCATCCCGCCGCCCTGATAGAACCACGACAGCATGGTGGTCGAGGATCCGCCGAAAACGGGGCCCGTGCCGAACAAGGACGCGCCCTTGTGCTTGCCATACCAATAGGCCGAAACCGAATGCGCCGCGTCGATCACGCCGTCGCTGACAGCATCCATAACCTGAAACGCCGCGACAACTGCGCCAGCTGGCAGCAGGTCGATGGTCAGACGGCCACCGGACATTTCTTCCACGCGGGTGGTGTATTGGCGCGCAAAATCCATCCAGATGTCAGATGCCGACCACGAGGTCTGCATTTTCAGGATCTTTGGCGCCTGCGCCAGAACAGCAGGAGCAGCCAGAACGCCAGCAGCGCCGCCGCCCAGAACAGCCGTTTTCTTCAGAAACGACCGGCGGTCGTATAACGTATTTGTCATGTATAGCCTCCCAGGGTTGTAGTCTTGTCGTTGATCTCTTCCAAGGATCTGCCTGACACCGCTGACAAAGCGCACCCGCCTGACATCCCTCCTCCGGACCTCAAGACGATTATTTCGCACCCTGCCTAAACCATCACGCAACACGGGGTTAATCCTTGTCGTGAGAAAACTATAACAAGGCATCCCCAATCGGACAATTGGTAAAAATAAATTACCAAATAAAAGTTTCAACCTCGGGGCTAGTCACAAAATAGTGCAGGAATTCAGCACCCTAGCCTGCCCTGCCCCCGCGACATATGGCAAGATCAGACAGGGACTGGCGCTTGTAGCGGCCGCGCGTCTCGCCGCAACCACTCGAAACCCGTGACAGTAAGTCTGGGGAATCGCGCGATTATTTGCGCGGGCCTCTGATCCTCGGCCTAAGCTGTGGCGCCATCAAAGCCTTGCAAGACCGCAGTCAGATTGGCGCCCAGCTCGTCACACAGATAGCCACCCTCTTGCACGAAGAGGCAAGGCACGCCCAGCGCTGCAATCGCCGCAGCAATCCTGCCAAAACCCGCCTCGGTGATCGCAAGCCCTTTGAAGGGATCGCCAATAAAGGCATCCAGCCCCAGCGCCACAACCACCACATCCGCGCCAAAGGCCTTGATCCGCTGCAAGGCCACCGCCAGCGTTTGCAGATAGGCCTCATCCGCCGTGCCACGCGCCAGCGGCAGGTTCAGGTTATAGCCCAGCCCCTCGCCCGCGCCGCGCTCATGTGCCTGCCCCCAAAAGAACGGATAAAACCGCTCGGGGTCGGCATGGATCGACACGGTCAGCACATCTTTACGGCTGTAAAAGATGCCCTGAGTGCCATTGCCGTGATGCACATCCACATCCAAAATCGCTGGCCGCAAGCCTTGGGCGCGCAAACGCTCGGCTGCGATGGCCGAATTGTTCAAAAAGCAAAATCCGCCCGCCATATCGCCAAAGGCATGATGCCCCGGCGGACGCGACAGCACATAGGCGGATTTCTCGCCAGCCAGCAGCAAATCTGCCCCGGTGATCGCTGATTGCGCCGACCAATAGGCGGCCTCCCATGTGCCCGCCGCAATCGGACAAGCCGTATCGGCCTGATGATAGCCCGCTTGCCCCACCGCAGATTTCGGATAGCTGTCGCTGCGGTTGATCGGGTGGATATTGGGAATAACCTCGTCGCCCGCGCCCTCGATCCGCTGCCAACGGCTGTGGATGGTCTGCAAGAACACCAAATATTCGGGCGAATGCAGCGCCGCAATCGGGCCAAGGCCTGCGTCCTGTGGCGCTGCAACCGTGCAGCCCGCAGCCGCAGCACCGGCCAGCAAACGCGTGATCCGCTCGGCCTGTTCGGGGTTGGGCAGGGTTTTGCCATTGGCCATAAAGTGGCGCGGTTGATGCTTCCACTGGCGGTCGTCAAAGATGGCTTTCATGGTCGTTCCTTGCCAAGTTTCAGGCGCGCGCCCAAGTGCATATCTGTGTCGCACGCGAATTTTCTGTCAACCGCCTCAGATCGCGGTCAGCTCTGCGCCCTTAAGATGCAGCATCTGGCGGGCCTCGGCGGGGGTGGCGATGCTGCGGCCCAGCGCCTCGACAATGCCACGGATTTTCTCGACCTGTTCGGCATTGCTGCGCGCTAAAGTGCCGCGCGCGATCATCAGGCTATCCTCTAAACCCACCCGAACATGGCCGCCCAAAATCGCCGACAGCGTGATCAGCGGCATCTGGTGCCGCCCCGCCGCCAAGACCGAAAACGCATAGCTGTCGCCAAAAAGCTTATCGGCGATCAGTTTCATATGGCTTAGGTTTTCAGGATCAGGCCCCATGCCGCCCAAGACGCCAAAGACAAACTGAATGAACAACGGACCTTGCACCAAGCCGCGATCAACAAAGTGCTTCAGCATGTAAAGATGGCTGACATCATAGCATTCAAACTCGAAGCGCGCGCCGCGCATCGTGCCCATTTCGTGCAGGATATGCACCATATCGCGCGGGGTGTTTTTGAACACCAGATCGTCAGTGCCCTCCAAAAACGGCTTTTCCCAGTCAAATTTCCAATCCGTAATCCGCGCCGCAGCGGGATAAAGCGCAAAGTTCATCGTGCCCATGTTCAGCGAGCACATCTCGGGGGCGGCGCGTTTGGGGGCGGCAAGCCGCTGGTCCAGCGTCATCGTCGCACTGCCGCCGGTGGAAAGGTTCAGCACCGCGTCGCAGCCCTGCTTAATCTGCGGCAAAAACGCCATGAAATGCGCAGGGTCCGCCGAGGGCCGCCCGTTTGCGGGATCGCGCGCGTGCAGGTGCAAAATCGCAGCCCCCGCCTGCGCGGCGGCAATCGACTGCTCGGCAATTTGCGTGGCCGTGATCGGCAAATAGGGCGACATCGAGGGCGTATGGATCGAGCCGGTGATGGCGCAGGTAATGATGATCTTTGACATAAAGGGTCCTTAGGCTACGCCAGAAAACTGCGGGATTTCGGCCATATAGCTGGCAAGTGATTGGTCCAGCCGCTGGGTGATATCATCAAGCTGCGCTTCGGTCACAATCATCGGTGGGCAGACAAGAAAATGATCGCCCGAGGTTCCGCCGCGTGTGCGGCGCGAATAGATGATCAGCCCGTTATCATAGGCAATATCGACCAGCCGCGCATGGGCGTTCAGATGCGCGGGCAGCGGGTCTTTGGTGTGGCGGTCGGCCATCAACTCAAAAGCCGCAAGCAGGCCCTTGCCGCGCACATCGCCAATCAGCGGATAGCGCTGCATCAATCCGCGCAGACGCATGGCAAGCGCCTCGCCCATACGCGCAGCATTCGCGGTCAGATCCTGCGCTGCAATCTCGTCCAGCACGGCACAGCCCGCAGCACAGGCCAGCGGGTTTCCTGCATAGGTAAAGCCGTTGATAAAGCCGCCCCCCTGCATCACCGCCTCGACAATATCATCGCGCGCGATCATCGCACCCAGCGGCACATAGCCGCCGCCAAAGCCTTTTGAGATTGCGATGATATCGGGCACCACATCCCAATGCTCGGCGCCAAAGAACCGCCCCGTGCGCCCGCCGCCGGTCATCACCTCGTCATGGATCAACAGCACACCGTATTGGCTGCAAATCTCGCGGATGCGGCGCATATAGCCCGCAGGCGGCACCAGCGCGCCAGTCGATGCCCCGCCGACTGGTTCAACAATAAAAGCCAAAACGGTTTCGGGGCCTTCCTCTAGGATCTTGGCCTCGAGCATATTGGCGTAATGCAGCCCCGTGGCCGGATCATCGGCGTCTAATCCGTCTAAATAGGCGCGAGGGGCGGGCACCTTGGGCATACGCTGCATCATCGGATCAAAGGGCGCGGACATCGGCGCATATCCAGTGATCGCAAGCGCGCCCAAAGTGCTGCCGTGATAGCTGGGATAGCGCGAAATCACCTTGAACCGCTGCGCTTGGCCTTGGGTCAGCACATATTGCCGCGCAAGCTTCAGGCAGCTTTCCACCGCCTCTGACCCGCCAGAGACGAAAAACACCTTATTCATCGCCGCAGGCGCAAGCTCTGCCACCTTTGCCGCCAGTGTTTCCGAGGCTTCGGTCTGGAAATGCAAGCGGTAGCCGAAGGTCGATTTCTCCATCTGCGCGCGCATCGCGGCCAACACCTTGGGGTTGGAATGGCCAATATTGCTGACCATCGCCCCGCTTGATCCGTCAATATAGCGCTTGCCGCTTTTGTCCCACATATAGATGCCTTCGGCGCGGTCGAGCATCGGGCGGGGGGATTTGGTCTGATAAAACAGGTTTGACATCTGGCTTGGCTTTCAGCGGCTAAGGTGTTTGCGCAGGAAATTGCGGGTGCGCTCTTGGGTCGGGTTTTGGAACATCACTGAAGGCGGGCCTTCTTCGACCACAATGCCTTGATCCATAAACAAAACCCGATCACAGACCGAGGCCGCAAAATCCATCTCATGGGTGACGATGATCATGGTCATATGCTCTTCGGCCAGCTGCTTCATCACCAGATTGACCTCTTCCACCAGCTCGGGGTCAAGCGCCGAGGTCGCCTCGTCAAACAGCATCACCTTGGGTTTCATCGCCAAGGCCCGCGCAATCGCCACGCGCTGCTTTTGCCCGCCCGACAGCCGCGAGGGGTATTCATCGATCTTGTCGGAAAGCCCCACTTTGGCCAATTGCTCGACCGCCAGCGCATTGGCCTGCGCCTCGCTCAGCCCTTTCAGCATGCGCGGCGCAAGCGTGATATTGCCGCGCACGGTCAGATGCGGGAACAGGTTGAAATGCTGAAACACCATGCCGATGTCTTGGCGCACCTGATTGACATGCGCCTCATATTGGCGCGGCGGCAGTTTGCGGTTGATCTGCACGCCTTCCAGCCACACCTCGCCCGAAGTCAGCGGGTCCAACTCGTTGATCGCGCGCAAAAGCGTCGATTTCCCCGAGCCCGAAGGCCCGATGATCGCCACGATCTGCCCGCGCTCGACCGAGAGGTTGATGTTTTTCAGCACCTCGAGCGTGCCGTAGCTTTTCGCGGCATTCTTAATCGTGACAAAGGCTTGAGCGGCGGTGTGATCGAGCATGACAGCGGTCCTTTCTCAGCGCGAGGCGGCAATGCGGCGTTCCAGATGACGCAGCACCGCTTCAAGCGCGAGGTTGATGATGTAATAGCAAAAGGCAGCGGCAAGATAGAATTCAAACGGGCGGTAAGTGCGGCTGATCGCCTGCTGCGCGGCCAGCGTCAGCTCCATCACCCCGATCACCGAGACAAGTGCGGAATCTTTCAGCAGCGCGATCATGTTATTGCCCATCGGCGGGATCACCGCGCGCACCGCCTGCGGGATGACGATGCGGCGCAGGGTTTGGCCGCGCGACAGCCCCAAGGTGCGCGCACCCTCATATTGGCCCTGATCCACCGCAAGGATCGAGGCTTGGATCAGTTCGGAGTTATAAACTGCAAAATGCAGCCCCAAGCCGATCACCCCCGCCGCAAAGGCAGGCAGATCGATGCCAACTTGGATCAGGCCAAAATAGATCAGGAACAATTGCAACAGCAGCGGCGTGCCCATAAACAAAAACGCAAAGACCCGCACCGGCAGGCGCAAGGCCCAATGGCCATAAAGCGCAATCACCGCAAAGACGATGCCGCCGAAAAAGCTAAGGATCCCAGCGCAAACCGTGATGGCGATGGTCCAGCCCGCGCCAGTTAAAAGCGAGCCAAAAAAGCCAGGCACGACGGAAAAATCAAGTCCCATGGGGGTGTCCTGTCATGGCGTAAAGCTGTGTCATTGGATCCGCGCCCGCCGGTCCAGCCAAGCGATGCCTTGGCCGACCACATAGATGATCACCATGTAAAGCAGGCCCGCGACCAGAAACATCTCGAAGGGTTTATAGGTTGATCCGATAAAGCGCTGCGCGGTATAGGTCAGCTCGATCACCGAAATCGGCGCGACAAGGGCAGTGCCTTTGATCAGCGCGTTGATGTTCACGCCCAAGGGCCTAATCATCATCCGCGCGGCCTGTGGCAGGATCACTTTGCGCATGGCCTCCCACCGACTTAGCCCCAAAGTGCGCGCAGCCTCGGTCTGGCCTCGGTCCACCGAAACGATCGCGCCGCGAATGGTTTCCGTCATATAGGCGCCAATATTGACGCCCAGCGCGATGGTGCCTGCGGCAAAGGAATCCAGTTGGATGCCGATTTGCGGCCCGCCAAAATACAGGATAAAAATCTGGATCAGCGCCGGCGTGCCGCGAAACACACTGACATAGGCCGCCGCAATCCAGCGCAAGATCGCCAGCCGCGACATCCGCGCCGCAGCCCCCAAGGCGCCACAGGTCAGGCCAAGAATGGCCGTCAGCACCGACAGCTCGATGGTCAACCAAGCCGCCTGCAAAAAGAACGGATAGACGCGCAGGATCAGGTCAATGTCCAAATCAATGGCCCTTCAAAGTCAGAAAAGATCAAGGCCTGTGGGCCTGCCGAACCGGGTCCGGCAGGCCAAAGATCAGCGGATGTCGCCGCCAACCCATTCTTTGGCAATCGCAAGATAGGTGCCATCGGCCATCATCTCGTCCAGCGCCTTTTGCATCGCGGCTGCCAGCTCTGGGTTGCCTTCCCGGATCGCAATGCCTGCGCCGATGGGCTCTGCGGTTGGATCTTCCACCACCGCCAGATCGTATTGTCCGGCCTTCATCGCCAGCATCACTGGGATCGAGTCGTTGACAATCGCGTCAACCCGGCCGTTTTGCAGTTCCAGCAGCAGCTCGGGCAAGCCTTTGTAAGTGTTGATGTTATAGCCCTGATCGCGCGCCCATTGCTCGTGCGTTTCGCCCAAGGTCACACCGACTTTGGCGGTGGCAAGCTGCGCCACGCTGGTGATTGGCGATCCGGCCTTGGTGAAAATCGCGCGTTTGGTGTTGTAATAGGGGCCGACGAAATCAATCACCTTGTCGCGCTCGGCGGTGATCGACATCGAGCCTACAACCGCATCGTATTTATTGGCCAAAAGCCCGCCGATGATGCCATCCCATGCGGTGGTGATGATCTCGGTTTTCAGACCCATGCGCTTGGCGATTTCGGTGCCAATGGCGGGATCAAAGCCGACAACCTCGTTCTTTTCATTCACAAAGTTAAACGGAGGGTATTGGCCGCTCATGGCAATGCGCAACACGCCGGCCTCTTTGATCGTGGCCAGCTCGTCGGCACTGGCGGCAAGCGGCGCAAACCCCAGCCCGAGCATAGCAACAGACCCCAAAAGCAGGCCGCGACGCAGGATGTTGATAGATGTCATGTTTCTGTTCCCTGTTGATTTCTTTGGCCAAGTCACGCGCGACTCGCATCCAAACCCATTTATTCAACACAGCTTGCGGCAAGCCCTAACATAGGGCAAATAGATAGCACAAATCTCAAAAATAGATTGCATCTATGCTAAAACCCCATGAACAACGCTTTCCTTGGAACCTGGATTGGAACCTGCTGCGCACCTTTATGATGGTGGTCGAGGCAGGCGGCATCACGCCCGCCGCCCATCTGCTGCGGCTGCGCCAGCCGACGATCAGCGCAGCACTTAAGCGGCTGGAAGACACCATGGGGCGTAAATTGGTCAACCGCTCGCCCAAGCATTTCAGCGTAACCCCCTGGGGCCGCGTGCTTTATGCCGAGGCCAGCGCGATTTTTGGCGCGGTCTCGCAACTGCCCGATCTGATGGGCGGCTTGCAAGAAGAGGTGACGGGGCAAATCAATATTGCGCTGGCAAGCCATGTGGTCGCCCCGCATTTCGACGCGGTGCTGGAACGGTTCAACACGCTATACCCCAAGGTCAGCTATTCGATCTCGACGATGGACAGCGTCGCGGTGGTTTCGACCCTACAACAGAACCGCGCCAGTTTTGGCGTGGCCTTGCTGCACCGCCCACCTGCGGGGCTGGACACCAGCGTGCTCTATCGCGAGTTTTTCGGGCTGTTTTGCGGGCCCTCGCATCGGCTTTATGGCCGCGCAAACATCGAGGAGTCTGAACTGCGCGACGAAGATGTGGTATCTTTTTGGACAGATGACCCCAATGGCGCGCTCTCGGGCGTGGCGCATCTGCGCGCAAGGTTGCGGATGCGCAGCGAGCCCCGCGGGCTGTCGTCGAACCTGCCAGAGGTGCGCCGGATGATCGTCGCCAATATCGGCATCGGCGCTTTGCCGGTGCATGTGGCGCGCAAGGATGTGCAATCGGGCCTTTTGTGGCAGATGCCGCCCTATCAGGGCCTGCCTGCGGTGGATATTCACCTGCTGACAAACCCAAAACGCAGCCTGAACAATGCAGAAAAAGCTCTTCTTGCGATGTTACAGGCAGCGATTGACGCAGTGCCCTTGGCCGAGCGGACCTATAGCGGCTGAATCAGCGATACAGCAGGTTGATGCCATTGGCAAAGACATGCACCTTGCGCGGATCGGCCCCCAGGGCCAGCGTCGAATGCCGCAGGTCTTTGTGGATGCCCGGCAGTTTGGCCACCACCTGCGCGTCATCGCCCTGCTGTTCGTAATACAGCAAGGTGACTTCGCCCAAGGCTTCGGTGATCGCGACCTTGCCTTCAAAAAACGGCTCGGCCGAGGCCAGCAGGTCTTCGGGGCGCACGCCGATATTGACCTTTAGCCCGATGTCATCAGCGCGCGTTGGCACCGCGGATTTGACCATGCCGCCATTGGCCAGCTTGACGGTGGTGATCTCGCCGGTTGCCACCACTTCACCCGCCATCAGGTTCATCGCGGGCGAGCCGATGAACTGCGCGACAAATTCGTTCTGCGGCCGCTCGTAAAGCTCTAGCGGCGTGCCGACTTGGCTGATGCCGCCGCCGGCAAGCACCACAATGCGGCTGGCAAGCGTCATCGCCTCGACCTGATCATGCGTGACATAGATCATCGTCGAATTCGGCATCGACTCTTTCAGCTGCGCAATCTCGATCCGTGTGGCCACCCGCAAAGCCGCATCAAGGTTCGAGAGCGGTTCGTCAAACAGATAGACCTTGGGGTCGCGCACGATCGAGCGGCCAATCGCCACCCGCTGGCGTTGCCCGCCCGACAGCGCCTTTGGCAGGCGGTCAAGATAGGGTTCCAGCTGCAAGATCTTGGCGGCCTTGGCCACGGCGGCCTCGATTTCAGCCGCAGTTTTCTTGGCGATTTTCAGCGCAAAGCTCATGTTGTCGCGCACCGTCATATGCGGATAAAGCGCATAGGATTGAAACACCATCGCAATGCCGCGCTGCGCCGGTGGTACGTCATTCATCCGCGCGCCATCAATGCTGAAATCGCCACCCGAGATCTTTTCCAAACCGGCAATCATCCGCAAAAGCGTGGATTTGCCGCAGCCCGAGGGGCCGACAAAAACGATCAATTCCCCGGTTTTTATGTCCAGATTGATGTTGGACAGAACCTTGACCTCGCCATAAGATTTCTCGACATTGCTCAGCGTTAATTCAGACATATCAAATTCCCTTCATTCGCCCTTGCGCAGCAGACTATAGCCCCAAGGGGCAAGCGTCAGTTTGCGGCCCTGCGGTGCGGTGCTGCCAAAATCCACCGTGACGTCAGACCAAACCCCTTCGGGCAGATCCATCTCAACCGAAGCTTCGCCCAGATTGACCGCAAAGAGTAAGGTCTCGGTGCCCGCGCTGCGCTGGAACATCACCGCATCGCCCATGGCGCACAGCCCCGTCATCGCGCCATCGACCAAGGCGCGGTGGGTTTTGCGCAGCGCCAGCGCCCGCGTGTAATGCGCCAGCATCGAGGCCGGATCGCCGGTTTGCTCGGCCACCGCAAGGCCCAGATGCCCCGCCATCACCGGCAGCCAAGGCTTGCCCGTGCTAAAGCCGCCGCTGGCGTTGTCTTTCGCCCAAACCATTGGCGTGCGACAGCCATCGCGGCCCTTGAACTCGGGCCAGAATTCGATGCCATAGGGGTCTTGCAGATCTTCAAAGGCAATTTCAGCCTCGGGCAGGCCCAATTCTTCGCCTTGATAGAGGCAGATAGACCCGCGCAGGCAGACCAGCAGGGCGATATAGGCGCGCGCGCCCGCATCCGTCAGGCCCCAACGGGTGATATGGCGCACGGTGTCGTGGTTGGAATAAGACCAGCAGGGCCAAGCATCCGGCGCCACCGCATTCATCCGCGCAAAGGTTTCCACCAGAAAATCCGCCGTCAGCCGCTTGGGTTGCAGCATCTCGAAGGGGTAGCACATCTGCACCTTATCCCCACCCGAGGTATATTCGGCCATAATTTCGAGCCCGCGCTGCGCGTCGCCAACCTCGCCCACCGCAGCCGCGCCAAAGGGGTTCAACACGGCGCGGAATTTCTTAAGAAACTCCAGATTTTCCGGCTGGTTTTTGTCAAACAGATGTAGCTGATGGTTATAGGGGTTCACCGCCGGCGCAATGGTGTCATTGCGCAGCGCTTTGGGCAGCGGCGGGTTGTCGCGCAAATACTTGTCAGCAAAGTAAAAATTGATCGTATCCAAACGAAAGCCGTTCACGCCGCGCTCGAGCCAAAACTGCGCCACATCCAGCAAAGCCTGCTGCACGGGTGCGTGGTGCAGGTTCAGGTCGGGCTGGCTGGTCAGAAAATTGTGCAGGTAATATTGCTGCCGCCGCGCGTCCCATTGCCAGGCACTGCCGCCAAAGATCGACAGCCAATTGTTGGGCGGCCCGCCGTCGCCCTTGGGCTCGGCCCAGACATACCAATCGGATTTATCATTGCTGCGGCTTTTGCGGCTTTCTTGAAACCACGGATGCGCCGAGGCCGTGTGCGACAGCACCAGATCAATCATCACCTTTAGCCCAAGCGCTTTGGCCCGCGCGATCAGCGCATCAAAATCGGCCAATTGCCCAAACATCGGGTCAACGTCGCAGTAATCCGAGACGTCATAGCCGAAATCCTGCATCGGCGAGGTGAAAAACGGGCTGATCCAGATTGCATCGGCGCCAAGCTCTGCAATATGCGCCAAGCGCGCGGTGATGCCTTGCAGATCGCCGATGCCATCGCCATTGCTGTCTTGAAAGCTGCGCGGATAGATCTGATAGATCACTGCGCCACGCCACCAGTTCACATCCATATTCGTCACGGCCTGTTCCATCTTTATCATTTGTCGTTCACTTGACCGATCCGGCCAAGAGGCCGCGGACAAGGTATTTCTGCATCGCAAAGAACACCATCAAAGGCACCGCAATCGACACAAAGGCCGCCGTTGCCAGAATCTCCCAATTGCCGCCCCGCGTGCCCAGCAATTCCACGATCTGCTTGGTCATCACCGTTGTCTCGCCACTGCTGTCGATCAGGAACACCAAGGCGACAAGCAGATCGTTCCAAGTCCAAAGGAATTGGAAAATCGCAAAGCTGGCAAGGGCCGGAAACGACAGCGGCAGCACGATCTTCATAAAGATCTGAAAATCGGTGGCACCGTCAATCTTGGCGCATTCGATAATATCGCGCGGCAATCCAACCATGTAATTGCGCAGCAAATAGATCGCAAGCGGCAGGCCAAAACCGGTATGGGCCAGCCAAACCCCCAGATAACCTTTGCCAATCCCCAAGGTCAAATGCAGCTTTAACAACGGAATAAGCGCCAATTGCAGCGGCACCACCAACAGCCCGACAATGGCAGCAATCAGCAAAGCCCGACCCGGAAAATCCATCCAAGCCAAAGCATAGGCAGCAAAGGCAGCGACCAGAATTGGAATAATCGTTGCCGGAATCGTCACCGTCAGCGTATTAAAAAACGCCTTGCCCATGCCATCGACATTCTTTGGGTCAAGCAAAAGCGATTTATAATTATCCAAAGTAAACTCTGGCGGCGTCGCGGCGGTGCTAAAAATCCGCGGCAGGCGCTGATCGCCAAAACTCACAGGGCCCGTCAGATCATAGACGCCATCCGCCTGCACCGTCAGGCTGACGCCATCGCCCAGGTCGACCGTCTCGCCGGGGCCATATTTTGTCGGGGCCTGCGAGCTGGTACCCCAAGCGCTAACATCGGCATTCGTCGCCTCGAACAGACGCCCCTCGATTACAAAGCGTCCGTCTTTTTCCACCTCATCACCCGCCACGCGGATCGCGGGCAGTTGCCGCTCTTGGGTCGAAAGCGCCGACCACCAGCCCGAGCCCACAATTTGATCCGAGGTGCGGAACGACGAGACGAACAGCCCAAAGGTTGGCAGCAGCCACAGCGCCACCAGACAGGCCATCGAGATATGAACCGCCCAAGTCAGAGCCGATTTTTTACCAACAATGTTATCCATCTCAGCGCATCTCCTTACGGGCGTTATAAACGTTCCAGATCAGGATCGGCATGACCAAAAGCATGATCACCATCGCCGAGGCAGAACCGATGCCCCAATCATTGGCGCGAAAAAGCTTATCATACATATAGTTGGCAAGAACCTGCGTCTCCCACTGGCCGTTGGACATGGCGTAGACGATGTCAAAGACCTTCAGCACAACGATGGTAATCGTGGTCCAAACCACCACGATCGTGCCCATGATCTGCGGGACTTTAATTTTAAAGAAAATTTGAAACGGATTGGCGCCGTCCACAATAGCTGCCTCGATGGTGTCTTCGGGCACACCGCGCAGCGCGGCCGACAAGATTACCATGGCAAAACCGGTTTGGATCCAGACCAAGACCGCCATTAGGAAAAACGAGTTCCAAAACGGAATGGTCAGCCAGGTCTGCGGCTCGCCATAGGGCAAAGCGGCAAAGCCAAGGGTGAGGGCCGCGCGCAGCGACAGCCAAATCAGCCAGACGGCTGCACCCGCAGCACCAAGACGCAGGGGAATAGCCCAAGCCACCAGATTGCGCCCCGCCAGCATCGGCCGCAGCACCGCAAGCCCAACCAGCGCCGAGGCCGCCGCAAAGCCCAACAGGCCAACAATCGGCACAATCTGCAAAAACAGCACCGAAATTGCACCGCCGCTAAAATGCAGCCAGACCGCGTTTAAAATGCCAATTTGCTCTTGATCAACACCACGGGTGTCATAGACCAGCTTCCAGATCACAGCCGCCCCGACAAAAGAAATCGCCATCGGCATAAAGATCAGCGATTTCGCTAGATTGCCCCAACTGATGCGGTCCGACAATTGCGCCGCTAAAAGCCCAAAGGCGGTTGAAGCCGCAGGGACGACCAGCAACCACAACAGGTTATTGTTCAGGGCCTCCCAAAACTTGGCCTCTTGCAACATCTTTTGATAATTTTCTAGGCCAACGAATTCATATCCGCCGCCTGCAACCCGCTGCATCAACGATAGCCGGAAGGTCTCAAAAACCGGATAGGCCAGATAAACGCCCATCGCAAAGATCGCAGGCGCTAAAAACAGCCATGGCCGGATCATATTTGCGCGGCTGATGTTTTTACCCGCATTCGTTCCACGAATAGGGAACAACACTTTGTCCAGAAACAAATTCGAGAAATAAAAATAGCTGATACATCCGCCGACGCCGACGATGATGGTGATCAGGCCCTGAAGTGCCGGATTCATGGCGAGGTCCTCCCTCTTATTTGTCCGTAAAACCGGTTAATCCATCCGGAAATGGTTGCACTGCCGTCGGCTTATTATGCAAAGGTGGCGCCCCCCGTTCAGGGAGGCGCCAATATTTAGCTAATTACTTCAGCGCGTCCCAAGAGGTTTGGATCGCATCGGCCACATCTTGTGCCGATTTTCCGCCGACATAATCCACCATGCCGGTCCAGAACGACCCAGCGCCGACGCCGCCCGGCATCAAGTCAGAGCCGTCAAAGCGGAAGGTGTCAGCGCCCAGCAGGATCTCGCCCATTTTGCGCTGCGCATCATTGGCATACAAAGCCGGATTTGCAGATTTCAAGGGCGTCAAGAAGCCCGACTGTGCCATCCAGACTTCATGTGCCAATGGCACTTTCAGCCAGTCGATGAAGGCCCGTGCAGCGGGGCTGTCTTTGGTGATGCCAAAGACGGTGCCTGCGCCCAGAACGGGCTTGCCAAGGTCTTTGTCAGCATAGGATGGGAAGTAGAAGAAATCCGCATCGGTGCCAACCTGCGTGCCTTCTGGGAAGAACGACGGGATGAACGAGGCCTGACGGTGCATGTAGCACTGTGGTGGCGAGGTGAACAAACCCTTGGGGCTGTCGCGGAAGTCGGTGGTGGCAACAGCGCCACGGCCACCGGCGACGTATTTGTCATTGTTGGCGAACCAGCCGAATTCGTCGATGGCAGCCACAACTTTTGGATCGTTGAACTTCAGATCATTCTTGACCCATGCGTCATAATCCTGCGGCGATTGGGTGCGCAGCATCATGTCTTCCACCCAGTCGGTCGCTGGCCAGCCGGTCGCCCCGCCCGAACCCAGACCGATACACCAAGGGGTGCCGCCATCTGCCACAATCTGATCGGTCAGCGCTTTCAGCTCTTCCATCGTCGACGGCACTTTATAGCCTGCGTCGGCGAAGGTCTCTGGCGAATACCAAACCAGCGATTTCACATCAACTTTGTAGAAAAAGCCAAACAGCTTGCTGACGCCATCGGCGCCCGGAAAGCTGGCCAGATCAACCCAAGACTGACCGGCGGCATAGTTGTCCTTCAACCAGGCTGCATCAGCATCGGTCAAAGGCGCGACTTGCCCCAGTTTGGCAAGGTCTGCCTCCAGACCTGGCTGTGGGAACACCGAAATATTCGCAGCCGAGCCTGCTTCGGCGTCAATGCGGACTTGGGTCTCGAAGCTGTCGGATCCGACATATTTCACATCAACGCCAGTGGCAGCTTTGAAATAAGCCAGCATCGATTCGAACAATTCTTGGTCTGGGCCAAGCCACGGACCTGCGATGGTCAGCTCTTGACCGGCCAGATCGCCATGTGCGGCTTTGTACTCTTCCATCGAGCCCCAGCTAAAGGCGCCCTCACCGACGGGAAATTTCAAATCCTGCGCAAAAGCGCCACCAGCCATCATCGCCAACGCGGCTGCGCTGGCATACAGTTTAATCTTCATAGGTATATCCTCCCGATTTCCCCCGCCCCTCTGCTGGGCGTAATCCAGATAAGGTTTAACGCTTGAGATTCGCCTCAAACCGCTTTGGATGCTTCAACGTCGCAGATCACGCAAATCCAGTCAATCCAAAGCGCATTGAGAAGCGAAAATTTTGCTATGTTTTGCGCGCAGCCCATGCGCTAACGGTAAAGCGCTTCGCGGTCTGGCCTGATTCCTGCCCGCAAATCGGCGCGGCCCACCGCCGTTTCCTTGGCTCTAGTGTAAAGAATGCGCATGGCACTTTCTCGTTTCGACTTTCCCGAAGGCTTTGTTTTTGGCGCAGCTACGGCCGCCTATCAGATTGAGGGCGCGCAATTTGGCGGCGCCGGTTCCTGCCATTGGGACAGTTTTGCGGCCACCCCCGGCAATGTGGTGCGCGCTGAAGATGGGGCGCGGGCCTGCGATCACTACCACCATTGGCCCGCCGATCTGGATCTTTTGCGCGCGGCCAATATGGACGCCTATCGGTTTTCAACCTCTTGGGCGCGGGTGATGCCCGATGGCGTGACAGTCAACCCAGAAGGGTTGGATTTTTACGACCGCCTTGTTGACGGCATGTTGCAGCGCGGGCTTAAACCGTTTCAGACGCTGTATCATTGGGAATTGCCCTCGGCTCTGGCCGATCGTGGCGGTTGGGCAAACCGTGACACCTGTTTTCATTTTGCCGATTTCGCCGAAACCATCACCCGGCGCATCGGCGACCGCGTGGCTTCGATTGCCACGATAAACGAGCCGTGGTGCGTGGCATGGCTGTCGCATTTTCTGGGCTGCCACGCCCCCGGCCACCGCGATATTCGCGCAGCGGCCCGCGCGATGCACCATATTTTGTTGGCCCATGGTGCGGCAACCCAGCGCTTGCGCGACATGGGCCAAGGCAATCTGGGCATCGTGCTGAACTTCGAGGCTGTGCAGGCCGCAAGCGACACCCCCGCCGACCAAGCCGCCGCAGACCGTCAGGACGGCATCTTCAATCAGTGGTTTATTCAGGCCATCAGCCAAGGCAGCTATCCTGCGCAGGTGCTGCAAGGCCTTGGCCCGCATATGCCCGCAAATTGGCAAGACGATATGGCGCTGATCTCGCAAAAGCTTGATTGGCTGGGGGTGAATTACTACACCCGCAATATCGTCGAACATGCCCCCAACAGCGCTTGGCCGCATCTGCGCAGCGTTGCAGGCCCGCGCCCGAAAACCCAGATGGGGTGGGAGATTTACCCCGAAGGTCTGCGCGCTACCCTGACACGGCTGCACCGCGATTATATCGGCGATCTGCCGATCTATGTCACCGAAAACGGCATGGCCAACGCCGATGAGATTGCAGGTGGCGAGATTCCCGATGCGGTGCGCGAGGCGTTTTTGTTCGCGCATTTGCAGGCCACCAAGGACGCGATGGCAGAGGGCGCGCAGGTCAAAGGCTTTTTCTATTGGTCCTTGCTGGACAATTATGAATGGGCCGAAGGCTATGAAAAGCGCTTTGGATTGGTGCATGTCGATTTCGAAACCTTGGTCCGCACCCCCAAAGCCTCGTATCACGCCTTTGCGCGGGCCTTGGCCTCGAACGCCTAGACCGTGCAGGCGGTTTGCGGGCTGACCAAATAAGCGGCAGTCCAAATAGAAACTATTGTTACAAACCCCGCCGCAGAAGAAAACATCTTGACTAAAGCCCTTAGGGCGGAGGAACCTGTGAGCATGACTCACAGGTTGCCCCGCCCCGCTGCGATGATCTCTTGCCGTCAAAGCCGCGGGTTTTCTGGTGGCCACCCCCTCATTCAAAGGCGTAAAAGCTGAAGATGCCGAATTGGTGCCGAACCTATGTGCGATATGTCGAGGCGCTGAACTACCGCGTCGGGCGGTTCGCGATGTATCTGCTGTTTGTGATGATGGGCATTTTGCTGTGGTCTTCGATCACCAAGATCATCCATCTGCCCGCAATCTGGACGCTGGAAATGGCGCAGTTCACGCTTGTGGCCTATTACCTTTTGGGCGCGCCTTATACCTTCCAACTTGATACCAACGTGCGGATGGATCTGCTTTATGCGCGCCAAAGCCCGAAAACCAAGGCGATTTGGGATGCGGTGACGGTGTTTGTGCTGATCTTTTATCTGGGCGTGATGCTTTACGGATCCTTTGGCAGCATGGTCTATTCCTTTGACGTTGGCGAGCGCGCGGCCTCGGGCTGGCGGCCCTATCTTTGGCCAATCAAGTCGATCATCTGCGCAAGCTTTGTGCTGATGATCTTGCAGGCGGTGGCGCATCTGTTCCGCGATATCGCGATTTGGCGCGGCGAGGAAATCTGATGTCTTACGAACTGATCGCCATTTTGATGTTCTCGACCATGCTGCTGATGATGCTGACCGGCCAGCGCGTTTTCGGCGCGATTGGCTTTGTGGCGGTGGTTGCGGCGATCCTGCTTTGGGGCCCGGGGGGCTCTGATATGGGGTATTCCTCGATCCTCAAGCTGATGAAATGGAACGCGCTGCTGACGCTGCCGATGTTTGTCTTCATGGGCTATGTGATGAGCGAAAGCCGTCTGGCCGAAGATTTGTACAAAATGTTTCATGTCTGGTTTGGCCCGCTGCCCGGCGGGCTGGCGATTGGCACCATTTTGCTGATGGTGATGATTTCGGCGATGAACGGGCTTTCGGTGGCGGGCATGGCGATTGGGGCGACGATTGCGCTGCCCGAATTGGTCAAGCGCAACTATGACAAGCTGATGATTTCAGGCGTTATTCAGGGTGGATCAAGCCTTGGCATTCTGATCCCACCTTCGGTGGTGCTGGTGCTGTTTGCGCAAATCGCGCGCCAGCCGGTCAGCCAGTTGTGGTTGGCAGGCCTGTTGCCCGGCCTGCTGATGGCGGTGCTGTTCATCGGCTATATCGTGATCCGCTGCTGGTTCAACCCAGCACTTGCGCCGGCAATGTCGGCCGAAGAACGCGCCCAGATCACTTGGGCCGAACGCTTTCGGCTGCTGCGGGCAGCGCTTTTGCCGATCATCATCTTTGCCTCGATGATGATCCCCTTTGTCAAAGGCTGGACAAGCCTGACCGAAGCCTCGGTGATCGGCGCGCTGACGGCGGTGGCGGCCGCGGTGCTAAAGGGGCGCTTCACGCGGCAGGTGTTTGAAACTGCCACCCGCAACACGCTGGCGATCACCGTGATGTTCATGCTGATCATCATGGCGGCGCTGTCCTTTGGCGCGGTGTTTGACGGCTTGGGCGCAGGCCGCGCGATTGAGAACTTTTTCGTGCGCGATCTGGGGCTGACGGCTTGGCAAGTGCTGATCCTGATGCAGCTGAGCTTTCTGGTGATGGGGATGTTTTTGGACGACACCGCCATGCTGGTGATCGTCGCCCCCATCTATGTTGGCCTTGCCAAGGCGCTGGGCTTCGATCTGATCTGGTACGGCGTGCTTTACACCATCACCTGCCAAATCGCCTATCTGACGCCGCCTTTCGGCTATAACCTGTTCTTGATGCGCGCGATGGCGCCGGATGATTTCACCCTGCCGATGATTTATCGTTCGGTTTTCCCCTTCGTTCTTGTCATGATCCTGACCTTGGTGCTGGTGATGGTCTTTCCCCAGATCGCACTTTGGCTGCCTGCGACACTGCTGTGACTTTGTAACCAGACCCCGGTTACGGGGCGTCCCCTTTCAACATGGAGTAAGACAATGACCACAAGACGTACCTTTATCACCACCGGTGCCATTGGTGCCGCTGCGGCTGCGGTGGCCTCGCCTGTTGCAGCCCAAGCGCCGATCAAATGGCGGATGCAGACCTATGCCGGAACCGCCCTTGGCGCCGAGGTTGTCAAGCCCGCCGTCGACGCTTTCAACCTGATCGCCCAAGGCCAGATGGAGATCGAGCTTTACTACGCCGATCAGCTTGTCCCCACCGCTGAACTGGCGCGGGCGCTGCAAAACGGCACGATTGACGCGGTGCAATCGGATGACGACTCGATGGCCTCGCCCACCGAAGTCACCGTGTTTGGCGGCTATTTCCCGCTGGCGCTGCGCTATTCCTTGGATGTGCCTGCGCTGTTCAACCACTATGGTTTGGACGAGATCTGGAAAGAAGAATACGCCAAGATCGGCATCAAGCATATCTCGGCAGGCAGCTGGGATCCGTGCCACTTCTCGATGAAAGATCCGATCACCAAACTGTCTGATCTGGCAGGCAAGCGCGTCTTCACCTTCCCAACCGCAGGGCGGTTCTTGGCGCAATTTGGCGTGGTGCCGGTGACGCTGCCATGGGAAGACATTGAAATCGCGCTGCAAACTGGCGAGCTTGATGGCGTGGCATGGTCGGGCATCACCGAGGTTTATACCGCCTCTTGGGCGAAACTTGCGCCGAACTTCCTGACCAACAATATCTCGGGCGCGTGGATTGGCCACTTCTTTGCCAATATGGACCGCTGGAATGAGGTGCCGCCGCATCTGCAAGAATTGATGCGCGTTTGCTTCGAGCAGTCGCATTACTATCGCCAACATTGGTATTGGGCAGGCGAAGCGCGTCTGCGGGTTGAAGGCGCGGATACCAAGCTGACCTCGATTTCGGACGAGGAATGGACCACCGTCGAAGAGGCCGCGCAAAAGTTCTGGGACGAGATCGCAGCCGAAAGCGAAACCAAGGCCAAGGTCGTTGGCATCTTCCGCAAATATAACGAAACCATGGTCAAGGCCGGACGCCCCTACCGCAACGTCTGATCTGCCCAAAACCAGCCACGGGCGGGCGCGCTTGCCCGTGGTTTTCGCAAATTTTGCGCAATCAAACCTTGATCTGGCGCAGCGCATCTGAGAAGAGGCGGGCAATAAGGCGGCCGTTCGGGTCGCCTTTTGCATTTGGAGCCGCGCGATGACCCTGAACTTTCTTGTCACCCATTCCGGCGGCTTTCACGCAGACGAGCTGCTGTCTTCGGTCATTCTGACGCGGCTTTTCCCGCAAGCAGACCTGCTGCGCAGCCGCGACAAACAGCTGATCACGCCAAGCGCTGATAAGATCATCTATGACGTCGGCGGCGCCTATGATGCCGAGGCGCAAATTTTCGACCACCACCAGCGCCCCAGCCCCTTGCGCGAAGACGGCCAACCCTTCAGCTCGTTTGGCCTGATCTGGGCGCATTATGGCCGCGCCTATCTTGCAGCCCTGCAAGTGCCAGAGGCCGACATCGACCCGATCCACGCCAAGTTTGACGCCAAATTCGTGCTGCCGATCGATCTTTTGGACAATGGCGCGATTGAACCTTCGGTTGCGGGTGTGCTGTCGATCCTGACGCTGCCTTCGCTTTTGGGCAGCCTGAAGCCGTCTTATGATGATCTGTCGCCTTCGGCCGATGACGATGCCTTTCACGCCGCCCTGCCGGTGGCGCGGATCTTTGTCGAAGCGCAGATCCGCAATCTGGCGGCCAGCGCGCGGGCGCAAACGGCCGCCCTTGCCGCGATTGCAGCCGCAGGTGCCTCACCGATCCTAGAGCTGCCGATGGGCATGCCCTACCGCGCCGCCCTCGATAAGGCAGGCGCGGATCATATCTTGTTCGTGGTGGTACCGCGCGGCGGCGATTGGACCTTGGGCGGCATCAAACTGTCGAATGACACCTTCGAGCAGCGCGCCGATCTGCCCGAAGCTTGGGCAGGGCTGAGCGACGCCGCTCTGGAAGCCGCAAGCGGGGTCAAGGGCGCGAAATTCTGTCACAAGGCCCGCTTTATCGCCGTTGCCAGCACGCGCGAGGCGATCTTGCAGATGGCAGATCTGGCGATCAAAGCGCTCTGATCAGCGACCTGCCGCTCGAAAAATCCACGGCCCAATGCAATATGTGCAGCGCAGCTTTGGCAGGGCTGCAATAGCTCTTGCAGTGCAAAGCCCGCCGCGCCACCATCAGCCAAAGCGATTTGGCGCGGCACATGGCCTGCGCTGCAAGGGGGGATTATGACACTGACCATTCGACGCAGGGTGACACTTGGCGTAGTGATCGGAAGCCGCGCGTTCTTTAGCCCCGCCCCCTGCCTGACTGCGCGAACCGAGGTTCTGGCGCATCTGGCGCGCTTGGGCATCGATGTGGTGACCCTGCCCTATGAGGCCACAGCGAATGGCGCGGTACAAAGCCTTGCAGATGCTGAACTTTACGCCGCCCATTTCAAAGCCCATCGCGACCAGATCGACGGTCTGGTGATCTGCCTGCCGAATTTTGGCGATGAAATTGCCATCGTCGAATTGGTCAACCGTGCCAAGCTGGGCGTGCCGATCCTGTTGCAAGCCAGCAATGACGAGGTTGACAAGGTTGATATCCACAGCCGCCGCGATGCCTTTTGCGGCAAGATTTCGGTCAGCAACAACTTTTGGCAATATGGCGTTCCCTTTACCGAAACCACCACCCACACCTGTGACACCGGCGGCGCGGAATTTGGCCGCGACCTAGAACGGTTTTCGCGGGTCTGCCGCACCGTGCGTGGCCTGCGCGGGGCGCGGCTGGGGGCGATTGGCGCGCGTACCGGCGCGTTCCAGACCATGCGCTATTCCGAAAAGCTGTTGCAGGCCTCGGGGATCACCGTCGTCACGGTCGATCTTTCCGAGATGATGGGCGCGGCGGGCAAGATCAAAGATGACGAGCCCGCGCTTTTGGCCAAGATGGAAAAGATCAAGGCCTACGGCACCATAGCCCCCCATATCACCGCGCAGCAGATCTTAACCCAAGCGAAATGGACGCTCGCGGTCAATCGCTGGATCGAGGAAAACGAATGCGATGCCAGCGCCATTCAGTGCTGGCGGTCTTTGCAAGACAACTTTGGCTGCGCCACCTGCGTCACCATGTCGATGATGGGCGAAGAGCTGATGCCCTCGGCCTGCGAGGTCGATATCATGGGCGCGCTGTCGATGTATGCGCTGGCACTGGCCTCGGGCGCGCCGCCGGCGATTCTGGATTGGAACAACAACTACGGCTATGAGCCCGATACCTGCGTTTGCACCCATTGCGGCAATTTCCCCAAAAGCTTTATCGGCGACACGCCGGAAATCGGCGAATTGGATGTTCTGGGCGAAAGCATTGGCCGCTCGAAATGCTTCGGCGCGGTCAAGGGCAAGGTCAAGCCCGGCGATATGACCTATTTCCGGCTGTCCTCGGACGACCGCGCGGGCAGGCTGAAATGCTATCTGGGCGAAGGCAGCTTTACTGATGACCCCTTCCCGATGGATGGCGGCATCGCGGTTACAAAGGTGACGCGCCTGCGCGAATTGATGCGCTTTGTGACGCAAAACGGCTTTGAGCATCACGTTGCAATGGTGCGCGGCCATCACGCCGATGTGGTGCAAGAGGCGGTCGCGCGCTATCTGAAGTGGCCCTATTACCACCACAACGCGCCCGATGCGGGCAAGCTGATCCTGCCAGATCAGTTTTGACGCCGCGCCGGTGAATTTTTCGTAAAAACCGCCACCTGTCATCGCGGTGTTATATTGCTTGGCTATGTGAACACGTGTGCAGAATCGGCGGCAAGAGCAGAGGCTCGGCCCACGTTTCCTGGACGTCGTGGACGGGTCTGCATGGACCCGTTTGTATCCGCCGGCGCTGATCCCTTATGGGCTGGCGCGGGCCATCGCTGTCTGCCCGTTTCGGGCATTCAAATGACCGGAGAAAAACAATGACAAGATTCTCGCTCGCAACGGCAGCAGCCCTGTCTTTGATGGCAGGCGCGGCTTCGGCTCAGACCGAAATCACTTGGTGGCACGCTATGGGCGGCGCTTTGGGTGAAACCGTGAACAAGATCGCAACCGACTTCAACGCAAGCCAGACCGATTATAAAATCACCCCAGCCTTCAAGGGCACCTATGAAGAGACCCTGACCGCAGGCATCGCGGCTTTCCGCGCCGGCGAGCAGCCAAACATCCTGCAAGTTTTCGACGCAGGCGCTGCGACTGTGATCGGGGCCAAGGGCGCAACCGTGCCCGTGCAAGACCTGCTGACCGAAAACGGTGTGCCGTTTGACATCAACGACTATATCTCGGGCGTGCGCTATTTCTACGCCGACAGCGCTGGCAAAATGATCGGCATGCCGTTCAACTCTTCCTCGCCGATCATGTATTACAACGTCGATGCGCTGGAAAAAGCCGGTGTGACCGCACCAAAGACCTATGAAGAATTTGAGGCTGTGACCGCACCTGCGCTGATGAAAGCGGGCTACATTCCTTTGGCTGAATCGCATTCGCCTTGGATCTGGGTCGAAAACTTCATGTCGCGCCACAATCTGCCGTTTGCCACCAACAACAACGGCTATGACGGCGTCGACACCAAGATCTTGGTGAATTCGCCCGAGATCAAAATGCATTGGAGCCATGTTAAAGACTGGCTCGATAAGGGCTGGTTCGGTTACTACGGCGCTGCTTGGAACGACAACCAAAAGCCGTTCGAAGAAGGCAAAGTCGCGATCTGGATGGGGTCTTCGGGCTCGTTCGGCGGTCTGTCCAAGCTGGACCTGCCGTTCAAATTCTCGGCCACCTATCTGCCCTATTGGGAATCGGTGACCAAAGAGCCAACCCAGACCTTTATCGGCGGCGCGTCGCTGTTTGCGATGTCGGGCAAATCGGCAGATGAGAACAAAGCCACCGCGGCCTTCTTCAAATATCTGACCTCGCCCGAAGTGCAGTACATGTGGCACCGCGAAACCGGCTATGTGCCGATCACCACGGCGGCCTATGAGATGGCAAAGGCTGATGGCTATTACGCCAAGGCCCCTGCTGCCGAAGTTGGTATCCAGCAGCTTTCCTTGCCAGCCGGCGCCAATACCAAGGGCTATCGCATGGGCTTTTATGTGCAAATCCGCGACGTGATGAACCGTGAATTCGGTCGCATCCTGGGCGGTGAGACCACGGTTGATGCAGGCTTTGCCACCATCGAAACCGAAGCCAACGACCTGCTGGCCAAGTTCGCACAGACCCAAGCGCAGTAATCGTAACACCTCGGGTGGCCGCAGCTTGCGGCCACCTATCTTTTAAAGGACAGCCCCATGAAACGCGCCGCTTTTACCAACCGTTGGCTGCCGATCCTGCTGCTTTTGCCGCAGATGGCGATCATCGTGGTGTTCTTTTATTGGCCCGCATGGCACGCGCTGACCTCGTCTTTTTATCTGCAAGACCCCTTTGGCTTTAGCGAGACCTTTGTCGGCTTTGCCAATTACACCTCGCTGTGGAAGTCTGCCCCCTATGCGCGCGCGGCAAGCTTTACGGTGGTGTTTTCCCTGCTTGTAACGTTTCTTTCGCTGGCGATTGCGCTGTTGTTGGCGGTCAAGGCCGATAAGGTGATCAAGGGCGCCAAGGCCTATCGCACCGCGCTGATGTGGGTCTATGCTGTCGCCCCACCCGTGGCAGGGGTGATGGGAATTATCCTGTTCAACCAAAGCTGGGGGCCGCTGACGCGGTTTCTGACCATGCTGGGCTGGGATTTCAAACTGGGCGTCAACTACTATGACACCGCCTTTGCGATGGTTCTGGTCTCGGTTTGGAAACAGATTCCGGTGAACTTCATCTTCTTTCTGTCCGGCCTGCAATCCATCCCGAAATCGGTGCGCGAGGCGGCGCTGATCGACAATCGCTCGGCCTCGGGGCGGTTTTGGGACATCACCTTTCCGCTGCTGGCACCGACAGGATTTTTCCTGCTGATCACCAATATCACCTATTCGCTGTTCGACACCTTTGGCGTGATCGACACTCTGGTCAAAGGCGAGCCGGGCAACAACCCGATGACGCTGGTCTATAAAGTCTATGTTGACGGCTTTCGCGGCAACGACATGGGCGGTTCTTCTGCGCAATCGGTGATCTTGATGGTCTTGGTGCTGGCGATGACCATCGCACAGTTCCGGCTTGTCGAACGCCGCATCCATTACACCTAAGGATCTGCCATGCAAAAGCCCCGCCTGCGCCTGTCGACCGTGCTGGATCATGTGATCCTGATCATCGGATCTTTGTTCATGATGCTGCCGGTCTTGATGCTGTTGCAGATGACCTCGATGCCCGATCTGGTGAATATGAAAAACGGGCCGGGCCTGAGTTTTGGCAGCCAATTGGACGACAACTTTTTGAAAGCGATGCTGAAGGCTGACGGCTTTGCCGGTGCCAATACTGGCCTGAATATGCTATGGAATTCGCTGATCCTTGGCTTTGGCTTTGCCATTGGCAAGATTGTGCTGGGGATGATGGCGGCCTATGCCATCGTCTATTTCCGGCTGCGCTTTGCCAGCTTTGCCTTCTGGATGATCTTCACCACCCTGCTGCTGCCGCTCGAGGTGCGCATTCTGCCATCCTATGAAATCGTGCAAAAGCTGGGGATGCTGAACACCTATCAAGGTCTGATCGTGCCGCTGATCGCCTCGGCCACGGCGACGTTCTTTTTCCGGCAATACTTTCGCTCGATCCCCGAAGAGCTGGTCGAGGCCGCGCGCATAGATGGCGCGGGGCCGGTGAAGTTCTTCTTCGACATCCTTGTGCCGCTGTCGCGCACCATGGTGGCTGCGATGTTCATCATCATGTTTGTGTACGGTTGGAACCAATATCTTTGGCCCACCATGATCACCACCGACGAGGGCATGTTCACCCTTGTGCGCGGCATCAAACAAATCACCCAGATGCTGGAAGGCAACCAGATCCCCGAATACGGCCGCGCCAATATGCTGGCCCTGATCGCGATCCTGCCTCCGGTTCTGATCGTCGTCTTTTTCCAAAGCTGGTTCGTCAAAGGTCTGACGGAATCGGATAAATAAGGACTATTTTTATGGCTCAGGTCACGCTTTCTGGCATCACCAAGACCTATCCCAACGGCGTTACCGCCGTTCATCCGGCAAGCTTTTCGATTCCGCATGGCGAATTTATCGTGCTGGTTGGCCCATCTGGCTGTGGCAAATCGACGATGCTGCGGATGATTGCAGGGCTGGAAGACATCAGCGCCGGCGATCTGCACATCGGCGCGCGCTTGGTCAACCACATCGACCCGGCCGACCGCGACATTGCGATGGTGTTTCAAAACTACGCGCTTTATCCGCATATGAGCGTGCGCAAAAACATCGGCTACGGGCTGAAGAACCGCAAAATTCCGCAGGCGCAGATTGATCAAAAGGTGGCAGAGGCCTCGGCGCTGCTGAACTTGGACGATTATCTTGACCGCAAGCCGTCGCAGTTGTCGGGCGGCCAGCGGCAGCGTGTGGCGATGGGGCGCGCGATTGTACGCGATCCGGCGCTGTTTTTGTTTGACGAGCCGCTGTCGAACCTTGATGCCAAATTGCGCAACCAGATGCGGATTGAAATCAAAGCCTTGCAGCGCCGCCTTGGCGTCACATCGGTCTATGTCACGCATGATCAGGTTGAAGCCATGACCATGGCCGACCGAATTATCGTGATGAACGAAGGCCGTATCGAACAGATCGGCAGCCCATCCGAAATTTATCACAGCCCTGCCACCACCTTTGTGGCCTCGTTTATGGGCGCGCCGCCGATGAACCTGCTGCATGGCGAGATTTTGAACGGCATGGCACAGATTGGTGATCTAAGGCTTGCTGCGGCCCCCAAGGCGGCTTCGGGCGCGGTGGTGATCGGGTTGCGCCCCGAGGACATTACGCCTGACGCCGCTGGCCCGCTGATGCTGGACATCGCTTTGGTCGAGGAATTGGGCGCGCATCGGCTGTTGCATGGCAGCCTGTTGGGACAGCCGATCAGCCTGCATGTCAGCAAAGACATCGCCGCAAGCACTGGCCCGCTGCGCGCCAGTTTCAAGCCCGAGACGCTGTCGCTCTTTGCCGCAGACACTGGGGTGCGGCTGTGAGTATGGTTGTCTCCGCCCTGCCCGATGTCACCGCCGATCAGCGCGCTCGCATTCTGGCCGCACCGCGTACAGCCGCCAGCCACCGCGCCTTGCTGGCTGAATTGCCCGCGATGTCAGCGGTGCAAACCGGCGGAACCGCAGCTGTGCCGCAGCTGGGGCCAGAGATCTCGATCGCGGCTTGGAACGTCGAGCGCTGCCTCTTTCCGCAAGAAAGCGCCGATCTTTTGGCAAGCTATGCACCTGATATTGTTTTGCTTTCCGAAGTTGACCACGGCATGGCTCGCACCGCCCAGCGCCATACCACCGAAGCCATGGCGCAGGCTTTGGGCATGGTCTATGCCTTTGGCGTCGAATTCCACGAGCTTGATCTGGGCGGCCCAACCGAGCGGGCGTTTTGCACCGACAGGTTCAACGCCCACGGCTGGCACGGCAATGCGATCCTCTCCCGCGCGCCCTTTGCCCGCGTGACCATGCTGCGGCTGGACGATCACGGCCATTGGTTTTCCGCAGACGAGTTGGAGGCCGACCCCGATCAGCCGCGTGTTGGTGGCCGGATGGCGCTGCTGGCGGTGGTGGCGACCACGATGGGCGAGATCTGCGTTGTCTCGACCCATCTGGAAAGCAATGCCGATGCCAAGCACCGTGCGGCGCAGTTCACCCTGCTGCTGGACCAGATCGAAGCCTTTGCGCCAAATCTGCCGGTCTTGATCGGTGGCGATCTGAACACAGGAAACCATATGCCGCCCGATTTCGATTGGCGCGCCGAGACGCTTTTTGCGCAGGCCAGCGCAAGGGGCTATGCGTGGTCAGCCACGCCAGCTGGCATGACCACCCGCCCAAGCCTGATCACCCCGCACCCGACCCGACAAATGAAACTGGATTGGCTGGGCACAAGGGGCCTGCATCTGCAAGACAAAGCCCTGATCGCAGCCCTGACTCCAGAGGGCAAGCCGCTCTCGGATCATGATGCGGTCTGGTGCCGCGTGCAGATTTAGGTCGGAAAAACGCCGCGGCCTTGCTCGCCAAAGCGGCTTTACTGCGGCCCAAGGGCGCGCAGCTCTGCGGTGCCAATCACCCGCCCCTCGCGGGCTGATATCTGCGCGGCCTTGCCCAGCGCCACCGCCCACCAGCCATCTTGCAGCGTCACATCTGGCACGCCGCCCTTGGCCACCACTTGGGCAAAGCCCGCGTGTTGATAAAAGGTCGAGCCATTGTGATCGCCTGCCGCCAGCAAATTCGGGTCCACCGGCACCTCCAGCACCCTTGGCCCTGCCGGATTGCGCGGGCTGACCACCACTTGCGGCACCGGGGCAGCGCCCAGATGCGCAGGCCAGAACCGCCCCGGCCCCGGCACCAGACATTCGATCTTGCCCAAGGGTCCCACTGCCGCGATCTCTTCTTGATAGCGCGCGCCTTCGGCGAACATGCACAGCTCTAGCATCGCCCGCATGCCGTTTTCAAAATCGACAATCACATGCGCATTGTCCCAGATATCCGAGGTCTCGCCGTCATAAACCTCGTCCAGGTGGTTCACCGCCTGCCCGCCCGAGGCCATCACCCGCACCGGATCACAGCCCGCAATCAACCGCATCAGGTCAAAGAAATGGCAGCATTTTTCCACCAAAGTGCCGCCGGTGTTGCGGTTAAAGCGGTTCCAATCGCCGACCTTTTGCAAAAACGGAAAGCGATGCTCGCGGATCGACAGCATCTTGATGCCCCCCGTGGCGGCAACCGCCTCGCGGATCAGATGCGCCACCGGCGGCATATAGCGGTATTCCATCGCCACCCAAATCGGCGCGGGATAGTTGGCCCGCAGCGCCGCCATCCGCGCCACATCGGCCTCGTCGGTGAACAGCGGCTTTTCCACCAGCACCGGCAAGGGCCGCAGCCGCGCGATCTCTTCCAGCTGGCCAAGGTGCATATGATTGGGCGAGACGATCAGCAGACAGTTCACCGCCGCTTCGGCCAGCACCTCGGCCAAAGACCCGACCATTTTCGCCGCAGGCACCAAGGCCTGCGCCCGCGCGCGCATCCCCGCATCTGGCTCGAAAATCGCCACCACCTCGGCATCGGGCAAAAGCGCTATGTTGCGCAGATGCTCTTGCCCCATCATTCCACAGCCAATAATCCCGTAGCGAACTGATTTCACCTAAGTTTTCCTTATTTAAGCCGTGCGACATAGCGCACAACATTGGGGTCATACCATGTCCAGGACGCCTCTGCCGCGCGGCCATCCTGGCCCCAGCTGAGGCGGGTGATGAAGGGCAAAGCGCTGCCCGCCAGATGCGGAAAGCTGGGTGGCGACCAATCCGGCAGCGCCGCTTGGCCGATGCCATCTTCGGCCCGCGCGATCCAAAGCCCCAGCTTTTGGCGATAATAGAGATAGAGCGATTCCGACAAATCCCCGATCGGGATCTGCGCGATGTAATCGCCATCGAGCCAAATCTCTTCCACCGCCGCGATCTTGCCCGACAAGAACCGCAGCCGCCGAATCCGGTGGCCCTGATCACTGCTGCCAAAGGCGGGCAAGGCGGGGTCTTTGGCGACACGGTCCACCGACAAAACCTGCGCCGTTGGCAGCCCGCCGCCCGACAAAAGCTCTAATCGAAACAAGGCGTAAACCGAGGCAGGATCCGCCTTGGCGCGGATGTAATTGCCCGAACCTTGCACGCGGTCCAATAGGCCCTTGGCCGTCAGATCCTTTAGGGCTTGGCGCAGGGTGCCGACCGCAATGCCCAAATCTGCCGCCATATCGCGTTCGGGCGGCAGACGCTCGCCCTCGATCAGCCGCCCAGAGGCGATGTCACGGATCAGCAATTCGCTGATCTGCTGGTAAAGCGGCAATGACCCTGCTGCGGCCATCTGCATTCCTCTTGGAAAATTGATACAGTATTGATCTACATCAAAGCGGGTGTTACGCAAGAGAAAAGGTGACTCTGTGAAAGAGAGAATCAATGACCATCGTGCCGATCACATCCCCCGATCTGACTGCGGCCGAAATCAGTTGGTTTGCCGCCCTTTGCTCGGATGATTACGCCTATCTTGGCGTGCCCGACGGCGATCTGCGCTCAAGCTGGGAGCATTGCTCGGCCATCGTCAAACGCGCTGAAGGGCATGGTTTTCGCAATATCCTCTGCCCCTCGTCGTTTCAGGTCGGCCAAGACACGCTGTCTTTTGTCGCAGGCTGCGCCCCGATCACCGAAAGCATCAATTTCCTTGCCGCCATCCGCTGCGGCGAGATGCAGCCGATCATGCTGGCGCGCACCGTGGCGACGCTGGATCATATGCTGAAAGGCCGTCTGACGCTGAATGTGATCTCTTCGGATTTTCCCGGCGAGGTTGCCTCTTCGGCCTTTCGATACAAGCGCAGCCACGAGGTGGTGCAGATCTTGCGCCAAGCCTGGACGCGCGACACCATCGACCACGACGGCGAGGTCTATCAGTTCAAAGGCGTGCCGACCGATCCGGCCAAGCCCTATCAGCAAAACGGCGGGCCGCTGTTGTATTTCGGCGGCTACTCTCCCGATGCGTTGGAACTGTGCGGCGCGCAATGCGATGTCTATCTGATGTGGCCCGAACCGATGGCGCAATTGGCCCAGCGCATGCGCGATGTCCACGCCCGCGCCGAAGCCCATGGCCGCACGCTGGATTACGGGCTGCGCGTGCATATGATCGTGCGCGACACCGAAGCCGAGGCGAAAGATTATGCCGAGCATATCGCCTCGAAACTTGACGATGAATATGGCGCCCTGATCCGCGACCGCGCGCATGATAGCATCAGCCTTGGCGTTGCCCATCAGGCACGGGCGCGCGAATTGGCCGATCAATTTGGCTATATCGAACCGCATATGTGGACAGGCATCGGTCGCGCGCGCTCTGGCTGCGGTGCGGCACTGGTCGGATCGACAGATCAGATTATGTCCAAGATCGAGGCCTATCAAAAAATGGGCATCCGTGCCTTTATCTTCTCGGGTTACCCGCATCTGGATGAGGCCGATCACTTTGGAACAAAAGTGCTGCCGCAGTTGAAAACCTGCTCGCTGCCACAAGAATATGGCCGCATTCCGGCCAGCACACCCCAAACGCCCTTGGGCATCGGAGAAAGACGCTAATGGAACGGGTTACCCTAGGCACGATCGAGCTGTCGCGGCTGGTTTACGGCATGTGGCGGCTTGGCGATGATGCCGATAATTCGCCCGCGCATGTGCAAGCCAAGATCGAGGCCTGCTTGGCCCAAGGCATCACCAGCTTTGACCAAGCCGATATCTATGGCGGCTATACCGCCGAGACGCTGCTGGGGGCTGCCCTGCGCGCCGCCCCTGCCTTGCGCGCGCAAATGCAGATCATCACCAAATGCGATATCATCGCCCCCGTCGGCCGCCATTCGGGCGCGCGGGTAAAGTATTACGACACCTCTGCCGCGCATATCAACGCCTCGGTCGAGGCGTCATTGCGCGAGATGGCGATTGAAACCATTGACCTTTTGCTGATCCACCGCCCCGATCCGCTGATGGACCCTCTGGAAACCGGAGCAGCGCTTGACGCCTTGGTTGCGGCTGGCAAAGTCCGTGCGGTTGGGGTGTCGAACTTCCGGCCCTATGATGTGGCCTTGCTGCAATCAGGGATGCAGTCTGCGCTGGTCACCAACCAGATCGAACTGAGCCTGATGGCGCATCAGGGCTTTACCAATGGCGATGTCGCCTATCATCAACAGCATCGCCAACCGCTGATGGCTTGGTCGCCGCTGGCAGGGGGGCAGTTGTTGTCGCAAGCCGACACCAAGCTGCGCGACCGTCTGGCCGCGATTGGCGCCGAGCATGGCACGGATTGGAGCGCGGTTGCCGTGGCTTGGCTGCTGCGCCACCCCGCACAGATTTTGCCGGTGATGGGCACCAATTCCTTAGCCCGTATCGCCAGCCTGTCGGATGCCACCAAAATTGCAATGGACCGCCAAACCTGGTTCGAGCTTTACAGCCTCGCCCTTGGGCGCGAGGTGGCATGATGGCGGATGGTGCTTTGCCTGACGGCTTTACCTTTATCCCCGACGCCGCCAACGCCCGCGCCTTTCGCGACGCTTTGGGCAGCTTTGCGACCGGCGTCACCTTGGTGACAATCGCCGGGCCAGAGGGCCCGATGGGCTTTGTCGCCAACAGCTTTTCCAGCCTGTCGATGGACCCGCCTTTGGTGATCTGGTCGCCGTCGAAATCGGCCTCGCGCTATCCGCATTTTGCCGTGGCGCAGCATTACACCATCCATATTCTGGCCGAGGATCAACACGACATCATCGCCCGCTTTATGCGCGGCGGCGCCGGTTTTGACGGGCTGGACCACGAGATCAACGCCGAGGGCGTGCCGGTGCTGACCACCGCCGCGGCGCGGTTTGACTGTGTGCAACACGCAACCCACGAAGGAGGCGATCATCTGATCGTCGTGGGCCAAGTGCTGCGCGCCAGCCAGCGCGATGTCGCAGGGCTGGTGTTTAAAAAGGGCCAATACGGCGGGTTTTCCGCCAAGGTCTAAGCGAGGCATCACCCCATTTCGGGGTGGCGCAACTGGGGAGGAGCGCGATGAGCGCCTTATTGGGTCTGACCAATGGGTTGGGGGCGGTGAATGCCGCCCTGCTGACGCTTGGTCGCCGTCTTGGCGCTTTTTGCGTCGCCCTGATGGTGGTTGCGATTTTGCTGCAAGTGTTTTTCCGCTATGTCTTAAGCAGCGCCTTGCCTTGGCCTGAAGAGGCCGCAAGATTTTTGATGCTGTGGATGGCTGGGCTGATGGCCCCCACTGCCTTTCGCCGTGGCGGCTTTGTCTCGATCGAGATGCTGGTGCGGTTTTTGCCCCGCCGCCCTGCCGCCCTGCTGACCATCTTGCTCTTGCTGTTGTCCTTGGCGGTGCTGGTGATCGGGCTGCAAATCGGCTGGTCGGAAACCACCGGCCTTGGCGGGCGCTTTGCCACCGACAGCCTGTCGGTGCCAAACAGCCTTGATCTTTCAACTTGGGTCAAAGTGCCCAAGGCGTGGATGATGGCCTCGCTTGTCGTTGGGCTTGGCCTGCTGATTTCGGTCTGTGTCGAGCTGATCTTGCGCGCCACCGCGACCCTATTTGGCCAAGAGGCGCGGCTGGTGCTGATCGCCGATGCCGCAGTGATGGGAAGCGAATAGATGCTGTCATTTTTCCTGCCGCTGTTCTTGGTTCTGCTGCTGCTGGGTCTGCCGGTGTTCTTTGGCCTGATCGCAGCCCCGGCGATTTTGCTGTGGATGAACGGGCAAACCCGCGACATCGTGCTGCTTTATCGCAATATCTACAACGGCATGGACAGCTTTCCGTTGATGGCGATCCCCTTCTTTATGCTGGCGGGCGAGGTGATGAACCGCTCGAACATCACCCTGCGGCTGGTTGAATTCAGCCAAGCCATGATCGGCCACCTGCGCGGCGGGCTGGCGCATGTCAATGTGCTGTCGTCGATGCTGTTTGCCGGGCTTTCGGGCTCTGCGGTGGCCGATGTCTCGGCCTTGGGGTCAATGCTGATCCCCGCAATGGAAAAGCAAGGCTACACCCGCAGCTTTGCCGCAGCAGTGACGGCGGCAAGTTCGATCATCGGCCCGATCATCCCGCCTTCGGGGATCATGATCATCTATGCCTATGTGATGGGCGAAAGCGTGGCGGCGCTGTTTTTGGCCGGCATCGTGCCGGGCATTATGATCGGCGGCGGGCTGATGCTGCTGATCCATTTCATGGCCGATCACTACGACCTGCCCGCCGCCACCCGCCGCGCCACATGGGGCGAGCGGGGACAAGCCAGCCTTAAGGCGATCTGGCCGCTGATGACGCCTGTAATCATCCTGGGCGGCATTCTGGGCGGCGTTTTCACTCCAACCGAGGCCGCCGCCATCGCCGTGGGTTATTCCACCCTGATCGGCCTCTTTGTCATGCGCACGCTGCAATGGTCTGACCTGCCCGATGTGCTGACCCGCGCTGGCATGACCTCGGCCGTGGTGCTTTTGCTGGTGGGGGCTGCGATGGCGTTCAAAACCGTCGCCAGCCTGTCCCATACCCCCGAACTGCTGGCCAGCATCATCCTTGGCCTGTCAGACAACCCGTTGATCCTGTTGTTTCTGATCAACATTTTGCTGTTCATTGTTGGCATGTTTCTGGATGCCGGCCCCGCGATCATCATTTTGGGGCCAATCTTGGGGCCGATCTTCACCTCTTTGGGTGTCGATTCGGTGCATTTTGCCATCATCATGGCGGTCAACTTGACGGTTGGCCTGCTGACCCCGCCGATGGGATTGGTGCTGTTTGTCACCTCCTCGGTCTCGGGTTTGCGCGTGGAAACCATCGCACGCGCCACCCTACCGTTTTTGGCGGTCGAAGTTCTGGTGATCTTTTTGATCACCTACTTCCCCGCCCTAAGCCTGACGGTGCCAAGGATCTTTGGCTTCGTCCACTAACAGACGTGTTTAAACAGGGAGAAGACAATGCTTAAGAAAACACTAAAATCGCTGGTCTTGGCCAGCCTGATGATGGGGACCTCTGTCGCTGCAATGGCACAAGAGATCACCCTGCGCGCCACCGCCAATTCGAATGAAAACGACGAAGACTATGACGGTCTTGTGGTGTTCAAGAACTATGTCGAGAACGCCTCGAACGGTGCGATCAAGGTCGAGCTGTTCATCGGCACCCAGCTTTGCGCCAAGGGCGATGAATGCTTGGCTGGCGTCGCCGATGGCTCGATCGACGTCTATATCTCTACCTCGGGCGGGGCTGCGGGGCTGTTCCCCTATATTCAGGTGCTGGATCTGCCTTACTTGATGTCGGATGACCGCGTCGCCGAAGCAGCCCTAACCCAGACCGATTTCACCAAAACCCTGCGCGAAATGGCGCTGAAGGATTCGGGCGACAAGATCCGTCTGATGACCGTCGGCAACACTGGCGGCTGGCGCAACTATGCCAATACCAAAAAGCGCGTCAGCGGTCCGGGCGATCTGGCCGGCCTGAAAATGCGCACCGTGCCGGCTGATCTGCCGCAGTTCGTGGCCACCACGCTTGGCGCCTCGCCGACCCCGATCGCATGGCCAGAGCTGTTCACCTCGCTGCAAACCGGCGTGGTGGAAGGCACCGCAAACGGCATCACCGACATCATGTCGATGAAGTTCCCAGATGCAGGCCTGAAATACCTGACGCTGGACGGCCATTCTTATATGGGTGCCTTCTGGTGGATGGGCCAAGACCGCTTTATGTCGCTGACCGACGCGCAAAAGCAGATCGTGGTCGACGGCTTCTCGGCGCTGCAACAGGCGACTTTCGCCAGCCCCAAGCGCAAAGAAATCCAAGCCTATGCCGATTTCAAAGCCGCTGGCGGTGAAGTTTACGTGCCAACCACCGAAGAAAAAGCCGCCTTCAAGGCATCTGTCGCGCCTGTGATGGATTGGTTTAAAACCAATGTCAAAGGCGGCCCAGAGGTTCTGGCCTCCTTCGAGGCTTCGGTTGCCAAAGCCCAAACCATCGTCGACGCCGAGCGTGCCGAGTCGTTGAACTAAACCAATCGGGCGCCCGAGATATCGGGCGCCCCCTTTGCTCTGCACCGCGCACCAGCCGAAAAATCTGCTCTACTTTTCAACCCTAATGCGTTACAGTAACGGCTAAAGTCAGCTTTAGGGCGAAATAGGGTAGCGTTACAGCATGAAATTAAGTGCAGGACAGGCCGCCAAGGCAACAGGGAAAAGCGTGCCAACCATCACGCGGGCGATCCGGAACGGACTTATCCCAGCCAAAAAGACAGACCGGGGTGGGTTTGAGATCGACCCTGTCGCGCTTTTTCAGGTTTTCCCAGCCCTAACGCCCGTTCATGACGTTACCGCAAAGCCCTTAAACCCCGAACCACTTGCGCCTCAAAATCTGGCGCAGGGCAAGGTCAGGCTCTACCAAATATCGACACCCCCTAAAGCCGTTCGTGACGTTACAGTAACGCCCCCTGCCCACGAAACCCCCAGCACTGCCTATGCGTTACACGGCAAGTTAAGGCAGCTGGAAGAGGCTTTGGCCGAGACAAAGGCAGAAAGGGATGCTTGGCGGCAACAGGCAGAAAGATTAACCGCAGCTCTCGCCGAGGCCAACACGGCGCTGACCGCTTCGAAAGGCTCGCGCTGGCCTTGGTCGCGCAAATAGGCTTTGGCGCAGGCAGCAGGGCGGTTGATTTGGCCGGTTGCAGCACATCCTGTAATGGCTGCAAAGTCATTTTGTCTGCCGTTGCGCCAGCGGCAGATGGGCAGCGCAAAGTGCAGCGCAGGCCCCGATTATCAGCCAATGCGGTGCCAGCCCTATAAAAACTGTGTCGCGCCTGATCCCGCGCCGTGGTGACATTTCCGCCAAACAAGGCCGATCTGGCACCCTTTACAGTCTTCCGCAAGTTGCAAATCGGTTTGCACATATCACAAAGACTCAATAGACATATACGAAAGGGTATTGTTGCTGAAGTGTAATTGATTGGATTGGTGAAGAATGCCCACATTGCGGTGGCTGACGCGGGATCAGGATGTGCGGGCCACGGAAAAGGTGCCGTACCGACTGCTGGAAGAGGTGCCAAGTCTGGGCTACGGCGACCGCGACACGGGCAATATGCTGATCCAAGGCGACAACCTTGCCGCGCTGAAATCGCTGCTGCCGTTCTATGCGGGGCAAGTGAAGTGCATCTATATCGATCCGCCCTATAACACGGGGTCCGCGTTTGAGCATTACGACGACAATCTGGAACATTCGCAATGGCTTGCGATGATGTGGCCAAGGCTGGAGTTGTTGCGCGAGTTGTTGGCAGAGGATGGGTCGATTTGGGTCAGTATTGATGATCGGGAGGCGCATTATCTGAAAGTGATTATGGATGAGGTTTTTGGGCGGGCGAATTTTGTAGCCGATGTCATTTGGCGTTCATCTGATGCACCAAACAATGATGCGAAAACATTCTCTCTTGATCACAATCATACTTTAGTTTTTTCCAAGAGTAGCGGGTGGCTATCCAATTCACTAGATCGAACAGAGGGGCAAACCGCGCATTATAAGGACCCAGATGGCGATCCACGAGGGCCTTGGTTTGCAGGCAATTTGTCGTCACCTAAGCCACGCCCAAACCTTACATACACAATATTATCGCCGACTGGCAAAACGATTCAGCCACCCTCAAACGGTTGGCGTTGGAAACGCGAGACCCTTGACGCAATGATTTTGACCGGCGAAATAAGGTTTAATTCTGAAGGAACCAAAATTCAAAAGAGAACATATTTAAAAGATCAAAAAGGGTTAGCACCCTCTTCAATTTGGTTTGAGATAGAAGAAACTGGACACAACCGACAAGCGAAATACGAGCAAAAGAAACTCTATCCGGATGTAAGCACTTCGGCCTTGTTCACAACGCCAAAACCTGAACGTTTCTTGACGAAGGTGCTTTCCATCGCCACCAACCCCGGCGACCTTGTCCTCGACAGCTTCCTTGGCTCTGGCACCACTGCTGCTGTGGCGCAGAAAATGGGGCGGCGGTTTATTGGCATTGAAATGGGCGATCATGCGGTGACGCATTGCCAACCCCGCCTAAGCAAGGTGGTCGATGGCGAACAGGGCGGAATCTCGAAAGCGCAGAATTGGCAGGGTGGCGGTGGGTTTCGATTCTATCGCCTTGGCGCTGCGGTGTTTGATGAAACCGGCGGTTTGCAGCCTGACATCCGCTTTGCCACCCTTGCGGCCCATATCTGGTTTTCTGAAATGGCAGCACCTTGGAATGCCCCCCAAGACCTAACCCCCTTTCTTGGCGCATCAGGCGGGCGGGGCATCGCTTTGCTGTATAACGGCATTTTGGGCGACAAATCGCTAAGCGGTGGCAATGTTTTGAACCTGCAAACCCTGCGCGTGATCCGTGCGGCGGCGGGTGACTATACTGGCGCCTTGATCGTTTACGGCGAACGCACGCTGCTATCGCCTGCCACGCTGGAGGCCGAGGGGCTGACGTTCAAGCAAACCCCGTATGATGTAAGGGCGCGCAAATGAAGCTGAAAAAGTATCAAGAGCTGACGATTGAAACCCTGTCGCGGTTTTTCCAAGAGGCGCGGGTGCATCAGCCAGCACAGGCTTTTAACGCCCTTACAAACGAGCCGGAACAGGCCAAGCGCCTGCATGGGCGCGGCGGGAAGTATAAGGCCGTGGCGGGGCTGGACGGGGTTCCTTATGTCTGTTTGCGTCTGCCTACGGGGGGTGGCAAAACTTTGCTGGCCGCCCATGCCATTGCGATTGCGCGGGATCATTGGCTGGAACGGGATTATCCCGCTGTGGTCTGGCTGGTGCCGTCTGACACGATCAGGCGTCAAACGGTGGATGCCCTGAAGGATGCGCGCCACCCCTATCGCAGCACCTTGGATGATGCCTTTGAAGGCCGCGTTCGGGTGTTCGATATGGCAGATTTCACCCAAGTCTCGCCCCAAGACCTGCGCGCCAACCTGTGCATCTTTGTTGGCACGATCCAGACGCTGAAGGTGGATAAGACCGATGGTCGCAAGGTTTATGCCCATAATGAGATGATGGAGCCGCATTTCAGCGCAGTCTCGCCCAATACGCGTGGCTTGGAACGCAATGACGATGGGCCAATGAAGGGCGATATACGTTTTTCCTTTGCCAATCTTTTGTATCTGCATAACCCCCTTGTGATCGTAGATGAGGCGCATCAGGCGGTGACGGGTCTAGCCCATGAAATGCAAAGGCGGCTGAATCCCAGTGCAATCGTGGAGTTTACGGCAACACCAAAGGGGCGGTCGAACATTCTGCACAGCGTGACGGCGCAAGAGTTGAAAGACGAGCAGATGATCAAGATGCCTGTGGTGCTGGAAGAGCATGACAGTTGGCAATCGGCGGTCAATGGGGCGTTGCTGAAGCGGACGGAGTTGGAAGACATCGCCAAGAGGGATCGCGAGGCCTATATTCGACCGATCATTCTGTTTCAGGCCCAAAACAAGGATCAGGACGTCACCGTTGAGGTGCTGCGTGATCATTTGGTGACGGTTAAAGGCATACCGTCGAGCAGCATCGCCGTCGTGACTGGCAGTCAGCGCGAATTAAACGGGATTGATCTGAAAGACCCTGCTTGTGAGATTGACTATGTGATCACTGTGCAAGCCCTGAAAGAGGGATGGGATTGTTCCTTTGCCTATGTGTTCTGTTCGGTTGCCAATATCAGTTCATCGGGGGATGCCGAACAGTTGTTGGGCCGTGTGCTGCGTATGCCCTATGCGACCAAGCGCAGCGATCCTGCGTTGAACAAATCCTACGCCTGTCTCAATTCGCCCCGCTTTCAGGATGCGGTAAAGGGGCTGGTTGATAAGCTGGTTGCCATGGGATTCGAGGAAGAGGAAGTTCAATCTAATATCGAACACGCTTCGCCAAACATGTTGGATGATTTCTTTGGACGCCAGTCGCGCCAAAAACCTAGTTTTGATGTTCATGTGGATGCGCCTGTCGTGGATTTGAAGGGCATGGAAACCGTTGCGCCATACAAGATTAAGGTAGGGCCAGACGAAAACGGGAAGGCCAAGATCACTGTCACCGACTATCCCACCCCGCAAGAGGAAGAGCGGATCTTTGCGGTGATGCCAGCCAAGCATCATGGCGAATTCCGTGAGGCGTTGGAGAAATATAAAACCGCAAACTACGAGAGCGCCTCCCCCGCCCAGCGCGGGGAAACTTTTGTCGCGCCTCGACTGATGGCGAAGGTTCAAGGCGAGTTCATTTTTGCGGAAAATGAACGATTTATGAACTATCATGATTGGTCGCTGCATCAACATTCCCACCAACTTTCACTGGCAGAGTTTTCAGTGCAACAAGTGGCCGATACCTTCGAGATCGACCTAGATGGCGATAGGTTGACGGTCGCCTACAAGGATCAAACCGACAGCATGGCAATAGGTCACGCGGTTGATGGTTGGACAGAGCAAGGACTTGTCAATTGGTTGGATGGCAAGGTGCGCGACAAATATATTGGCCAAGGCGAATTGATCCGATGGTTGGGTGATGTGGTTTCGTATCTGATACGCGACCGTGGTATCCCGCTTTCGTCACTCATGGTTTGTCAGTTTGTACTGGCAAGATGCGTTCAGCGAAAGCTGGCGGCAATCTATGAGACGGAAAGCCAAAAGGTTTATCAACTTAACCTATTCGCCCCAGCGGCCAGCCCAGAAGTTAGTTTTGAAAGCGGGTTTAGGTTTGAAGAGGGGATGTTTGCTGGTGTTCGGCTTTATCGCGGTCGCCACAGGTTCAATAGGCATTTCACGGGCAATAACCAAGTGCCTGCCTTTGATGGTAAAGGCGAGGATGGTGGTGACGGTGAAGAATTCAAATGCGCAATGATTTTGGACAGCCTGGACCCTGTAAAGCACTGGATCAGAAATGTGGCGCAACACCCGAACGCCTTCAGCCTTCCCAGAGCGAAAGGTCGTCACTATCCCGACTTTGTGGCAGAGCTGAAGGATGGGCGCATCTTGGCGGTCGAATACAAAGGCGATCACTTAAAGGCAACGCCAGAGGCCATTGAAGGCCTTGCCATAGGCCAACTGTGGCAGCGTCAATCAAACGGCACAGCGATCTATTGCCGCGTCGAGAAAGACCTGGATGGTTTGGATATGCGCGGGCAGATTTTGCGTGCAATTGGAAGCTAGAACATTCCTAATTGAGATCACTACTGTCGCACCTCCCCTGTTGGGGGGGCTGGGACCCGACAGGAAACAGCATCATCCCCAGTAGCCTTCCAGTATTTCTCGCAATCCTTTTCGGCAGCTTCGATGCCTGCCTTTGCCATTAGCTCGGTTGCGAATGGACATGTGTTGCCCGCCGCGATCCCTGTGATGAATAAGCCCGCCTTGATAGGTTAGACGGCGGGCATAAAGCGCTTGCCCAAGTGCATCCATTGCCCGGCAGCGGTTTGCCGTCAAACCGCGAGAAGGGCCTGCGCAAAATAAGCTGACGCCTTGCGCAGGATCTCATTCGCCTGTCGAAGCCGACGCACCTCGCGCTCCAACTCTTTGATCCGCTCGCGTTCAGCACTGATGACCCCGTCCTGTGCCCCGCGGTTCTATTCGGCTTGCCGAACCCAGACCCTTAATGTCTCTGGGATGCAGGCAATCTTGGGGGCAATCGCAGCAAATGCCGCCGATTGCGCTTCATAAGAGCCTTGATGCTCCAGCACCATGCGAACGGCACGCGCACGCATCTCAGGTGACTAACGGTTTAATGTCTTGCTCTTTTCCATAGCCCTCATCCTTGGACAGGTTGAAGGTCTCCGGCAAACCCGGCGCGGTTCATGTCTTGCTGCCAAATTGCATCGAGCCTTTGGGTCAGAAGCTCAGCACTTGCTTCGTCATCCAGCCTGATACGGATTATTTTGCCGTATGAACTTTGGGCGTGAACAGGCACCCGCCTGTTGTAGTCGAGGTGTCCATCGCGTCTGACGCTATACTTTTGTTGTCCAGACGTATGTGGCATTCATGGCCTCAAGTTTGCCAAGCCATTGAGAAATATAATAAATGCAGATGAACTGGAGCGGGCAGCGGGAATCGAACCCGCGTCTTTAGCTTGGAAGGCTAAGGTCTTACCATTACACAATGCCCGCGCTCACGCCTTTCTAGCATCCAAGCGCGGCAGGCTCAACACCCCTCATGCGTCAATTTTTGCGATCAGCTCCGGCCCTGCCGCACGGTTGGAATTCACCGCGACACCGACGCGGTGGGCCTGCAACACCGCTTGGCTTGCCCGCATCAGCCGCGCCGCACCATGGCCCGCCTCGCCCAACCACAGCGGCCAATCGGCGGGTTCCAAGATCACCGGCTCGCGATCATGAACCCCCGCCATGCCCTCCCCCGCCGCAGTGGTGACCATCGCCACCGTGTTAGAGCCGCCCCAAGGCTGCCAAAGCGCTGCAAAAACCATCGGTTGACCATCGCTTCGGGTGAAATACCACGGCAGCCGCGCGCCATCCGGCCCCGCCTGCCATTCGTAAAACCCCGAAACCGGCAGCAAACAGCGCCGCGCTCGGATCGCCTCTCGAAACGCGGGCTTTTCCGCCACCGTCTCGGCCCGCGCGTTGATGATCAGCGGCCCCTCGTTCAGGCGTTTTGCCCAAGCCGGCACAAAGCCCCAGCGCATCGCCTGCAGCCGCCGCCCCCCCGCCTGCGCAGTGACCACCGGCACGCTTTGGGTCGGGCAGACGTTATACTGCGGCACCGGCGGCAGATCATTGTCGGGCTGCGCGCGAAACAGCGCGGCCATCGCATCATTGGGATCTGACAGCGTAAAGCGTCCACACATAGCGCCAATCTAACCCCCATCCACAAAGGTCGCAAATGAAACAGAACAGGGCCCATACGGGCTTGCATCGCGCAGCCCACACGCCCACCCTTTGCCAAAGGGGGACCCATGCTGAAAATCACCAAACTTGAAACCTTCGCCGATGACTTCACCTGTTTCACCCGCGTCACCTGTGAGGATGGCTCCTTTGGCTGGGGGCAATGCGCCAATTACAACGCCGATATCACCGCGCAAATCTTTCACCGCCAGATCGCGCCTTGGGCGCTTGGCGCGCCTTGTGATGATATCGCAGCCCTGCTCGATCTGATCGAGCGGCGCGAGCATAAATACCCAGGCTCCTATCGCGCCCGCGCCATGGCGGGGCTGGACACCGCACTTTGGGATCTGCACGGCCGCCAGCAGGGCAAACCTGTTGTCGCACTTTTGGGCGGTACCCCCGGCCCATTGCGCGCCTATGCCTCCTCGATGAAGCGCGACATCACTCCCGAGGCCGAGGCCGAACGGCTTAACCGCCTCTGCGGCGAGCAGGGCTTTACCGCGGCCAAATTCCGCATCGGCGCGGAATGCGGCAATGACATCGACGAATGGCCCGGCCGCAGCGAGGCGATCATCCCCACCATGGCCCGCGCCCTGCCGCAGATTGACAAGCTCGTTGACGCCAACTCTGGCTTTTCGCCCGCGCGCGCCATCCAGATCGGCCATCTGCTGCAAGAACACGGCATCTGCCACTTTGAAGAACCCACCCCCTATTGGGATCTGGAAGCCACCGCCGAAGTCACCGCAGCGCTCGACCTCGACGTCGCGGGCGGCGAGCAAGACTGGCACCTGCCAACATGGGCGCGGATGATCGCGATGCGCGCCGTCGATATCGTGCAACCCGATGTGATGTATATGGGAGGTATCACCCGCACCCTCCAAGTGGCCAAGATGGCGGCAAGCGCTGGCCTGCCCTGCACCCCGCATGCAGCCAACCTCTCGCTCGTCACCCTTTGCACCATGCACCTGCTCAAAGCCCTGCCCAATGCCGGAAAATACCTCGAACTCTCAATCGAAGGCGCCGATTACTACCCCTGGCAAAACGACCTGTTCTGCGGCACGCCCTTCCAGGTCGAGGCAGGCTGCGTCACGGTCCCCGACGCCCCCGGCTGGGGGGTCGAGATCAACCCCGACCACCTTGCCCGCAGCCACTATACCGCCAGCACATTTGGCCAAACCCCCAGCGCCTATGCGGCACTCTACCACAAAGCCAAATAACCCCGCCCGCCGCTTCATCTGTCTGAAAATATCCCACGGGGGGACGGCTGCTTGGCACAAGCAGACGGGGGGGTGTGAAACCCCCCGCTTTGCCCGGCCTGCCGCTTGACTTCCCCGCCCACCTGCCGCCAACTCCGCCCAAAGCAAAGGGGCCCTTGATGACCGATTTTCACGCCGAACTGACCGACCGCCTGACCCGCTATGCCGCCATCGACAGCCAATCGGATGAAGACGCAACTGCCGCCCCCTCAACCACGATCCAATTCGATATGCTGCATCTTTTGCAACAAGAGCTGCAAGACATCGGGGCAGCCGAGGTGCAGCTGACCGATTACGGCACCCTTATCGCCACCATTCCGGCCACCGCCGCAGGGCCCAGCGTTGGCCTGCTTGCCCATGTCGACACCGCCCCGCAGTTCAACGCAACCGGCGTCAAACCGCGGGTGATCAAAGGCTATAACGGCGGCGATATCTCTTTTCCCGACAACCCAAGCCTCACGCTTTCGCCCGCCGATTTCCCCTATCTGGCCAGCAAACAAGGCCATGACATCATCACAGCCTCGGGGCTGACGCTGCTGGGGGCTGACGACAAGGCCGGTGTCGCCATTCTGATGACCGCCGCGCGGCATCTTTTGGCCAACCCGCAGATCCCGCACCCGAAACTGCGGCTGGCCTTCACCCCAGACGAGGAAATCGGCCGCGGTGTCGATCCGCGCCTGCCTGCCGATCTGGGCGTCGATTTTGCCTATACCTTCGACGGTGGCGAGGTCGGGCAGATCGAATACGAGACCTTCTCGGCCGATGGGGCCAATGTCAAAATCACCGGCCGCTCGATCCATCCCGGCACCGCCAAGGGCAAGCTGATCAACGCGCTGCATCTGGCCGCCAAGATCATCAACACCCTGCCCGCCAATCAGACGCCAGAAAACACCCAAGGCCATGAGGGCTTTTTGCATCTGACCGACCTGAACGGCTCGGCTGCCGAATGCAACTTGCGCTTTATTCTGCGCGATTTTGAACGCGAGGGGCTTGCGGCCAAGGGCGATTTGCTGCGCCAAACCTGCGCCGCGATTGCGGCAACCGAAGCCGGCGCGCAGATCGAGGTGACGATCAAGCCGCAGTATCGCAACATGCGCTATTGGCTGGAAACCGACATGACGCCGGTGGATCTGGCGCGCGATGCCGCGCGCAGCCTTGGGCTTGAGCCGGTGTCAAACCCGGTGCGCGGCGGCACCGATGGCTCGCGGCTGACAGAAATGGGCGTGCCCTGCCCGAACCTGTTTACCGGCATGCAAAACGTGCACGGTCCGCTGGAATGGGTCTCGGTGCAAGACATGGCGGTTGCGACCGAGTTCTGTCTGGCCTTGGCGCAAAAGGCGGTCAAAGCCTGAACGATGGCGCAGCATATCTCGCCCTATCACGCGCCCGATTTCTACCGCGACGCCCTTGCCAAGGGGCGACACCGCGACATCGTCGGGGGGCGCTGGGAAGAAACCGGCAAGATCCAGATGCAGCTTTTGCTGGATGCGGGCTTGCAGCCACAGCACCAGCTGCTGGACATCGGCGCAGGCGCGCTGCGGCTGGGGTGCAAGGCGGTGCCCTATCTTGATCCGGGCCATTATTGGGCCACAGATCTTTCGGGTGCGCTGCTGCGCCAAGGCCATAAGACCGAGCTTGCCGATCCCGCCCGCCTGCCCGCCGATCATCTGATCGAAGATGGCAATTTCGACTTCCCCGGCCTGCCTGCCAGCATCACCCATGCGCTGGCCTTTGCGGTCTTTACCCATCTGCCGATCAACCACCTGCGCCGCGCGCTGACCCAGATGCAAGCGCGCTTTCCCATGCTCGAGGTTTTGCTGTTCACGGTGTTTCTGGCCCCTGATGCGACGACAGCCCTGACACCGCTGCGCCAGCCCGACGGCGTCGTCACCCATGACACGCGCGCGCCCTATCATATGCTGGCCGAAGACGTCGAACACCTGCTGCGCGCCACTGGATTTACAGGGGCTGCCCAGCCGCAGCGCCTGCCCCGTGGCCAGGTACTGTTTCGCGCCAGCCCCGCAGCCTAGGCGCTATTCAGCCAAATCGGGCAACAAATCAGGCGCGACCGCTTCCAGAAACCCCCGATGCTTTTGCAGCAGATAGGCGTCAAAAGCGGCAACCGACAGATCCACCTTTAGCCCAAACTGCGCCAATGCAGGGCGCGGATCGAAATGGCTGCGCTCTAGCACGCCTTTTGCCTCCAGCAGTGCAGCCTGATCGGCGTCGATCTGTTTTAGCAGCGTCACCAATGCATCCCGATGTTCGGGGTCATGCACGCTTTCGCGAAAAGCCTCGAACTGGGTAATGCGCGAGGCGCCGTGGCGGGTATTGGCATCACCTTCGGGCTCATGTGCGCGCCGCAGCAGTTTCAGCATGAAATGCAGCCGCGTCATGCCGTCAAAATGCATCAGCCGCGTGTCCTTGATAACCCGATGCGGCTGGCATCCGCGCGGCGAATGCAGCGAGATTTGCAGACCTGCCCCCACCCGATTAAAGGCTTTGCCCGCCAAATGCCCTGTCACCCCATCGCGGAAAAAATCGCAAAGCAGGCCGTAAACCTTGGGGCCAAACTTGTCGAAGTCTTTGATACCATGCCGGAAAATGCCGTCAAAAATTCCCGACTGCGGCTCCTCTGCCAGCGTCACCCGCTCGGCCACCAACAGCCGCATATAAAGCGCCACATCGGGGGCCGCCGTCAAAGCTGCCACAACCGCCTCGCCATCTTGGACATATTCATCGGCATCGCAATGTAGCAGCCAATCGGCCTTGGTCGTCTCATAGACCTTTTGCGCGTTGCGGCATTGGCGGCTGAAATGCATTTCGGGGCGTTTACGCGGCTTGTTCACTTTCCAATAGGCAGCGTCGCAGATGGTCAGATAAACCCGCGGCAAACCGGCAAGCAAGGCCTCGGCCTCGGGGTCGGGCTGATCCAGAAAGATATGCACCTCGCTGGCGCCAATCGAGAGATAATGCGCGGCAAAGGCGGCCACTAAGGGCGCAGGTTCGTCCATTGTTGACACAACGGCCCAAGCAGGCTTCATAAGATCGCATCCATTCGTTACGGCACGGCTGCAACAATACCGCAGGCCCCACGAACAGCAACCCAATATTTATTAGCAAATCCTTACCTGTGATCACAAATTTTTTTCGTGTGATCACAAATGTCGCTTTTCCAAGCCTCGCTGACGATTCTTCTTTTGACCCAAGCGTTTTCTGTGGCATCAGGGCACAAATCCAAGCTGATAGGACATGATCCATGAACATCCACGAATACCAAGCCAAGGCCTTGCTGCGCGACTATGGCGTTCCGGTGTCCGATGGCCGCGCGGTTACCAAAGCCGAAGACGCCAAATCTGCGGCTGGCGAATTGGGTGGCCCGCTTTGGGTCGTCAAGGCTCAAATCCACGCCGGTGGCCGTGGCAAGGGTCATTTCCTTGAGGCCGAGGCTGGCGAAAAAGGCGGCGTGCGTCTGGCGCGTTCGGTCGGCGAAGCCGCTGAGTTTGCAAAGCAAATGCTGGGCCGCACCCTTGTGACCGTGCAAACCGGCCCCGCAGGCAAGCAAGTGAACCGTATCTATATCGAAGACGGCTCGGACATCGCCCGCGAATTGTATCTGGCCATGCTGATCGACCGCGAAAGCAGCCGCATTTCCTTTGTGGTGTCAACCGAAGGCGGCATGTCGATCGAAGACGTCGCCCATGACACCCCAGAAAAGATCGTTACCTTTACCGTGGACCCGGCATCTGGTCTGTCGGATTTCCACGGCCGCCGCGTGGCTTTCGCGCTGGGTCTGGAAGGCGCGCAGGTCAAGCAATGCGTTGGCATCGTCAAGAACCTGTACCGCATGTTCATCGAAAAAGACATCGAGATGCTGGAAATCAACCCGCTGGTGGTGATGACCGATGGCAATCTGAAGCTGTTGGACGCAAAATTCTCGTTTGATGGCAATGCGATGTATCGCCACCCCGATATCGCCGCCCTGCGCGACGAGACCGAGGAAGATCCAAAGGAACTCGCCGCCTCGAAATTCGATCTGAACTATATCGCGCTTGATGGCGAAATCGGCTGCATGGTCAATGGCGCGGGTCTGGCGATGGCGACGATGGACATCATCAAGCTTTACGGCGCCGAGCCTGCGAACTTTCTGGATGTCGGCGGCGGTGCCACCAAAGAAAAGGTCACCGAGGCTTTCAAGATCATCACCTCTGACCCCAATGTCAAAGGCATCCTTGTCAACATCTTTGGCGGCATCATGCGCTGCGACATCATCGCCGAGGGCGTGATTGCCGCGGTGAAAGAAGTCGGGCTGAAGGTGCCTTTGGTGGTGCGCCTTGAAGGCACCAATGTCGAGCTTGGCAAAGACATCATCCGCAACTCGGGCCTGAACGTAATTGCTGCCGACGATCTGAAAGACGGCGCAGAGAAAATCGTAAAGGCCGTCAAAGGCTAACCGTAGGGCGGGGTTAACCCCGCCTTCCCTTTTCGCATTCATGGCGGGGTGAACCCCGCCCTACGGAGACAACTCATGGCTATTCTTGTAAACGAAAACACCAAGCTGATCTGCCAAGGCTTCACCGGCAGCCAAGGCACTTTCCACTCCGAGCAGGCGATTGCTTACGGCACCAAGATGGTTGGCGGCGTCACCCCCGGCAAGGGCGGCTCGACCCACCTTGACCTGCCGGTGTTCAACTCGGTCCACGAGGCGCGTGCGGTCACTGGCGCAAATGCCACCGTGATCTATGTGCCGCCACCCTTTGCCGCCGACAGCATCCTTGAAGCCATCGACGCGCAGATGGAGCTGATCGTCTGCATCACCGAAGGCATTCCGGTTCTGGACATGATGCGCGTCAAGCGCGCACTGGAAGGCACGGCAAGCCGTCTGATCGGGCCAAACTGCCCCGGCGTGATCACGCCAGACGCCTGCAAAATCGGCATTATGCCCGGCCATATCCACCGTCGCGGCTCGGTTGGGGTTGTTTCACGCTCGGGCACCCTTACCTATGAGGCTGTGAAACAGACCTCTGATCTTGGCCTTGGCCAATCCACCGCAGTGGGCATTGGCGGCGACCCGATCAAGGGCACCGAGCATATCGACGTGCTGGAAATGTTCCTGAACGATCCCGAAACCCATTCGATGATCATGATCGGCGAAATCGGCGGCTCGGCCGAAGAAGAAGCCGCAGAATATCTTGCAGCGCAGCGCAAAAAAGGCCGTTGGAAACCAACTGCTGGCTTTATCGCAGGGCGCACCGCACCTGCGGGCCGCCGCATGGGCCATGCCGGCGCCATCGTCTCGGGTGGCAAGGGCGATGCGGAATCCAAGATCGAAGCGATGAAATCTGCTGGCATCATCGTCGCAGACAGCCCGGCGACTTTGGGCGAAGCTGTGATGAAAGCCATCGGCAAATGACCGGGGTTTTGGCAAGGTACGCCTTGCCAAAATCTTCAGACGAATAACGGAAACGAACTCATGCGGCGGGGGAAACCCTGCCGCGTACCCCCATCAGGCCGCAACCTTGAGGCAGCACGCCATGACCGAACAGACCCCAAACGCCCAATTTCGCGCCGGCTCCTTTCTCGATGGCGGCAATGCCGATTACATCGACCAGCTGGCCGCGCGCTATGCCTCTGACCCCGCGTCGGTTGATGCAGGCTGGGCGGAATTTTTCCGCAGCCTTGGCGACAGCGAAATCGACGCCAAGCGTCAGGCAGAGGGTCCGTCTTGGGCGCGCCACGATTGGCCGCAGGTGCCACATGATGACACCACCGCAGCCCTGACCGGCGAATGGCCCGAAGCGCCAAAGGCCAAGGGTGCTGCACAAAAGATCACCGAAAAGGCCGCCGAAAAGGGCATTGATCTGACATCAGAGCAGGTCGAACGCGCGGTGCTGGATAGCATCCGCGCCATCATGATCATCCGCGCTTACCGGATCAGGGGGCACCTTGCGGCCGATCTTGATCCGCTGAAAATGGCGCCCACCGGCAACCACCCCGAACTGGACCCTGCCTCTTATGGCTTTACCGAGGCCGATATGGATCGCCCGATCTTTATCGACAATGTGCTGGGCCTGACCCATGCCTCGATGCGCCAGATCATCGACATCGTCAAACGCACCTATTGCGGCACCTTTGCGCTGCAATACATGCATATCTCTGACCCCGAGCAGGCGGCTTGGCTGAAAGAGCGGATCGAAGGCTACGGCAAGGAAATCGCCTTTACCCGTGAAGGCCGCAAAGCCATTTTGAACAAATTGGTCGAGGCCGAGGGCTACGAGAAGTTCCTGCACGTTAAATATATGGGCACCAAGCGCTTTGGTCTGGATGGTGGCGAAAGCCTGATCCCGGCGATGGAGCAGATCATCAAGCGCGGCGGCAATCTTGGCGTCAAAGAGATCATCATCGGCATGCCCCACCGGGGCCGCTTGTCGGTGCTGGCCAATGTGATGCAAAAGCCCTATCGCGCCATCTTTAACGAATTTCAGGGCGGCAGCTTTAAGCCCGAAGAAATCGACGGCTCGGGCGATGTGAAATACCACCTTGGTGCCTCTTCGGACCGCACCTTTGATGACAACACCGTGCACCTGTCGCTGACCGCCAACCCCAGCCACCTTGAGGCCGTGAACCCCGTGGTTCTGGGCAAAGTGCGCGCCAAGCAAGATCAGTTCGGCGACAGCGACCGCCATCAGGTGCTGCCAGTGCTGCTGCACGGCGATGCGGCCTTTGCCGGTCAGGGCGTGGTTGCCGAATGCTTTGGCCTCTCGGGTTTGAAGGGACACCGCACCGGCGGCACCATTCATATCGTGGTGAACAACCAAATCGGCTTTACCACAGCGCCCAGCTATTCGCGCTCTTCGCCCTATCCGACCGACATCGCCCTGATGGTCGAAGCGCCGATCTTCCATGTCAACGGTGACGACCCCGAGGCTGTGGTGCATGCCGCCAAAGTGGCGATCGAATACCGCCAGCAGTTCCACAAAGACGTAGTGCTGGATATCTTCTGCTATCGCCGCTTTGGTCACAACGAAGGCGACGAGCCGATGTTCACCAACCCTGCGATGTATGCCACCATCCGCAAGCAAAAGACCACCTTGCAGCTTTACACCGAACGTCTGGTTGCCGACGGGCTGATCCCCGAAGGCGAGATCGAGGATATGAAAGCCGCTTTCCAAGCCAAGCTGAATGATGAATTCGAGGCTGGCAAAGACTATAAGCCAAACCGCGCCGATTGGCTGGATGGCCGCTGGAAAGCGATGAAAACCAAGGATCTCGAGCATTACCAGCGCGGCGAAACCTGGATCAAACCCGAAGTCATGGCCGAGGTGGGCGCAGCGCTGACCCGCGTGCCAGAGGGCTTTGACATGCATAAAACCGTGATCCGCCAGTTGGATGCCAAGGCCAAGATGTTCGAGACCGGCACCGGCTTTGACTGGGCCACCGCCGAGGCACTTGCCTTTGGCTCGCTGCAAGTCGAAGGCTTCCCCGTGCGGCTTTCGGGCCAGGATTGCACCCGCGGCACCTTCTCGCAGCGCCATTCCGGCTGGGTCGATCAAACCACCGAAGAACGCCACTACCCGTTGAACCACATCAAACCCGGCCAAGCGCGCTATGAAGTCATCGATTCGATGCTGTCAGAATATGCGGTTCTGGGCTTTGAATATGGCTATTCGCTGGCCGAACCAAACGGGCTGACCATGTGGGAAGCGCAGTTTGGCGACTTTGCCAATGGCGCGCAGATCATGTTTGACCAGTTCATCAACTCGGGCGAAAGCAAATGGCTGCGGATGTCGGGCCTCGTCTGCCTTCTGCCGCATGGCTTTGAAGGCCAAGGCCCCGAACACTCCTCTGCCCGCCCTGAGCGGTTCTTGCAGATGGCGGCACATGACAACTGGATCGTTGCTAATTGCACCACGCCGTCGAACTACTTCCACATCTTGCGCCGCCAGATGCACCGCGACTTCCGCAAGCCGCTGATCCTGATGACGCCGAAATCCTTGTTGCGTCACCCGATGGCGATCTCGGATGCGGCAGATTTCACCGACGGCAGCTATTTCCACCGCGTGCTGTGGGATGATGCGCAAAAGGGCCATTCGGCGACCAAGCTGCAACCCGACGACAAGATCAAACGCGTCGTGCTGTGCAGCGGCAAGGTCTATTACGACCTGCTGGCCGAGCGCGATGCGCGCGGCATCGACGATGTCTATCTGTTGCGTGTCGAACAGCTTTACCCTGTGCCCAAGCAATCGCTGACCACGGAACTCTCGCGCTTTAAATCGGCCGAGATCATCTGGTGTCAGGAAGAGCCGAAAAACATGGGCGCATGGACCCATATCGAACCCGAGCTGGAAGGCCTGCTGACCGCCATCGGCGCCAAGCAAACCCGCGCGCGCTATGCCGGCCGCGTCGCCTCTGCCTCGCCAGCCACTGGCCTTGCCTCCAAGCACAAGGCCGAACAGCAAACTCTGGTCAACGAAGCGCTCGGCTGACCCCAATTTTCGCGCCGCAGCGCAACAGGAGAAGAAGATGACGGATGTAATGGTGCCCTCGCTGGGCGAAAGCGTCTCTGAAGCCACCGTATCGACCTGGTTCAAAAAGGTCGGCGACACGGTCAAGCAAGACGAGATGCTCTGTGAACTTGAAACCGACAAGGTCTCGGTCGAAGTGCCCTCGCCGGTCTCGGGCGTCTTGGCCGAAATCATCGCGCCAGAAGGCACCACGGTTTCCGCCTCGGCGCGTTTGGCCGTGGTAACCGAAGGCGCCGTGGCCGCAGCCCCCGCCAAAGTGGAAGCTGCGAAAGAGGCCGCAAAACCCGCAGCCCCAGCCCCCGCGGCCCGCGATGTTGAAGACGCGCCTGCCGCCAAAAAGGCAATGGCAGAGGCTGGCCTTGCCGCAGAGGCCGTCACCGGCACCGGCCGCGATGGCCGCATCATGAAAGACGATGTCGCCCGCGCCGTCGCTGCCACCACCGCAGCCCCCGCCCCCGTCAGCATCCCGCGCGCCCCGGTTTCGGCCGATGACGCCTCGCGCGAAGAGCGGGTCAAGATGACCCGCCTGCGCGCCACCATCGCGCGCCGCCTGAAAGAAGCCCAAAACACTGCCGCCATGCTGACCACCTATAACGAGGTGGACATGTCCGGCATCATGGCTTTGCGCAATGAATACAAAGACATGTTCGAGAAAAAGCATGGCGTCAAACTCGGCTTCATGTCGTTTTTCGTCAAAGCCTGCACCCATGCGCTGAAAGAAGTCCCCGAGGTTAACGCCGAAATCGACGGTCAGGATGTGGTCTATAAAAACTACGTCCACATGGGCGTCGCTGTCGGCACCCCCAACGGCCTTGTCGTGCCCGTGGTGCGCGATGCCGACCAGATGGGCTTTGCCGCAATCGAGAAAAAGATCTCGGAACTCGGCCTGCGCGCCCGCGACGGCAAACTGTCGATGGCCGAAATGGCGGGCGGGTCGTTCACCATCTCGAACGGCGGCGTCTATGGCTCGCTGATGTCCTCGCCGATCCTGAACCCACCGCAATCGGGCATCCTTGGCATGCATAAAATCCAAGACCGCCCCGTGGTCGTCGGCGGCCAAATCGTCATCCGCCCGATGATGTATCTGGCGCTTTCCTACGATCACCGCATCGTCGACGGCAAAGGCGCCGTCACCTTCCTCGTGCGCGTCAAAGAAGCGCTCGAGGATCCGCGCCGGTTGTTGATGGATTTGTAAAAGACAAAGTGACCGCCAACCTCGCGCCAAGCCGAGGTTGGCGGTCACTGCGCTATTTCGGGGGAAAGGCGATCGATATCCGATCCAGACAAGCAACAGCCCCCCAATCGACAATAATCAATGCCGGACAGCCGGACTGGTGAAAGACAAGGTTTCGTTGCAATGGGTATCGTGAATAAATGACCCCAGAACTCACCGCCCTCACCCTCGCGGCGCTGCTGCAAGCGGTCCAATTCATCCTCTTCGCGATCCCCGCGAACCTTGAACTCACCCCGACATACACCACCTCGCCGCGCGATCTGCCCCCCAGCCGCCCGTTCACCAAAACCACCGCCCGCCTGCAACGCGCCCTGAACAATCATTTCGAATCGCTGATCCTCTTCACCATCGCCGTCTTGGTCGTCACCCTTGGCAACCAATCCACCGCCACCACCCAAACCGCCGCCTATACCTACCTCGCCGCCCGCCTCGCCTATCTGCCCGCCTACGCCTTTGGCTGGGCCCCCTGGCGCTCGGCGATCTGGGCAATAGGCTTTTTCGCCACCCTCACTCTCTTGGTCGCAGCGCTGTTGTGATCTTCATCTGTCCCTAAATATCCTGCGGGGGTGCGGGGGTGCAAAACCCCCGCCTCGCGGCTCTAACAAGGAAACCAAATGGCAAGTTTTGACGCAATCATCATCGGTGCTGGCCCCGGCGGCTATGTTTGCGCGATCCGCGCGGCGCAATTGGGGCTGAAAGTCGCTGTGATCGAGGGGCGCGACACCCTTGGCGGCACCTGCCTGAATGTCGGCTGCATCCCCTCTAAGGCGATGCTGCACGCCACCCATTCGCTTCATGAAGCCGAGCATAATTTTGCCAAGATGGGCCTGAAGGGCAAGTCGCCTTCCGTCGATTGGGACCAGATGCAGGCCTATAAGCAAGAGGTTGTCGACGGCAACACCAAGGGCATTGAATTTCTTTTTAAAAAGAACAAGGTAACTTGGATCAAGGGCTGGGCCAGCATCACTGCCCCCGGTCAGGTCAAGGTCGGCGACGATCTGCATGAGGCGAAAAACATCGTCATTGCCACCGGGTCAGAGCCTGCAACCTTGCCCGGAATTGCGGTGGACGAAGAAACCGTCGTGACCTCGACCGGCGCGCTGACCTTGAAGAAAATCCCGAAATCCATGGTGGTGATCGGCGCAGGCGTGATCGGTCTGGAAATGGGGTCGGTCTATGCGCGTCTGGGCACCGAAGTCACGGTCGTCGAATATCTTGACGCCATCACCCCCGGCATGGACGGCGAAGTTGCGAAAAACTTCCAAAGAATTCTGACAAAACAAGGCTTTAAGTTCATCCTTGGCGCCGCCGTCCAAGGCGTCGACGTCAAGAACGGCAAGGCCAAGGTCAGCTACAAGCTGCGCAAAGACGACAGCGACGCCAGCCTAGACGCCGATTGCGTTCTGGTCGCCACCGGTCGCAAAGCCTTTACCGCAGGCCTTGGGCTCGAAGCTCTTGGGGTCGAGATGTTGCCGCGCGGCCAAGTGAAAACCGATGCGCATTTTGCAACCAATATCAAAGGCTTGTATGCGATTGGCGACGCTGTTGTTGGCCCAATGCTGGCGCATAAGGCCGAAGACGAAGGCATGGCGCTGGCCGAGATTATGGCGGGCAAAGCTGGTCATGTGAATTATGGCGTCATCCCGGGCGTGGTCTATACCAGCCCCGAGGTGGCCTCAGTTGGCGCGACAGAAGAACAGCTGAAAGAAGCCGGCCGCGCCTATAAGGTCGGCAAATTCCCCTTCATGGGCAACGCCCGCGCCAAGGCGGTGTTTCAGGCTGAGGGCTTTGTCAAACTGCTGGCAGATGCCACGACCGATCGGATCTTGGGCTGCCACATCATCGGCCCCGCAGCTGGCGATCTGATTCACGAGGTTTGTGTAGCGATGGAGTTTGGCGCCTCTGCCCAAGATTTGGCGCTAACCTGCCACGCACACCCAACATACAGTGAAGCTGTGCGCGAAGCCGCACTCGCCTGTGGCGACGGCGCAATCCACGCGTAATTCGAAACCAAGCGCTAAAATCAACGGGGCACTCAGGTAATTCTGGGTGCCCCAATTAATGCGTCGCGATCAGTCTAACGACATCACGCCTCTCTATACCCGCGCTGCACCGCGCTCGGCCCCTTTTGTGCCTCCGCATCTCTCATTGCGCAAACGCCAAACAAGCAACCTAATCGGCCATCGCAGCTGATTTGCTGCGACGGCCAGATACTGCATCAGCCAAGCAAAGCCTTGGCTTCGTGCCGTTTCAACTCAGTCCGTGCAAGTCGATACTCCTTCAGGCCCTGCTCAGTCGCAAGGTCTGGGAACAGAGCAAGGATTTCGGCGCGGGCGTCTTTGTCGATGCCGGTGATCGAATAATCCCCCGGATGGAAGCTTTCGGTCCAGGCCCCATCCGAGAGAACCACTTCATGGCGTTCGAACATGAAGTGGATATAGCTCGTCTGGGCGACATCGGCCTGCTGAATGCCAGCTTTGCCGACCAAATGCTTCGCTGCAACAAGCACTTCGCGATCGTCAAACAGCAGTTCTGCATTCACATCCACAAGCAGAACCTTGTGGTTTGGCGACAGCAGCATATCCCGCTCTGGCAGATCATTGCCCAAGGATCCCGCTTTGACAAAGACCGGCTTCAGCTTCGGGTCGCGCGCAAAGTCCAGGCTGGACATGGTCTTGCTGCCAACCCAAGCGATTTCCTGGAAGCCATTGTCGCGGGTAATCACCCGATCGCCGGCTTGCAAGTCCTCGACAAGCCGCTGCCCCTTGGCGGTGGCAATCAGCGTCCCAGGGGTAAAGCACGGAATAACCGTTTCGATCCCCGAGAAGCGCAGCGTGCCGCCGTCTTCAAAGGTCACGACACCACTTTCGCCTATGCCAGTCGCGGCATCAAAGGTCGGATCGCTGCTGTCATAGACGATCTTTTTAAAGCCAGATCCGACAAGATCCAGAACGTCGGTCTCATCCGAGCGGCCGTCTCCATTCAGATCAGCGTCCTCACCGCCAAAGATCACATCATCGCGACCCTCGCCCAAGGCATTGATCTTAAACAGATCCGACCCAAGCCCGCCGGTCAGACTGTCCGCGCCCGCGCCGCCCAAAAGCGTATCCGAGCCAGCACCGCCGTCCAGCGTGTCATTGCCCGCGCCGCCCAACAGGCTGTCATTGCCCAAGCCGCCAGCCAAGCTGTCATCGCCAAGATCGCCCGCAACCGTGTCATTGCCGTCACCCGCATCAACCGTGTCATTGCCAGCACCCGCCAAGACAGAATCGTCCCCTGCGCCTGCCGCAACACTGTCATTGCCAGACCCCGTCGCAATCGTGTCATCGCCCGCGCCCGTGTCCACAGTGATCGGACCTGTGGCACCCGCGCCCGCAACCGTGTCATTCCCCGTGCCGGTGAGGATCTGTTCAATCTCGGCAAAGGTGATGTCAGGCGTGCCATCCGCGTCCAGACCATCCACCGTCCCAGCCTCGGGGTTGGTGCCAAGCAAAACAGTCAGATTGGCAGACTGATCGGACAAGTCCAAAACATCGCCCAAGCCGCCATTCGAGGGGTCGGACAGATCTTCGCCCAATTCCCCGCCCGTGAGCGTCGCATTCAGATCCGCAGTCGGGTCGGTCGCATCAAGCGTGAACACATCATCGCCCGACCCACCAAAGGCCACATCCGCGCCGCCAACCGCGAGGTCATCATCGCCCAGACCACCGTCCAGCGTGTCATTGCCCGCGCCGCCAACCAGCGTGTCGCTGCCCGCATCGCCGATCAGCTGGTCATTGCCCGCATCGCCCTCGATCAGGTCATTATCCGCGCCGCCGTAAAGCGTATCGTCGCCAGAACCGCCCGCAACAATGTCATCGCCCGCATCGCCATAAAGCAGGTCATTGCCCGCATCACCGCTCAGTATGTCAGCGCCAAGACCGCCATAAATCTGGTCGTTGCCATCTTGACCGGCAATCGCGTCATCCCCCGCGCCGCCGTAAACCGTGTCATCGCCAAGACCCGCATCAATGCTGTCATTGCCCGCACCGCCCGCGATGGTGTCGTTCAGCCCGTCGCTGCCATCAACCTGATCGCCCTGCGCATCGGTGAAGGGAAGACCCCCTGCACCCGAAGTCGGCGTCATCAGATCGCCGCCCGCCGTGCCATCAACCACACCGGCAGGATCGCGCAGGATCGTCTCGATCTCGGAATAGGTGATCGTCACCCGATCCCCAGCCGCGTTTTCATAGCTCGCCGTGCCAGATTCCGGCCCCGTCGGCGTCACGATCACATTGCTCAGACCGCGCAGATCCAGCACATCGCCCGCGCCGCCATTGCTTGGATCGCTCAGATCCTCGCCCGTCTCGCCGCCCGCAATCGTGATCCCCGCCGTGCCAGGCAGGCTGGCATCAACCGTGAAGACATCGTCGCCAGAGCCGCCACTGGCCTGATCGCCCGACCCAACAACCAGATCGTCATCGTCAAGCCCGCCAAATAGGACGTCCGCGCCCGCGCCGCCCAAAAGCGTATCCGAGCCAGCACCGCCGTCCAGCGTGTCATTGCCAGCACCCGTAGCAATCGTGTCATTGCCCAATCCGCCGTCGATGAAATCAGCAAAGTTGGTGCCTTGGATCGCATCATTGCCGGCGCCGCCAT
>OBPM01000009.1_pt1 | contig 86690 bp, 90 predicted proteins | sample 1493981 | NCBI WGS metagenome assembly OBPM01 (sample SAMEA3275485, study PRJEB22092) | marine metagenome | reverse complement strand
AGCATCTTCATTCCCTAGCCAAGTGAAACCCTTCGGGAGCAACCCGAATTATTTTAACCAACAGAGGACTTAAAATGTCGAAACCAAAGATTTCCTACAGCCGCCGCTCGATCCTGAAAGGTGCTGCCGCTTTCTCGGCGGCCTCGACGCTGTCTGCGCCGATGATCTGGGCGCAAGATATCAAAAACGTCACCCTGCGCCAGTTTGGCACCGGTGTGTCGAACCTGAACGATGTGGCCGTGAAGGTGAAAGAGGATCTGGGCTTTACCCTAGAGATGACGGCGCTGGATTCCGACAGCGTGACCCAGCGCGCGGCAACCCAGCCCAAAAGCTTTGACATCGCCGATATTGAATATTGGATCTGCAAAAAGGTCTGGCCAACCGGCAATTTGCAGGCGATGGACACCAGCAAGATCAAACTGTTCGACAAGATCTCGCCGATTTTCACCACTGGCAAGCTGACGCCCGAAAGCGTGGTGGCCCAAGGCACCGCACCTTCGACGGTGGGCTTTGTTGCCGATCAGGGTGCCAAGGAATTCGCCCCCGAGGTCACAAATTGGATGACGCTGATCCCCACGATCTATAACGCCGACACGCTGGGCATCCGCCCCGACCTGATTGGTCGCCCGATTGAAAGCTGGGCCGAATTGTTGAACCCTGAGTTCAAGGGCAAGGCCTCGATCCTTGATATTTCGTCGATCGGGATCATGGATATGGCGATGGTCTGCGAAGCCATGGGCGAGATCAAATATGCCGACAAAGGCAATATGACCACCGATGAGATCGATAAGACCATTGCGATCTTTACCGAGGCGAAAAAGGCTGGCCAGTTCCGCGCATTCTGGAAATCCTTTGACGAAAGCGTCAACCTGATGGCTTCGGGCGAGGTGGTTATTCAGTCGATGTGGTCGCCTGCAATCACCGCTGTGAAATCGCAGGGCATTGCTTGCGTTTATCAGCCGCTGAAGGAAGGCTATCGCAGCTGGGGTGGCGGTTTGGGTCTGTCGGCCAACCTTTCGGGCATCGAGCTTGAGGCGGCATATGAATATATCAACTGGTATATCTCGGGCTGGGTTGGCGGTTATCTGATGCGCCAAGGCTACTATTCGGCGGTGCCAGAAACCTCGAAAGAGTTCATGGACGCAAACGAGTGGGGCTATTGGTACGAAGGCAAAGCCGCGACCGGCGATATCACCAGCCCAACCGGCCAGAAACTGGCAAGTGCTGGCGATCTGCGCGACGGCGGGTCTTACAGCGACCGTATGGGCAAGGTCGCCTGCTGGAACGCCGTGATGGACGAAAACCAATATATGGTGCGCAAGTGGAACGAGTTTATCGCCGCTTGATCTGAACCTTTGGCCGCCCGTTGCAGGGCGGCCGCTTTTTATCTGGATGATCCCTATGGCGATGCCCCGTTCCAACACGGCCACCGGATGGCTGCTTGCCGCCCCCCTGACGCTGGTGCTTGCCGCCTTTTTGGTGCTGCCGATCGTGATGATCGTGATCGTCAGCTTTTGGGGCGCGACCGAGTTTTCGATCTATCCCGCCTTTGAATTCGACAATTACAGATACCTGTTCGGGTCATCTGTTGCATGGCAGGTCTTTGGCACCACCTTTCGCTACGCCTTTGTTACTTGGGCGCTGACGCTGAGCATCGGCTTTACCGTTGCTTATTTTCTGGCCTTTCATGTGCGCACGCTGACCTGGCAGATCACCTTGGCGCTGATCTGCACCGTGCCGTTCTGGACCTCGAACATCATCCGCATGATCTCTTGGATCCCGTTTTTGGGCCGCAATGGCATTGCCAATTCAACACTGTTGTCGATGGGCGTGATCGATCAACCGCTGGAGTGGTTGTTGTTTTCCGACTTTTCGGTGCTGCTGACCTTTGTGCATATCAACACGTTCTTCATGATTGTGCCGATCCTGAACACGCTGCTGCGGATCGACAAATCGCTGATCGAGGCTGCGCGCGATGCAGGCGCCACCGGCCCGCAGATCTTGTGGAACGTGATCCTGCCGCTGGCCAAGCCCGGCATTATGATCGGCACGATTTTCGTGCTGACGCTGGTGATGGGCGATTTTATCACGGTGCGTTTCATGTCGGGCAGCCAATCGGCCAATGTCGGGCGGCTGATTTCAAACGATGTCGGGCTTTTGCAATACCCTTCGGCGGCAGCCACCTCTGTGGTGCTGCTGTGCACGGTGCTGATCGTGGTGGCGGGGCTGTTGCGGCTTGTCGATATTCGCAAGGAGTTGTGATGGAACAGCGGTCGCGGTCTTTCTATGTTTTGGCGAGTTTTTTCGGGCTTTATGTGCTGTTTCTATACGGCCCCACGATCACGATTGGCATCTTATCGTTTCAGGGGCCCGGTGGCGGGCTGACCTTTCCGATGCGGGGCGTTTCATTGCATTGGTATGACGAGCTGTTTCAGCAACAGGCGGTGGGCGATATCTGGGGCGCGTGGCGGCGCTCGGTGGCTTTGGGGCTGATGGTGATGGTGACGACCGTGGTCGTCTCGGTCATGGGCGGGCTGGCGTTTCGCAAGCGGTTTCGCGGCTCGGGCGTCTTGTTTTACCTGATCATCACCAGCCTGACGATCCCTTCGATCCTGATCTCGCTGGGGGTTGGTCTGATCTTTTCGCAAAGCGGGCTGGATGTGCATTGGTCCACCTCGGCTTTTGGCGCGCAGCTGACATGGACCTTGCCCTTTGGCCTGTTGATCATGTTTGCAGTGTTTAACCGTTTTGACAAAAGCTATGAAGAGGCCGCCCGCGACCAAGGCGCAAGCAATTGGCAAACCCTGCGCCATGTGGTCTTGCCGATCATCGCGCCAAGTCTGATCGGCGTGGCGCTGTTTGGTTTTACCCTGTCTTATGACGAATTCGCCCGCACCCTGCTGACGGCTGGCAGCTATAACACCCTGCCGTTGGAAATCTTTGGCATGACAACCAATGTCACGTCGCCGGTGCTTTATGCCTTGGGCACGCTGACGACGGTGTTTTCGCTGGCGGTGATCGGGATTTGCCTTGGCTTTGTGCTGATGGCGCAGCGCAGACGCGCGCGGGCAGGTTCGGATGCGGGCAAGGGGCTGGTCTGATGCGCTTGCTGGTGATCAACCCAAATGCCACCGCTTCGATGACGGAAAAGATCGCAATCGCCGCGCGTGCCGCGGTGCCTGCGGGGGTAGAGGTGACTGCGCTGACCAATCACGCCGGGCCTGCTTCGATCCAAGGGCCTGCGGATGGTTTGGCTGCCACCGCGGGGCTCTTGGATCTGGTGCGGGGCGCGCAAGCCGATGCGATTGTGATCGCCTGCTTTGACGACACCGCCTTGGCCGAGGCGCGCGCGCTGGCAAAGGTGCCGGTTGTGGGTCTGTGCGAGGCCGCCTGCCACGCCGCGATGATGCTGGGCAAAGGCTATTCCATTGTCACCACGCTGTCGGTTTCTGTGCCAGTGATCGCGGAAAATCTGCAAGCCTACGGTCTTGCCTCCTCCTGCCTGCGCATCCGCGCCAGCGAGGTGCCGGTGCTGGACCTTGAACGCGAAGGCAGTGCGGCCGAGGCCAAGATCTCGGCTGAAATCGGGCGCGCGGTGTCCGAGGATCACGCGCAAGCCATCGTGCTGGGCTGCGCAGGGATGGCCGATCTGGCCCGCCGCCTGTCTGATGCCCATGGGCTGGTGGTGATCGACGGCGTGGCTGCGGCTTGCGGCATGGCGGTGGTCTTGGCTGGGCTGACGGCAAAATCATAACTCAAACGGAGGACGCGATGACCAAGAAAATTCTCTGCGGCTTTGGCACCGATATCGACTCGGTTGCGGGCTGGATCGGGTCTTATGGCGGCGGCGACAGCCCCTCGGACATTCAGCGCGGAATTTTCGCCACCGAAGTCGGTGTGCCGCGCCTGCTGCGTTTGTTTGACAAATACGCGATGAAAACCAGCTTTTTCATACCCGGCCACAGCCTTGAAACCTTTCCCAAAGAGATGGAGATGATCGTCAAAGCCGGTCACGAAATCGGTGCGCATGGCTATTTGCACGAAAACCCCGTGGCGATGACGCCCAGCCAAGAAGAAGACGTTCTGGTCAAATCCATCGAGCTGATCGAGGCGCTGACAGGGCAAAAGCCGCGTGGCTATGTGGCGCCTTGGTGGGAGATGTCGGCCTCGACGGCGGCACTTTTGCTGAAATACGGCTTTGACTATGATCACAGCCAAGGCTACCGCGATTTTCTGCCGTTTTATGCGCGGGTGGGCGATGCGTGGAACGTGATTGATTATTCCAAACGCGCGGCCGATTGGATGCATCCCTTAAAGCATGGCCATGAGATCGACCTTGTTGGCATTGCGGCCAATTGGTATGTCGATGACCTGCCGCCGATGATGTTTATCAAGGGCGCGCCGAACAGCCACGGCTTTGTAAACCCGCGCGACATCGAACAAATGTGGCGCGATCAGTTCGATTGGGTTTACCGCGAGATGGACTATGGCATCTTCCCGATCACCATTCACCCCGATGTTTCTGGCCGCCCACAGGTGTTGCTGATGCTTGAGAGGTTGATCGACTATATCAACAGCCATGCCGGCATCGAATGGGTGCCCTTCGAGACCATGGCCACTGATTTTCGGGCGCGCTTTCCCTTTGAGGGCGCCGCCCGCCCGCCGTTGATCTGATGTGTTCGGGTTGCGGTGCGCCGCCGCTTGCGGGCCATTGGACAGATGCAGGCGGGGCGAGTGCGGCGGACCGTTTGCGCATCAGGGCGGCCCGCGCGCAGGTCTTGGCGCGGGTTTTGGCGCCGCATGGTCTTGGGGTGCGCGACGGGCTTTTGGTGCCGGGGCTGACGCTGCTGGCTTCGGGCGGGCGGCAGGCTTTGGTGGCCGATCTGGATGCGCTTTGGGCGGCGGCGGCGCGGCTGAACGGGCAGGGCGTTGACCCTTTGGCGGGGCCTGTGGGTGGCTGATCTGATGCGCCTGACGATTTTGGCGGGGTTTTTGGGGGCGGGTAAGACCACATGGCTGCGCCATCAGCGCCATATCGGGGCCTTTGCCGACTGTCATATCATCGTCAACGAAGCCGCTGACCAAGCGGTTGACGATCTGCTGTTGCAAGATGCCGCGCGCCTGAGCCTGATCGCGGGCGGCTGTGTCTGCTGCGATGCCCGCGATCGGCTGAAACGGGTGCTGCATCAGATCTGCGATGCCCAAAGCACAGGGCAGGGGCCAAGCGAGATTTTGCTGGAAACAAGCGGCTTGGCAGAGCCTGCGGCGATTGTGGCGATGTTGGCGGCAGATCCGATCTTGCAGCGCCACATTCGGCTGCAAGAGGTGATTGTGCTGGTTGATGCGCGTGAAGCGCCTGCCCAGATTGGCCGCGAACCGCTGTGCCGCGCGCAAATTGGCGCCGCAGATCGGATCATCCTGACCAAGATTGATCAGACGCCACAGCCCTTGCATGCGCTGCGCCTTGGTCTTGCGGCCCTTGCGCCAGCGGCAGCGATAACGGCAGCGGTGCAGGGTGTCGCTGTGGATTTGCCAGCGCTTGACCCCAAGGCGCAACCCCTGCGCTGGGCGCAGGCGAGCGGCGCACCGATCATCGCGCATACGCTTGATCTGACGGGGGTTGATTGGCCCAGCCTCTCGGTCTGGCTCTCGGCTTTGGTGCATCAGCACGGAGAAAATATCTTGCGGATCAAGGGGATCGTTGACACCCCCGCGGGCAGTCTTTTGCTGCAATCCGTCGGCCGCACCATTCAGCCGCCCGAGCAGCGCAGCGACCCGCCGGGGCGGTTGGTTGTGATTGGGCGCGGCACCAGCCTTTGCGCGCTGACGGACTCGTTGCGCCTTTGGGCGGGGCTGGCGGCCCCCGACTGAGTGCGGGGCTATTTCTTGCTGCGCGCCGATTTCTCTTCCTTGGTCATCTTATTGTTCCAAGCGTTGTTGCTAAGCCCCAATTCGCGCGGCAGCGGTTTTGTCTTGCCGACACTGACCGCACCGCCCTTTTTCAGAAACTCCTGAATAAGCGCGTCATCGGTGGTTTCTTTTGGCACATGTTTCATCGTCACACCCCTTCGCTGCAAAGGCGCGATGGTCGCGCGCCATATTCGGTGAACCAAGTCCCCCGCCTGCCCAGACTATGGCGCAGCGCGGCGGGCGCGTCCATGGCCTAAGCCTGACCGCTAGGGCGCAAGCCATTGTCCCTGCCACAGGGTTTCGCGATCAAAGCGGGCGCGGCGGTGCTCTGGCCCCAGATAAACGGCGTCAATCGCCCAAACCGTGCAGCGCAGCACGGCAAAGCTGTCGGCATCGGGGCGCTTTTCATAGGCCAAATCCGTTGCAATCGGCTGGCCGGGGCGGGGGAGGGTGCCATAGCTTTGCCGCGAGGGATCGGGCACCCGCGCCCAGATCGCCGCGACCTCGGGGCCAGACAGAACCTGAACCTGTACCGACAGGCGGCTTTGCAGCTGCATCTCGGCGTCCCAAATATGCAGGGCGGCGCGCGCGCAGTGGCGCAGGGCGGCAACCTTGGCCGAATAAAGGTCGGTGTGCAGATCCAGCGTTCCAGCCACAGGATCAGCGGCGCGCAAGACCACGGTGCGGGCCTCGGGCCAGCCATCTGGCGACAGCGTCGCCAAGGTGGGATGGCGGGCAGGGGCCTGCCGATTGGCCACCCCGTGCAGCAGCCGTGCCCAAACCTGCGCATGTAGGCCGGTCAGATCAGCCGCCCAAGCCTGCGGATCACTTGTCATCATAGCCCGTCATCTCCAAATATCCGACGCCGCTGTGGCTGCCCGTGATGGTGATCGGCCCCTCCCAATAGGGCACCGAGGTGGTCATCCAAGCGTTTGGGTTCAGCGCGTCAATCGTCACATCTACCCCGTGGTCTGGCAAGCGCAGTTGCCATTTGGTCGGCAGATCGCGCCCCGCGATGCGCTGGCGCATCAGCGGTTGGGCGCTAAAGGCGCCATCGGGCAATGCGGTCGCCGTGCCATCGGCGGCAATCCATGTGGCCGAGGTGTAATCGCTTGCGCCGCGCAGCACAAAGCCCATCAGCTTGTCGCCACTGTCAAAAGACAGCGAAAACCAATCCCAGCCGCGCTGATCTGCGGCCAAGGGCTGCGACGACCATTCGCGGTCAAGCCAAGCCGTGCCGGTGACCGCAACCCGCCCTTCGGGCAGGGTGATCTGGCCCGCAACCTGAAAGAAGGGTTGCGAATAATACTGGCTTGCCTGCCCTGCGGCGGATTTCACCGAATAGCCGTTTTGCCCGTGCAGCACCAAGGGCCCTTTGGCGTCAAGTTGCAGATCATAGCCGAAATCGCTGCCGCTGGCCTGCATCTGCAAGTGATCGAAATCGGGGCCCTGCAAGGCCCAATCGTCGATCCAAGCGGCAAAAGGGGCGGCAGTTACCCCCGCTTGACCGATGCCGCCGCGCCCCAAACGCTCGGCCACGAAATGCGCGGTAGGCGTGGTCAGGGCGGCATGGCCCATCCAGATCTGCGGGCTGGCAAAGCCCTGCGCCTGAAACGGAGCAAGCGCGGTGCGAAACAGCGTCCATTGCGCGCCATAAGCCGTGCCATCGGGGCCGGTCAGATTGGCGGTGACATACCACCATTCGATGCGAAAGCTGGGGTGGGCGGCGTGATCGGCGGGAAACTGCAACCTTGTGTCGGGCGAAGGCTGCGCAAAATCGCCCGCCGTGGCACCCAGCCCTGCAAAGCCCTGCGCCAAGGCTTGGCAGGGCAGTAAGATCGCCAATAGAAACGCCTTAACGTTCATTGCGAAACACCCCCAAAAGCGCGACAGGCGGCATCCGCCACAGCCGCCACGCAGGCCAAGCTGCCGCCACCGCCGCCGCCGTCAGCGCAAAGCCTGCCAGCCGCAGATAATCCAGCGGGAACAGATACATCGGCAACCGCCAGCCAAAGGCCTCGACATTGACAAAGGCAAGCAGGGCCCAAGCCAGCGCCAGACCCAAGGGCAGCGCCAGCGCGCCGGTCAGCGCCGCCAGCACCACGGCGCGCAAAAGATCCAGCAGCGCCAGTTTGCGCCGCGTCATCCCCAAGGCCCAAACCGGCGCAAGCTGCGGCAAGCGCAGGGCTGCCAGCGTCAAAAGGCTCATCAGGATCGCAAAGCTCGCCACCGCCAGCGTCAGAATGTTCAGCGCCGTGGTCACCACAAAGGTGCGCTCGAACACCGCCAAGGACAGCGCCTTGATCGCGGCCTGATCGACAATCGCAGGGCTGGCAAGCCCCAGATCAGCCTGAAGGCTGGCGCGCAAGGCGGGGATTTTCGCAGGCTCAAGCCGCAGGCCAAAGCGCAGGGCGGTGACGGCGGGGAACTGCTGGTGAAACCGCGGTTCGGTCAGAATGACTTGGCCAATCGGGTTGCCATAATCGCCGTAAATCCCCAACACCGGCAGGCGAAGCCCCGCGCCAAGTGGCACCAATGCCCCCAGATCAAGGCCCGCGCGGCGGTAAAGCTGTTCGTTGATCAACACGCCCTCGCCGCGCGCCAAGGCCTGCCAGACATCGGGCGTGGCGCGCAAAAGCCGCCAATTGTCGCGGTAGGTGGCATGATCGCGCGCGCCGTAAATCTGTGCAGGCTGCCCCGCCACGGCTTGCGAGGTGGATAAGATCGGCAAGACGGCATCGACGCGTCCCTCGGCCTCGAGCGCCTGAATGGCTTGGGCTTGGGTGGCGTCTTGGGCGGTGACGTAAAGCTCGGAGGCCAAGCGCTGATCCAGAAAGCCGATGAAGGTCAGCCGAAACGACGAGACCATGGTTGAAACCCCAACATTGGCCGCCATCGCCAGCAACAGCGCCATCAGCGCCAGCGAAAGTCCGGGCAGTTGCTGGCGGCTGTCGGCCCAAAACCACTGCGCCACCGGGCCGCGTGCCAGCGCCTCGCCCCAGCCGATCACCCGCGCCAACAGGGGCGGCAGGGCCAGCGCGCCGCCAATCAACAAGGCCCCCAGCATCGCAAATCCGGCCAGCAAGCCCTGACCCCAAAGCGCAATCGCCGCTGCCAGCGTCAAAAGCGCAAAGGCCGCCGCCGCCAACAGCGGGCCGCGCTGTGCTTGTGCCCAAGCCTGCGGTTGCGCAGTGGCCAGCAGCGGCATCCGCGCCAGTGACCACAGCGCCCCGGCCCCCGCGATTGCGGTGCCGCCAAAGGCAATCGCCAGACCCGAAAGCCACCAGATCGGCTGCAACGACAGCTGCCCCGAGACATCGGCGCCATAAAGCCCGCGCAGCGTCGCCGCCACATCGGGCAGCAAGGCCGCCGCAATCACCAGCCCAAGTGCGACGCCGATGCTGCCGCCTATCAGGGCCAAGCTTGCCAGTTCCACCGCCATCAGTACAATCAACCGCCGCAAGGGCGCACCCAAGGCCCGCAGGCTGCGCAGCATCGCGCGGCGCTGCTCAAACGCCAAACCAATCGCGCCATGCACGATAAACAGGCCCACCGCAAACGACAGCAAGCCAAAGGCTGTCAGGTTTAAATGAAAGCTGTCGGTCAGCTTGGCCATATCGCTTTCGGCCTGCGGCTGGGTCAGCGTCAGAGCGGGGGCCACCTGTGCCAAGGGCTGGCGGCTTAGCGGCTGGTCGGGGGAGAGGATCAGCCGGTCGATCTGGCCTTCGCGGCCCAACAGGCGCTGGGCGATGCCAATGTCGGTTACGGCGGTATTGGGGGCCAGATCTGGCGTGGCAATGGTTTGCGCGCCAGTTTCGGCCAGCTGGGCCAACGTGTCTTGGCGGGCAAAGATCTGGCCGTTGCTTGTGAAAAACGCCCCGATATCGCCGCCGCTGATCACGCCCGCCGCCGCCATGCCCGCGGGGGCGGTCAGCGGGTCGATGCCGATCAGCCGCACCGCGCCAAAATCGCCCTCGACCACCGGCGAGACCAACCAGCCCGCGCGCCGCAAGGCGACATAGCTTTGCACTGTGATCGGCTGGCCGGTTTTCGTGGTGATCTGGGCAAAGCGTGCCTCGCCCAAAGTCGCGGCTGCGGCGTCATAGCTGGCGCGGGCCTCGGCATTGATCGCCTGCACCCCAGACCAAAGCGCCGTCCCCAAGGCCAGCCCCGCAAGCAGGGTAAACAGCTGCAACGGATTGCGCCGCCAATGGCCCAGCAGGGCCGATAGGATCGCCCTGTTCACGAAATCAGCCCCGCGCGCAGATGCAGCCTGCGGTCCAGCCGTGCCGCCAAACGCTGCGAATGGGTGACAAGCACCAGCCCCGCGCCGGTCTCGGCGACCAATTCGCACAACACATCAAAAACCGTATCGGCGGTGGCTTCGTCCAGATTTCCCGTCGGCTCGTCGGCCAGCACCAGCGCTGGTTTGGGGGCAAGCGTGCGGGCAATCGCGACGCGCTGTTGTTGGCCACCTGACAGCTGTTCGGGGTATTTGTGCAGATGATCTTGCAGGCCCAAGCGCGCGGCCAAGGCCTGGGCCAGATCGGCGTCAAAACAGCCCGAAAGCCGGGCTTGAAAGGCGATATTGGCGGCAACTGTCAGCGAGGGGATCAGGTTGAACTGCTGGAAAATCACCCCAACCGTGCCGCGCCGCAGGCCTGCGCGGCCTGCGTCATCAAGCCCGGTCAGATCGGTGCCATTGATCGCCACCACACCGCCGTCGGCACTGTCGAGCCCACCCGCCAGATGCAACAGCGTGCTTTTGCCCGAGCCAGACTCGCCGGTCAGCGCCAGCATCTCGCCCGCGGCCATGTCAAAAGACACCCCGCGCAACACGGCAGTTTCGGCCTTTGGATAGGTTTTGGTAACGTCTTGCAACCGCAGTAACATCTGATTTCCCTTTCGCTTAGAGATAGCCTGCATCGCGCCACGGGAAAGGCTTTGACCGCAGAAGCTGTGCGGTTTTTTGGCGCGCTTGATTTGACCAAGCGGTGAAAAACGCGACGCGTCTGTGTCAGGCGTGCCGCTGATTCCAATGGCATATTCTTCTTTGGGGGAATCAAAACTGCGCTTGCGCCGCATTGCGGCAAGCCTCAGCGGAAAACCGCTCTTGCCGTAAGGGAAGCTGCGCAGCCGAATGGTCTGCAAAATGCTTGTAAAGTGGCGTTCTGGACTAAGAAGGCGGCGTTATTTGCCCAATCGGTCGGCAATCTGCGTGCGATTGATGTCATGCGCATTCGGGAATTGCCTTTGTCGCTCTGGATGCATAGCCTAAGACCAAGCGCAGGAAAACTGCCGGACACATGGGGAGATTGGCGTGGTTGCATCCAGCCCGAACGACGCTTTCGTCGCGTTTGAACACGTTCAGAAAAGTTATGATGGCGTTCAGCTTGTCGTGAAAGACCTGAACCTTGCGATTGGCAAGGGCGAGTTTTTGACCATGCTTGGGCCATCAGGCTCTGGCAAGACAACGTGTCTGATGATGTTGGCGGGGTTTGAAACCGCCACCAATGGCGAGATCAAGCTGGATGGCGTCAATATCAACGAAGTGCCGCCGCACAAGCGCGGCATCGGCATGGTGTTTCAGAATTACGCCCTGTTCCCGCATATGACTGTGGGCGAAAACCTTGCCTTCCCACTGGAAGTGCGCGGCATGGGCAAATCCGAGCGCGACGCCAAGGTGAAGCGCGCTTTGGATATGGTGCAGATGGGCGAATTTGCCAATCGCCGGCCGGCACAGCTTTCGGGCGGCCAGCAACAGCGGATCGCTTTGGCGCGGGCCTTGGTGTTTGATCCCTCGCTGGTGTTGATGGACGAACCCTTGGGCGCTTTGGACAAGCAGCTGCGTGAACACATGCAGTATGAGATCAAGCGCCTGCACGAAAGCCTTGGCATTACCGTGGTTTATGTGACCCACGATCAAGGCGAAGCCTTGACGATGAGCGACCGCGTCGCGGTGTTCAACGATGGCCGCATCCAGCAGCTTGCCTCGCCTTCTGATTTGTATGAACGCCCCGACAACAGCTTTGTGGCGCAGTTCATCGGCGAGAATAACAAGCTGCCGGGCACCATTGAATCGATCAACGGCGATCATTGCACCGTGCGTCTGGCCAATGGCGAAGTAATTGATGCGACCCCGGTGAACGTGTCTGAAAAAGGCGCGCAGACGCTGGTTTCGATCCGTCCCGAGCGGGTGGAATTCAAAACCGAGATGATGCCGGAAGGTGCGCATACCATCGACGCCGAGGTGATGGAGTTCATCTATATGGGCGATCTGTTCCGCACCCGTCTGCGGGTTGCAGGTTCGGACGAATTCGTGATTAAATCGCGCAATACCATGGGGCAGCGCATGCTGCGTCCTGGTGAGAAGATCAAGATCGGTTGGGCGCCACAAGATGCCCGCGCGCTTGATCCAATGTAAGGCCCCAGCTTTGGGGTGTGCTGCAAAGGACGCAGCCTGAAATATCGTCCTACACAACAACTATGGGAGCTACCGAATGAAGAAACTTCTCGTTCTGTCCACCGCCCTGACCGCTGTTTCGTTTGCCGCACAGGCTGACGTCACGGTGATGTCGTGGGGTGGTGCTTATACCAAAAGCCAGGTTGAGGCTTATCACAAGCCCTTCACCGCGGCGACTGGCATCAATGTGATCTCGGTTGACAGCGACAACCCAGCACCACAGATCAAAACTCAGGTCGAAGCCGGCAACGTTTCGATCGACGTCGGCGACGTGGAATATGCTGACGCAATCCGCCTGTGCGACGAAGGCATGCTCGAGCCAATCGGCATGGATGTGCTGCCAGCGGGTGCTGATGGCACCCCAGCGGCAGACGACTTCCTGCCCGGCGCTGTGACCGATTGCGCTGTTGCAACCATCGTGTTCTCGACCGTTTACGGCTATGACAACACCAAATTCCCAGACGCCAAGCCAACCACCATGGCGGATTTCTTCGACACCACGAAGTTCCCCGGCAAGCGTGGCCTGCGTAAGGGCGCAAAAGCAAACCTCGAGATGGCTTTGATGGCTGACGGCGTTCCTGCCGCTGACGTCTATGCAACCTTGGGCACCCCAGAGGGCGTTGATCGCGCTTTCGCCAAGCTCGACACCATCAAGAGCGACGTGATCTGGTGGGAAGCTGGCGCACAGCCACCACAGCTGTTGGCTGACGGTGAAGTTCTGATGTCGACCGCCTATAACGGCCGTCTGTTCGCGGCTGCTGTGGCAGAGGGCAAGCCCTTTACCACCGTTTGGGATGGTCAGGTTTACGAATACGACTTGTTCGTTATTCCAAAGGGCGCGCCTAACAAGGACGCTGCTATGGAGTTCGTGAAGTTCGCGACCTCGACCCAAGCTTTGGCCGATCAGGCAGCATGGATCGCTTACGGTCCAGCGCGTAAATCTTCGGGCGCTTTGGTTGGCATGTACAACGACGGCAAAACCGAAATGGCACCCTATATGCCAACTTCGGCAGCGAACCTGGGCAACGCTCTGGCGTCTTCCTATGAGTTCTGGGTTGACCATGACGGCGAGTTGAACGACCGCTTCAACGCATGGCTTGCCTCGAACTAATCTGAAAACGGGCGCGGGGGAAACTTCGCGCCCGAATTCTGTTGTTTACGTCGATTTTCGAAGGATGGATGATGGCCGATCTTGCTGCCAATGACCCTGTATTGCTGACAACCTCGGACGGGCGACCGCTGAAAGAGGCCTTGGCGCAGGCGCAATCAAAAGCCAAATGGCGCGCCTTTATGCTGGTTGCACCGCTTTTGGCCTTTATCCTGATCACCTTCGTGTCACCGATTGTGCAGGTCTTGCATCAATCGGTCTACAACCCGAAATTTTCTGAAAATATGCCGCAGATCTCGGCTTGGTTTGACCAAAACCCCAATGGTACCGAACCTGACGAGGCCGCCTATACTGCGCTGGTGGCCGATCTTGTGGCCGCAGGGGCTGCAAAAACCGTGGCCGTCGCAGGCGAGCGGGTCAACTACGAGATGCCAGGTACGCGGTCTTTGTTCACCAAAGCCGGACGCGAGGCCAAAAAGCTGCAACCGCCCTTCATGGAGTCTTTGACAAAGCTGGATGAAAACTGGGCCTCGCCCGAGCTTTGGGGCGTGATGCGGCGGGTGTCGCATGCCTATACTGGCGATTTCTATCTGGCGGCAGTCGATCTGGAACGTTCGCCCACCGGTTCGATCCAACAGGTGCCGGAAAACGAGCGGGTCTATGTGAATCTGTTTGTGCGCACTTTTGCGCTGTCGGCTGCGATTACCTTTATGTGTCTGCTGATTGGCTATCCGGTGGCGTTTTTGCTGGCCGCTCTGCCGATGCGCTATGCCAGTCTGCTGATGATCATGGTGCTTTTGCCGTTCTGGACCTCGCTTTTGGTGCGGACCACCGCTTGGATGGTGCTGTTGCAGGGCCAAGGCGTGGTGAACAGTCTGCTGGTATGGGCCGGTATCATCGCAGAAGATCAGCGTTTGGTGATGATCAACAACCTGATGGGCACGATGATTGCGATGACGCATATTCTGCTGCCCTTTATGATCTTGCCGCTTTATTCGGTGATGAAGCCGATCCCGCCCAGCTATGTGCGGGCAGCGCGCAGCCTTGGCGCAACCTCTTGGACTGCTTTCCGCAGGGTCTATCTGCCGCAAACCATTCCGGGCATCGGCGCGGGCGGGCTGTTGGTGTTCATCCTGTCGGTTGGCTATTACATCACACCGGCTTTGGTTGGTGGCGCGTCGGGGCAGCTGATCTCGAACCTGATCGCCTTCCATGTCAACAAATCAAACAACTGGTCGCTGGCTGCGGCGCTGGCGACGATCCTGCTGGCCTCGATCCTGCTGCTGTACTGGCTTTACGACAAGCTGGTTGGCATCGACAAATTGAAACTGGGTTAAGGGGCACATCATGGCACTTCCGATTTACGCCTCTCCGCTGGAACGGGCTTGGTATTATTCATTCCGGGTTCTTTGCGGGCTGATCTTTCTGTTCTTGATCGCGCCGATCCTGATCGTGATCCCGCTGTCGTTCAACGCAGAGCCCTATTTTACCTTTACCGAAAAGATGCTGGCGCTGGATCCTACGGGCTATTCCATGCGCTGGTATGACCTGCTGTTGACCCACCCGAATGTGCCCACCGATGTGCCGCGTGATGCGGCTTGGTGGGCGACGGTCTGGCAGGATGCGGCTTGGGTGAATGCGGCGAAAAACTCGGTGATCGTCGGCTTTTTCGCCACCATCACGGCAACCTTTCTGGGCACGCTGGCAGCTCTTGGCCTGTCGCGCCCCGAGATGCCCTACCGCCGCGCCATCATGGCGGTGCTGATCTCGCCGATGATCGTGCCTTTGATCATCATCACGCTGGGCCTGTTCTTTTTCTACTCGAGCATCGGCATCAACAAATGGGGCGTGCCCTATTTGGGCGTGATCATGGCGCACGCCACACTTGGCATTCCTTTTGTCATCATCACCGTGACCGCGACCCTGTCGGGCTTTGACCATTCGCTGACCCGCGCCAGTGCCAGCCTTGGCGCCTCGCCCACCACGACGTTTTTCAAGGTGACGATGCCGCTGATCTTGCCGGGTATGATCTCGGGGGCGCTGTTTGCCTTTGTCACCTCGTTTGACGAAGTCGTAGTGGTGCTGTTTGTCGGTGCGAATGACGAGCAGACCATTCCGCGCCAGATGTGGAACGGTATCCGCGAGGCGATTTCTCCGGCGATCTTGTCGGTGGCGACGATCCTTGTGGTGTTCTCGATCACGCTGCTGGCGACTGTTGAATTGCTGCGCCGGCGTTCAGAGCGTCTGCGCGGGATCTCTCCTCACTAAGGATAAATGATGTCAGGGCATGGCTATGAAACGGGGCGGTTGAACCTGCCCTTTGTCGGGATCGCCACCTTTGGCAAGCGCCCCTATGTGCAAGACTGGGCCCAGATCGACGCCGATGTGGCGGTGATGGGCGCGCCCTTTGACGCGGGCACGCAGTTTCGCGCCGGTGCGCGCTTTGGGCCGCGCTCGGTGCGCGAGGCCTCGACGCTGTTCAGCTTTGGCCATGCCGGGGCCTATGACCATGAAGACGATTGCACCTATCTGCCGGAATCGGTGCGGATCGTTGATATTGGCGATGCCGATATCGTGCATACCGACACCGCGCGCAGCCATGCCAATATCTGCACAGGGGTAAAGGCGATGCTGGCCGCAGGCGCGCTGCCGATTGTGATTGGCGGCGATCATTCGGTGAATATCCCGATTATCGAGGCCTTTGAGGGCCAAGGCGATATCCACATTCTACAGATCGACGCGCATCTGGATTTTGTGGATGAACGTCACGGCGTGCGGGTGGGCCATGGCTCGCCGATGCGGCGGGCGGCGGAAAAGCCTTGGGTAACGGGGCTGACGCAAGTCGGCATTCGCAATGTGTCGTCCACCGCGCGCGAAGGCTACGAGGCGGCGCGCGCCATGGGTTCGGACATCTTGTCGGTGCGACAGGCGCGCGGTTTAGGGATGCAGGCGGTGATCGACCGCATTCCGGCAGGCGCGCGGGTCTATGTCACGCTGGATATCGACGGCTTTTGCCCCTCGATCGCGCCGGGCACCGGCACGCCCAGCCATGGCGGGTTTCTGTATTACGAGGTGCTGGAAATGCTGCAAGCCGTGGCCAAGCGCCACGAGATTGTTGGCATGGATCTGGTCGAAGTCGCGCCCGACTATGACCAAACCCAATCGACCAGCATTCTGGCGGCGCAGATCTTGCTGAACTTCTTGGGCTTTATCTTCGAGGCGCGGGCCTCACGGCAGCAGGTGTAGCCAGCCCCAAGTGGTAAAGATCGACAGTGCCGTGGCGATCAGCACCGAAGAGGCCGCCACCCGTTTGCCGACGCCGTACATATGCGCGAACATATAGGCATTGACCCCCGGTGCCATCGCCGCGGTGACAGTGGCCGAGCGCAGGCTTGCGGTATCCAGACCAAAGCCATAGTGCCCCAAACCATAGGTAATCGCTGGGTGGATCAGCAAAGACGAGGCACAGACCATCGCAATCGTAGCGCGGTCGCCTTCGGGGCGATAGCGCCACAGCACCCCGCCCAGCCCAAACAGCGCCGCCGGAATGCCCGACCGCGCCATCATCTCGACCGCCGAGGCTGCAAAATTGGGCACCGTAAGGCCCGATAGGTTGACAGCAAAGCCGCAAAGAATGCCGATGACCAGCGGCTGTGTGATCACGCCCTTGGACACTTGCACCAGCAGGGCAGGCACATTGCTGACCTTGCCGCGCGAACGCGCCCATTCCATCATCAAGATGCCAAAGCTATAAAGGATCGGCGCATGGATCGAGATGATCGCGTAATTGCCGGCAAGCGCCGCCGAGCCATAGGCGCGCTCGGTGATCGGCAGGCCCAGCAGTAAGGTGTTGGAAAACAGCCCTGCAAAGCCAATGGCCACACAATCGGTCAGCGGCCGCTTGAAAATCAGCAAAGCGCCAAAGAAGGCAAAGCCAAAGCCCGCGAAAGCCCCGGCATAAAACGACAGCATCAGCCCCGGATTATAGGCCTGCGTCAGATCCAGCGCCGAGATGGATTTGAACAGCAGCACCGGAAGCGCAAAGGTTTGCGCATAGCGCATCACGCCATCGACATTGCTTTCCGAAAACACCTCCGCGCGGGCGGCGGCATAGCCAAAGCCGATCAGCAGAAACACCGGCAGAATAACGTCCAGCAGCGCGCTCATGGGTGATCAAACGTCAGTTGCAAACCGTCATAGGCGGGGGAGATGTGATCGGGCAGTTCGGCCACCAGCGTGGCGTAATCCATATCCAGATGCATATTGGTCAAAACCGCCTGCGCGGGGTTCGCTCGCGCGATCCACTCAAGCGACAGCGCCAAATGCGCATGGGTCGGGTGCGGCATGCGGCGCAGCGCGTCCAAAATCCAGACCTTGAGCCCCATCAGATGCGGCCAAGCCGCTGCGGGGATCGCCACGACATCGGGCAGATAGGCCAGCCCTGCCACCCGAAACCCCAGCGCATTCATCGAGCCGTGATCGACGGTGAAGGGCTGAAAGCCAATCGGGCCAGCCGCGCCCGAAATCTCGAATGCACCATGGATCGCATGCAGATCCAGCATCGGCGGATAGGGCGAGCCTTCGGGCTGCACAAAGGCATAGGCAAAGCGCGACAGCAATTGGTCTTGGGTCGGCGCATCGGCCCAAACCGGCAGGCGCGCGCGTTGGTTCATCACGATCTGGCGCAGATCGTCGATGCCATGCACATGATCGGCGTGCGAATGGGTGTAGACCACAGCGTCAAGCGTGCCGATGTTGGCGTCCAGCAATTGGTGGTGCATGTCGGGGGTGGTGTCGATCAGCACACGGGTGATCGCCGTGCCCTCGATCCGCTCGACCAGCAAAGAGCAGCGGCGGCGGCGGTTTTTCGGATTAGCGGGGTCGCAATCGCCCCAATGCCCGCCCAAACGCGGCACGCCGCCCGATGATCCGCAGCCAAGCACGGTAAAGCGCATCTGTGCCATCAGATTGCCTTTGCGCGGGTAAAGAGCCGGTCGAAATTCGCGGTCGTGGCGGCAGCAAAGGCCTCTTCGCTGACACCAAACACCCCTGCACCGGCTTTGGCGGTAAAGGCTGTGTAGGCGGGCTCGTTGCGTCGGCCGCGATGCGGTGGCGGCGCCAGATAGGGGCTGTCGGTTTCCAGCAAAATCCGGTCCAGCGGCGCGCGGGCAAAGATGTCGCGCAGCTCTTGGCTTTTGGGAAAGGCGGTGATGCCCGACATCGACAGATAAAACCCCATGTCCAAAGCAGCGCGGCCCAAAGCCTCGGAAGAGGAAAAGCAATGCATCACGCAGGTATAGGGCTTGGCCTCCATCCCCTCGGCCAGAATGCGGGCCATGTCGTCGTCAGCGCCGCGCGCATGGATGATCAGCGGCAGGCCGGTTTCTTGGGCGGCCTGAATGTGAATGCGCAGGCTGGTCTTTTGCAGCTCGGCCGAGTCGGCGGTGTAGTGATAATCAAGGCCGGTTTCGCCAATGCCGACAAACAGCGGATCTTCGGCCAGCGCCACCAGCTCGGCCACCGTCACCGGCGCATGTTCGGCCGCCGACATCGGATGCACGCCCGCCGCATAATAGACGCCGTCATAGCTGTGGGCGATCTCGCGGACGCGGGGCAGGTTCGGCAATTTGGTGCAGATCGTCACCATGCGCGACACCCCTGCGGCGCGGGCGCGGGCGATCACCTCGGGCAGTTCCTCGGCAAAGTCGGGAAAATCAAGGTGGCAGTGGCTGTCTACGATTTCGAATGCCATGCGGTGCCCCCTAGGCCAGCCTGGCCGACGTCTCGTTGATGTGTAAAAGCATATCCATCAGAAGGGCGGCAGGGTCAAGGTTCACTGCCCGCGCTTTGCGCGCACGCAGGCCAAGATGTTGCGCCGCATCGGCCCATTCGCGCGCCTGATAGGGGCTGGGCGAGAGCCGCGCAATCAGATCGGCTTCCCCGCGCGCGGCCTCGGGTGGCAGCAGCTGCAGCGTGCCCGCGCGGGCCAGCCGTGCCAAAAAAAGATCCAGCAGCGTAACGCTTAGGTCAAACTGCGCCTCGGCACCCTTGCCTGCCGATTTCTCGGCAAAGTTGAGCGCGCGGGGGCGGTCAAGCCGGGGCAGGGTGGCAAACAGGCTGATCAGCGCCTCGTAATGCCGCAAGCCGTCCAGATTGGTCATCCGAAACGCCTCGCCCACCGATCCGCCTGCCAATTCGGCCAGGGCGGTCGCCTCGGAGGCCGCGACCTCGCCGCCCGCTTGGGTCAGCGCTTCGGACAGATCTTGTGGCGACAAAGCCCCCAGCCGCAGCTCGCGGCAGCGCGAGCGGATGGTGGGCAACAGCTTGGCCGGCTGATGCGAGATCATCAGGATCGTCACCCGTGCGGGCGGTTCTTCCAGCAGTTTCAACAGCGCATTGGCGGCCGAGACGTTCATCTCGTCGATGCTGTCGATGATCGCGACGCGCCTGCCGCCATCTGCCGCCGAAAGCGCGAAAAAGCTTTTCATCTTGCGCACTTCGTCAACGGTGATGTCTTGCTTGAGCCGCGCGGCTTTTTCGTCATAGGGGCGGCGCAGCAAAAACAACCGCGATTCCGTCAGGGCGGCAAGCCTGTGGGCGACGGGGTGGCTGTCGGGGATGTCCAAGTTTTGCGGGGGCGGTGCGGCAAACATGCCGCCGTCGTCATCGGGCGTGGCCAGCAAAAACCGCGCGATTTTCCACGCCAGCGTGGCTTTGCCGACACCGCGCGGGCCGGTGACCAGCCAACCATGATGCAGATGCTTGCCGTTAAACGCCGCCAGAAACGCCGCCTCGGCTTTGCTTTGGCCGATCAGCTGTGCTGTTTGGCGCGGATGCGGCGCGCCCTCGATGCGGTCGGGTTCGGGATGGCCCTCGCTCATGGCAGATGCGCCAAGGCGGCGGCGGTCACGGCCTGCGCCACATCTTCGGCCGCCCCAGTGCCGTCGATGATGCGAAACCGCTGCGGCGCTGCCGCCGCCAGCGCCAGAAACCCCGCCCGCGCCTTTTCCAAAAAGCCAAGCCCCATGCCTTCAAACCGCATCTCGCTGCCTGCGCGGGCAATGGCGCGACGCAGGCCAAGGCTGGGGTCGATGTCGATCAGAAAGGTCAGGTCAGGTTCCACCCCGATCATCAGGCTGTGCAGCGCATCGACCGTGGCCCGCAGATCGCCGCGTGTAAGGCCCTGATAGATCCGACTGCTGTCGGCAAAGCGGTCGCAGATCACCACCTCGCCGCGCGCCAAGGCGGGACGGATGGTTTTTTCCAGATGGTCGCGGCGCGCGGCGGTAAACAGCAATAACTCGGTCTCGGTGGACCAGCGGTCGGCAGCCCCCTCCAGCACCAGACGGCGAATTTCCTCGGCCCCAGCCGAGCCGCCCGGCTCGCGCGTCAGGGTCACAGTTAAGCCGCGCGCGCGCAAAGCCTCGGCCAAAAGCCGCGCTTGGGTGGATTTACCCGAGCCGTCGATGCCTTCAAAGCTAAGAAACACCCCCGCCATCAGCCCGCCGTCGCCGATTTGGCGATATATTCGGCGTAAAGCTTTTGTGCCGCGGCGCTCATCCGCGCCAAGAAACCGGCTTGAGCCACATCAGAGGCAGTCAGCAAGGGCACGCGGCGTTCAGGCAATCCGGGGACGTCGATCACCAGCTCGGCCACTTGACGGCCCTTGGCAATCGGCGCCGCCAGCGGGCCGTTATAGACCACCTCGGCCTGCAAGCCGTCTTGGGCAAGCGCGGGGATCAGCAGGCGAATATCCTCGGCAGGCATCAGACCAACGGTCTTTTCTGCGCCCAAAAACACCTCGGCCTCGGCAATGGAATCACCGGCCTTTGCCGTGGTTTTCAGCGCAAATTGCCGAAAGGCCCAAGTCGAGATCTTTTCCGCTTCGGAGGCGCGTTCGGGGGCCGTCGCAAGCCCCGAGATCGCAAAGATCACCCGCCGCTCGCCTTGTTTGACAGACCCGACCATGCCAAAGCCCGCCTCTTCGGTATGTCCGGTTTTCAACCCATCGGCGCCGATGCCCAAGCCCAAAAGCGGGTTGCGGTTGTTGGCATTGGCAGGTGAGCGGTTTTTATAGTTGAAATCGGTTTCTGCAAAGACGGTGTAAAGCTCGGGGAATTCGGTGATCAGGCGCTGCGCAAGGATGCCCAGATCCTTCATGCTCATGCGTTGGCCGGGATCTGGCCAGCCCGAGGAATTGGTGAAATGCGATTGTGTCAGGCCAATCGCCTTGCCGCGCTGCGTCATCTGATCGGCAAAGGCGGTTTCCGAGCCGGCAAGCCCCTCGGCCACCGCCACACAGGCATCATTGCCCGAGTTGACGATCATGCCGCGGATCAAATCATGCACCGTTGGGCGGTCACCCTTTTGCAAGAACATCGTCGAGCCACCGGCTTCAGTAAAGCTCATCGCGTGATCCGACACGCCAAAGGTGGTGTCCATGCTGACGCGCCCATCCTTGAGCGCTTCGAACAGCATGTTCACTGTCATCAGTTTTGACATCGAAGCTGGCGGTACAGCGGCGTCACCGTTCTTATCCAGCAGCACGGTGTCTGTGGTCACATCATAGACCCAAGCTGTGGTCGCTTGGGTTTCAAAGGCCTGCGCGGGGGCACAGATCAGCGAGGTCCAAATCAGGGCGGCGGACAAAAGCCGGAGGGTCATAGCTTAGCCTTTCAGAAAGTAGGCGTCTTTGAAGCCTGCTTTTTTAACTTTTCCCAAGGCCGCAGCATCACCACGGGTTGTGACGCTCCAAAAGGGTTTGCCTTGGCTTGTCTCGGGGCGAATATCTGCCGCGATGCCTGCGGTCTTTAGGTTTGCCGCTGCGCGTTTGGCATTGGCTTCGATTGAAAAAATGCCGATCTGAATGGTGCTGCCGCTGGTTTTGGCCGGTTTTGCAGCTGTGGGGGTCAATGTGCCTGCGGGGATGGTCTGAGTTTGCACGCTGGGGGCTGCGGCGGGTTTTGCCGCAAAGACTTCGGCGGGCGTCGGGCTGGGCGGTGCTGTCTCGGCCGCTACGGTTTCCGCCGAATCCAGATTGGGCTTATTGGCGTCGGTGATGGCGGCGGCCTCTTCGCGGCGCAGCGCGGTGACGACGATCTTGGCAGGCTCCCCGGCCAGAAGCCCAAGCGCGCTTGCCGCATCTGACGAGATTTGCAGCTTGGGGCCGGGATTGTTGATCTCGCGGCGAAACAGCGCCCCGATCACGAACTTGCCATTGGCCGGATTGCGCAGGATCACCCGCTCGGGGTCTTTGGCATCGGGCGAGGCAACCCAGACGCCGCCAAGCGAGGGACGACCATCCCAAAGCGCGGTATCGGTGGTTTGAAAAATCTGCGGCGCTTCTACGTCGCGGTCAATCAATTTGACCGACTTTGCGCCCGCAACCGCTTGGGCGGGCTGGCTTGCGCTGGATGTTGGCAGACCTGCCAAGATGCCGCTGCCGTCTTGGCAGGCACTTAGCCCAAAGCCGGCCGTGACGGCCACCAAAAGACCCCGAATTGTCGAAGCTGACATGCCCACTCCTCTGCGCGAAATTCGCTGCCTCGCGCTTGATGATACCCACCTTTTTGGTGGCTTAAATGCTGCTTTGGCCCAATTAAGCCAATTTGACGCGATGATACAGCCAAGGCCGCAGGCTGGGAAGGGTGCGCGCAAGAATTGGTTTAAATCCTGCGTGAACTTGCCAGTCTCGCCGCAGCTCAAGCGCTTGCGACAGCAAAATTCTGAATTTTGGCAACATTAATCCTTTGTTTTCCATTTTGTTGCCACAGTGAGGGGGCAGAGCTGGTCGAGGTACCATTTGGGGTACGGAGTCGGCGCGCTGTCGCTTTTGTGGGCCTTTGGCTTGCGGCGGAAAGGTATTTTATGACGCGTTTGTTTTGGTTTATCGCCGTTCTTGCGGTTTTGGCTGGTCTTCCGCTTGCGGCGCAAGAGCGGGTTACCTTGGGCTGGGGGCGCATGTTCAGCAATGATGCGATTGGCGATGGCCATGATCGCTGGCGCAGCGGCAGCTATCAACTTAGCCTGCTGCGCGGCGAGAGTTTTTCGGGGCATCTGCCGAAAACCCCCGGCGCTTTGCTGGAGTTTCGGGTGAATTCCCAGATCATTGCGCCGGCAAACCTGAGCAAAACTGCGCCAGGCGATCGGCAGTATGTTGGCATGTTGTCCTTTGGCGCGCATACGGTCTTTGCGTGGCGCGGCTATGATATCAACCTTGGAAGTGATCTGGTGATTGTCGGGCCGCAAACCGGTGTCGGCAGCTTTCATAAGTGGATTCATAGGGTTCTTGATTTAACCGGCCCCAAAGCGGTGTCGCGTCAGATTGGCGATGGGCTTTATCCAAGCCTGCTGGCCGAAGTGGGGCGCGATGTTGTGATGGCGCCAAATGTCACGTTGCGCCCCTTTGTCGAGGCGCAGATCGGGGCCGAAAGCCTGATGCGGGTGGGGGGTGATCTGGTGATTGGCAGCTTGGGGCAGGGCGCGATTATGGCGCGCGATATGGTCAGCGGCCAGCGCTATCGCATTGTCGAGGCCGACCACAATCTTGGCTACAGTCTGGTGATGGGGGGCGATGTGGCAAGGGTTGCTGACTCGGTGTTTTTGCCTGTCGGTGGCGCTGCGGTGATGTCTTCTCAGCGCAGCCGGCTGCGGGCGGGTGTGCATTGGCAGGGACAAAAATCCTCTGTGTTTTATGGGGTAAGCTATCTGAGCCGCGAATTTGAAAGCCAGCCCGAAGGCCAACTTATTGGCGGCCTTAGCCTGAGTCTGAAGTTCTAAGCCGCAAGTTTCGCAATATTGTTGCTATTTGGTCATAGATTACATCCTAAAGGTCTGTTAACCTATTCTTACGAGCAGTCAAAACTATAAAAAACGACAAAACGAGCAGGCAAACAGGCATGAATACGGGCTCTTTGGGCACGTTCGTCATATCCTGGTCTCAGACAGAAATAGATGGCCTTAAGGCTGCGCGCATGGATCTTTTGACTGTCGGCACCGTTTGGCGCTGGACAGGGACGGCTGTGCGCGTGGATGGACCTCAGGGCCTGCTGCGACTGAATGAGGCCGAGGGGGCGGCGGAGTTAAGAAAACGGGCGGCGCGCATGGTGCGCCGGCTGGTCGGGGCAGCGGTGGCGGGTGAGGCCGATCTGAAACCTGGCAATGATGAGCCGGTGCAGAGGCTGCCGGATCAATCCTTTATCGTAACTGATGGCCACCAAAGCTTTACCATCACCATTATCGCCGTGCCGGATACTGGCGCGCAATTGTTGATGTTTATTGGCGATCTGCCACCTTCGGATCAGGATCTTTGGGTGGTGCGCACTTCGATTGACCGCAGCCAGTCGGCGGCGGGCGCGCGGGCGGCGGGGGGGGTGATTTGCTTTACCCCCGAGACCCGCATCGCAACCCCCGAGGGGGCGCGGCAAATCCGTGACCTGAAAGCTGGCGATCAGATTTTGACGCGAGATAATGGCCCGCAGCAGGTGCTTTGGACCGGATTTCGGCGAATGTCGGGCGCAAGGCTTTATGCCATGCCGCATTTGCGACCGATCCGCTTTAAACGCAGCGCAATGGGGCTTTATCGGCCAGAGGAAGATTTGCTGGTCTCGCCGCAGCACCGGATGCTGGTGCGCGGCGCCGCGGCGCAGGCTTTGTTCAATACCCCGGAGGTCTTGGTGGCGGCCGAAGATCTGATCAATGATGTCACGATCACGGTGGACCATCAGTTGACCGAGGTGACCTATGTGCATATCTTATTGGAACAACACAATATTGTCTGGGCCAATGGCTTGGAGACCGAAAGCTTTCATCCCTCGAACACTTCGATGGATACGGTTGATCCGCTGCACTTGCGGTCTTTGAAAGCGATTCTGCCGCAGGTCGAGGCGAACCCGCACGCCTATGGCGATTATGCGCGGCGCAATCTTTCGGGCTCGGAGGCGGCGATTTTGCGGTATGAGTTGGCGGCCTGAGCCGGCCCAGAGCGGGGGGCTGTCTGCCCCCCACCGCGTGCGGGCGCACGCGTCCCCCCCGAGGATATTTTAACCAAGATGAAAGCAGGAAAGAAAGTCTGGGGCGGCTTGTTGACTCTGGGGGGCTGGGCTGTATAAGCCGCGTCAGTGCCGGATGAGAGTCCGGCGCTTTTCATTGGTGTTGGTGGTCCTTGCAAAAGGAACCCTGTCGGGCTTCGGCCAAAGGACAACGCCCTTCACGTCTTAAGAAGGAGATCAGAGATGACAAAACGTACCTCTGCCAAATACAAAATTGACCGCCGTATGGGCGAAAACATCTGGGGCCGTCCTAAGTCCCCAGTGAACAAGCGTGAATACGGCCCCGGCCAGCACGGTCAGCGTCGCAAGAACAAGCTTTCGGATTTCGGCACCCAGCTGCGTGCCAAGCAGAAACTGAAGGGCTATTACGGCGATTTGACCGAAAAGCAGTTCCGCAAGATCTACACGGAAGCAGAACGTGTTAAGGGCGACACCGGCGAGATGCTGGTAGGTTTGCTGGAGCGTCGTCTGGACGCTGTGGTTTACCGCGCAAAGTTCGTACCAACCGTTTTCGCAGCGCGTCAGTTCGTGAACCACGGCCACGTCACCGTCAACGGTCAGCGCGTGAACATCGCGTCTTACCGCGTCAAGGAAGGCGATGTGATCGCCGTTCGTGAAAAGTCGCGTCAAATGGCTGCGATCGTGGAAGCGATTGCTTTGACCGAGCGTGACGTTCCTGACTATCTGGAAGTTGACAACCAAAAGCTGACCGCGACCTTCGTGCGGACGCCTGGCCTGTCGGATGTGCCTTATCCGGTTCAGATGGAACCAAACTTGGTCGTCGAATACTACGCAAAGAACTAAGATCTGTTGCATCGCAACCCGAAAGGCCCGCTTTATGCGGGCCTTTTTGCTTTTGCGCCCAAGCTGTTGCGGCTTTGATCAATTGTTGCTGGTGTTGGCCCGTGGCCGCGGGTAAAACCCCCGATGAAGTGTTTGGGGAATCCGATGAACGACTTTATCCGCCCACAGCCCGGCATTCTGGAGATCGCGCTTTACGAGGGCGGTAAGGCCTCGGTTGCGGGTGTGGCCAATGTGCTGAAGCTGTCGTCAAATGAGAACCCCTTTGGCCCTTCCGACAAGGCGAAAGAGGCTTTTGCGCGGTCTGTGCATCAGCTGCACCGCTATCCTTCGACCGATCATCTGGCCTTGCGCAGCGCGATTGCCGATGTGCATGGCCTTGACGCGGGCCGCGTTATATGTGGCGTTGGATCGGATGAGATTATTCACATGCTGTGCCAAGCCTATGCCGGGCCGGGCGATGAGGTGGTTTTCACCGAGCATGGGTTTTTGATGTATCGCATCTCGACCATGGCGGCGGGGGCTGTGCCTGTCGAGGTGCAAGAGCGCGAGCGCACCACGGATGTTGACGCCATTCTGAAGGCCTGCACCCGGCGTACCAAATTGGTGTTTATTGCCAATCCGAACAACCCGACCGGCACAATGATTTCGGCGGCCGAGGTCGAGCATTTGGCCGCAAATCTGCCGCCGCAAGCGATTTTGGTGCTGGATGGGGCCTATGCTGAATATGTCGAGGGCTTTGACGCAGGGCTATCGCTGATTGAGGCGCGCGAGAATGTGGTGATGACGCGGACCTTCTCGAAGATCTACGGGCTTGGTGGGCTGCGCATTGGCTGGGGTTACGGGCCCAAGCATATCGTGGATGTGCTGAACCGCATTCGCGGGCCGTTCAATCTGTCGAACACCCAGCTGGAAACTGCCGAAGCCGCTGTGCGCGATCAGGACTATGTCACGCGGTGTCGCGCCGATAACGCGCGGATGCGGCATTGGCTGGCAGAGGCTTTGGCCGAGCATGGTGTGCCTTCGGATACCTCGCTTGCCAATTTCATTCTGGCGCGCTTTGCTTCGGCCGAAGAAGCGGAGGCTTGTGATATTTTTCTGCAATCGCAAGGGCTTTTGGTGCGGCGGGTCGCCAGTTACAAGCTGCCGCATTGCCTGCGGATCACCATTGGTGACGAATCTGCCTGCCGCCGGATTGCCCATGCCATCGGTCAGTTCAAGGCGCAGGCATGAGCGTGCCGATCTACAACCGTGTCGCGCTGATCGGGCTGGGGCTGATCGCCTCGTCGATGGCGCATGCGATGCGGGCGGGCGGTTTGGCGGGCGAGATTGTCGGCCATGCCAAATCGGCTGAAACGCGGGCAACGGCGCTTGAGATCGGCATTTGTGATCGCGTTTATGCCACCGCAGCCGAGGCCGTGGCGGGGGCTGATCTGGTGGTGCTTGCGGTGCCGGTTGGGGCGATGGCTGCGATTGCCGCAGAGATCGGGCCGCATTTGGCGGCAGGCGCGACCGTCACCGATGTGGGCTCGGTCAAGCAGGCGGTGATCGCTGCGGTGGCGCCGCATGTGCCTGCGGGCTGTCATTTCATTCCTGGCCATCCGATGGCGGGGACCGAATATTCGGGGCCGCGTTCGGGTTTTGCCACGCTTTACAAAAACCGCTGGTGGCTTTTGACCCCTGATGCCGAAACCGATGCGGCGGCACTTCTTCGCCTGCGCAGCTTGCTCGAGGCGATGGGGGCCAAGGTTGATAGCATGGATGCGGCGCATCACGATCTGGTTTTGGCCGTGGTCAGCCATACGCCGCATTTGATCGCCTATACGATGGTTGGCGTTGCCGATCACTTGGCGCAGGTCTCGAATTCCGAAGTCATCCAATATTCCGCCACGGGTTTTCGCGATTTTACCCGCATTGCAGCCAGCGACCCGGTGATGTGGCGCGATGTGTTTTTAACCAATAAAGATGCTGTTTTGGATATTTTGGGCCGCTTTACCGAAGAGCTGTTCGTGCTACAGCGCGCCATTCGTATGGGCGATGGCGAGCAGCTGCACGATTATTTCACCCGCACCCGCGCCATTCGGCGTGGCATTATCGAGGCAGGGCAAGACACTTCAGCCCCCGATTTTGGCCGTGTGCCCAGCGAAAAGCTGCAAGACAAAACCTAGGGCCAGCTCAGCAAAGGCGCTGGACCAAGCGGCAGTGGGCCAAGCTGCATCCGACCGTTTCTAGCAACAAGCGTCAGGGTCAGATCCTCTGGTGCGCCGTTTTGGCTGGCCAAGTTTTGCAAAATTGTCGTCATCGTCTGCTGCATCTGCGGTTGCACCAGCCCCAGCGAGACCAAAAGTGGTGGTAACATTTGCCAGCCTTGCAGATCAATTTGAATATCGCCGGCCGCATAGCCCATTGCATCGGCGGTGATGCGGCCCGTTGCGTTCAGGCGCAAATCGCCCCAGATCAACCGCAGCGCATCCAGATCAATCTCGCTTGGTCGCGGCTGGCGTTGCGCTGCGCTGCGGTCCAACGCGGCGGTTAGGCTGACATGTGCATCCAGATAGCCCTCGTCGATCTTTGCTGGCAAGCCCGCGGCGGCCAGCTTTGGCGTCAGACTTGCATCCGTCAGCAGATCGGCCAGACGTAGCCCGAGGCGATAGCGATGCGCCGCCGTCGGGTCTTCGCGCAGCGACGCCAGCAGGCTTGCAGCACTGATCTGCCAGCCCGCATTCGAGATCAGCTGCAAATCGCGGCTTTGCGTCACCACTTCGCGCAGGGTTAGATCGCTGTCAGGATGCACCATCACATCGCCCATCATCTGGCTGCTGTTCAGGGTAAGGGTCTGATCCTGATAGGTGATTTTTTGCCCCGTCGGCAGGGCTGCGATCAAATGCCAAGGCTTCCATGTCATGGCAAAGACCTGCGCAAAGGGGGTTTGCCAGCGCAGTGGCAGATCGGGGCTGCGCAGCGCCAGATCGGTTATGGTCAGATCAAAGCGGTTCGGAATGCCATGCACCTCGACGCTCGCCGCGCTGATCTGATCTTCGGGCTGGGCTTTGATCCAAGCCGAGACCGAGGTTTCGATCGTCGTGGCACCCACCCACCAATAGCCAGTCCAAGCCGCAGTTGCAGCCAAAGCGATCCACAAAAGCCAGCGCATCTCTTCCCCTTTTCATTTTCCGCGCCCAGCACTACACCGCGCAGCAGCGGAGGGCTAGGCGGATGACAACGGCGATGTGGGTTTTTGGCTATGGCTCCTTAATCTGGAACCCCGAATTTCCTGTGGCAGAGCGTCGCATCGCGCGGTTGGCAGATTGGCAGCGTTCCTTTTGTATGTGGTCGATCCATCATCGCGGCACCGAGGTCGAACCGGGGCTGGTCTTGGCGCTGGATCAGGCGGCGGGCAAATTTTGCGACGGTGTTGGCTTTCGCGTGCAGCCTGGCGCCGAGGCGGAAACCTTGGCAGCCTTGCGTGCGCGCGAGTTGATTTCTTCGGCCTATCTCGAGCGCGTCTTGCCCTTGGATTTGGCGGGTGGCGATAGGGTGCAGGCCTTGGCCTATGTGATTGATCCCGCGCATGTGCAATATTGCGGCGGCATGGCGCTGGCCGCGCAGGCGCAGATTATTGCGCAGGCCGTGGGCGGGCGCGGGCCAAACCGCGATTATCTTTACGCCACCGCCCAACATCTTGCCGATTTGGGTATAGAAGACCCAGATCTTAGCTGGCTGGCGGCAGAAGTTCGCAAGATCAGCTAGAGTTTTACTTGGCAGGCGGTGTCAGCCTGCTATGGTTTGACCAAGCAGAACAGACGGATAGCAGCGCCGAAATGGAAAAATCCAAACTTCAGGCTATCTACTTTAGCCAACCGATCCGCCAGTTTTTCACCATGTTTCTGGTGGTGATTTTGGTGCTTGTGGGGGCTTGGCTGATCCATTCCAAGGTGGTTGGCATCGTCAATGCCAACCCTTGGCTGAATGGCGGCATCGCTTTGGTGTTTCTGCTGGGGGTAGTCACCTGTTTCTGGCAGGTCTTCACGCTGGCGCAATCAGTGTCCTGGATCGAACGCTTTGTGCGCCATGACGTTGGCTTTGAAGACGCGAAACCGCCGCAACTGTTGGCGCCTTTGGCGCATTTGCTGCGCACGCGTGGCGCGCGGATGCAGATTTCTTCCTCCTCGGCGCGCTCGATCTTGGAATCGGTCGAAAGCCGGATAGACGAGGCGCGCGACATCACGCGGTATCTGACCAACCTCTTGGTTTTCCTTGGTCTTTTGGGCACCTTTTACGGGCTTGCCACCACGGTTCCGGCGGTGGTGGAAACCATCCGCTCGCTTGCCCCACAAGAGGGCGAGACTGGGCTCGAAGTGTTTGGCAAGCTGATGTCAGGGCTGGAAAGCCAGCTTGGTGGCATGGGTACGGCGTTTTCGTCGTCGCTTTTGGGGCTTGCGGGGTCTTTGGTTGTGGGCCTGCTCGAGCTGTTTGCAGGCCACGGGCAGAACCGTTTTGCGCGTGAACTGGAGGAATGGCTGTCTTCGATCACCCGCGTTGGCTTTGCCGCAGGCGATGGCGAGGGCGGCGAGACCGCAGCGACCTCCGCCGTGCTTGACCATTTGGCCGAGCAGATCGAGGTCATGCAAAGCCTGTTTGCGCAGGTCGAGGCCAACCGCGCGGGAGGCGAGCGTGCGTTGCTAGAGCTGGGACAAGCCTTGGCACAGCTGTCGCAAAACCTAAGCGGTGAAACCGGACAGGCCGAGGCGCTGAACCGGATTGCCGAGGGGCAAGAGCGGCTGATCGCTGCGCTGACGGGGGCCGAGGGCGGTGCGCATTCGGATGCCGAAAGCCGGATGCGGCTTCGGTCGATTGATGTGCAACTGCTTCGAATCTTTGAAGAAATGGCAGCAGGGCGACAAGAGAGCCTTGCTGACCTGCGGGGTGATCTCTCGGCGCTGACGGCCTCGGTGCGCCAGCTTGCCCGCGGCGTTCCGGGGCGCGGCTAAGATGGCGCTGCGCCGCAAACGCGACAGTTCGATGATCTGGCCGGGCTTTGTGGATGCCGTCACCACGCTGCTGATGGTGCTGATGTTCGTGCTGACGATCTTTACCGTGATGCAATCGGTGCTGCGCGACACCATCACCACCCAATCGACCGAGCTTGATAAGCTGACTGCGCAGATTGCGGGGCTGGCTGATGCTTTGGGGCTGGAACGCGCCAAAGTTTCCGATCTGAACGCGCAGGTTGGCGCGCTGACCAGCAATCTGGACGCCGCCCGCGCCAAGGGCGAAGAACAAACTGCACTGATTGCCACGCTTTCAGGGCAGATTTCGGCAAAACAAGCCGAGCTTGCTGCGGCGCAGGGGCGGATTGCCAGTTTTGAAGCGCAGGTCGCTTCGCTTTTGACCGAACGTGACAGCGCCCGCGGGCAGGTGGCCGATTTACAGGCCGCGCAAGATAAGCTGCTGTCAGATCAAGAGATCATGCAGCTTGCCCTCGCCAAAGCCCGCCAAGAGATTGATAAAGCAGCAGAAGAGGCGCGATTGGCCGCGGCCCGCGCCGACGCTATGAACGCCTTGGTCAAGGATTTGCAGGCAAAAGATGGCGCCAATCAGACTAAGCTTTCCGAAGCAGAGGCCGCGCGTTTGGTCGATGCGGCGGCCTTGGTGGCGCTGCGCGACAAGCTGAAAGGCTCGGATGCCGAGCTGACCGCGATGACTTTGGCGCTGGAAGAACAGCGCAAACGTGCCGAAGAAACCCTGACGCTTTTGGCCGCCGCCCGCAGCCAAGCCGCCCTGAACGCGAGCGCTGGCGATAACAAGGCCAACCTTTTGGTCGTGGCCGAACAGGCGCTGACTGCCGAGCAAGAGAAATCCCTGCAAGCCGCGCGGCAGGTCGAGGCGCTGAACCAACAGATCGCAGCGCTGCGGGCGCAACTGGGGCAATTGCAGGGCATCTTGGACGCCTCTGCCGCCAAAGACGCCGACGCAAACGTACAAATTCAAGCGCTTGGCAGCCAGTTGAACGCAGCTTTGGCGCAGGTGGCATCGGAACAAAAACGCCGTGCCGAGCTGGAAGAGGCCGAGCGCAAACGGCTAGAGTTGCAAAACGCCGATCTCGAGAAATTCCGCAGCGAGTTTTTCGGCGAGCTGTCGCAACTTTTGGCGGGGCGGCAGGGCGTGCGGGTGGTGGGCGACCGCTTTGTGTTTTCCTCGGAGGTGTTGTTTACCGCGGGCTCTGCGGATCTTTCTTCCGAGGGGCAGGCACAAATCGCCTCTGTGGCGCAGATTTTGGATGATATCGCGGGAAAAATTCCGTCCTCGATCAATTGGATCATTCGGGTTGATGGCCATACCGACAATGTGCCGCTGCTGGGGACCGGTATTTTCAAGGACAATTGGCAGTTAAGCCAAGCCCGCGCGCTGTCGGTGGTGCGATTTATGCAAGACAGTCTGGGATTTCCGCCCGAACGCATGGCGGCAACTGGTTTTGGCGAGTATCAACCCGTGGCCTTGGGCGATAGTGCTGATGCGCGGGCGCAAAACCGTCGAATTGAATTAAAATTGACCGAGCGCTAGGGGGTCAGCTCTAGGCCAAGGCTTTGGCGACCCAGTTCCGTCGCGCCTCGCATCAAACGGGCGGTTCCTTCGTAGTGGCCTTGCGGCCAAGCTTTTGTTTTTAAACGCCGCCCTGTGGCTCGAAAACCAAGGGCCTGCGATTTTTCGATCACGCTGCGCTCTTGCAAAACATGGCCCGCGGGGCCTGTTAGCTCGAATAAGATCGCATCGCCCGGTTTGACGCCGTAGAAATAGGCCCACAGCACCAGCGCGGGGGCGGTCTGCGGCAGGTCGCGGCTTTGAAGGCCGGCCTTGATCGCCGCATAATCGGGCACCGCGGTGGCAATCCCGATTTGCAGCAGCCCGCCTGCGACATAGGGCAGCGTTTCTTGCCAAAGGCTAGCGGTTTGTGGTCCGCAGGTTGCAAGCGGATCGGGCGCGAAAGGGTCAACGGTGACACCATTATGGCGCAGGGCCAGATGCAGATGCGGAAAATCGGCCATGCCGGATTGACCAACTTGGCCCAGCACATCGCCTTGGGCCAGAACCTCGCCCAGCCGGACAGAGATAGAGCCTTGTTTCAAATGGCAATATTGGGTTTCCCATCCATCGCCGTGGTCTAGCAGCACGCCATTGCCGCATTCTTTTCCCGCGAGTTTTGGCGCAAAGTCGGCGACACCGTCGCGCAGTCCCTTCACGGTTCCAGCTTGGGCTGCCAAAACATCGACCCCCGCCTGCATGGCGGCGCGGGTCGGCAGCGCAAGATCGGTGCCGTCGTGGCCGTCATAGCTTAGGCTGCCACAGGTGAAATCAGCTGCCTTTGGTCCGGTGTCATGGTCGATATATTGCTGGATATAGCAGGTTTTTCCCAGATCACAGCGCAGAGGAAAGCCCAAATTAAAGGCCCCCGCCGGTGAGGCGAGGGCCAATGTTATCAAGAGGCTACGGATCATTCTGCCGTAAGCAGCGGGGTTTTGGTGCTTGAAAGCCGCGGCTTTTGCGGCTCTTCATAGGTCAGCACAAGCGCGTCGTCTTTGACGCCTACATGCACAATGCCGCCCTTGACCAATTTGCCGAACAGCAATTCTTCGGCCAGCGGGCGTTTGATGTGTTCTTGGATCACGCGGCCCAGCGGACGCGCGCCCATTTTGTCATCATAGCCCTTTTCACCCAGCCAAGCCGCAGCCTCGGGGGTCAGGTCGATTTGGACGTTGCGATCCATCAGCTGCGCTTCCAGTTGCAGCACGAATTTGGTCACCACTTCCATGATGACATCCTTCGACAGCGGCGCGAAGGAAATCACCGCATCCAGACGGTTGCGGAATTCGGGCGTAAACGTCCGTTCGATCGCCGCGGTGTCTTCGCCGGTGCGGCGCGCGCGGCCAAAGCCGATCGCCTCTTTCGCCTGTTCCGAGGCGCCGGCGTTCGAGGTCATGATCAAGATCACATTGCGGAAATCGACAGTGCGGCCGTTATGGTCTGTCAGCTTGCCGTGGTCCATCACCTGCAACAGGATGTTATAGACGTCGGGGTGGGCTTTTTCCATTTCGTCCAGCAGCAGCACGCAATGCGGGTCTTGGTCGACGCCGTCGGTCAGCATGCCGCCTTGGTCAAAGCCAACATAGCCGGGCGGCGCGCCGATCAGCCGCGAGACCGCGTGTTTCTCCATATATTCCGACATATCGAACCGCAGCAGCTTCAGGCCAAGCGAGCTTGCCAGTTGCTTTGCCACCTCGGTTTTGCCAACACCTGTTGGGCCTGCAAACAGATAGTTGCCAATCGGCTTTTCAGGTTCGCGCAGACCCGCACGGGCAAGTTTGATCGCCGAACAAAGCGATTCAACCGCCTTATCTTGACCAAAGACCACGCGCTTAAGGGTTTTTTCCAGATCGCGCAGGGTTTCAGCATCATCTTTCGACACCGATTTCGCCGGAATACGGGCGATTTTGGCAACCACAGCCTCGATCTCTTTGGCACCAAGGGTCTTGCGACGCTTGGAATCCGACAAAAGATGCTGGGCGGCCCCTGCCTCGTCGATCACATCAATGGCCGAGTCCGGCAGTTTGCGGTCGTGAATATAGCGCGCGGCAAGTTCGACCGCCGATTTGATCGCGTCATTGGTGTAGCGCAGATCATGGTGTTCTTCGAAATGCGGTTTCAGACCCATCAGGATCTTAATCGCATCAGGCACAGAGGGTTCGTTCACATCGATCTTCTGGAAGCGCCGCGCCAAGGCCCGGTCTTTTTCAAAGTGCTGACGGAATTCTTTGTAGGTGGTCGAGCCCATGCAGCGCATTTTGCCGCCTGAAAGTGCTGGTTTCAGCAGGTTCGAAGCATCCATCGCCCCGCCCGAGGTGGCCCCCGCGCCGATTACGGTGTGAATTTCGTCGATGAACAGGATCGCATCGGGGTGATCCTCTAGCTCTTTCATCACGGCTTTCAGACGTTCTTCGAAGTCGCCGCGATAGCGCGTTCCGGCCAAAAGTGCGCCCATATCAAGGCTGTAGATCGTGGCATGGGCCAAAATCTCGGGCGTCTCGTGGTTGACGATTTTGCGCGCCAGACCTTCGGCGATTGCGGTTTTGCCCACACCCGGATCGCCCACCAAAAGTGGGTTGTTTTTGCGCCGACGGCACAAGACCTGAATGCAGCGTTCTACCTCAGACTCGCGGCCGATCAGCGGGTCGACATCGCCCTTGCGCGCCTTGACGTTCAGATCAATGCAATATTTCGACAGCGCAGATTCCTTAACCTCGCCGGCCTCGGCCTTGGGGGTTTCATGATGCGGCTCTTCGGCGCCAGTCAGCGGGCGCTGTTCGCCGTAGGACGGGTCTTTGGCCACGCCATGGGCGATGAAATTCACCGCGTCATAGCGCGTCATATCCTGTTCTTGCAGGAAAAACGCCGCATTCGATTCGCGTTCGGCAAAAATGGCGACAAGCACATTGGCGCCGGTCACTTCCGAGCGGCCCGAGGATTGCACATGGATCGCGGCGCGCTGGATCACGCGTTGAAACGCCGCGGTTGGCACGGCTTCCGAGCCTTCGACATCGGTCACAAGTGTTGACAGATCATCGTCGATAAAGCTGGCAAGTGTTTTGCGCAGCAGGTCTAGATCGACCGAGCAGGCCTTCATCACGCGGGCCGCGTCGGGTTCGTCGATCAGGGACAATAACAGATGTTCAAGCGTCGCCAATTCGTGGCGGCGCGAATTTGCAAGCGCCAAAGCGCCGTGGATGGCTTGTTCAAGCGTGGTCGAAAATGATGGCACTGGTTTCGTGCTCCTGTCCTGCGGGTCGAATGGTCCTTACGGCCCATCTCAACCATGACCTCATAGTGTAAAGGATCGGTTTTATTTCCCGATCTTCAAGCCCTAAATCGGCAAGTTTTCGGAATTTCGCGGTTAAGGTGTAAAAAGTGATCGTTGCGTCGCAGTTTGGGCCTAGAAGCTGTCCTTCATGCTGCGCAAACGCGCAAAAACCTCGGCGTCGCTGGCCAAAGTCATTCCTAACGTTGCTTTGATATAAGGGTCATTGGCGCGAAGAAAAGGGTTGGTCGCCAATTCTCCTGACAGGCGCGAGGGAACGGTGGCGCGACGCTCGGCGCGGGCTTTGGTAACCTTGGCGATGCGGGCCTGCAAGGCCTCGTTCTGCGGATCCACCGTTGCGGCAAAGGCAAGGTTCGAGGTGGTATATTCATGGCCCGAACAGATCAGCGTCTCGGGCGGCAGGGCGCGCAGCTTGGCAAGGCTGGCGAACATTTGATCTGGCGTGCCTTCAAACAACCGGCCACAGCCTGCGGCCATCAGGCTGTCGGCGGTAAAGGCAAAGCCCGAGCTGGGCAGATAAAACGCAATATGGCCAAGGGTATGGCCTGAAACATCCAGCACATGGGCCAGTTCCGTGCCAATGGCGATGCTGTCGCCTTCGGCCAATGCGCGCGTCAAAGGCGGCAGGCGGTGAGCATCGGCGGCTGCCCCCAGCACAGCGGCAGAGGTCGCCTCGACCAGAGCGGTGACGCCGTCGATATGATCCCAATGGTGATGGGTCAGCCAGATCGCATCCAAGCCCCAGCTGCGCTTTTGCAGCTCGGCCAAAATCGGGGCTGCGTCGGGCGCATCAATCAACACGGTTTCCCCCGAGCCTGCATCGTGCAACAGATAAGCGTAATTGTCTTTAAGGCAGGGGATGGTCACAAGCTCGAGGGTCATGGGCGGCCTTTCACAGGGGCAGGGACGGCAACGCAGGGTAGCCTTGCGGCGTGTTTTGGGTATGATTAAGCCAGTTTGGCGGGAAAGGTCTGGGTCTGCAATGCATCTTGATGTGCTTGATCTGCGCAACTTTTACTATCGCACCCGTTTGGGGCGCGTGGCGCAGCGGGCGATCCGAGATCAGCTGGTGCGGATGTGGCCGCCTGTCAAAGGCCAGACGGTGGCGGGCTTTGGCTTTGCCGTGCCCTTGTTGCGGCCCTATCTTGAGGATGCGCGGCGGGTGATCGGGCTGATGCCGGGGCCGCAGGGGGTGATGCCTTGGCCAGCGGGATTGGCGAATGTTTCGGTGCTTTGCGAAGAAACTCAATGGCCGCTGCCGACGGGGCATGTGGACCGGCTGGTGCTGATGCACGGGCTTGAGACATCAGACAACCCGACGGCTGTGCTTGAAGAGGCGCATCGGGTGCTGGGGCCGGGGGGGCGCATTGTGATCGTGGTGCCCAACCGCGCTGGACTTTGGGCGCGGCGCGACGCGACACCCTTTGGGCAGGGGCGTCCCTATTCGGGCCGCCAGTTGGAAGGCCAATTGAAAGAGCATGGCTTTCGGGTCGAGCGCAGCATGACGCTTTTGTTCGCGCCGCCCTCGGAAAGCCGGTTTTGGCTGCGCACTTCGGCATTTTGGGAAGACTTTGGCCGCAATCTGCCTTGGCTCGCGGGCGGCGTGCTGCTGGTCGAGGCCAGCAAGCAGATCTATGCCCCCACGCGCGGCACCTTGGCCAATGCGGTGCGCCGCCCATTGCGGGTTCTAGAGGGCGTGGGGGCCGCGGTGCCAAGCGCGCAACGCCCCTCGCAGGTTAAAGAATCAGTGGTGATCCGAGAAGAGACGCGTTTCTTTTAAAGCGGCCAAGCAAAAGCAGGGCTGGGTTTTTGGTTTGGGTGAGCTTGGCTTGGTTAAGCCCGCAGGCGCTTCTAAATTTAATAAAACTTACTGTGATTGCTCGGATTTTGCCGCGTTGCAGCATCGGGCGCCGCACCCCAGACCTGCACCTCCGGTTTTGGTGGCTTTGTTGCGGGCTGCTGGCCTGCACTATCTGTCGCAGCTTTCGGTGCAAAATGCCGCAGCAACGTGGTTGCGACATCGTAAAGGCTCTGCTAGAGACGCGGGAAATCGAAAAGACGCATGCCCTAAGTATGCGCCGCAGTCGGGCTGAAATCCGAAGGCGGTCCACGCGAAGGGCCTATTCAGCGGAAGGGTTGACGTGTCCGAACCAGCTTCAATCTCCTTGAACATCGCTTCGCGCTATGCGCAGGCCCTGTTCGAGATTGCAAAAGACGAAAAAGGCCTAGCAACGCTTGAGGCCGATACCGATGCGCTGGGGGCTGCTTTGTTGGCCAGCCCCGAGCTTGCCGGCATGATCGCCTCGCCGGTCGTGACCCGCGAAGACCAATCGCGTGCCATGGCTGCCGTTGTGGCGGCAATGGGGCTTTCGTCCGCAATGGCAAACACCATCGCGCTGATGGCCAGCAAGCGCCGCTTGTTCGTGCTGCCGCAATTGGTGGCCAATCTGCGCGCTCGCATCGCGATTGAAAAAGGCGAAGTCACTGCCGAGGTTACCTCGGCCGCAGCTTTGTCGCCTGCACAGGCCACTGCACTGGTCGAAGCCTTGAAGGCCAAGGTCGGCAAGGACGTCAAATTGAACACTACCGTCGATGAAAGCCTCATCGGTGGTCTAATCGTCAAGCTCGGCTCGACCATGATCGACACCTCGGTCAAGGCGAAGCTCGCGGCACTTCAGAATGCAATGAAAGAGGTTGGGTGATGGGAATTCAGGCTGCTGAGATCTCTGCGATCCTTAAGGAGCAGATCAAGAACTTCGGCAAGGACGCTGCTGTGGCAGAAGTCGGCCGTGTGCTGTCCGTAGGGGATGGTATCGCGCGCGTTCACGGCTTGGACAATGTCCAAGCAGGTGAGATGGTGGAATTCCCCGGCGGGATCCGCGGCATGGCGCTGAACCTTGAAGTCGACAACGTTGGTGTTGTTATCTTCGGTTCCGACCGTGACATCAAAGAAGGCGATACCGTCAAGCGCACCAAGTCCATCGTGGACGTTCCAGTTGGCAACGGCCTCTTGGGCCGCGTTGTTGACGGCCTTGGCAACCCGATCGACGGCAAAGGCCCGATCGAGTCGACCGAGCGTCGCATTGCTGACCAAAAAGCACCGGGCATCATTCCGCGTAAGGGTGTGCACGAGCCAATGGCAACCGGCCTTAAGGCTGTTGACGCTATGATCCCAGTTGGCCGTGGCCAGCGCGAATTGATCATCGGTGACCGTCAGACCGGCAAAACCGCCGTGGCTTTGGACACCATTCTGAACCAGAAGTCCTATAACGAGGCTGCTGGCGACGACGAAAACAAAAAGCTGTACTGCATCTATGTAGCTATCGGTCAAAAGCGTTCGACCGTTGCGCAGTTGGTGAAGAAGCTGGAAGAAACCGGCGCGATTGACTACACAATCGTGGTGGCAGCTACCGCATCCGACCCAGCACCTTTGCAGTTCCTTGCGCCCTATTCGGCAACCGCAATGGCGGAGTTCTTCCGCGACAACGGCCGCCATGCGCTGATCATCTATGATGACTTGTCCAAGCAGGCCGTGTCTTATCGTCAGATGTCGCTGTTGCTGCGTCGCCCACCAGGCCGCGAAGCCTATCCTGGCGACGTTTTCTATCTGCACAGCCGCTTGCTGGAGCGGTCGTCGAAACTGAACGCCGATTTCGGTTCGGGTTCGCTGACAGCTTTGCCGATCATCGAGACCCAAGGCGGCGACGTTTCGGCCTTTATTCCAACCAACGTGATCTCGATCACCGACGGCCAGATCTTCTTGGAAACCGAATTGTTCTACCAAGGCATCCGCCCTGCTGTGAACACCGGTCTGTCGGTGTCGCGCGTGGGCTCTTCGGCACAAACCAACGCTATGAAGTCGGTGGCTGGTAAAGTGAAACTGGAACTGGCGCAGTATCGCGAAATGGCTGCCTTTGCGCAGTTCGGTTCGGATCTTGACGCTTCGACCCAGGCTTTGTTGAACCGTGGCGCCCGCTTGACCGAACTGATGAAGCAGCCGCAATACGCGCCGCTGACCGGTTCCGAAATCGTTTGCGTGATCTTTGCAGGCACCGCCGGTTACCTCGACAAAGTCGCGGTGAAAGACGTTGGCCGCTATGAAGCTGGTTTGCTGAAGCACCTGCGTGGGGCTGGCAAGGCGCTGTTGGATGACATCACCAACAACGACCGCAAAGTCTCGGGCGATCTGGAAAAAGCAATCCGCGCAGAGCTTGACGCTTTCGCGAAAGACTTCGCCTGAGGGCGGGGCAGGGGAGATAAAGCATGCCCAGCCTTAAGGACTTAAAAAACAAAATTGCGAGTATCAAGAATACGCGCAAGATCACCAAGGCGATGCAGATGGTCTCTGCGGCGAAGCTTCGCCGTGCCCAAGAAGCTGCTGAAGCTGCCCGGCCCTATGCCGAGCGGATGAATGCAGTGATGGGCGGCTTGGCTGCCTCGGTTGGCACTTCGCCGACAGCGCCCCGGCTTTTGGCCGGGACGGGGTCGGACAAAGTGCAGCTTTTGGTTGTGATGACCTCGGAACGTGGTCTGGCTGGCGGGTTCAACTCGAACATCGTCAAGCTGGCCCGCAACCGCGCAAACGAGCTGCTTGCAGCTGGCAAAACGGTCAAGATCTTGACCGTTGGCAAAAAAGGGCGTGAACAACTGCGCCGTGATTATGCTGCCTATATGGTTGGCCATATTGACATGTCAGAGGTCAAGCGGGTGGGCTATGTCAACGCGCAGGCAATTGCGCGTGATGTGTTGTCGCGGTTCGAGGCTGGTGAATGCGATGTGGTGACGATCTTCTATAGCCGGTTCCAATCGGTTATCGCGCAGATCCCAACCGCGCAGCAAATCATTCCGGCTCAGTATGAAGGCGGCGCTATTTCGGCGCTTTATGATTACGAGCCCAGCGAAGAAGCCATTCTGGCCGATTTGCTGCCGCGCGGTGTTGCGACGCAATTCTTTACCGCTCTGCTGGAAAACGGCGCCTCTGAACAGGGCGCGCGGATGAGCGCTATGGACAACGCGACGCGCAACGCAGGCGATATGATCACCAAATACACGACCATCTATAACCGCTCGCGCCAAGCTGCGATCACCACCGAGCTTATCGAAATCATCGCGGGCGCCGAGGCGCTCTGAGAAACCGGAGAAACATTATGGCAAAAGCACCGAAAGCAGCTGCCGCGGCAGGCAAGATCACTCAGGTGATCGGCGCCGTGGTTGATGTGCAGTTCGAAGGCGCACTTCCCGCAATTTTGAACGCACTGACCTGTGACAACAACGGCAAGCAGTTGGTCCTTGAAGTGGCCCAGCACCTTGGCGAAAACACCGTTCGCGCCGTGGCTATGGATGCGACCGAAGGTCTGGTTCGTGGCGCAGGCGTTACCGACACCGGCGCGCCTATTCAGGTGCCCGTCGGCAAGGCAACGCTTGGCCGGATCATGAACGTCATCGGCGAGCCCGTTGACGAGCGCGGCCCTGTCAATGCAACCGAAACCCGCTCGATCCACCAGCCGGCTCCGACCTTTGCGGAACAGGCAACCGAAAGCCAGATCCTTGTGACCGGCATCAAGGTGATCGACCTTTTGGCTCCCTATACCAAGGGCGGCAAAATCGGTCTGTTTGGCGGCGCAGGCGTTGGCAAGACCGTTCTGATCATGGAACTGATCAACAACATCGCAAAAGTGCACTCGGGTGTGTCCGTGTTCGCCGGTGTTGGCGAGCGGACCCGTGAAGGCAACGACCTGTATCACGAGATGATCGAATCCGGCGTTATTGACTTGGAAGACATGACCAAGTCGAAAATCGCGCTTGTTTACGGCCAGATGAACGAACCACCAGGCGCGCGTATGCGTATCGCTTTGTCGGGTCTGACCATGGCAGAGCAGTTCCGCGACGAGACCGGCGCAGACGTTTTGTTCTTTGTGGACAACATCTTCCGCTTTACCCAAGCCGGTTCGGAAGTTTCGGCTTTGCTTGGCCGTATTCCTTCCGCTGTGGGCTACCAGCCAACGCTGGCAACCGACATGGGTATGATGCAGGAGCGCATCACCTCGACCAAGAACGGCTCGATCACCTCGGTGCAAGCCGTTTATGTTCCTGCCGATGACTTGACCGACCCTGCACCAGCAACCTCGTTTGCGCACCTTGACGCAACCACGGTTCTGGATCGCTCGATCTCGGAAAAAGGCATCTATCCGGCTGTGGACCCACTTGGTTCGACCTCGCGTCTGCTCGACCCGCTGATCATCGGCGAAGAGCATTACACCGTGGCAACCGACGTTCAAAAGGTGCTTCAGCGCTATAAATCGCTGCAAGACATCATCGCCATCCTTGGCATGGACGAACTTTCGGAAGACGACAAAACCGCCGTGGCCCGTGCGCGTAAGCTCGAGCGTTTCTTGTCGCAGCCTTTCGACGTGGCAAAGATCTTCACCGGCTCTGACGGTGTGCAGGTTCCGCTGGAAGACACCATCCGGTCGTTCAAGGCTGTTGTGGCGGGTGAATACGATCACCTGCCGGAAGCTGCCTTCTACATGGTTGGTGGCATCGACGACGTTATCGCCAAAGCACAGCGTCTTGCCGCTGCTGCGGCATAAGGGGGCGACATGGCTGGAACGCTGCAATTTGACCTTGTGTCGCCGGAACGTAGGCTTGCCTCTGTTGTCGCGACCGAAGTCAACATCCCTGGCGCCGATGGCGACCTGACGGCGATGGAGGGGCATGCCCCCACCATCACCACCCTGCGGGCTGGCGTGTTGAAAATCGCCTCGGCTGATGGTGTGAAGTCCTTTGTGGTCACCGGCGGTTTCGCCGAGATCTCGGCAACCTCTGTGTCGGTTTTGGCCGAACGTGCGGTACCGGTTGAAGAGTTGACCGCGGCGCTGATGGATCAGCTGATTGCGGATGCCTCTGAAGCAACGGCGGTTGCGGTTGACAAGGATGCCGCTGACAAGGCCATGGCCGATCTGGTGGCAATGCGCGCAGCTGCTGGCTTCTGATTATGCCTTTTTAGATAAAAGCCCCGCAATTTGCGGGGCTTTTTCTATTTTTTCTCCACCTTAGCGCGAAACTCTTGTTAGATTGCTTCAAGGTCGGGGTTATTATGAAACGTATCGCGTCAAGTTCAGTGGGTATTCTGCAAGGCTCACGGGTTTTGTTTGCCGATTTTGCAGTCGGCGGCATGATGTGGACAGGACAGGGCGAACGCGAAAGTCGCCATCTCGTCACCTTTGCAGAGGCGTTTGTCGCCCCACCTACTGTGCATGTTTCGATCTCGATGTGGGATATGGACAATCAGCATAACGCGCGGGCTGATATCAGTGCCGAGCATGTCTCAGAGATAGGGTTTCAACTGGTTTTTCGCACTTGGGGCGATAGCCGCATCGCCCGTGTGCGCGCCGATTGGATGGCCATCGGCGCGGCGAAAGATGAAGACGACTGGCAGCTTTATTAAAAGCTATAGGCCAGTCGCAGCCCGCCCCAATGCTGGCCTTTGACCATAATCGGCGCAGAGACGTCTTTCATCATTACAAATTTGCCGCCGCCCATATCGCGGCGATAGATCTGCATCAGGAAGGGTGCGGTCGAGCGGCCCGCCCCCAAGCCGACGCGGTCATCAAACACCCGCCGGTTGCGGCAATGGGCGGCGTTCCACACCGGATCAGAGCCCTGCTTGGCCGAGAATTTTCGGTTATGGGTGGGAAGATAGCCATTTTGATCGACAGCGGCGCAGAACACCACCCGCGGATCAAGATCTAAGGCGCTTTCCAGCACGGGTGGGAAATAGCGGTCGGTGATTGGCGTAAAGCGCGCCATCAGCTGCGGTGGATTGCTGCCCTCGATCGGGGTATAGTCGGTGCGGAAGAGGCTGTGCATGCTGATTTCTTCGGCATCAACTGCTTGTTCCAGCATCTCTCCCAGTGTTTGGGCGCGGGTTTGCACCTCTGAGATCAGGTTTTGGTCTGCTGTGGTGCCCCCAATTTCAAAGGCGCGCTGCACCATCGTATCGCCCAGTTTCATCAGGCCGTTCACGCGTCGGCGCGCCTCGCCAACCAGATTGGCTTGGCCCCGACCATCCTCGATAATGGTGTCAAACTTTGGTCCAAAGCTTTGGATTGCGCTGCGCATGGCATCGGCCTGCTGCTTGACCTCGACCAGCGTTTCCGCCCCGGATTGCGATTGGGTCTCCATCGCGGTCAGCGCGGTTTCTGCGGCAGTCAGCTCTTTCAGGCCGGTCGCTGCCGAGCCAATAATGCCCTGCGCTTCGGTTTGCAACGCGCGGATTTCGCGTTCCAGAGTGGTGGCTGTGGTCGAGATGCCTGCGGCCGAATCAGTGGTCTGCTGTGCCAAAATTTTGATCGCGTCGGCGACAACGGCAAAACCACGGCCATTTTCGCCCGCGCGCGCAGCCTCGATCTTGGCATTGATCGCCAGCAGCTGCACCTCGCGCGCGATCGACAGGATGCGGCGGTTTTGTGATTGTGCTTCGGTGACGGCGCGGTCCACCGAGGCCAGTTTCGCCTCGACCTCTGTCACCCAATTCAGCACAAATTTGCTAGAGCCTGTGGCGGTTTGCAACTTGCCGGTCAAATCTTGCAGCGCGGCAATCAAGCCCGACATTGCGGTGTCAATATGGTCTGTGCCCCCCAACATCGAGTTGCTGACCTTGCCCACCGCCCCCGCCGCCTCATTGGCCAATTGCAGGCGGTGCAACTGGCGTTGCGCGGCAGCGTCCACCTCTTCCAGAAAACCAGAGATATCGACGATGTCGTAGCCCAGCTGCATCGAAGCATTGGCCATCGCATTCAGCACAGTCAGGCTTGGGGCGTTTGCAAAGCCTTCGGGAGAGAGAGGAGCTGTCATTGCGTTTTCTTTATAAGGATCATCCTGCGCCACTTTTGCAGAACGATCCTTACAATTTGATTAACGTAGACAGCTTAGCTGCGCTGATACATGCCTTCGTAGATCGGCACCAAAGTATCGGTTTCAAACAAAGACGATACCGAGGTGCCATTCCAGATGTTCAAGATCGCTTGCGCAAAAATCGGCGCGGTCGGCACGATGCGGATATTGGCGCAGGCTTTGACTTGGGCCGTAGGCTCGATCGAGTCGGTGATGACAAGCGATTTCATCACTGATTTTTGCACGCGCTCGACCGCCGGACCCGACAGCACGCCATGGGTGATATAGGCGTGCACTTCGGTGGCGCCGTTTTCCATCAGCACTTCGGCGGCTTTGCACAGGGTGCCTGCGGTGTCGCAGATGTCATCGACGATGATGCATTTCTTGCCCTGAACGCTGCCGATCACGATCATCTCGGCGATCTCGCCCGCCTTTTCGCGACGTTTGTCGACAATGGCCAGCGGAGCGTTGATCCGCTTGGCCAGCTCGCGCGCACGCGCCACACCGCCAACGTCAGGCGAGACGATCATGATGTCGTCCATCTGGCCTTTGAAGTGATGCTCGATATCCAGTGCAAACACGGGCGAGGCGTAAAGGTTATCGACCGGAATGTCGAAAAAACCTTGGATCTGGGCGGCGTGTAGATCCAGCGTTAGCACGCGGTCGATGCCAGCTTCGGCCAGCATATTGGCGACCAGCTTGGCGGTGATCGGCGTGCGGGCCTTTGCGCGGCGGTCTTGGCGGGCATAGCCAAAATAGGGGATCACAGCCGTGATACGATCTGCCGAAGACCGACGCAGCGCGTCCGTCATGATAAGCAGTTCCATCAGATTGTCATTGGCAGGGTTCGAGGTTGGCTGGATGATATACATATCCTCGCCGCGCACGTTTTCGTAAACCTCGACAAAGATTTCCTGATCGTTAAAGCGTTCGATCCGCGCATCAACAAGGTTTACAGAGACACCGCGGTGCATCGACATGCGACGGGCGATGGATTTTGCCAAGGATAAGTTGGCATTTCCCGAAATAAGTTTCGGTTCGGTCATAGCAGCCATTTTGGGCACTCCGGTGGGCAGATTCGGATTGTAAACACCGCTTATCACCCGCCATGGGTCTTGCAAACCGCAGAACCCGACAGGGCGAGGAAATGCCGCGAATTGGTCACATTTTCAGCCAGAACTGCGCCTTGGTATAGACTGCCGCTATGCCTTTGCCGCGAAAGTCTTTCTGCTGGCAGGGCCTTTTTGCAGCAAGCCGTTAGAAGGCGGCTAAAAACGCATCGACATCCTCGGGCGTGGTGCAGAATGATGTGACCAAGCGCGCGGCTTCGCGGCCCTCTGGGGCTGGCATGTCGTAATAGGATGCCCCTGCCGCGCGCAGGCGGGCGTGGCCGCCTTCCGCCCATTCGGCAAACATCATATTCGCCGGCGCAGGGTGGCGCAGGGTTACATCGGGGTTCGCCGTCAGCCCCTGTGCCAGCCGCGCGCCCATGGCATTGGCTTGGGCGGCAAGCCGTAGCCACAGATCGTCTTGCAGATAGGCCTCCATCTGTGCCGCCAAGAACCGATGCTTCGAGAACAGATGCCCGCCGCGCTTGCGCCGCAGCTCGAACTCCCAAGCCTTTTTGGCGTCAAAGATCACCACCGCTTCGACCCCAAGGCAGCCGTTCTTGGTGCCGCCAAAAGACACCACATCCACCCCCGCCTGCCATGTCATTTGCGCAGCCGTCGCCCCCGTGGCCACCAGCGCATTGGCAAAGCGCGCGCCGTCCAGATGGCTGGGCAGCCCCTTTTCGCGCGCAAGCGCTGTCAGGGCTGCCACTTCGGCTGCGGTATAGACCGTGCCTGCTTCGGTGACATTGGTGATCGACAAAGCCCCGCGCTGCACCCCGTGCACGCCGCCATTGCCAACACGGTTCAGCGCGGTCGTCAGGGTTTCCGGCGTCATCTTGCCATGCGCGCCTGCGACCGAGATCAGCTTGGCGCCATTGGTGTAAAACTCGGGCGCGCCGCATTCGTCTTGGGCGATATGGGCATCGGCATGGGCGAAGATCGCGCTCCAGGGTTGGGCGTAAAGCGCCAGCGCCAGCGAATTGGCGACCGTGCCGGTAGAGACCAGATAGACGGCGGCCTCGGGGTGTTCGAACACCTCGCGCAGCCGCGCGGTCACACGCGCCATCTGCTCTTCGGCGCCATAGCCGCGGGTATAGCCGTCGTTGGTTTGCAGCAAGGCCGCCATGACTTCGGGGGCGGCACCAGAGGCGTTGTCAGAGGTAAAGAACATCAGTGATCCTCTTGAATGATATAATCGTCCCAATCGTCTTCCGAAACCGATGCCTCAGAGACAGTTTGCCCGCGCAAGGAATTGCCCGAGCTATGGGTGGATTCGGGGTCGCCAGTGACCAAAGGATGCCATTCGGGCAGCGGCTTGCCTTGGTTCAACAGCTTATAGGCGCAGGAATTTGGCAGCCAATAGGCGATGCGGTTCAAGGTCTTGGGGTTCAGCCGGATACATTCGGGCACGAATTGAAACCGATTGGCATAGTTGGAGCATTGGCAGGTTTGATTGTCCAACAGGCGACAGGCGACGCGGGTATATTCCACCTCGCCGGTGTCTTCATATTCGATCTTGTTCAGGCAGCATTTGCCGCAGCCATCACACAGCGCCTCCCATTCAGGGGCGGTCATTTTCTTAAGCGGGATGGTTTCCCAGAATTTCGGGCGTAAATCTGTCATCCCCGCAAACTGGCGAAAGCGCGGGGAAAAGGAAAGGGGCTAAAGTGCCGCGAGGATCGCGCGCGCCTGATCACAATCGCGGGCCATTTGGTCCAAAAGCCCCGGCAGCCCGTCGAACTTCATCTCGGGGCGCAGATAATCGACCAAACCAATCGAAAGGTGGTGGCCGTAAAGATCGCCCTTAAAGTCAAAGATAAAGGTTTCCAGATTGGGCTTATTGACGCCAAACATCGGCCGCACCCCCAAAGAGGCCGCACCAAGATAGCTGCCAATCTGCGGACCGGTCAGAATATCCACCTTGACCGCATAGACCCCAAGCCGTGGCAAATGCAGCCCGCTGACCGACATATTCGCTGTCGGATAGCCCAGCTCACGCCCGCGCTTTTCGCCGTGGATCACCTCGCCATCAATGCGGTGCCAATGGCCCAACATATCCTTGGCATCGCGCGGGCGGCCCTCGGCCAAAGCGGTGCGAATGGCGGTTGACGAAATCGCGGCTTGGGCAAAGTTCACCAGCTCGGCGATGGTGACGCCAAAGCCGTATTTGACCCCCAGCGCCTGAAGATCCGCCGCCTTGCCCGCCCGACCACGGCCAAAGCAGAAATCAGCGCCGACGACGACATGGGCAATGCCAAGCCCTTCAACCAGCACAAGGCGCACGAACTCTTCGGGGCTAAAGCTGGCCATCGCGGCATCAAAGGGCAGCTGATAAAGCTGCTGCACCCCCAGTTTCGCCAAGCGGTTGGCGCGGGTCTCGGGGTTCATCAGCCGGAAATCGGCGCCATCTGGCAGGAAATATTCACGCGGATGCGGGGTGAAGGTGACAATGCCCAAAGGCCCATGCGGGCGGGCAAGGTCGATCACTGCCTGATGGCCCAGATGCACGCCGTCAAAATTGCCCATGGCAACAGAAGCGCCGCGCGCTGTGGGCTTTAGCCCCTGCCAATGCGTTTGAACCTGCATTTAACCCCGTGTGAGGCCCGCGGCCCCTAGTCGAACTTGCGGCTTGGCGCCAAAACCAGCGCCTCGCCCTTCAGGACCACGGTATTGCCCACTGCGCAATGGGTTTCAAGGGTGACACGGCGGCGCGCGTGATCAATCGCCAAAACTTTCACCACCGCCTCGACGGTATCGCCGGGGCGGACGGGGGCCATGAATTTCAAGGATTGTCCAAGATAAACAGTGCCATGGCCCGGAAGTTGTTCGCCGATCACCGCAGAAATCAGCCCTGCGGTCAGCATGCCATGCGCAATGCGGCCTGCGAAAATTGTGGCTTGGGCATAGGCTTCGTCCAGATGCACCGGGTTATGATCGGTCGAAACCTCGGCAAAAAGGTCTATATCGCGGTCGGTCACGGTTTTGCGCAACGACCGCACCATGCCGATTTCCAGATCTTCAATGCAGATGGTGCCGCGCGGTTGATTGTCGAGCATGACCGAATCCTTTGCTTCTGGCCTTAGCCTAGCAAATGCCGCAGTGCAGCGCAAATCCTTTGCGCATCATTTGTGCGCAAAGCTGATATTTTCGGTAATTATGTTGCGAGCCTAGCGCAGCTTGCCGATGCTATAGCTGGGCGAAAGCTGCGCCTTATCCAGCCACGCCTGCAACAGCGCCAGATCAGGCGCCTGCGGATCTGGCCCAAAGTGATCAACCGCCAGCCCGCCGGTGATGAACAGCGCGTCCAGCCCTTCACCGCTTGCGCCCTGCACATCGGTGTTGATGCCGTCGCCAATGCACAGAATTTGTGGATCAGACGGCCCGCCCAACAGCGCCAGACGGCGGCGGGCCAGATCATAGATCGGCGGATGTGGCTTGCCGAAATAAAGCGCGGTGCCGCCCATGGCTTCATAGCTTTGCGCCAAGGCTCCGGCGCAATACAAAAGCTGATCGCCCCAATGTACCGTCAGGTCAGGATTGGCGCAAAGCATTGGCAGGCCGAGGGTTTTTGCGGCAAGCAGGGTGGCGTGATAGGTTTCCAGCGTTTCAGTCAGATCATCGGCAAGGCCGGTGCAGACAATGCCCTGCGCCTGCGTCAGGGCGACGCGCTCGATCACAGGATTGGCGGCGGCGATTGCGGCCAGATCATCGGCGAAATCGGTAAAGAACGGCTCGTCCTTATCGGCGCCGATGAAATAAACCTTGCGCCCAACAGCGCCGGTCAGCATCGCATATTGCGCCGCATCGCCCGAGGTGACGACATCATCCCAAGCATCGCGCGGCACGCCCATCTTGTCCAGTTGCGCGATGACGCTTGATTTTGGCCGCGGCGCATTGGTCAGCAAAATCACCCGACCGCCCTGCGCACGATAGGCCTGCAAGGCCGCAACGGCTGCCGGAAACGGCGCGACGCCATTGTGCAAACAGCCCCACAGATCACAAAACACCGCATCATAGCGGGCAGAGACTTCGGCGAGGGTCGCTATCACTTGGGTCATTTTACACTCGATCGGTTGGGAAGGGTTGAGCGTGACATAGCGCCGCTTGCCGCAAAAGGCCATTGCGGCGCTGCGGTCTTTGCGACACATAGGCGAAAATGAATGTAACTTGCGGCAAAGGGTGCAGCAGATGAAATGGATCGTTTTGGCGGTTGCGGTGGCTTTGGTCGGCGCGGTGATGTTTTCGCGGATGGCCGCACCGAAGGGCTATGAAAAGCTTGCGATGTCGGTGGACGAGATGAAGGCCACAGGCGCGCTGATTGTCGATATTCGCACGCCACAAGAATGGAAAGACACCGGCGTCATTGCGGGGGCCAAGCTGGTGACCTTTGGCGATGCCGATGGGTTTTTGAAGGCGGTCGGCAAAGATCTGACCGATGGCCGCCCGCTTATTCTGGTTTGCCGTTCGGGCAACCGCTCGTCTTCGGCAGCGGCGGCCTTGGCGGGCAAGATCCCAAACCGGATCATCTCGGCCAATGGCGGCATGTCGGCGGCGATTGCGGCGGGCTATCAGACCGTGCGGCCCAGCAAATAGGCCGCCTTAGGGTGCGCGGGCCGCGCACCCTGAGTCTTTTCAGATTACAGTTTCAACGAGGGGATGATCTGCTTTTTGCGGCTCATCACGCCGGGCAGCACCACGGTGTCGCCAACGACTTTGACGCCAAAGGACGCCTCTGCCATCTGCCGCACCAGATCATTGGGCACCAGCAGCGTCGCCTCTTCGCGCAGAATGTCGATCACGAACAACAGCACCTGATCGGCACCATCGGCCGCAGCCACGCCCACCATCGCCGCCATCAGATCGGCCTTGCGGTTCAGCACCACGGCAGGGGCGGTGGTTTCTAGCACCGAGATCCGCAGCTCTTTGCCTGCGACGGTGTATTCTTTGGAATCCATCCGCAAAAGCTCTGCGTCCGAAAACGCCGAGACATCGGATTTCGCCGCAAACATCGCCGCTGCAAGGTCGGGGATCGCCACGCCCAGATCGGCAGCCAGCGCTTCGGCCACGGCTTGGTCATGCGCGGTGGTGGTGGGGCTGCGGAATTCCAGCGTGTCGGACAAGATGCACGACAGCATTGCGCCCTTAATCTCGCGCGGCAGCTTGGCCATATCGGCACCGATGATGTCATGCATCACCGTGGCGGTGCAGGCCAAGGGCCGCAGCACCACATTGATCGGGGTCTTGGATTTCAGCCCGCCCACCAGCATGTGGTGGTCGATGATCGCCATGATCGTGGCTTCGTTGATCGAGGGCGGCAGTTCGGCCGGGTTGTTGGTGTCAACGATCACCACATGATCGGTCGCACTGACATCGGCAATAATCTCGGGCTTGGCAAAGCCCCAATGCTGCAACACAAAAGCCGCTTCGGTGTTCGGCTCGCCCAGCAGCACGGCCTTGGCATCGACGCCTTGCAGGTTGGTCAAATACCACGCCCAGATGATTGCAGAGAGGGTGGCATCGGTGTCGGGGGATTTGTGGCCGAATACAAGCGTGGTCATGGAATGCGCCTTCGTGATGGATTTTGCGTCTATATAGGCGCGCGTCTACGATTTGTCACGCGGCCAGATGCTGCGCTGCGGCGTGCTAGGGCAGCGGCTGGCGGCTGATGTGATAGCCCTGTTGTTCCAACAGCCGCAATACCCCTGCCTCGCCCGAAAGATGCAGCGCGCCAAAGGCCGCAAGCACCTGCCCCTGCTGGGCGGCGGCCTCGATCTTTGCGATCCAAGCGCGGTTGCGATCAATCATCATCACCTGCTCCATTTTGGCCAGATCGGCATCGATCCGCTGGGAAGAATAGCCCAAAACCTCATGGCTTTGCAGGCGGTTAAACTCCCAGATCAGCCGGCCCTCTTGGGCGAAATAGCTGTCAGCAAGCGTTGTCATCATATCGGCAGAGCTGGCCTCGGTCGCAAGCGCCATCGTCACCATATCCAGCTGTTCGCTTTGGGGCATATCGCCAAAGATCCGAAGCACCGTGTCATAGGGTTCCAACGCCTTGATCGGAATCGCCTCGGCCGCTGCGGCAAGCATCAATTGCCGGTCCAGTCCGTTTTCGGCGGCGGCACTGTTCAACCCGCACAGCGGCATCGACAGCAGCATCGAGACATACCAAGGTTGAAGCTTGGCCACCATCACAGGCGGAATGCCGCGCGCCCGCACGGCCTTGGACAACAGCTGCCAAGTCTCTGGCGTCAGCAGCTCAGGCAGGGTGGGGCCCTTGGTATTCAGGATCAGCGTGGGCTCATCGGCAAGGCGTTGGTGCAGCGAGACTTCTTCAGAGGGCCCCGCCTCGACCAACAAAACCCGGGTGGTTTTCAAAAGAGGGCGCAGCTGCGCCAAAGTCGCGGCATGGCGTGGATCGTCAAAGTGATAGGTGCCAATCAGGTAAATCCGCGCCGCGTCACGTTCGGCCAGCCAAAAATTGCCAATCGCAAAGGGATGGGCGGCCGCGCGCGCGCGCAGTTCAGCTTGCGCCTGAATCGGCAGCGCATTCAGCAGGTTTTTGCCGGCGCAATCGGCCTGTGCCGTCGTGCCCAGCAGTAAAACTGCACCAATCACCGCTCCCCAAATCGCGCCAAACATCGCTGATCCCTTTGTTGTAAACCTAAGGGTGACACTTTGCGCCGCAAACACCAAGCACCAAGACAAGGCTCTGCTACGCTTTGCTGTGGAAATGGCGGCATAAAAATTTTGCCACAAAAATTTCATCAGGGCGGGTGTTGACACAGTCAGGACCAACGCCTAACTCAAGCTCCGTTAGCACTCAGCAAAGACGAGTGCTAATCCCATTCAAACCTGGTAACTCAAGGGAGTAAGCCCAGATGGCATTTACACCACTGCAAGACCGCGTGCTGGTCCGTCGCATTGAAGGCGAAGACAAGACCAAGGGCGGCCTGATCATTCCAGAATCGGCAAAAGAAAAGCCTGCTGAGGGCGAAGTGGTTTCCGTGGGCGCTGGCGCGCGCAAGGATTCCGGCGAGCTGATCGCTCCTTCGGTCAAAGCTGGCGACCGCGTTTTGTTCGGCAAATGGTCGGGCACCGAAGTCAAAGTCGGCGGCGAAGACCTGCTGATCATGAAAGAAAGCGATATCCTCGGGATCATCTCCTAAGGGATTTGGCTCCGCCTCTGCGTGAGCCAACTCGTTTTCCAAACTCAACCGATTTAGAGGAGCTGCAAAATGGCTGCTAAAGACGTACGTTTCAATACCGATGCCCGTGACCGCATGCTGCGCGGCGTCAACGTTCTGGCGGATGCTGTGAAGGTAACGCTTGGTCCAAAAGGCCGTAACGTTGTCATCGACAAATCCTTCGGCGCACCGCGCATCACCAAAGACGGTGTCACCGTTGCCAAAGAGATCGAACTTTCCGACAAGTTCGAGAACATGGGCGCACAAATGGTGAAAGAAGTCGCTTCGCGCACCAATGACGAAGCAGGCGACGGCACCACCACCGCAACCGTTCTGGCTCAAGCCATCATCAAAGACGGCCTGAAGGCTGTTGCTGCTGGCATGAACCCAATGGATCTGAAGCGCGGCATCGACATGGCAACCGCCAAAGTCGTCGCAGCGATCAAAGCTGCTGCGCGTCCCGTGAAAGACACCGCAGAAGTTGCACAGGTTGGCACCATCTCGGCCAACGGCGAAGCTGAAATCGGTCGTCAGATCGCTGAAGCCATGCAAAAAGTCGGCAACGAAGGCGTGATCACCGTCGAAGAAAACAAGGGTCTTGAAACCGAGACCACTGTTGTCGAAGGCATGCAGTTCGACCGTGGCTATCTGTCGCCTTACTTCGTCACCAACCCAGACAAAATGGTTGCTGACCTGGAAGACGTTCTGATCCTGCTGCACGAAAAGAAACTGTCGTCGTTGCAGCCAATGGTGCCTTTGTTGGAAGCCGTGATCCAATCGCAGCGCCCGCTGCTGATCATCTCGGAAGACGTTGAAGGCGAAGCGCTTGCAACCCTCGTGGTGAACAAACTGCGCGGCGGCCTGAAAATTGCGGCTGTCAAAGCTCCAGGCTTCGGCGATCGTCGTAAAGCCATGCTGCAAGACATCGCGATCCTGACCGGTGGTCAAGTGATCTCGGAAGATCTGGGCATGAAGCTTGAGTCGGTGACCATCGACATGCTGGGTTCGGCCAAGAAAGTCGCGATCACCAAAGACAACACCACCATCATTGATGGCGCTGGCGTCAAGGCCGAGATCGAAGCGCGCGTCGCACAGATCCGCACCCAGATCGAAGAAACCACCTCGGACTATGACCGTGAGAAGCTGCAAGAGCGCGTGGCCAAATTGGCTGGCGGTGTTGCTGTGATCAAGGTTGGCGGCATGACCGAAGTTGAAGTCAAAGAGCGTAAAGACCGCGTTGACGACGCTTTGAACGCAACCCGTGCAGCTGTGCAAGAAGGCATCGTTGTTGGCGGTGGCGTGGCGCTGGTTCAGGCTGCCAAGTCGCTTGACGGCATGACGGGTGCAAACTCGGATCAAAACGCCGGCATCGCGATCATCCGTCGCGCGCTGGAAGCTCCGCTGCGTCAGATCGCTGAAAACGCTGGCGTCGATGGCGCTGTCGTTGCTGGCAAAATCCGCGAGTCGGATGACAAGAACTTTGGCTTTAACGCGCAGACCGAAGAATATGGCGACATGTTCAAGTTCGGCGTGATCGATCCAGCCAAAGTGACCCGCACCGCTTTGGAAGATGCAGCTTCGGTTGCCTCCTTGCTGATCACCACGGAATGCATGATTGCTGACAAGCCAGAGCCAAAAGGCGCGGCTGGCGGCGGCATGCCTGACATGGGCGGCATGGGCGGCATGGGCGGCATGATGTAATCTGCCCGCAAGGCATGATAGGGAAAGGGCGCAGCATCAGCTGCGCCCTTTTCATTTGAGGTGAGCATGAGCGGACCCGACAGCTTTCGCAGCGCGCGACAGGCGGATTTTGACGGCATCGACGCGCTGCTGCGTGCAGCCTTTGCCGGTAAGGGCGAGGCCGATTTGGTGCAGCGCCTGCGCGCCCAAGGCCTGATTGAGACCGAGGTTGTGATGCCTTTGGGCGATGCCGTGGTGGCCTATCTGGCGCTGTCGCGGCTTGTCGCACCCGAAGGTTGGCTGGCGCTGGCGCCGATGGCCGTTGCACCTGAGTGGCAGGGCAAGCGCCTTGGCTCGCGGCTGCTGTCTGGTGTGATGAAGCTGGCCGCGATCAAAGCGCAAAGCGTGGTGGTGGTGGGCAAGCCCACATTCTATCAGCGCGCGGGCTTTGTTTTTGGCGGCATGCAAACGCCCTATCCGGCAGAGCTGGTGGGGGTGTTTGGCGGCACCGGCTGTGCTGCGGTCTACCCCGCGGCATTTGACGGGATCTAGCGGCGCGGCTTCGCCGCAAGAGGGGAGCGCTTGCGCGCGGTGGGCGCCCGGTGCAGCCTATGGCACAACGACAGCGCGAGGGAGAGGCTGATGGCTTTGGCGATCTGGACGGCGCTGGCGATGCTGGCTTTTGCTGGCAACTCGATCTTGACCCGCATGGCGGTGGGGGCGGGGGCGATTGATGCGCAAAGTTTCGCGCTGATCCGGCTGCTGTCGGGGGCCTTTATGTTGGCGCTGGTGATGCTGTGGCGCAAGCGGCAATGGCCCGCGCTGCGCGGTCGGGGGCCGGCGGTTCTGGGGCTTTTGGTCTATTTGTTCGGCTTTTCCGCTGCCTATGTCAGCCTAAGCGCGGGCACTGGCGCTTTGATCTTGTTTGGCATGGTGCAGGTGACGATGTTTGCGGGCGCGCTTTTGGCGGGTGAGGCGGTGGCGGCCAAGCGCTGGGCTGGGGCGGGCTTGGCCTTGGCCGGATTGGTGGTTTTGCTGGCACCAAAGCTGGTTTTGGGTGGGCTGTGGCCGATGCTTGCGATGACGGCGGCGGGTGTGGGCTGGGGGATTTATTCGCTGGCTGGACGGCGGGCGGGTGATCCCTTGGCGGCGACGGCGGCGAATTTTGTGCTGGCGGTGCCGGTGGCGGCGCTGATCTGGGCGGTCTGGGGCGGTGGCGATTGGCTGCCGCGCGGGGTTGGTCTTGCGGTGTTGTCGGGGGCTGTGACCTCGGGTTTGGGCTATGCGCTGTGGTATAGGGTGCTGCCGCAGCTGGGGGCCTCGCGTGCGGCGGTGGCGCAGCTGACGGTGCCGGTGCTTGCGGCGACGGCGGGGCTGGCGCTGGGCGAGCCGATTGGGCTGCGCTTTGCGATCTCGGCGCTTTTGGTGTTGGGCGGTGTGGCTTTGGCCAGCCGCTAAAGCGCCTTATGCAGACGCCGCAGGGTTTTTGTGACGCCGCCATCGGTGTCAACGCGGCTTAGGCCAGTGTCGGCAAAGCCATGACGCTGCCAAAAAGTGCGGCCCTTGGGGTTGGTGTCAAGCACGCCCAGATAGATATTGGTGCAGCCTTTCGCCCGTGCGCGCGCCAGAACCTCGGCCAGCAGCGCCGCACCCATGCCTTGACTGCGCGCCCAATCGGCAAACATCATCTGGCCCAGATAGGCATCGCCCGGCGCTGGAAAGCCAAAGGACAGCTCGGCCACGCCTGCAAGCTGCGCGCCCTGAAACAGGCCCAGACGCTGGCTTTGTGCGGGGTCGCAATTGGGCGGCGCATCGGTCAGAAATTCTGTCGCCAAGGCTTCGGGATCAAAATCCAGCCGATCGAGCGCCCAATAATCGCTGGTGGCCTGATACATCTGCACCAGCGCTGCGCGATCTGCGGCAGGATCAAGCGGCCTGATCATCGCACCATCACCTCGAGCGGATCGTAAAGCAGGCTTTGCCCCCAAGCGGCATCGGCAAGGCTATCGGGTTTGAAACGGATGCGGCCAAGGTCGAGATCATCGCGCGAAAAGAACCGCCGCTGGGTGACCACGCCTTCGGGGTCGCGCCATTGCGGGTCGATCTCTCCGGCGGTGATGGTGCAGCGAAAGAACAGATCGACCTGATGAAAGCCCGAGGCCGGATCGTAAAACTCGTTGATCAGCGCAGGCGCGCCCACGGCCACGCGCAGACCGGTTTCTTCATAGACCTCGCGCATCAGATTGTCAGGCAGCGAGGCCCCCGATTCCACGCCACCGCCCGGCGCGCACCACAGATCAGACCGCCCGCCCGGATAGGCATTGACCAAAAGCAGCCGATCCTGATGCAGGATCAACGCGCGGGTCGCAAGGCGTGTGGGACGTTTTGACATGGGCCTAAGCTGATCTGACCGCCCGCGCGGGTCAAGGGCTTATGCAGCGCGCGCCAAAGTTTGCAGCCTGCGCTCTGACCACAAAAGATAAAGCGATCCGGCCAAAATCAGCAAAATCCCCAGCCAATAGCTGCCTTCGGGGGCGAAATTCAGCACCAGCCAACTGACGAAGATATTTGAGAACAATTTCAAATCATCAAAGGGCTGCACAAAGCCCGCATCGGCATTGGCATAGGCCAGCGTCAGAAAATGCTGCGCGCCATACATGATGACACCGCCCAGCAGCAGCAGCGCCAAGATCTGCCCCGTTGGCAGCTCGAACCCCGCTTGCAGCGAAAACAGCCCGTTTACTGGCGCGATCAGCACCAAAAGCCACATGGTGATCGCGGTTTGCGGCTCGTCTTGCGTCAGGCGCTTGGTGATCAGCGAAGCCCCGCCCCAGCAGATCGCGGCGGCCAGCGGGTAAAGCGTGGCAAGCGTCAGCGCGCCCTCCCATGGCCGCAGCAGGATCATCGCGCCGGAAAACCCCAGCGCCGCTGCGATCCAGCGGTTGGCCCCGACGCGTTCGCGCAGCAAAACCGCCGCGCCAATCATCACGAAAAACGGCGAGGTCATCACCAAAGCCACCACATGCCAAGGCGCCATCCCCGAGGCGAAAGCTTGGGTAAAGGCCTGCACCCCCAGCACCGACAGCAAAATCCGCGCGCCGTGCAGCAGCGGGTGACGCGTCTTCATCCGCGACAGCCCCTGCCGCCAGATGAAGGGGGCCGAGAACACCATCGCGATGGCATATTGCCAAAACGCATCCGATTGCGGCTTGAACCCCATTTTATAGGTCACGGTCCAAGTGATCGCATTGGCCGCCGCAAAGGCGATGCCCGCCAGCACCATGAACAGCGCGCCGCGCAGGGGGGATGGGCTGGGCTCTGACATCGCTTTGGTCCTTGGGTTTGAGGGCGGGCTTGGTTCAGCCCTTGCGCACCACACGGTTGACATGGCCCATCTTGCGGCCCGGCCGCGCCTCGGCCTTGCCATAAAGATGCAGGGCGGCGTCATTTTCGCGCAGGATCTGCGGCAGACGATCAATGTCATCACCGATCAGGTTTTCCATCACCACATCGGAATGGCGCGCGCCATCGCCCAAAGGCAGGCCTGCGACCGCGCGGATATGTTGTTCGAACTGATCGACCGCACAGCCGTTCTGGGTCCAATGGCCAGAATTATGCACCCGCGGCGCGATTTCATTGACGATCAGCCCCTTGGCGGTGACGAAAATCTCGACCCCCATGACGCCGACATAATCCAGCGCGTTTAAAATCCGCGCCGCCAGCAAAATCGCATCTGAGCGCTGCGCAGGCGTCAGGCGCGCGGGCAGGGTGGTGGTGTGCAAAATGCCGCTGCGGTGCACATTCTCGCCCGGATCATAGCAGGCCACCGATTGATCGAGCCCGCGCGCGGCGATGACCGAAACCTCGTGGCTAAAGTCGATAAAGCCTTCCAAGACCGAAGGCGCGCCGTTCATGCTGGCAAAGGCCGCCTCGGCATCTTCGGCCGAGGTCAGCCGCGCTTGGCCCTTGCCGTCATAGCCAAGCCGCGTGGTCTTCAGGATCGACGGCGTGCCAATCTCGGCCACCGCAGCCGCCATTTCGGCAGCCGTATTTACGGCGCGGTAGGGCGCGCAGGTTAGGCCCAGCCCGGTCAGAAAGTCTTTTTCCAGAATGCGGTCTTGCGCAATCGCCAGCGCGCGGCGGTTGGGGCGAATGGGGCGCAGCGCTTCCAGCAGATCAAGGGCTGCGGTGGGGATGTTTTCAAACTCATAGGTGATCACATCCACCGTTTCGGCAAAAGCCGTCAGGGCGGCCGCATCGTCATAGCTGGCCGTGGTCAGCGCATGGGCGACATCGGCGGCAGGCGGGTTGGCGCTTGGCTCGAAAATATGGCTGCGATAGCCCAGCCGTGCGGCTGCAACCGACAGCATCCGGCCCAATTGACCGCCGCCCAAAATCCCGATCGTCGCACCAAGCGGCAGGCTATTCATCTTTCGGCTCCTCTGGGATCGAGGCGGAAAGTGCCTCGCGCCATGCGTCAAGCCTCGCGGCAAGCGCCGGGTCTTGCAGCGCCAAAATCCCCGCAGCCATCAGCCCGGCATTGGCAGCCCCCGCAGCGCCAATGGCCATGGTCGCCACCGGAAAGCCCTTGGGCATCTGCAAAATCGAATAAAGACTGTCGACGCCCGACAGTGCCTTGGTCAAAACCGGCACGCCGATCACCGGCACGCGGGTTTTGCTGGCCATCATGCCGGGCAAATGCGCCGCCCCGCCCGCGCCTGCGATAATCACCTGCACCCGACCCGCTGCGGCCTTGCCATAAGCCCAAAGCCGATCCGGCGTGCGATGCGCCGAGACGATCTTGGTTTCATAAGAAATGCCCAGCTGATCCAAAATCAGCGCGGCTTCTTTCATCGTTGGCCAATCCGATTGGCTTCCCATGATGATCCCGACATCGACCTTCATATCGCTCTCCGCGTTGTTCTTGGCCCGTGTCATATCGAAAAGGGCCGCAGAGGCAAGGAAAAGCAGGGATTCAGGCGATGATATTGGGGATCAGCTTGTCTTCGATGCGGGTGATCTGGTCTTTCAGCGCCAGCTTTTGCTTTTTCAGCCGCCGTAAGGTCAGCACATCGGGCCGGCCCAAGGTTTCCAGCGCATGCACGGCCTCGTCCAGATCGCGATGCTCGCGCTGAAGCACAGCCAGCTTCACGCGCAGCAGATCGTCAAAGTTCATTTCGGGCGAGGCATTCATAGCGAAGGGGATCCAGTCTTGCTGTCAGTTTGCAGGATACAGTGATTCGCCCCCCGCGTGGGTAAAATTCGCACGGTAATTGATGTTTTTCTTGCAATTGCTTGCTCTTGCGGTCGCGCGGGCCTGCCCCCATATTTGGAACACGGGTGCCGCAGCATGGGCCCGCATATGTCGCTTTTTGAAAGGACATCGTTATGACGAAACTTACCTTTGGGGCGCATCCCTTTCTTTTGGGCTTTGAACAGCTTGAACGTCTGGTCGAGCGCACTGCAAAAACCGCTTCGGAAGGCTATCCGCCGTTTAACATCGAGGCGACTTCGGACCACACCTACCGCATCACTTTGGCCGTGGCGGGGTTTCGCGACGAAGATCTGTCGATCACGGTCGAAGATCGGCAATTGGTGGTGCGCGGCCGTCAAGGCGAAGACACCAGTGACCGCGTTTTCCTGCATCGCGGCATTGCGGCGCGGGCATTTCAGCGCTCTTTCGTGTTGGCGGATGGGGTCGAGGTGGCAGGGGCCGATCTGGATCACGGCTTGTTGCACATAGATCTGCGCCGCTCTTTGCCCGATACCATCGTTCAGACCATTCACATTGGCCGGAAATAGGAGGCTATGATGAACGTCGCATATGATGCTTTGCCCGCAGGTGCCGACCGCATCGTTTATGTCCGCCCTGTCGCCGTTTCTGGCCTGCCCGAAGAGCTGAAAGTAAAAATGGCCGGTGCGACAACCGTCTATTCTGTCCACAGCCAAGATGGCGAGCCTTTGGCCTTGGTGGCCAATCGCGATTTGGCCTTCAGCCTTGCGCGTCAGAACGACTTTGCCCCCGTCAACGCGCATTAGTGCGGGGCTGTCGGCCTATAACTTTGGTTGCACTAAGGGCTTTGGCCCTGCTGGTTTATAGACAGCCCCCGTGGCCACGGCCTAGGGGCTGGCGCTAGAAGCCAAGTTTTCTCGCGTCGCATCAAGGATATAGACCGATGACCAAATCTTACTCTGCGTTGCAAATTGCCCTGCATTGGGCGATTGCTGTGCTTATTGCCGCAAATTACCTGATCAGCGACGACATGGAGCGCGATTTTGACGCCGCTCTGGGTGGGGCGGCGGTCAGTGATTGGACCGCCAGCTTTCATGTCTGGGTTGGGGTGTCTGTGCTGGTGCTGGCCTTGCTGCGGCTTTTGGTGCGGCAGATGTCAGGCGGTTGGCACGAGGTGGCCACCACTCTGGCCGACAAAGCCGCGCTTTGGGGTCACCGTGCGCTTTATGCGCTGATGGTTTTGGTGCCAACGTTGGGGGTGATCGCTTGGTTTGGCGGTATCGCGATTTCGGGCGACCTGCATGTGATCGCGATGAATGCGATGATGCTGCTGGTGCTGGGCCATTCGGCGATGGCGCTTTATCATCAGTTTGTGGTCAAAGACGGCTTGCTGTTGAAGATGATGCGCCCGCGCTAAGGGGTTTGGGCCGCCCGCAAGCGGCCCAAAGCTCTATTCCTGTTCGGCCAGAAAACGCTCGGCATCCAAGGCCGCCATGCAGCCCATGCCGGCGCTTGTGACGGCTTGGCGGTAGATGTGATCGGTCAAATCACCGGCCGCAAAGACGCCCGCAATCGCGGTGCGGGTCGATCCGGCTTCGACCTGCACATAGCCGCCCGAATGCAGCGGCAGTTGGTCTTTCACCAGTTCCGAGGCTGGCGCGTGGCCGATGGCGACAAAGAACCCCTCGCAAGGCACGATCTTTTCTTCGCCCGTCAGCAGGTTGCGCGTCCTGACACCCGTCACCCCCAAGGGGGATTCGGTGCCGACCACCTCGGTGACTTCACTGTTCCACAGCATCTCGATCTTGGGGTGCTTGAACAAACGGTCCTGCATGATCTTTTCGGCCCGCAGCGTGTCGCGGCGGTGAATAAGCGTCACTTTCGAGGCAAAGTTGGTCAGAAACAGCGCCTCTTCCACCGCGGTATTGCCGCCGCCGATCACGGCGATTTCGCGGCCGCGATAGAAAAAGCCATCACAGGTGGCGCAGGCCGAAACGCCAAAGCCCTTGAACTTTTCCTCGGACGGCAGGCCCAGCCATTTCGCTTGCGCGCCCGTAGCCAAGATCACGGCATCCGCGGTGTAGGTGGTGCCAGAATCGGCCTGTGCCACAAAGGGCCGCGCGCTCAGATCAAGGCTGGTGATGTAATCGCTGATCACTTCGGCGCCCATCGCTTCGGCATGGGCCTGCATGTTCACCATCAGATCGGGGCCCTGAATATGCTTTTCGCCGGGCCAGTTTTCGACCTCGGTCGTGATGGTCAACTGACCGCCGGGCTGCAAGCCCTGCACCAAGATCGGCTGCAACATCGCGCGGGCCGAATAGACCGCCGCCGTATAGCCCGCAGGCCCCGAGCCGATAATCAGAACTTTGGTGTGACGGGTCTGGGTCATGGCGCTCTCCGATATCTGTTTGCACTGATATAAGCGCTGCGATCCATCGGGGGAAGCCCTGCAAAGCAAGCCTGCTGCGGCGATAGGACGCTGAAGTTTTGCAAAGATTTTCGACAGCCCACGAAAGAATATTGCGCAAATCTGGGGTTGGGCCTAGATAAAGGGTCAGAAAAGGGGAAACCAAATGGCCGGAAATAAGCTTGATCCGATCGACCGCCGCATTCTTGCAGAATTGCAGGCGGACGGGCGGATGACCAACGTCGAGCTTGCCAGCCGTGTTGGCATCTCGGCCCCGCCCTGCCTGCGCCGTGTCCGCACGCTGGAAGAGGCCGGCTACATCAAAGGCTATCACGCCGATATCGACAGCCGCGAGATGGGCTTTGAGGTGCAGGTTTTTGCGATGGTGCGGCTGCAAAGCCAAGCCGAAGCAGATCTGTCGACCTTTGAGGCGCGCTGCCGCGCTTGGCCCTTGGTGCGCGAATGCCATATGCTGAACGGCGAGATCGACTTTATCCTGAAATGCGTCGCCCCCGATCTTTCCAGCTTTCAGGCATTTTTGACCGAGCATCTGCTGAAGGCCGAGAATGTCGCCAATGTGAAAACCTCACTGGTGATCCGCTGCGCCAAAGATCAACCTGGTCTGCCCTTCGAGGTGCTGGAAGAGCGTCTGGCCAAGCAGGCCTAAACGCCGCAGGAGCCTAAAACGTTAAGGCGGCCCCTATGGTGCAGAGAACACCAGGGCCGCCTTAACCAAGCATTACCATGTTGCACCAAGCAGAGAGCCATCTTCGGCAGAAGCGGTCTTACCATATGGCTTGGCAGCTGTTTTCACAGAGGGACATCTGTGGCTTAAACATGGCGAAAAAACGCCGCTCTGTCAAAGTTTATTCATATTTGCCTTATTTGTGAGGACGGTCGCTGCTCTTAGGCGCGATTGTTTTCCTCTGTGCGACAGTGTCAGCGCTTTGTGGTCTAGGCTTTGGTGAAAATGAAAAAAGGCCGGACAAAGTCCGGCCATTTTTATGCGAATCAGAACATGTTTAGCGCGCGGCAAGCGCGGTGGATTTTGGCGCCGCAATCGCCTTCATCGCCTCGGGGCGGCGGCGCTGGCCGCGGGTCCAAGGCAGAGCAACCTGAGGTTCAGCGCTTGCAGCGATTGCGGATTTCATCCAGCGGCGTTCTTTTTTCATGGCCTATTCCTTTCGGACCCAAATGCTTCGTTAGGGCTAATATCGCTGGGCAATGCGGCGGCGATTGGACCGAAATCGCAAAAGCTGCAAAAGATGGGATCGCGGATTTTGGCAAATTATGGCGGGTCTGCCCAAATTAAAGCCGGGCATTTCCCTCAATTATCGGCGGTTTTGGAAACAATCAGCGCCAGTGTTGCGCCAAGCGTTTAAATCCTGCGGCAAATCTGCGGCAAAGCCTGTCAGGTTTCTGCCCAGATTACAGCCGGATCACCGAGATCAACCGGCCATAGTCGGCCTCGCCTGCATGGGTGGTGCGGCGGTAGGAATAGAATCGCTCGGGATCGGAGTAAGTGCAATGGCGCGTCCAGTCCGCTTGTCCCACCCCCGCCGCACGCAACCGCCACAGGCCATAGCTTGGCAGATCAAACTGCATCTTGTTGCCGCTGCCTTGGGCGAAAAAGCGGCGGGTCTCGGGGTCGTCGTCGGTAAAGCTTTCAAAAAACTCTGGCCCGACCTCATAGGCGGCTTGGCTGATGCAGGGGCCGATCACCGCTGCAATGTTTTGCCGCTGCGCGCCCAAAGCCTGCATGGCGGCAAGCGTTGCCTCAAGCACCCCGTCCTTTGCACCGCGCCAACCGGCATGGGCGGCGCCAATCACACCGGCGCGCGCATCGGCAAACAGCACCGGCTGGCAGTCTGCGGTCAGGATCGACAGCGCCACGCCTTTGGTCGCCGTGACCATTGCATCCGCCTGCGGCCTTATCGCCAGCGGTCCCGTCACGGTCAGCACATCGGCCGAATGCACCTGATGCACGCCGATCAGATGATCCAACGGCACCGCCATCGCCTCGGCCACCCGTTTGCGGTTGATGCTAACAATATCGGCCTGATCGCTTGACCCCGCGCCACAGTTCAGCCCCGCAAAAATGCCCGACGAGGCCCCACCCCTGCGGGTGAAAAAGCCGTGTTTTGGGGTCAGGGTGGGCGAGGTGATTAGGTCCAGCATCATGCAAATCCGGCAGGAGGAGGGGCGCCTTGTGGAAACAGCGCCAGCGCTTTGAACAGGTTCCCCATTTCTTCAGGCGCGGTCAAGCGGCGCGTGGCGGCTTGGTGCGCATCTGCCGCCGTGCCGGTCAGCCCGCGCGCCAATTGCGCCGCGCGCTGGTGCAGGCCAAGGCCCGCCAAAAGCGCGCCTTGGGTGGTATAGGCATGGGCGCAGCCTGCCGCGCGGGCCAAGGCCTCAAAGTCGACATGTGCGGTCAAATCGGCCTCGCCCGGTGCTGCCAAGGGGTCGCAAAACTGATGCGCCCGCAGCGCCTGAAAGGTATCGCCCTGCGAGATCCAGCCGCCGTAATCAATCACCAAAGCCAGCCCGCCCTGCGCCGAAATCCGCGCCGAGATCGCGTCGATAATCGCAGGGGCTGCGGGGCAAATCTCGACCACCGTGCCGGGGGGCGTCTCTTGCAGCCGGTGCGCAAGCGCTGCCACCGCCACCGCGGCACCGCGGCCAAAGGCCAAGACGCCCTCGCGCGCGCCGATCATCGTTTCAGCCCAGCCCGCACCCTCGCGGCTGAATTGGCGAATGGGCAGGGCATCAAAAAACTCATTGGCCAGCAGCAACAGCGGTGCCTGCGGCAGATCTTCGGCGCGGTCATACCAAGTCACGCGATAGCCTGCCAAAGTCTTGCGCTGCACCGCGCGCAGGCTGGCCGAGGCTTCGACCAGACAGATATTGGCGGCTGCATGAAACCCCGGCACCTTGGCCGTGGCGCGCAAGACATCGGCCATCAAAGTGCCGCGCCCGGGGCCAAGTTCGGCCAGCGTAAAGGCCGAGGGCGCGCCTTGATCAAGCCAGCCTTGCGCCAAGCACAGGCCCAAAAGCTCGCCAAACATCTGGCTGATCTCGGGGGCGGTGATGAAATCGCCCTGCGCGCCAAAGGGGTCACGGGTGGCGTAATAGCCATGCAGCGGGTGCAACAGGCAATCGGCCATGTAATCGGCAAGGCTAATCGGGCCGCTGGCTTCGATTCTTTGCAGCAAAAGGCGCGCCAGTGGCGTCATCCGCGTTTGGCCCGCAGCACAAACCACAGCCCGACCACAAACATCGGCAGGGTCAAGATCTGCCCCATGGTCAGCCCATAGCCTGCCATCTGCCACGCAAGGCCCAAGGGGTTGCCATCAGAGACAAACTGCGCGTCAGGCTGGCGCACGAATTCGACCAAGAAGCGCGCGCAGGCATAGCCGATAAAGAACAGCCCCGCGATCCTGCCAGGAAAATGCAGCCAATTGCGCCGCCAGATCAGCCAAGACAGCACCAAGAGCAGCAGCAAGCCTTCAAGTGCGGCCTCGTAAAGCTGGCTTGGGTGGCGGGCGCAGACCGTCAGCACGCCGGCGCAGGTCTGCGCAGCCTCGCCCGGAAAAGCAACGCCCCAAGGCAGATCGGTCGGGCGGCCCCAAAGCTCTGCGTTGATGAAATTGGCGATCCGGCCCAGCAACAGCCCAATCGGTGCGACAGCCGCCATCAGATCGGCCAAGGGCAGCATAGAGATGCGGTGGCGTTTACAAAACCAAACCCCTGCGACCACCACACCCAGAAAGCCGCCGTGAAAAGACATGCCGCCCTCCCAAACCCGCAGCACCTGCAAGGGGTTCGACAGGAAATGATCGGGTTGATAAAACAGCCCATAGCCCAGCCGCCCGCCCAGGATCACCCCCAAGATCACCCAAGTCAGCAGGTTTTCAACCGTCTCGGCCGCCATCGGTGGCGCTTTTGCCCAAAGCCGCGGCGTGCGGATCATCTTGACGATCAGCTGCCAGCCCAGCAGCAACCCCGCGATATAGGCCAAGGCATACCAGCGCAGCGCAAAGGTAACGGGCCCCAGATGCAGGGTGAAAATCTCGGGCGAAATATTGGGGAAGGCGATATAAGACATCTGCGGGCTCGCATTTTGGATTGCCTGTCTTGTCATGCCTTGGCCGCGGCTTGTCAACAAAGCCGCCCGCGCGCGCGCCACCTTGCGCGCAATCGCCCCGCGCCCCATATTAGCCACAAGCGAAAGGAGGCCCAAATGACGGCCGGAAACAAACTTTTTGACGACATGTCCAAGCTGATGACCAATGCGATGGGCGTGGCACAGGGTGCAAAAACCGAAGCAGAGACCGCGATGAAGGGCTTTGTCGACCGCTGGCTTGCGGATCGCGATTTTGTGACCCGTGAAGAATTCGACGCGGTGCGGCTGATGGCGCAAAAGGCGCGCGAAGAAAACGCAGCGCTCGCGGCTCGCATTGCGGCTTTGGAAGCCAAGGCCTAAGCCAGTTTTGCTGCCTGCTCGATAAAGTCTTGGTAGCGCGGGTCGTCTTCGGCCCGCCCACCTGCCTTTTCGACAATGGCGCGAATGTGGTCGGCGCAGCACAGCGCATGCAGCCGTGCAACATCGGGCAGCGCCATGGCACGGGCATATTCGGCCTGAAACGCATCGGCATAACGAAAGGCCGAGGTATCGACCTCGGTTCCCGCCTCGGCGGCGTCGAAATATTTTTCGGTATAGCGATCATTCAAAGCCACTGGCGATAGCGTGCCAGCCTTGAGGCTAAAACTTTCAGCCGAGCGCAGGGTGTAATGGTTGATCTGCGCCACCTTATGGGTAACATGGCTGGGCGGCAGGACGGTCATATGGCTTTTCAGCGGGCTCCAGCGGGTCAGGCGGCGGCCTTCGCTATTGACCCAAGCCATGCCAGAATCGCCCCAAGCCTTGCCGAAATTGGCCAGATCAATCTGACAGGGCGTGTGTTCGGTCAGCTTGCCAAAGCGGCGCGGCATGCGGAAAATAGATTTCACAAAGCGCGAGACATAGGCGTTGCGCGGGCAGGCATAGACGAATTGCCGATGCACCGGACGATCTTCAAAGCTTTTGACTCCCGAGGTGCCAAACACCCGCCAATTGATCGACATGCCGACATAGGCGGGGTCTTTGCCGATGTCGATCAGATCGGGCAACAGGCCTTTGCCGCGATGAATTACTAGAAATTCATCAACATCGCAGATCAGCAGCCATTCCGCACGGCGCACCACGCGCAACTCCATCGCGGCGGCAAGTTTGGCGCGGGTGATGCGCGCGCCCGCGGGCAGATCATGGCGCAGATGATGCACCCAGCCCGCGGCCTCGAGCGCATCCAGCAGTTCGGGCGAGCGATCGGTGCAATTGTTGGTGACAACGGCCACATTGGCAAAGCCCAGCATCCGGTACCAGGTCACCCATTCCACCAAAAAAGCCCCTTCGTTACGCATCGAGGCCAAAACTGTCGTCCGCACCAAGTCACCCTTTCACATTCACGCCCTGTTATCCGCAATCAAGGAATCTGTGTAAAGTCGAATGGGTTAACAGAACAAAACTACAGCCCTTGGTTGAGCGGCTTGCCATTCGTGCGGCCAAGCGGCATTTTGCGGGCGAACAGGCAGGGATGCGCATGAAACTTTTTGTAGGCCTTGGCAATCCCGGGGCGAAATACGCGGGCAACCGGCATAACATCGGCTTTATGGCCTTGGACCGGATTGCCGAAGATCACGGCTTTGGGCCTTGGCGGCGCGGCTATCAGGGCATGGTCAGCGAAGGCAGGCTGGGGTCGGAAAAGCTGGTTCTGCTGAAACCCGAGACCTTTATGAACCTGTCAGGCCAATCGGTGCGCGCGGCGGTTGATTTCTTTAAAGTCGAGCTGGCCGATATCGTGGTGTTTCACGACGAGTTGGATCTTGCCCCCGGTAAATGTCGGGTCAAACAGGGCGGTGGCCATGCGGGGCACAATGGCTTGCGCTCGATCCACGCGCATCTGGGCGAGGCTTATGGCCGCGTGCGGCTTGGTATTGGTCATCCGGGGCATAAGGATGCGGTGGCCAATTATGTGCTGAATGATTTCGCCAAGGCCGATCAGATCTGGCTGGATGATCTGTTGCGCGGCATCTCGGATGGCGCGCAGGCCTTGGCGGCAGGCGATGGCGCCAAGTTCATGACAGCGGTGGCGCTGCGCACCAATCCACCCCGCGCCTCGACCGGCACGGAAAAGCCTGCAAGCCCTGCGCCCAAGCTGGCGAAAGAGCCGAAATCAAAGCCCGCAGCGGCCCCAGCCCCCGCCCCCGAAGCAGCCGCAGACCCGCAAACCGCCTTGGCCAAGTTGAAAGACTTCTTCCGCTAAGCCGCCGCAGCAGATAGAAGACCGCATGGCCATTACCCTTACCTCGCTTTCCGACCTTGCCGCGCATGGCTTTGATGACATCATCGACGCCCGCGCGCCTGCGGAATATGCCGAAGATCATCTGCCCAATGCGATCAGCCTGCCGGTGTTGAACGACGCCCAGCGTGCCGAGGTCGGCACGATCTACAAACAGGTCAATCCCTTTACCGCGCGCAAACTGGGCGCGGCGCTGGTGGCGCAGAATGTGGCGACACATCTGCAAACCGTGCTGGCCGACAAGCCGGGTGGCTGGCGGCCCTTGGTCTATTGCTGGCGTGGTGGGCAACGTTCGGGGTCTTTTGCGCTGATCCTGTCGCAGGTCGGCTGGCGGGTGGAAACCATCGCGGGCGGCTATAAGGCGTGGCGCGCGCTGGTGGTCAAGGCGCTTTACGACACGCCTTTTCCCTGCCCTGTGGTGGTGCTGGATGGCAATACCGGATCGGCCAAGACCGAAATTCTGAACCTGCTGCCCGCACGCGGCGTGCAGGTGCTGGATCTAGAGGGCCTGGCCAATCATCGCGGCTCGCTTTTTGGGGCGATGGGGCCGCAGCCCAGCCAAAAGGCCTTTGATTGCGCGCTGGCGATGGCGATTTCTCGGCTGGATCCGGCGCGGCCGGTGGTGATCGAGGCCGAAAGCTCGAAGGTGGGCAATGTCAGCCTGCCGCCCGAGATTTGGAAGGCGATGCGCGCGGCCCCAAGGCTTGCGATTGTCACGCCGCTGCGGGCGCGGGCGCAGTATTTGGTGCGCGCCTATGCCGATATGGTGGCGGATGGGCCGCGTCTGGCTGCGGTGATCGAGCGGCTGCGGCCTGTGCATTCCGCCGAGCAGATCGCGCTTTGGCAGGCACAGGCGCTGGCGGGCGATTTTGCAAGCCTCGCTGAGGGGTTGATGCAGCAGCATTACGACCCGCGCTATAACCGGCATCGCGAACGGATGGATGCAAGTTATGAGGATGTCCCGGCCGAGGGTTTGGCGCCAGACGACCTGACGCGGCTGGCCGATCAGATTGCCGCGCGCGTGCTGCAAGGGTGATCTAAAGGTGCGGCTGCGCCGCAAGTTTGGTCCTCACCGTCCGGCTGCGCCGGATCGGTTCAGGCTGGCGCGCGGGGCGGGCGTCAGGTCAGGGTGATCCGCGCGGTGCCGGTTGTAAGCACACCGATGATTGCGGCCTGATATCCAAGTGCGTGCAACTGCGGCAGCAGCGCGTCGGCTGCCGCGCGGGGCAGGGCGGCCAACAGCCCGCCTGCGGTTTGCGGATCATAAAGCAGCGCTTTTAGCGGGCTGTCTGCGCCTGACACACGGCCAATCGTTGCCGCACGGTTGGCAGGCGCGAGGCTGGAGGCTATGCCCAAAGCTGCCAGCTCTTGCGCGCCTTGTAGCCGCGGAATGTGGTCGGCATGAACCTCGGCTGCAAGGTTTGAGGCGTCAAGGATTTCCAGCAGATGCCCCGCCAGCCCAAAGCCGGTGACATCTGTCATCGCATGGGCCAGGGGGGCAAGCAAAGCGCTGGCTGGGCCATTGGAGAGGCACATCTGCGTCAGCGTTTGCGCCACGGCCTCGCCCAAAAGCATCTGCGGCAGGCGTTGCATCGCCATTTCTGCCGCCATCACCGTGCCCGCGCCAATCGGTTTGGTCAGCAAAAGCACATCGCCCGCCTGCGCGCCGCCTTTGGCAATGGCGCGCGCGGCAAGGCCTGTGACGGAAAAACCGATGGTCAGCTCGGCCCCGATCGAGCTGTGGCCGCCGACAATATCTGCGCCAGCGGCGGTAAAGACCTCGGCTGCGGCGGCCATGATCTCGGCCAGCATCTCGCCGCCCTTGGCAGAGGAGAGCGGCGGCAAGGTGATCTGCGCCAGCGCCACCTGCGGCTTGGCCCCCATCGCCCAGACATCGCCCAAAGCATGCAGCGCCGCGATCCGTGCCATCAGCCGCGCGTCTTGGGTAAAGGCGCGCAGATGGTCGGTGGTCAGCACTTGCACCCCGTTGGAGGTTGCCAAAATCGCCGCGTCATCGCCGCGCCCAGACAGCACCTCGGGGCGCTGCGGCGCGGGCACCGCCGCCAAGGCCGCCGCCAAATCTGCCGCCCCCAGCTTGGCACCGCAGCCGCCGCAAAGCGGCTTGGGGCCCATCGCCTCGTCCAGGCCCAAGGCCGCCTCGCTGGGAAGATCGCGCGGCATCGGCGGGTAGTCGGCAAATTTCTGCATAAAGGTGCGGTCGATGCGGTCTTTCCACTGCCAAAGCCAACCGCCATCCAGCGGCAGGCCCCATTTGTCGGCCACAGCCCCGCGCCCGCCTGTCGAGATCAGCTTGAGGTAATCGCGCTGCGGCGCGTAGCGGCGCATCCGCCCGCCCGAGAGGGCTGCGCGCAGATTGGCCAGCAAAACCGGCGCCTCGCGCACGGCATAGACCCCCGCCTTGGGCCGTGGCGCAAAGCCCAGATGCGCGCAATCGCCTGCGGCAAAAATCGCAGGATCCGAGCTTTGCAGCGTCGGCCCCACAGTGACAAAACCTTGGTGGGTGTCGACCCCGATCTGCGCCAGCCAGTCTTGCGCCCGCCCGCCTGCCACCGCCAAGGTGAAATCCGAGGCCAAGCGCCGCCCGTCTTTCAGCAGCACCGCATCGGCCTCGATCGCCACAGGTTCGGCCCCGGTGATCAGCGCCACCCCGGCCTGCGCCAAATGCTGCAACAAGGCTTTGCGCGCGCCGCGCCCGATCAGCGGCAGCGCACTGGCCCCGCGCTGCACCAGCGTGACCTTGCCGCGCCCGCCCAAGCGATAGGCTGAGGCCAGCGCCAGCTCGACCCCGCCGACGCCCGCGCCAATCACCACGACTTGCGGGCTTGGCAGATCGCGGGCGACAAAGCTGGCCCAGCGTTCGGCATAATCGCCCAAGGGCTTGGCCGCGATGCCATGCGCGTCATAGCCCGCGACCTGCGGCAGATCAGATCCGATGCCGATATCAAGGCTTGCGACATCATAAGACAGCGACGGGCGGTTTTGCAAAATCACCTGCCGCGTGTTGCGGTCCAGCCCGATCACCCGATCCAGGATCACCCGCGCGCCGGCAAAGCGCGCCAGCCGCACAAGGTCGATCATAATCTCGTCGCGGCTGTAATGGCCTGCAATATGTCCGGGCAGCATGCCGGTATAGGGCGCCACGGGTCCGGGGTTGATCACCGTCACCCGCACGCCTGCCAAGGGCTGCATCGCCCACATCCGCAGCACCAAAGCATGGGCATGGCCGCCCCCGATCAGCACCAGATCTTTGACTATGGGATAATCGTTGCGCATCTTGCCCTCATTCTGGCTGCAATCTTAACGGGGGCGGGCTGTAAAGACCATGGCATTCCCCTGCGTCTTTCAGTTGCAGCAGGGGCCGGCAGCGCCTAGGTTTCGCGCCATGAACACCCGCCAACAGCTTCGTTTAACCCAGACCCAGCGGCTTGCCCTGAACACCAGTCTGCAAAGTTCGATTGCGGTGCTGCGGATGGATGCCTCTGGCCTGACCCGCTATCTTGAGGAACAGGCCGCCGAGAACCCCTATCTGCGGCTTGGCCCCGCGCCAGAGCCGCAGGATTGGTTGCCGCGCTGGTCGGGGGTGTTTTCGGGCCAAGGTCTGGGGGCTGCGGCCGAGCTTGCCACTGCGGCACCCAGCCTGATTGCGCATGTGCTGGCGCAGATCGAGGCGCTGGATCTGCCGCCTGCGCAACGCCCCATCGCGCTTGCGCTGGTCGAGGCACTCGAGCCTTCGGGCTGGCTTGGCAGCCGGCCTGCTGCCATCGCGCAAGACCTGCGCCGCCCGCTGGCCGAGATCGAAGCCGTGCTGGCACGGTTGCAGCAGCTGGAACCTGCTGGCCTTTTCGCCCGCAGCCTGTCGGAATGCCTGCTTTTGCAAGCCAAGGATGCTGGCGTCTTCAGCGAGGCGATGGAGCGCGTGCTGCAAAACCTAGAGCTGCTGGCCAGTGGCGATCTTGCGCGGCTGGCTCGCCATGCCAAATTGAGCGAGCCGCAGATCCGCAGTTGCCTTGCCGCGATCCGCAGCATGAACCCCAAGCCTGGAGCCGATTTTGCCGCCGATGGCCCAAGCCAGCGCCGCCCGCCTGATCTGCTGGTCGCGCGCGTGGCCACGGGCTGGTCGGTGACACTGAACGGAGCCTCATTGCCCAGCTTGCAGGTTGATGCCAGCGCTTCGGGCAGCGCCGCCGCCCTCAGCGCCGCGCGCGCCGTCGCCCATATGGTGCAGGCCCGCAATACCACGCTTTTGCTGGCCGGCCGCGAGATCGTACAACGCCAGCAAGAAGCGCTGCGGCTTGGCCCAACCGCGCTTGCGCCGATGAGCATGGCCGATCTGGCCGAGGCTTTGATGCTGCACGACAGCACCATCAGCCGCGTCGTGGCGGGCGCAAGTCTGGACACGCCGCATGGCACTTGGTGGCTGCGCAGCCTGTTCAGTCAGGCGCTGGGCGGCTCAGAGTCGGGGGGAGCTGTGGTTTCAGGTGCGGCCCTGCGCGCGCGCCTGTCGTTGCTGATCGGCGCCGAGCTGCGTCATGCGCCCCTGTCGGATGCCGCTTTGGTTTTGGCGCTTGCGCAAAGCACCGGCGTCACGCTGGCCCGCCGCACCATCACCAAATATCGCGAAACGCTGGGCATTCCCGCAGCATACCGCCGCAAACGTCAATTGCTGCCGCCTTTAGGCGAAAAAGGTCGCTCTAAGGGCTGACGCCAACGCTGCCGCGCGCTATCTGCCAGCTGCAACAAAACGAGAGCGCAGCATGGCCTATTTTCTTGGCGTCGATACCGGCGGCACCTATACCGATGCGGTGATCGTGGACGAGGCTGCCGATCGTGTCATCGGCTCGGCCAAATCGCTGACCACGCGAGGGGATCTGGCGCTGGGCATTGGCCGTGCGGTCGATGCCGCGCTGGCAGAATCGGGGGTTAGCGCTGCCGAGGTGGCGCTGGTCTCGCTCTCGACCACGCTGGCCACAAATGCGCTGGTCGAAGGCCAAGGCGGCCGCGTCGCGCTGATCTTTGTGGGCTTTGACGCCGATGATCTCGACCGCGGCGGTCTGACCGAGGCGCTGAAAGGCGATCCGGTGGTGCGCATCGCTGGCGGCCATACCCATGCCGGCACCGAGGCCGCCCCGCTTGATCTGGCCGCCCTCGAGATCCAGCTGCGCGCGCTTGGCCCCGAGGTGATGGGCTTTGCCGTCGCCGCCCGCTTTGCCACCCGCAACCCCGCGCATGAAATCACCATCCGCGATCTGATTCGCCGGGTCACCGCGCGGCCTGTGACCTGCTCGCATGAACTCTCCGCCCAGCTCAATGGCCCCAAACGCGCGCTGACGGCGGTGCTGAACGCGCGGCTGATCGGGATGATCGACCGTCTGGTTGCCGCTTGTGAAAGCCATCTGGCGGCCAGTGGCATTCAGGCGCCGCTGATGGTGGTGCGCGGCGATGGCGCGCTAATCTCTGCCGCCATGGTGCGCGAACGCCCGATCGAGACCATCCTGTCAGGCCCCGCCGCCAGCATCGTCGGCGCACGCTGGCTAACCGGGGCAAGCGACGCGCTGGTTTCTGACATCGGCGGCACCACCACCGATGTTGCCCTGCTGCGCGATGGCCTGCCCGAGATCGACCCGCAAGGCGCGCGCGTTGGCGGCTTTCGCACAATGGTCGAGGCGGTGGCGATGCGCACCACCGGCCTTGGCGGCGACAGCGAGGTGCATCTGAAAACCGAAGGCCTCACCGGCGGGCTGCGGCTGGGTCCGCGCCGCCTGATCCCCGTGGCGCTTTTGGCCCAGCAACACCCCAGCCTTGTGCATGCAGCGCTCGACCGCGCCCTTGCCACCGAAACCGCAGGCGAATTCGACGGCCGCTTTGTGGTGCCAATGGCGGGACAAACCGGCGGTCTCACCCCGCGCGAGGCCACGGTTCTGGCGCGAATCACCGCCCCGATGCCGATGGCGCAGGCCCTGACCACAAGGCTTGAGGTCGCAGCCCTAGAGCGGCTTGTCGCCCGTGGCCTTGTGATGATCGCAGGGGTGACCCCCTCTGATGCCAGCCATGTTGCAGGCGGGCTGACGGCTTGGGACACCACAGCCGCGCAAAAGGCGCTGCGGCTTCTGGGCCGCCGCCGCAATGGCGCGGGCGAACGGTTCTCGACCGATCCCGCCGCCTTTGCCCAAGCCATCATTGATCAACTGACCCAGCAAACCGTCGATTGTTTGCTCGAAGCCGCCTTCGATGAAGACACGGCCTTCGCAGACCAATCCCCCGAAACCCTTGCCCGCCATCCGTTGACCGCAGCCGCCTTTGGCCAACATCGCGGCATCCTGCACCTCGAGGCCCGGCTTGGCGTGCCAGTGATCGGCCTTGGCGCCTCGGCGCCCAGCTATTACGGCGCGGTGGGGGCGCGGCTGAACTGCCAGATGATCTTGCCCGAGCATGCAGGCGTGGCCAATGCCATCGGCGCAGTGGTCGGCCAAATCAGCCAACGCGCTTCGGTCATCGTCACCAGCCCCTCCGAGGGCCGCTTCACCGTGCATTTCGCCGAAGGCCTGCAACAGTTCTCCAGCCGCGCCGCAGCCCTCGCCGCCGCCGAAACCGCGATGACGCTCGAAGCCAGCGCGCGCGCGCGTGCCGCAGGCGCCGAAGACCTGCGCCTGACCACCGCCGCCCAGATCCGCGAGGCCGAGGTCGAAGGCAGTCCGATGTTCATCGAAGCCACCGTCACCGCCACCGCATCCGGCCGCCCCCGTGTGGCCCATCCGCGCGAGGCTGCCGCTTCATCTGTCTAAAAATATCCTCGGGGGGTGGCTTTGCTTGCAAAGCCAGAGGGGGGCAGACAGCCCCCCTTGCGCGGCCAATCACGATTTGCGCACTTTCCCTCTTGACGCTCCCCGCAGCCTAAACTACCCACCGCGCCAGTGGCGAGGTAGCTCAGTTGGTTAGAGCATACGACTCATAATCGTAGGGTCGAGAGTTCAAGTCTCTCTCTCGCCACCAACATTCCAAATGTTGAACGCAAAAGCCGCAGCGGGTTATCCGCTGCGGGCTTTGGCGCATCCTGACATAGGGCTGGGTCGTGCGTTTTCTGCCTCTGTTTTGCGCAACGCCTGCAAAAGCTGCCCCCAAATTCCCCGCCGTCGCAAAACCACCACCCGCGACAGCGCCGCAGGCTTCCGCTTGTCGCGCGCAGGCAGAGACTGGTGCCAGCGCCGGATCACGGCCAAACAGCCCGAGGATAAGATGGATCAGCCTGACATCGCAGCCCGCATCGCCGCAGCCAAAACTGTGGTGGAGACCTATCTGACCTTATCGATGATCCCCGATCCCGTCGCTGCATCAGCCTATCTTGCCCCCGATTTTGAGCTGATCTTCACCGGCGGTCGCCGCATGGCAGGCCCCACCGAATCTGCGGCCTTCAATGCCAAGCGCTATCTTTGGGTGAAAAAGCGGTTTTTGCGCACTGATGCAGCCTATGATCCGCAAAGTGGCACAGTGCATGTCTATAACACCGGCTATCTCTATGGCCTTTGGCCCGATGGCGTGGCGTTTGAAACCAACCGCTATCTTGATAAATTCGAGCTGCGCGACGGCAAGATCCTGCGCTGCGATGTCTGGAACGATAGCGCCGAAGTTCTGCTGCACAAGGCCGGTTTGGCAGAGGCTGCGTTATGAGCGGTCTTGCCGATCATGGACGCTACGCCTATCGCCCGATCTCCAATCGTCCCGATTACTCTTGGCCAAATGGCCAACGCCTTGCCGTCTATATTGGCCTGAACCTCGAGCATTTTGCCTTTGGCGAGGGGCTTGGTGCCGAACTGGCCCCGGGTGGCCCTGCGCCCGATGTGTTGAACTATGCGTGGCGCGATTATGGCAACCGCGTCGGCGCTTGGCGGCTGCGCGATCTGTTTGACGCCTTGGATCTGCCGGTCAGCCTGCTCGCCAACAGCGCGCTTTATGCCTATGCCCCCGAGCTGATGGCGGCCTTTCGCGCCCGTGGCGACGAGGTTGTCGGCCATGGCCGCAGCAATGCCGAACGCCAAAGCACGCTGACAGTCGAGGCCGAGACCCGCTTGATTGCCGAGGCCACACAGATTTTGACCCAAGCCGAAGGCAAGCCGCCGCAAGGCTGGCTTTCGCCTTGGATCGCCGAAAGCGCCCAAACCCCTGATCTTTTGGTCGAGGCAGGCTATGGTTATACGCTGAATTGGTGCATGGATGATCAGCCAATCTGGATGCACACCCGCGCAGGCAGGCTTTTGGCGATTCCCTATCCGCAAGAGATCAACGACATCCCCGCCATCGTGGCGCGTAAAGATGGGGCAGCGCAATTTGCCGATATGATTATCGACAATTTTGACGAGATGCTGGCACAATCGCAAAGCCAACCCTTGGTGATGGGTATTGCGCTGCACCCCTATCTCGTCGGTCAGCCTTACCGCTTGCGCCACCTACGCCGCGCCCTCTGCCATATTGCTGCGCAGCGTGATGCGATTTGGCTCACCCAAGCCGGTGCAATCCACGCCTATTGCCGCGACCAGATCCCCGATCTGATTGCCTGAAGACCGCGCCTGCCGGCCTGCCTAGCTGCCGCGATAAGTCGAATAGGCAAAGGGGCTTATCAGCAAAGGCACATGGTAATGCGCCTCTGCATCGGGGATGCCAAAACGAATGGGAATCTCATCCAAAAACAGCACATCGCCCGTCGCTTGCCCGCTGGCGCGAAGATAGTCGCCTGCGCTGAACACCAACTCATAAACCCCAACCGTCAGCGCCTCGCCCGCCAGCATCGGCGCATCGGTGCGTCCATCGGCATTGGTGGTGGTTTGCCCCAGCAGATGATGCAGGCCATCGGCAACCCGAAACAGGCTGATCTTCACCCCCGATGCAGGCTTGCCCCGCGCGGTATCCAGCACATGCGTTGTCACTCGTCCTGCCATTTTCGCCTCCATTTTCAGCAACCCTAGCCAAATCTGCTGCGCTCTGCGACCCATGCCAAGCCGGAAAGGTCTTTCTTGCAATTATTGATAAACGTTTCAGTATTTTCAGCATAGTCTGACGCCAATACACAGGAGCCCCACATGCAGCGCTACCCCCGCGATTTCCGTGGCCACGGCCAAAACCCGCCCGATGCCGCTTGGCCCAATGGCGCAAAAATCGCGATCTCGCTGGTGCTGAATTACGAAGAAGGCGGCGAAAACAACATCCTGCACGGCGACGGGCAGTCCGAGGCCTTTTTGTCTGACATCGCGGGCGCTGCCCCTTGGCCCAATCAGCGCCATTGGAATATGGAATCGCTTTACGATTACGGCGCGCGCGCGGGCTTTTGGCGGCTGCACCGCCTGTTTACCGGGCTGAACATTCCGGTGACGATCTACGGGGTCGCCACCGCCTTGGCGCGCAACCCCGAACAGGTTGCCGCGATGAAATCCGCAGGCTGGGAAATCGCCTCGCATGGGCTGAAATGGGTCGATCACCGCGACATGCCGCAGGCCGAAGAACGCGCCCAAATCGCCGAGGCGATCCGGCTGCATACCGAAGTGGTGGGCACGCCGCCGCGCGGCTGGTATACTGGGCGCTGCTCGCTCAATACCGTTGATCTGACGGCAGAAACCGGCCAGTTCGACTGGATCTCTGACACCTATGACGACGATCTGCCCTATTGGCGCGAGGTTGGCGCGCGCGATCAGCTGGTGATCCCCTATACGCTTGAAGCCAACGACATGCGCTTTGCCACCGCGCCGGGTTATACCGATGGCGAGCAGTTCTACACCTATCTCAAAGACAGCTTTGACACGCTTTATGCCGAAGGGGAGGCGGGCCAAGCCAAGATGTTCTCGGTCGGGCTGCATTGCCGCCTGATCGGCCGCCCCGGCAAAATCGCAGGGCTCAAGCGGTTTCTGGATTATGCCCGCAGCCACGAAGCTGTGTGGTTCCCACGCCGGATCGAGATTGCCGAACATTGGGCGAAAACCCATCCACACCAAAGGTTTGCGCGCCCCTCGCAGATGGACCGCGCGGGCTTTGTTCCCAGCTTTGGCAGCATCTTTGAACATTCCCCCTGGATCGCCGAGCGCGCCTTTGACCTTGAACTTGGCCCCGCACATGACAGCGCGCTTGGCCTGCACAATGCGCTGGCCCGCATGTTCCGCAGCGCCAGCCCAGCCGAGCGTTTGGCGGTGCTGACAGCGCACCCTGATCTTGCAGGCAAACTCGCCGCCGCCAAGCGGCTGACCGCCGAATCGACAGCCGAGCAATCCTCCGCCGCCCTCGATGCCCTAACCGATGCCGAGCGTGACCGCTTCCAAAGCCTGAACGCCGCCTATACCGCCAAACACGGCTTTCCTTTCATCATCGCGGTGCGTGACCACGACAAGGCCTCGATCCTTGCCGCCTTTGAAACCCGCATCGGCCATGACACCGCAACCGAATTCGCCACCGCCTGCGCGCAGGTCGAACGTATCGCCGAACTCCGTCTGAAAGCCCTGCTGCCATGACCCAATATTACGCCCCCACCGGTGGCCTGCCGCCGCAAACCGCGCTGATGACCGGACGCGCGGTGTTTACCGAAGCCTATGCGGTGATCCCAAAGGGCTGCTTTTCCGACATCGTGGTCAGCTATCTGCCGCATTGGCGCGAAACCCGGCTCTGGCTGATCGCCCGCCCGATGTCCGGCTTTGCCGAAACATTCAGCCAATATGTGATGGAGGTCGCCCCCGGCGGCGGCTCCGACGTACCCTGCGCCGAGGCAGGGGCCGAACATATCCTCTTTGTCACCGAAGGCCTCATAACCCTGACCATCGACGGCATCGGCTACGAACTGGATGCAGGCGGCTACGCCTTCATCCCACCGCAGGCCAAATGGACCCTGCTTGCCGAAGGCCCAAGCCCCGCCCGCTTTCACTGGATCCGCAAGCTTTACGAACCGGTCGCAGGCGTGGCGCCACCACCGGCCTTTGTCACCAATGAAAAAGACATGCCGCTGAACACCATGCCCAATACCAACGGCGTCTGGGGCACCACCCGCTTTGTCGACCCAACTGACATCCGCTACGACTGCCACGTCAATATCGTCACCTTCCAACCCGGCGGCGTGATCCCCTTTGAAGAAACCCATGTCATGGAACACGGGCTTTATGTGCTCGAAGGCAAGGCCGTCTACAAACTCAACCAAGATTGGGTCGAGGTCGAGGCCGGCGATTTCATGTGGCTGCGCGCTTACTGCCCACAAGCCTGCTACGCCGCAGGCCCCGGCCCCTTCCGCTATCTGCTCTACAAAGACGTCAACCGCCACGCCAGCCTGCGCGGGCCCGGCGGCTTTCGCCCCGCGCTCTAATTCATCTGTCTGAAAATATCCCACGGGGGTTCGGGGGTGTGAAACCCCCGAGGCGTCCAACAAAGGCAAGCCATGCAGATTTTAACCGAAGCCCTCACCGCTGCAGCCTTCGCCCCCTACGGCGATGTGCTTGACGCTACTGGCGATTTTCGCCTGATCAACGCGGGCCTTTGCCAGCGTCACCACGACCGCGCCCGGCTTGATTTTGGCGCCGAACTGGATGCGGCCAACCGCGCCGGCATCTCGATCTTTCAGGCCCAGCCGCGCGCGCTGCCCTACGTCTTTGATCTGATCGAGCGGCACCCCGAAGGCTCGCAAGCCTTCCTGCCGATGTCGCAGCACCCGTTTCTGGTCATCGTCGCCGACAGCCCGCAGGCCAAACCGCGCGCCTTTCTGAGCAATGGCGCGCAAGGCATCAACCTGCACCGCGGCACTTGGCACGGTGTGCTGACACCGCTGCACGCGCCGGGCCTTTTCGCCGTGGTCGATCGCATCGGTGCTTCCGCCAATCTTGAAGAATTCCGCTACCCGCAAAGCTGGAGCGTGATCGAGGCCTGACCGTCTCGCAACCCGCTCTCGCGCGTAAGGGGCCGCGCAGAGGGCAGTATAAAAGCCCCAAAGGGATTGGAAAAACATGAGCGACAAGACGCATCCGGTGGATGAAATTCTCCCCACCCCAAAACTTTTTACCCTTGGCCTGCAACATGTGCTGGTGATGTATGCCGGCGCCATCGCAGTGCCGCTGATCGTTGGCCGCGCGCTGAAACTTGATCCTGCCGATGTGGCCTTTCTGATCTCGGCCGATCTTTTTGTCTGCGGGCTGGTGTCTTTGATCCAAAGCTTTGGTGCGACGCAATGGTTTGGCATCAAACTGCCCGTGATGATGGGGGTGACCTTTGCCTCTGTCGGGCCAATGCTGGCGATTGCCGGCGCCAATCCCGGCCCTGACGGTGCAAGGATGATCTTTGGCGCTATCATGGGCGCAGGCGTCATCGGCATGCTGATCGCCCCCTTGGTCAGCCGGATGCTGCGCTTCTTTCCGCCCGTGGTGACCGGCACGATCATTCTGGTGATCGGCGTCACCTTGATGCGCATTGGCATCAACTGGATCTTTGGCAACCCCGTCGGCCCAACCTCGCCGCAAGTTGTTGATCCGGCCCATGCCGATTGGCTGAAAGCCGTGGCCGATCTTGCCGCCGCAGGCGGCACCGCCATTCCAGAGCTGCCAAAGGGTCTTGCCCTTGCGCCCAAGCTGGCGAACCCCGCCTATGCGCCGCTTTCTGGCATCGCGGTTTCGGCCATCGTGCTGGTTGCCATCGTCGCGATTTCGCGCGTGGCCAAAGGCTTTGTCGCCAATATCGCCGTGCTTTTGGGCATTGTGTTTGGCTGCGTGCTGGCTGCCCTGATGGGGATGATGCACTTCGGCAAAGTCGCCGATGCAGGCTGGTTCGGGATGATCACGCCTTTCCACTTTGGCATGCCTATCTTTGACCCCATCCTGATTGCCACCATGGTTTTGGTGATGATCGTGGTGATGATCGAATCCACCGGCATGTTCCTTGCGCTGGGCGATATGACGGGGCGCAAAGTCACCCAGCCGATGCTCTCGGCGGGTCTGCGCACCGATGGTCTGGGCACGCTGATTGGCGGCATCTTCAACACCTTCCCCTATACCTCCTTCAGCCAAAACGTCGGGCTGGTGGGCGTCACGGGCATCAAATCGCGCTTTGTCTGCGTGGCGGGTGGTTTGATCCTGATCGTGATGGGTCTGGTGCCCAAGGTCGGCGCTTTGGCCGAGGCGATCCCGACAGCCGTCTTGGGCGGCGCGGGTCTGGTGATGTTTGGCATGGTGGCTGCAACCGGCATCCGCATTCTGTCGCGGGTCGATTTCACCTCTAACCGCAACAACCTGTTTATCGTCGCAATCGCGCTTGGTTTTGGCATGATCCCGCTGATCGCGCCAAACTTCAAACAATGGATGCCGCATTCGATCCATCCGCTGATCGACTCGGGCATTTTGTTGACGACGATTTCGGCGGTTGTGCTGAACATGGTCTTTAACGGTGCCAATGCCGATGAAGACGATCTGCGCGCAGCCGCGTCGCAGGCCGATCACTAAGCCAAAGGGCCCCTGCGGGGGCCCTTTTCTTATGCCTTTTGTTCCAGCCGCAAGCCCTTGGCGGCATTGGGCGGAAAGCCTTTGAAATCTTTGAAATACTGCGCCATCTCGGGCATCTGTTTCAGATGCAGGCCCAAGAAAGCGGTGGCGAAATGCTGGGCAATGCCATTCATCCGCACCGTATCCCAGACCGCATCGGCGTAATGGTCTGCGGGCAGGAAATCGAGGGCTGCACTGGGCGTGAACGCCTCTTGCGGCGCGGGGAAGGGGGCGGCGGCATTGTGGCCCGCGCCTTCAAAGGTCAGCAGCATCGCCCCGGGGGCCTCGTCATAGATCAGCCGCATGCCGCTGGCATAGCCCGAGACCTCATCGGCGCTGCCCGCCATGATCAGCGCCGGCACGCGCAGACCGCCAAGCCCCGCCGCGTCCCAGATGCCACGATGCCGACCCCAAGGGCCGATCGGCACAATCGCGCGCAGGCGGGGGTCAACCTCGGGGGTCATGTGCTGCGCCAATACCGCACCATATTCGGCAACAGCGGCATCCGAGACCGCCGCCCCGCCCGAGACCAGCGCGCCATAGCCGCCCATGGAATATCCAATAATCGCATAGGCTTGCGCGTCAAGATGGTCGGCTGCATGGCGGGTGTCCAAGGGTCTGTGGATCAGCGTTTGCAGAAAATCGCCCTTATCGGCATAGGTGCTTAGGCTGTGGTCAAGGCTGGCAACACGGTAGCCGCGGCTGGCCAAGGTTTCGCCCAAATGCGCCATCAAGAGCCGATTGCCCGGATAGCCATGCGACAAGATCACCAGCGGAAAATCGCCCGCAAGCGCCACAGCATCGCGGATCGCGCGCCCCTTTAGCCGAATGGGCGTGACGCCATCCCTTAACAGCGTGTCATAAATCCCCGGAGTTTTGGTTAACGCGCTGTCACATTCCGCCGGATACCACAGCTCGATCACCAACCCGCGATAGGCCAGCGTCTCGGTTCGCACGCCGACGGCATGGGTGCCATAGCCTGCCAGTTCTGGCGCATCAGCGGCGACGGCGTCGATGCGGTTAAAGTTTGATGTCATAGGTCGCCCATTTGGTTTTGTCGGCGACGCGGTCATAAAGCCCCCGCGCGCGGTAATTGTCTTCGGCCGTGATCCAGCGGATCACCGTCCAGCCGCGCGCATGGCCCAGATCTTTTAGGGCTGCAATCAGCGCCTCGGCAGCGCCGGTGCCGCGCGCATCCGGCGCCACAAACAGATCGTCCAAAAACCCGCCGGTGCTGGCCGAAAGCGGGCGCGCAAAGGCGCGGAAATGCGCAAGCCCTACCAGAACGCCGTCCAGATCGGCGACCAAAGCTTCGCTGCTGTGGCCCGCGTCCAGCAGCCAGCCCCAAACCGTATCGCGCATTGCCGGGGTTTGCTCGACCTTATAAAACGCCGCATAGCCTGCATAAAGCAGATCCCAAGCGGCGCGATCCTCTGCCCTGACGGCCCGAACCGTGATCATTTCCGTCTTCCTTTATTTTGCGGCCAAACCGTCTTTCAAAAGCCGCCGCAGGATTTTCCCCGAGGCAGATTTCGGAATAGCATCAATCACTTCGATATGTTTTGGCTGCTTGTAGGGCGACAGTTCAGCCGCCAAATGCGCCGCCACTCCGCCCAGATCAACCCCTGCGGCCAGCACCACAAAGGCCATTGGCACTTCGCCTGCCTCCTCATCTGCCACGCCGATCACGGCGGCATCCAACACGCCGGGATAGGTTTGCAGCACGGCCTCAACCTCGGCAGGGGCGACTTGAAAGCCCTTGACCTTGATCAGCTCTTTCAGCCGGTCGCGGATAAACAGCTGACCGCTGGCGTCAAAGCAGGCAATATCGCCGGTGTGCAGCCAGCCTTCGGCGTCAATCGTGCGCGCGGTGGCTTCGGGGTTGTTCAGATAGCCCATCATCACCTGCGGGCCCTTGATGCACAGCTCGCCCTCGGCATCGACACCCAGCGCTTGGCCGCCCGCATCGACGATTTTGCAAAGCGTATTGGGCACGGTAAAGCCAACCGCCCCGGCCACCGCCCGCTCTTCATTCGAGAAATGCGAGATCGGGCTAAGTTCGGTCATCCCGTAGCCCTGCATCGTCATCGCGCCGGTGCGCGCGCCGCAAGCATTGCTTAATTCGGCCCCCAAGGGCGCCGCGGCCGAGACAAAAACCTTAAGGCTTGAGATATCATAGCTGTCGACCAGCGGGTGTTTGGCCAAAGCATTGGCCACAGGCGGCACCGCCATCACCATGCGGACGCGGTGGTCCTGCACAAAGCCCAAAAACGCGGGCAGATCAAAACGCGGCATGCAGATCAGCCGCGCGCCCGCGATCAGATGCGTGTTCAGCATCACATTCATGCCGTAGATATGAAAGAACGGCAGGAAGGCCACCAAGGTCTCGTCCGGCAAAATCTTAATCACGGCAAGGCCTTGGTCGACATTCACCACCAGATTGCGGTGGCTTAGCATCACGCCCTTGGGCAGGCCCGTGGTGCCTGAGGAATAGGGCAGCACAAAGACATGCGCGTCCAGATCGACCGGCACTTGCGCGGGCAGGGCGGGGCCTTGCCAGGCCTGCATCGCTTCGATGATCACCAGCTCGCGGCAGTTTGTGCCTGCCATGCCGTCACGGGCGGTGGCCTCAAAGGCGGCGATGGTGAACAAAACTTCGGCGCCGGAATCGGTCAGTTGATGGCGCACTTCGGCGGCGGTATAGGTGGGGTTCAGGGTGGTCAGCGTGCCCCCCGCCCAGCCCACGGCATGAAAGATCACCGCAAATTCGGGGCTGTTGGGCGACATCAGCGCCACCCGATGCCCAGCGCCAAAACCGCGCGCACTCAGCCCGCCTGCAAGCGCCTTGACGCCTGCGATCACCTCTGCGCCAGTCCAGGCCTTGCCCGTTGGCCCGTCGATCAAAACCACCCGCTCGGGGGCTTTTTCCAAGGCGGCAAACAGGGCTTGGGTGATGGTGACATCGCGGATGGCAACATCCGGCAAAGGGCTGGTGAAAATGGTCATTTGGTCTCCTCCTGCGGGCAGACTAGCAGGGCGGTTTTGCTTTGTGTTAAAAATGTCAGGCTTGATTTCGCCGCTGCCGCAAGGGAATGTCGCCCGATGAGACTGCTAAGTTACAACATCCAATACGGCTTTGGCAGCGACGGGATCTATGATCTGTCGCGCGCTGTGCGGCTGTTTGACGGTGCCGATATCATTGCCCTGCAAGAGGTGGAACGGCATTGGTCGCGCAGCGGCTTTGATGATCAACCCGCGCTGATCGAGGCGATGGCCCCCAGCTTTTACACAGCCTACGGTCCGGCCTTTGATATGGATGCCTCGACCTTGCAAGAGGGGCGGGTGGTCAATCGGCGGCGGCAGTTTGGCACCATGATCCTGTCACGCTGGCCGATCCTGTGGACGCGGCTGCATCTGTTGCCAATGCGGCGGATGCTGTCGCCGCTGAACACGCAAAACCCCGCGCTCGAGGCGATGATCGACACGCCGCTTGGGCCGCTGCGGGTGTTTTCGATCCATCTGGCGCATGTTGGCGTGCAGGAGCGGCTGATGCAGATTGAGCATTTGCTGGCCTTGCACCACAACGCCACCGCCACCGGCGGCCCGTGGAGCGGTATCGACGACGAGCCAAGCCGCAACTGGACCGAAGGCCAGCCCGAGCCTGCCTGCCCGCAAGCGGCGATCTGGCTGGGCGATTTTAACTGCGAGCCGGGCAGTGCCGAGCTTGCCCGCATCACAGGATCCACCCCCTATCACCCCGGCGCGCGCTATGCGGGCGGGTTTGTCGATGCCACCGCGCATTTGGGCCAAAGCCTGCACAGCCACCGCAAAGACATCGCTGGGCAAGACCGCCTGCGCCAATTGGATCATTGCTTTGTAACGGCCGACCTTGCGCCAGCGCTGTGCGCGGTCTGGACGGAGCCTGCGCAGATCGCATCAGATCATTTTCCGCTTTGGGTCGATCTGGGTTAAAGCTTGCGCAACACGCCTTCAAACGCGGTCAGGAAGGTATCGACATTCTGCATCGAGAACACCAGAGGCGGGCGGATTTTCAGCACATGCGCCTG
>OBPM01000008.1_pt1 | contig 86944 bp, 83 predicted proteins | sample 1493981 | NCBI WGS metagenome assembly OBPM01 (sample SAMEA3275485, study PRJEB22092) | marine metagenome | reverse complement strand
TTTGAATCTGCCAAGGGCACGGTGCGGCTGTTCAACGGCTATACCCTGAGCACCAGCACTGAAAACGACACCGGCTATGTGGCGGGTGTTGCTTACGAAAAACCCGAAATCGCGCTGCGTGTGGCCTTGACCTATATTTCGGACATCACCCATACCTTTGCAGTGGCAGAAAATGGCAACCCGTCGCTGCCATTCTCGATCGAAGTGCCGCAGTAGGTGGCGTTAGATTTCCAATCTGGCGTTGCCAAGGACACACTAGTGTTCGGCTCGATCCGCTGGCGTGAATGGTCAAAATTCACTATTGCGCCCTTTGGCTATGTGAACGCACCTTCAAACACATTGAAGAGCCCCTTGCTCAACTATGCCAACAACGTCACCACGTTTAGCCTTGGCGTTGGCCGCAAGTTCAGCGACACATGGTCCGGTGCGGTAACGATTGGCCACGAAAAATCAAACGGTGGCTTTGCGGGAAATCTTGGACCAACTGATGGCTATACCAGCATTGGTCTTGGCGGCACATATACCAAGGACAACATCAAGATTTCGGGCGGAGTGAGCTATGCTTGGATCGGAGACGCGCGAACCGCAGCTCCGAACACCACTTCCACACCCTTTGGCGAATTCAAGAACAACCACCTTGTCGGGGTGGGCGTGAAGGTCGGCTTTAGCTTCTGATCTTTGCGATAGATGTGACGGCCCCGCCTTTGCTGCGGGGCCGTTTTCATTTCTGCTTTCGTCTCTGGCGATGGCGCGCTAACACTGCGCCAACCATAGGCCTGCACAATGGGGACGCCCTGCGATGATATATGCCACCGCCAAAGACTATCTTGCGGCCCCACAGAAAAGGGTAATGCTTTTTGGCATGTCGGGCCTTGGCAAGACCTATCTCTCGAATATGCTGCGCGATGCGGGGGGCTGGTTTCACTACTCGGTCGACTACCGGATTGGCACCCGCTATATGAATGAATTCATTGCAGATAATTTCAAGCGCGAGGCGATGAAAGTGCCCTTGCTGCGCGAATTGCTGCTGTCGGATTCGGTCTATATCGCCTCGAATATCACCTTTGACAATCTGGCGCCGCTCTCGACATATCTGGGCAAGCCCGGCGATCTTGCGCGCGGGGGCGTGGCCTTTGCCGAATATCAGCGCCGCCAAGCCCAGCACGCGCAGGCCGAGGTTTCGGCGATGCTGGACACCCCGCGCTTTATTGACCGCGCCGAGACGATCTATGGCTATCAGCATTTCATCTGCGACACCTCTGGCTCGATCTGCGAGGTGGTCTCGCCCGAGCTGGCCGATGATCCGGTGATGACAGCGCTGTCGCAAAATCTGCTGCTGGTGTGGATCAAGGGCTCGGATGCGCATAAGGCGGAACTGGCGCGCCGCTTTGATCGCGCGCCCAAGCCTATGTATTACAACCCCGATTTTCTGCGCGACCTTTGGGCCGAATTCACCGCCACCACGCCAGCCGATCAGGTTGATCCCGATGCCTTTTTGCGCTTTGGCTATGCGCGGCTTCTGGATCACCGCCAGCCGCGCTATGCGGCGATGGCGCGCTGGGGGGTGACTGTCACCGCCGAAGAGTTCGCAGCCGTGCGCAACCCGGCTGATTTTGACAATTTGATCGGCCTTGCAATTGATCGCGGACCCGAGCCGTTCTAAGTGCTGCTGTTAAGGAGAATTTGATGCCGATTACCCTGCCCACCACCCTGCCCGCCTTTGACGTTTTGCGCAACGAAGGTGTGATGGTGATGTCGCCCGAGCGGGCAAGCGCGCAGGAAATCCGACCGCTGCGCATTGGTCTGTTGAACCTGATGCCGAAAAAGATCCAGACCGAGACGCAATTTGCACGGCTGATTGGGGCGACGCCCTTGCAGATTGATTTTCAACTGATCCGCATGTCCGAACACCAAACCCGCAACACCGCAGCCGAGCATATGGAGGCGTTTTACCGCCCATTTTCCGAGGTCAAGCACGAGAAATTTGACGGGCTGATCATCACCGGCGCGCCGATTGAACATCTGCCCTTCGATCAGGTCACCTATTGGGACGAGCTGCGCGAGGTTATGGATTGGACGCAAAGCCATGTGTTCTCGACCTTTGGCGTCTGCTGGGGCGGCATGGCGATGATCAACCATTTCCACGGCGTGCAGAAACATCTGCTGGATCACAAGGCCTTTGGCTGCTTTCGTCACCGCAATCTGACGCCAACCTCGCCCTATTTGCGCGGCTTTTCCGATGATTTCGTCATCCCCGTCAGCCGCTGGACCGAGATGCGCCAGCCCGAAATTGACGCCGCACCCGGCCTGCAAACGCTGCTGGGCAGTGACGAGGTTGGCCCCTGTCTGGTCGAAGATGCCGCCCACCGCGCGCTTTATATCTTTAACCACTTCGAATATGACAGCGACACGCTCAAGCAAGAATACGACCGCGATGTTGCCGCGGGCACCCCGATCAATGTGCCGGCCAATTATTACCCCGACAACAACCCCGCCAATCCGCCGATGAACCGTTGGCGCAGCCATGCGCATCTGCTTTATGGCAATTGGATCAACGAGATCTATCAGGGCACCCCCTATGACCGTGCCGAAATTGGCCGTTAGTGCGGCGCTGATTTTTCTGACCCTGGCCGCCTGCTGCTTGGCTGTGGCGGCAAGGATCACCACGCGGCAAAGCGCGCTTGAGGCCGAATTTCCGCCGCAGGGCCATGTCTTGATGGTAAACGGCAAGCGGGTGCATGCTATCGTGCAAGGGGTTGGGCCTGATCTGGTGCTGATCCATGGCGCCTCGGGCAATGCTTTGGATATGATTGCGGCACTTGGGCCTGATCTGGCGCAAAGCCACCGCGTGATTGCCTTTGATCGCCCCGGCCTTGGCTATTCTGACCCGCTGGCGGACCAAAGCCTGAAAGCGCAGGCGCTGCATCTGGCCGAGGCCGCGCGGCAGTTGCAGGTGCAAGCGCCGCTGGTGGTGGGGCAAAGCTATGGCGGCTCGGTCGCACTGGCTTGGGCGCTTGATGCGCAGCCGCGCCCGCGCGGGCTGGTGCTGATCTCGGCCCCGTCGATGCCTTGGCCGGGCAAGCTTGATCTAAGCTACCGCGCGGCAGACACTTGGGCGGGGCGTGCGCTGCTGTTGCCGCTGGCAGCCGCGCTGTTGCCGCAAAGCTATATCACGGCGGCGGTGAAAACCGTCTTTGCCCCCGACACCCCACCGCCCGCCTATGCCAAAATCATCAGCGCCGCGCTGATCCTGCGGCTGCCCAGCCTGCGCGCGAATATGGCGCAGGTGAACGCTTTGCGCGCGCAATTGGTGGCGATGCAGCCGCGTTACGCGCACCTAAGCCTGCCAATGGAACTGCTGCACGGCACCGCCGACACGATTGTGCCCATCGCGGTGCATTCGATCCCCTTTGCGCAGCAATTGGCCTCTGCCCACCTGCAAGTGATCGACGGCGCTGGCCATATGCCGCATTACAGCCATCGCGGCGAAGTTTTGGTCGCAATCGCCCGCGCCGAGGCCCGCGCCGCATTGCACTAGCCGCTGCATCGGCCATATTGGGGCAAACAGGGGGAAACCATGGATTTACCATTTGACGGTGCCATTAGCACATTTCTGAACGAACAAGCGCCCAAACATGTGCGCGAGGCGATCTTGACGGCGGATAAGAACGACATCCTGTGGAAAGACTACCCCTACCGGCAAGAGATCAAATCCAAGGAATACGCGGCCCATATGGAGGGCTTGCAGATCCAACTGGTGCGGATGCAAGAGGATGTAAAGGCCAGCGGCAAACGTCTGGTGGTGCTGTTTGAAGGCCGCGATGCCGCAGGCAAGGGCGGCAGCATCGGGGTGGTGCGGGAAAACCTGAACCCGCGCGTGGCTTCGGTTGTGGCACTGCCGAAACCCTCGGACCGCGAGGCGACGCAGTGGTATTTCCAGCGCTATGTCGATTGGCTTCCCGCGGCGGGCGAGATCGTGCTGTTTGACCGCTCTTGGTACAATCGCGGCGTGGTCGAGCATGTCTTTGGCTTTTGTACCCCCGAGCAACGCATGCATTTCTTTCGGCAACTGCCCGATTTCGAACATATGCTGGTCGAGGAAGGCATTGTCTTGGTTAAAATCTGGCTTGAGGTTGGTCAGGCCGAACAATTGCAGCGGTTTTTGGACCGCGAGAAAGACCCACTGAAACAGTGGAAGCTGTCGCCCATCGACATCAACGGGCTGTCGAAATGGGACGATTACAGCCAAGCCATCGCGGAAACTCTGGATCAAAGCGATTTCAAATATGCGCCTTGGACGGTGATTTTATCCGATGACAAAAAGCGCGCGCGGATTGCGGTGGTGCAATCTATTTTGGCGGCGGTGGATTATGTCGGCAAAGATGCAAAGCTTATCGGCACGCCGGATCCAAAAATCTGCTGCGGCGTGAAACTGCGGCCAAAAGCGTGAAGCGCGGCTATCATCATGGCAACCTGCGCCAAGCCCTTGTAGAGGCAGCACTTTTGCTGATTGCCGATAAGGGCCCGACCGGCTTTACCCTGTCTGAGGCCGCAAAAGCCGCTGATGTCACCCCGGCTGCCGTTTACCGCCATTTTGCTGGCCGCGATGATCTGATGGCCGAGGTCGCGCGCCAAGGCTATGACATTTTCGCGGCCCTGATGGAGTTTGCCTATAATGACGGCAAGCCCTCGGCACTTGCGGCCTTCGAGGCGACCGGGCGGGCCTATCTGGCGTTTGCGCGCAAATATCCCGGGCATTATATGGCGATGTTCGAATCCGGCCTGAACCTGCAAGCGCATCCCGATCTGGCCTTGGTGGCGCATAAGGCGCGCCGCGTTCTGGAACAAGCGTCCGAGAGCCTGTCGCTGCACCTGCCCGAGGCCAAACGCCCGCCCGCAACGATGTTTTCCGCGCATATCTGGGCGATGAGCCACGGCGTGGTCGAACTGTTCATGCGCGGCGCACCCGGCGCCAAAAGCCCCTTCCCGCCCGAAGACCTGCTCGAGGCTGGCATCGGCATCTATCTGCGCGGGCTGGGGTTATTGCCGCCCGATCGTTAACGAAACAGCACCAAAGCCCCCGCCGACCAAGCCACCCGCGCGCGCGCGCCGATGTCCAGCACCGGACGGCCAAAGACGTTGCGCATCGACAGCCGGATTGCCGCCGCACTGCCGTCAAGTTTGATGTCGTAATAGGTCATGTCGCCGTAATAGACCACCTCTTCGACAACGGCCATGCTTTCGCGGTCCGTGGCGGTTTGGCCATCAAACAGGATCGTCAGGGTTTCAGGACGGAACCCAACCGAAGCGCCGCCGCTATTGGCGCCAGACACCTGTTCCGCGCTGAGGCTCAGCTTGCCAAAGCCTTCGGCCTCGACCTCGACCATGCCACCCGATTCCGATAGGATCTTGGCAGGCAGAAAGTTCATTGTGCCAATGAAATCAGCCACTTTGCGCGAGTTCGGACGCCTGTACAGGGTCTCGGGATCGGCCAGTTGCGCCACCTCGCCGTCAAACATCACCGCAATGCGGTCCGACATTACCAAGGCCTCTTCTTGGTCATGGGTCACCAGAATAAAGGTGATGCCAACCTGCCGTTGCAGCTTGATAAGCTCCATCTGCATCTGTTCGCGCATCTTTTTGTCCAGCGCCGACAAGGGTTCGTCCAGCAGCAAAACCTTTGGCTTTAGGATCAGCGCGCGTGCCAAGGCGACGCGTTGGCGCTGCCCGCCCGAGAGCGCATGCGCCGCGCGGTCGCCGTAGCCTTTCAGCCCCACCATCTCTAGCGCCTCGGTCACGGCCTGCGCCTTTTCGGCCTTGCTGCGTGGGTCTTTGCGCAGACCAAAGCCCACGTTCTGCGCCACGGTCAGATGCGGGAAAATCGCGTAGGATTGAAACACCATATTGGTCGGGCGCACATTGGCGGGCACGCCTTCCATATCTTTGCCGTCAATCATCACCACGCCCGAAGAGATGCCCTCGAACCCCGCGATGGTGCGCAAAAGCGTGGTCTTGCCGCAGCCCGATGGCCCCAGCAGCGAGAAAAACTCGCCCGCGCGAATGGTGGCGGTGATGCCACGCAGCGCGTGATAATCGCCGTAATATTTATGAACGTCCTTAAACTCGATCATGGTGGATTTTTCAGACGTCACAGGAAGCCTCCAGTATCCTTACCGCCGGTTTTGGCAATGCCACGGCGGCGGAAATATTCAGCAGTTGCAAGAAGCGCGATCGACAAACATACAAGAATGGTGCCCAAGGCCATGATAACAGGGATATTCTGCGGAAAGCGGAATTGCCCAAGGATATAGACCGGCAGGGTGTTTTCATTGCCCGCAAGAAAGAACGCGATGATGAATTCATCAAGACTGATGGTAAAGGTAATCAGCAGCGCCGAAATGATGCCCGGCATCACCAATGGCAGGATGATCAGCCGAAAGGTTGAAACCGCACTTTCGCCCAGATCATACGAGGCCTCTTCCAAGGATTGATCCAAGCTTTGAAAGGCTGAAGACAGAATGGCAATCGCAAAGGGCGTGCAAACCAAAACATGGCCCAAGATTACCGTAAAAATCGACAGGCTGACACCAAGACCCAAGAGCACAGCCAAAAGTGCGACAGCCACAATCACTTCGGGCAGCACCAAAGGCAGCATGATCAGCCCCATCAGCGGCGCTTTGAACGGAAAGCGGTAGCGCGTCGAAGCGCGGGCGGCAAAAATACCCAGCATGGTCGAAATGACCGCCGAGGACACAGCGATTATTAGCGAGTTTTTAAGTGCCTTGTGTAGCGCAGGTTCTGTCCATAATTGGCCAAACCATTTGGTGGTAAAACCCTCGAGCGGGAAGGCAACTGTGGTAGCATTGTTAAAGGCAAACAGCGGCAACAACAGGATTGGCGCGTATAAAAACACCAAATAAACAATGGTGTAGCTTTTGAACCAACCGCCCTTCATGCTTTATTTCCCTTCAAGAACCGTCTGTTCAGGAATAAGAACAGCAAGCTGACGCCAAGCACCATCGCCATAGAAGAAATCGCAATAGCCGCCCCGCGCGGATAATTGTCGAGCTTTTTAAAGCTCAGTTCGATCATATTGGCCACCATTTTACCCTCTGGCCCCCCAACCAACAAAGGCGTCACATAATCGCCAATGGTTGGAATAAACACGATCAAAACTGCTGATATTACCCCAGGCATCGCCAAAGGCAGGGTGACGCGAATAAATGTCATAAAGGGGCTTTCGCCCAGATCTCGCCCTGCCTCTAAAAACGAGCGGTCGATTTTCTCTAAGGCCACAAAGATCGGTAAAATCGCAAAGGGCGCATAGGCATGGGCCAGCGTAATAATCACCGCGTTGATACTGTAGTTGATGCTTAGCGGTTCGGAAATGAGCCCCAGCTCCAAAAGCCCAGTATTAATCACGCCATTATAGCCAATAATGACCTTCCACAGAAAAACGCGGATCAGATAAGAGGTCCAAAACGGAATGGTAATCAAAAACAGCCAGAGCGATTTTCTGGAGGCCTCGACATAAAAACTGACGAAGTAGGCGACCGGGAAAGCCAAAATCACCGTCACCGCCGTAACCGTCAAAGACACATAAAGCGAGCGCAGCATCAGTGTGCGGGTCAAAGGATCAGACCAAGCGCCCAAATATTCTTGGGTCGGCTGCAAAATACCATCGACCTCTTTATAAGAAGCGCAGGGGCCATAATAATTGCACAGCTGGAATTGGTGAATGATGGTCAGATAGCCATCCGTCCAAAAGCTATACAGAAATATCATCGCCAAAGGTGCGGCCAACAGCAAGATCGCATAAAAGGCCGTGGGGCTGATCATCGCCAGACCGTTGGCGGCCTCTGATCCACGAAAGCGTTGTTTTCTGGTGATTTTCACCGCCATCCCCCCTTTCGCACCCTGTTTGATGCGGTCTGCGCTTTTGATCAAACTAAGCCAATGCTTGGCAAAGGCGCAAGCCTTAAACCATCATTTCGCGCGGGAAGGATCGGGGGACGTCAGCCCTGCCTAGGCACCGATACGGTCAATTTGGATCGCCCGTTTTTTAAGCTCTTCGAAAAGTGTTGGCAGAACGCGTTGGGCGGCGACCGCGGCTTGCAGCACATCCGACAAGATCACCTCACCAAATTCACCCGCAACCCGCCAGATCAACCGTTGGTTTGCGCCGTCGTCATAAACAATCTCGGTCGATCCCTGCCGCGAAGTGCGCAGCCCCAGAAAATCTGTACGGCCAATGGGGCCATGAAAGCCTGCCTGATATCCCATGTTAGGGTCCTTGTTTTTGTTCTGCTGCTGCCAGCATCGGCCAAAGCCACAGCTTTGGTCAATCTTCTGTTTCAAAATTGCGACAGAGCGCGGCAGCGATGCCACAGGTCAGACCGCCATGTCACTTGGCGGGCGCGGCAGCAGATAGGCGAGCTCGGCCAGCCCCGCCTCATACTCTTGCCGCGCGATATGGGCGGGAATCGCCAGCCGCACCGCATGCGGCGCACGCCCGTCGATCATCGCATATTGATCCGCCGCGCGCAGCAAGACACCGCGTTCTTCGGCAAGGCGCATAAAGCCATAAGTCCGCCAGCCTAAAGGCAATTTCAGCCAGGCAAAGGGGATGCCAACCTGCCAGGACAGATCGAAAGCCCCCAGCCGGTTGACCATGACCTGCAAGCGTTCCGAGAATTCGGCCTGCACCTTTCCGCGCAAATCCGCCGCAGCGCCAGAGCGAAACAGATCGGTCACCAGCGCCGAAACTGGACGAGACAGGGCGAAAAACCGATGCTGTGCGGCCAGCCTACCCGCCTCGCCCATGCCAGTTGGGCAGACCACATAGCCAAAGCGCAACGCCGCCGAGATGGTCTTGGACAGGCTGCCCGCGTGCCAGACCCGCTCGGGGGCCAAGGCCCGCAGCGCCGGACTTTCGGCCTCGACATAGCTATAGCATTCATCCTCGATGATTTGCAGATCATAGCGGCGCGCAATGGCAACCACTTGCGCCATCCGCTCGGGCGACATCCGCGCGGTGGTGGGGTTTTGCGCCACCGGTGTTAGGCATAAAACCTGCGCGCCATACCGTCTACAGGCCACCTCTAGCGCATCAGGGCAGATGCCTTGTTCATCCAGCGCGATCCCCACCACCTCGGCGCGGGCGGCGCGGGCGGCATAGCGAAAGCCCGGATAGGCCAGATCTTCGATCAGCACGACGGGGCGATCCCCGCGCAGACAACAATCAAAGATCAGCCCGATGCCGCTTTGCCCGCCATGGGTCAACATGATATCTTCGGCTAAAATCGGCCCCAAAACCCGCAATTTCAACCAATCGACCACCAAGTGGCGCAGTTCGGCCTCGTCGGATTGATAAGTATAATCAATCCAATCGCGGCCTATTTCAGTTGATATCCGCGCCATCGCGGCTTGCAGAGCCGCAACCTGTCCGACATCAGGCAGCGAGGGAGAGCGCATATCGATCCGCCCCAGCGAAAGTGCTGCATAGCGGTCCTGAAACAACGGTTCGGTCGGCCCCAAACGCGGCGAGCGTGCCGCGACAAAGGTGCCGCGGCCAACAGTCGCCTCTAGCAGGCCCTCTTGCGTGGTGATCTGATAGGCGCGCGACACCGTGCCCGGCGTCACCCCAAGCCGAAACGCAAGATCCCGCACGGTGGGCAATTGCGTGCCCTGCGGCAGATCGCCGGCGCGGATCGCATCACGCAGGGCGCGGGTCAACGCGAGATATTTCGGCCCACCATCCTCTTGCAGCTTTTGCAGCCATATTGTGTGCATGACAATGTTCCTCTAGCGACGGAGCTGCGTGGATTGTATAGCCAATATGCATTTTAACGCAACTTGTATCAACACAATTGGAAAAACAATGTCCCTGAGTGAAGCCTACGCCCTCTCTGCCCGCCAGCTGCCGCCGCTGTCGCGTCTGGCCGTGACGCTTGCATTGACCGTGACGGCCTGGGAGTTGCGCCATCGCAGCCGAAAGCATTTGGCTGGGCTGGCACCCGAGCGGATGCGCGACATCGGCCTTGATCCTGCGGCAGCAGCCTGCGAAGCCGAAAAGCCATTCTGGCGCGCCTAAACAGAACGCAAAAGACCCGCGGTTTCCCGCGGGCCTTTGTAACCGTATCCAGTAAAACTTAGCGCTTGGAGAACTGGAACGACCGGCGTGCTTTCGCTTTGCCGTATTTCTTACGCTCGACCACGCGGCTGTCGCGGGTCAGGAAGCCTGCGGCTTTCAACGCGCCACGCAAGGAGGGTTCATAAAGCTGCAAAGCTTTCGACACACCATGCTTTACAGCGCCAGCTTGGCCGGACAGACCGCCACCAGCAACCGTTGCCATCACGTCGAACTGGCCTTCAACGCCAGCAACGGTGAAAGGCTGACGCAGGATCATCTGCAACACGGGACGGGCGAAATAAACCGCCATTTCCTTGCCGTTGACGATAACCTTGCCGGAACCTGGCTTGATCCAGACGCGAGCTACGGCGTTTTTACGCTTGCCCGTCGCATAAGCGCGGCCAAGGCTGTCGCGAACAGCGACCCGAACGATGGCAGCCGGAGCAGCAGGAGCTGCTGCGCCAACAGCCGATTTCAGATCGTCAAGAGATTTGATATCGGACATGATTATGCGCTCCGGGTGTTTTTCGGGTTCAGGGCCGCAAGGTCCAGAACGGTGGGCTGCTGCGCTTCATGCGGATGCTCAACGCCGGCGTAAACGCGCAGGTTGGTCATCTGGACGCGGCCCAGACGGTTGCGGGTGATCATACGCTCGACAGCTTTGATCACGACGCGCTCGGGATGCGCACCTTCCAGCACTTGACGCGCGGTGCGCTGCTTGATGCCGCCCGGGTGGCCGGTGTGCCAGTAGTAGATCTTGTCGTTGCGCTTGTTGCCCGTCATCTGCACCTTGTCGGCGTTGATGATGATAACATTATCACCCATGTCCATGTGGGGGGTGAAGGTCGGCTTGTTTTTGCCGCGCAGGATGTTGGCGACGATCGAAGCCAAGCGACCCAGAACGATGCCTTCGGCGTCGATCAGGATCCACTTTTTGTCGATGTCCGCCGGAGTAGCGGAGAAGGTTTTCATATTCAACCTATGAGTAAAGAGGGCGAGAGGTAAATCTCGCATTACGGATGGGGGCTTATCGCGTAAGAGCGGGCGCAGGTCAATATGGGATTGAAACATAAAAACGTTTCAAAACAATGCCATACAATTGAGGTATTATTATACCCCCACTTATTTAGCGCAGTTTTGGCGGCGCCAAAGGGTCCATGCCGGGGGCCGGGCGCTGGACAGGCTGCTCGATCACCGGTTCGGGCACTTCAAACAGCCGTGCCACCTGCAAGAGCTTTGCGGTGGCCTTGTCGCCGTCTTGCAAAAAGGTGACGTCAAGCGCTGCGGCATCCATGCCCGAAAACGCCAGCGCCTCGGCGACCGAGCGGGCAAGTGCGGCTTGGGCAAAGGGATCTGCGTTCACAAAGGCAAAGATATGGCCCTGCGTGCCGTCGGTATAGCGCACCTCGGCCAAAAGCGCGGCCGCAGCCAAGCCCGCAGCACCGGTGATCGTGCGTTCAAGCGCTGTGATCAGCATCTGCGGTACCGATTTTGGCGCGCGAAACTCTTGCGCCTGCGCCTCGAGGTTGGCAGGTGCGCTGCCCAGCATCTGCACCAACCATTCCAGCGCTTCTGGCGGCAACAGCGTCTCGGCCCCGGCGCCCGTGCCCAGGTTCAGACCCAAAGACAGCCCCTGCCCCAGCATTTGCTGCGCCACAATCCGCCCCGGCAAGGCGGCATAGGGCACAGGGTCAGGCCCAAGGCTCGCCAGCCGCTCTTCGCTGTCAAAGGCCAAAATCACTGGACCCGATTCCAGATCAAACACCCGCGGCGCAATCACCTCGCCCTCGGCCTCGCGCTCTAGCACGATGAACAAGGTGGCATCCGCCAGTGCGCGGTAAAAGCGAAGGCCGGCAGCTTCATCGCCACCGGCCATCAAATCATAGGCGGTATCAAGCTCGGTCACAGCGCTCTCCCTGTTTTCGCGACTGGGTAGCCCGCTGCGGGCCGTCTTGCAAGCCTTAGCCCTTTTTCACGGCCTTGAGTTTGTTGATGCCAAGCATGCTCATGCCGATCTTTTCATAGAAGGGTTCCGAGGTGCCCTTTTTGATCTTGCGCATGAAATACTTCTCAAATCCGATCTTGGCCAAATGCACCCAACGCCCCTGCGAGGACCAATTGACGTTGCGCGGTGGAATCTGTGGCTGGGCGACGAAAGCGATGCCGCTGTCGCCAAAGTCGGCCAAGCAGACGGCGTTCCAGGTGCCGACGTTGCTGGGCTCTTCGCCGCGCAGCATCTGACCGATGTTATGGGCGGTGGCGGTGACCATGGATTCGATCATAAAGCCGGTTTTTGGCACGCCACAAGGCACGGGCGTTGGCGCCATCGGCGGGATCGCCACGCAAACGCCCACCGCGAAGATGTTCTTGAACTTGGGGTTTTGCTGGTGCTGATCGACAATGGTAAAGCCGCGCGGGTTCGACAGCCCTTCGATCCCTGAAACCGGTTTGATGCCGCGGAAGGCCGGCAGCATCATCGAGAAAGCAAAGGGCAAGACCTTTTCGCCCTTGCTGCTGCCATCGTCGTTGATCTCTTCCACCGTCATCTGGCCGTCTTCGACCTTTTTCACCTTGGTCGAGGTCATCCATTTGATGTGCTTGTTGCGCATCTCGGATTCCAGCAGGCCTTTGGTGTCGCCAACCCCGTCCAGCCCCAGATGCCCGACATAGGGCTCGGAGGTGACAAAGGTGATCGGCACCTGGTCGCGGATCTTGGCCTTGCGGAGGGCGGTTTCCAGAATGAAGCAAAACTCGTAGGCGGGACCATAGCAAGACGCGCCTTGCACAGCGCCGATGATCACCGGGCCTGGGTTTTTCATCAGCTCTTCAAACACCACCTTGGCTTGCAAGGCGTGGTCGATGTGGCAAACCGATTGGGTAAAGCCGCCATGCGGGCCCAGACCTTCGATCTCGTCAAAGGCAAGCTCGGGGCCGGTGGCGATGACGATGTAATCATAGCTGATCGAGGTGCCGTCGATCAGTTCCAGACGGTTTTCCTCGGGGTGCAGCTTTTGCGCCGCCGTGGTGACAAACTTGATGCCCTTTTTCTTCATCGTGGGCGCCAAGTCGATGGTGATGTCATCACGCTCGCGCCAGCCCACCGCCACCCAAGGGTTCGAGGGCACAAAGTGATAGGTCGGATCTTTGGTCACCACGGTGATGGTGTCGCCCTTGCCGATCTCATCTGCCAGCTCGTAAGCCATAATAGAGCCGCCAAGCCCTGCCCCCAAAACAACGATATGTGCCATATTTTCCTCCCTTTTGCCGCCTTCGGCCAATCCATTGAATGCTATCGTATACACAAATTCGCATATGACAATGATATATTGAGCCAGGCCCGATACATCATTGTCGCAGCTTGGCTTTTTAGGTTTTGAACACCCGATAAATCGCGGGAATCACCAAGACGGTCAGCAGTGTTGACGACAGCAGACCAAACAGCAGCGAAATCGCCAGACCTTGGAAAATCGGGTCAGACAAGATCACCACCGCCCCGATCATCGCCGCAATCGCTGTCAGCAAGATCGGCTTAAAGCGGATCGCACCGGCTTCAATCAGCACATCAACCGTGGTTAGGCCGGTGCCGCTCGAGCGGATGAAATCCACCAGCAGGATCGAGTTGCGCACGATAATCCCCGCCAGCGCGATAAAGCCGATCATCGAGGTGGCCGAGAACGGCGCGCCAAAGATCCAATGCCCCAGCATGATGCCCAAAAAGGTCAGCGGAATCGGGGTCAAGATCACCAGTGGCAGGCGGAACGAGCCAAACTGCGCCACCACAAGGATATAGATCCCCAACAGCGCGATGCCAAAGGCCGCCCCCATATCGCGGAAGGTGACGTAAGTGACCTCCCATTCGCCATCCCACAACAATGTGGGCGTGCTTTCATCGCTGGGCTGACCATGCATCGAAATCACCGGCTTGCCGCCCTCGGGCCAGTCCATCTTGTCAAGGGCTGCCTGCACCGCAAGCATGCCGTAAAGCGGGGCTTCAAAGGCACCGGCAAGCTCGCCCGTCACCATTTCGGCGTCGCGGCCATTGTGACGAAACACCGGAAAGGAGCTTTTCTCGGCGCTGATTTTCACCACATCACCAAGTTCAACCACACCTTTGGCGCCGGGCAAAACATTGGCCGGAATGGGTGTGGTCAAAAAGCGTTCGTCCATCACCCGGTCGCCTTTGTCGCGGGCAATTTGCAGCGCAATCGGGTCGCGCCCCTCGCCGCGATGCGAATAGCCCACCACTTGGCCGCCGTTCAAAATCGCCAAAGTGTCAAAGACATCGCTTTCCTGCACGCCAAAGAATTCCAAATCATCGGCTGAAATCTTGGCGCGCAGACGCCGCGCTTGGGTGCCGTAGCTGTCATCGACATCGACAATAAAGGGCACCGAGTTAAACGCCTGCCGGATCTTGGCGGCAGTTTCGCGCCGCGCCTCGGCCGTGGGGCCATAAACCTCGGCCAAAAGCGTCGAGATCACCGGCGGGCCCGGAGGTGGCTCGACGGTTTTCAGGCTGGTGCCTTCGGGCAGGTCAAGCGCTGCAATCCGCGCGCGGATGTCCAGTGCGATGTCATGGCTTGCGCGCGAGCGCTCGCCCTTTGGCGTCAGGTTGATCGAGACTTCGCCCAGCTGCGGTTCGGCGCGCAGATAGTAATGCCGCACCAAACCGTTGAAGTTAAACGGCGCAGGTGTGCCAGCATGGGTCTGCACCGAGGTCACCTCGGGCATCTGCATCACCACTTTGGCGACATCTTGCGCCACCCGGTCGGTCGCCTGAACCGAAGCGCCTTCGGGCAGATCAATCATCACCGAAAGCTCGGATTTATTGTCGAAAGGCAGCAGCTTAACCGTCACATCCTTGGTATAAAGCAGGCCAAGCGAGCCAAAGGACAGCGCAGCCGTCACCAGCAAAAACGTCAAGCTGCGGCGCTTGGTGGCCAACAAGGGCCGCGCCACGGCGTTAAAGCTGCGCTCGAGGAGGCCGCCATGATGGCCGCCGTGGCTGTCATCGCCGCCATGGGCTGACATATCGGCGCGCCCTGCGACTTTGACCATCAGCCAAGGCGTGATGATCACCGCCACAAAGAAGGAAAAGATCATCGCAGCCGAAGCATTGGCCGGAATCGGGCTCATGTAAGGCCCCATCAGGCCCGAGACAAACAGCATCGGCAGCAGGGCCGCAACCACGGTCAAGGTCGCCACAATCGTCGGATTGCCGACCTCGGCCACCGCGTCAACCGCGCCGTCAATGCGCGAGCGCCCATCGCGCATCCCCCAATGCCGCGCGATGTTTTCAATCACCACAATCGCGTCATCCACCAAGATCCCGATCGAGAAGATCAGCGCAAACAGGCTGACGCGGTTCAGGGTATAGCCCATGATCCAAGCCGCAAACAGCGTCAGCAGAATGGTCACCGGAATAACCACGGCGACCACAATCGCCTCGCGCCAGCCGATGGCCAGCCATACCAAGGCAATGATCGACACTGTGGCAAGGCCAAGGTGGAACAACAGCTCGTTGGCCTTTTCATTGGCCGAGTCGCCATAATCGCGGGTGATGGTGACATGCACGCCTTCGGGGATCAGCTTGCCTTCCAATGCCTCGACGCGGTGCAGCACCTCTTCGGCCACAACCACGGCATTCGCCCCTGCCCGTTTGGCAATCGCCAGCGTCACCGCAGGCGCGCGGGTCAGGCTGCCGTCAGCGTTACGGCTGATATTGGCGACGATATGTTCCGTGGTATCAGGCACATAAGACACCTGCGCCACATCGGCCACATAGACAGGCCGCCCGTCCCGCGTGGTCAGCAACAGGCCCGCAATCTCGGCGGGTGCCGTCAGGGTTTGGCCTGCCACCAGATCAATCTGCTGGCCAGCGTCGCGCAGCTTGCCGGTGTTCAGGGTGCGATTGGCCTGCGAGACTTTGCCCGCAAGCTGTTGCAGCGTCACACCGTAAAGCGCCAACCGTTCCGGGTCTGGCGCGATGCGGATCGCATCCATGGTATCGCCCACCAGATAGGTGATGCCGACGTTATCGGTCTTGGCGACTTCGGTCTGCAAATTGCGCGCAAGCCGGGTTAGCGCATTGGCCCCCACACCTTCGCCCGAAAGCGTCAGGGTCAGGATCGCCACATCGTCAATACCGCGCCCCACCACCAATGGCTCGGGGATGCCCAAGGGGATGCGGTCGGAATTGGCCATCAGCTTGTCATGCACCCGCAGCACCGCTGCATCAGACGAGGTGCCCACCAAAAACCGCGCGGTCACCATTGCTGCGTCATCACGGGTCGAGCTGTAGACATGCTCGACGCCATTGATACCTTTGACAATAATCTCCAAGGGTTCGGTCACAAGCTTGACGGCATCTTCCGCCTTCAAGCCCTGCGCCTGCACATGGATATCGACCAAAGGCACCGAGATTTGCGGCTCTTCTTCGCGCGGCAAAGACACCAGCGCCACAGACCCTGCGGCCACCGCCGCCAGAATGAACAAAGGCGTCAGCGCCGAGCCGATAAAGGCCCGCGTCAAACCGCCTGCTATGCCCAAGGGGCCGCGCTTACTCATGTTTGGCTCCATCGGTTTCGATCACATCACCGGCTTGCAAACCCGAAAGGATTTCCACCATCTCGACCCCGCCGATAACCTCATGCGATCCGGGAACAACGACGCGCATCGCGTTGTTTGCGCTGATATAATCCAAACCAGCGGTGGTTGTCAGCGCCGTCACTGGCACCATCAAAGCCTCATGCGTGCCAACCGGCAGACGCACCAAAACCCGCGCATCGACAAAGGCATCAGACAGCCCGTCGACCTCGACATCGGCCACCACACGGCCATTCTCGATCAGCGGATAGATCCGCACCAAAGTGCCGCTTTGCGCGCCGGTGGCAGATTCGATCTGAATGCTGTCGCCCTCGTGCAGACCGGCCGCGTGCCGCTCTGGCACGGCAAGGCGCAGGAAAATCCCGCCGCCGCCAAGGTTTGCCACCGTCTCGCCCGCCATCACCACCGCGCCCTTGGCGGCTGGCACCTGCAACACCCGCCCCGCAATCGGTGCCAGAACCGAGCCTTCGGCGGCCTGTTGTTCAATCACCCGCCGCTGCGCGCTGATCGAGGCGATTTGCCCGTCCAGCACATCAACCTGCGTGCGCAAACCGTCCAGCCGCTGCACCGTGGTGACGCCTTGCTTTAGCAGATCTTCACCGCGCTTCAGCTCGACCTGCGCATTATCACGCTGCGCACTGACCGCTTGCAGCTGCGCATCCATCGCCGAAAGCTGAAACGCCAGCTTTTCGTCAACGATCCGCGCCAGCACCTGCCCCGCGGTGACGCTGTCGCCCTCGGACACATCCAAGGCCACCAAAGTGCCGCCCAGCCGCGCCCGCGCCGGAATGCGGTCGCGCGCCTCGATCCGGCCATAGACCGCTTTCCAGTCGGTCACTTGCAGCGGCGCAAGCGTCATCGGCTCGGCAAAAGCTGGTGCGGCAAATGCGACCAGCAGTGGGAAAACAGTCAGCGAACGCATAAAGAGGCCTTTCCTTGGAGTGCTCGATGTTTTATATTCATATTTGTGCATGTAATGTCAATCGCCCCTGGCGCTTTTGGCCCAACAAAGGAAACTCTTATGACACTCGACCGCTCTGTTCTGCTGTTCGCAGGCCTTATGATCTTTCTTTCGGTTGCGCTGACCCTTTGGGTCTCGCCGCTGTTCTACTGGTTTACGCTGTTCATCGGCGCTAACCTCGCGCAGTCTGCGATCACAGGATTTTGCCCTGCGGCCTTGGTGTTCAAGGCTTTTGGCGTCAAATCGGGCTGCGCTTTCAAGTAAAGTGACCAGATAAGCCGTCAAAAGGCTTAATGCCTTACCCTACCGCAGATGGCGCCGCAGTCCAAAGAGTTTGCGGCGCCAAAGCGCGCCTGCCCCCCCCAACACATTTACGCTCGTCCAAGCCGTCTTACACCGCGCCGCAAGCTCTGGGCTTGCGAGATCGGTGGGGATGGCGACATAATGCTGCCTTAAACCGGAATTATACAATTTTATCTCAATCAGGATGCAGTGACTGCGCCTTAACTCAAAAGCCATAATCTGGGCCTAAGCCCATGAAATCCAAGCAGGAGGCAGGCCCATAGGGCAGCCATGATCGCCTTTGAAAACGTCAGTAAGTCCTTTTGGACAGGTAAATCGCGCAAGGTGATTCTTGACCGGGCGTCCTTCTCTGTCGAGGTTGGCAATTCGCTGGGCATTCTGGCCAAGAATGGCACCGGCAAGACCACGATCATCAATATGATGGCCGGGCTTGAGAAACCCGATGAGGGGCGGGTTATTCGCACCTCGCGGATTTCCTTTCCGCTTGGGTTTATGGGCGGCATGGTTGGCAGACACAGCGCCAAGGAAAACGCGCGTTATATCGCGCGACTTTACGCGCTGGACCCTGACTATATCGAAAGCTTTTGCCGCTGGCTGTCCAATATCGGCGAATATTTCGATATGCCCTTGGGCACCTATTCTGCGGGCATGCGGGCGCGGTTTTCCTTTACGCTGATGCTGGCCTTGGAATTTGACATTTATCTGATCGACGAGGGCATGCCCAATTCGACCGATGTCGAGTTCAACCGCAAAGCGGGCGAGGTGCTGCGGCAGCGGCTTAAGAATGCCACTGTGGTCATGGTCTCGCATCAGGCCTCGACGCTTGAGAAATTCTGCCGCTCGGCGGCGGTCCTGCGCAATGGTCAGCTTTATAAATTCGAAACCCTAGAAGAAGCGAAGCGGTTGTATGACTACGAAGCTTAAAGTAACCCGATTCCGCACCCGTCGCCCTGATCCGCTGCCACAGCCGCCGCAGCCAGAGCCTGTCGTCGCTGCGCCCGCCGCCACGGTTATCGGTGATCGCGCCTTTTTCCCCGATGCAGACAGCGACGGTTTTGCCGGCATGCGCTTTCCCACCGCCGCCCCTGCTGCGACTGCGGCGACCGAGCAATCCGCCCCTGCCCAGATTGACGCGATCCGGCAAGAGGGGCTAACGGGGCGACAATTGCGCATGGCGCGACGCTTGGCGCAAAAGCACGGCCTGCCCGCAACCTCGGATTTCGATGCGGTGCGGCTGTTGCGCAATGCAGGCATTGATCCGTTCCAAACAAATTCGGTGCTAGAGTTGGTTGCCGCTGCCGGCAATGGCGCGCCTCCCTTGCCGCCTGAATCGCGGGCGCTGACCCTGACACCGGGCGGCGATGGCATTCAGTTGCCACAAACCATCAAGCCTGTGCAGGTGCCTTCTGCTGAATTGGCCGCCGAACAGGCCCATATTGCCGAAGTCGCGCGCATCCAGCGTGATATTGTGGCGCGGCGCAAACGCAAATCGCTACTGCTGATGGCGCGGCTTTTTGTCTTTGTCGGGCTGCCGACGCTGCTTGCAGGCTTTTACTATTACACCATCGCCACGCCGTTATATGCCTCGCATACCGAATTCGTGATCCAACAGGCCGAATCCTCCTCGACCGGCCTTGGCAGCCTGATTAAGGGCTCCGCTTTTGCCACCTCGCAGGATTCGATTGCGGTTCAGGGCTATTTGCAAAGCCAAGACGCGATGCAGCGGTTGGATGCCGATATCGGCTTTCGCGCGCATTTTTCAGACCCCACGATTGATCCCATTCAACGCATCGAACCCGGGGCCTCGAACACCGCGCTTTACAAGCTTTATCGCCGCAATGTGAAGATTTCCTATGATCCGACCGAGGGTCTGATCAAGATGGAGGTGATTGCCGCAGATCCGCAGACGGCGGTGAAATTCTCCAAGGCGCTGATCGGCTATGCCGAGGAGCAGGTCGATCAACTGACCGCCCGCCTGCGCGGCGATCAGATGAAAGGCGCACTAGAAGCTTATCAGGATGCTGAGAAAAAGCTCACGGAAGCTAATATGAAGGTGATTGATCTGCAAGAGAAGAACAAGATCGTCTCCTCCGAGACCGAGATTGGCCTTGTCAGCAGCCAGATTGGGTCTTTGGAAAGCCAGCTGACGCTGGAGCAGCTGTCGATCGCGCAGATGGAATCAAACGCCAACCCCAACAGGGCGCGGATGGATCCGATCAAGCGCCGCATCGTCACTTTGGAAGATCAGATCGCGCAGCTGCGCAGCAAGCTGACCGAAAGTTCGGCCACCGGACAATCCTTGGCGCGGGTGCAATCCGAGCTGTTGATCGCGCAATCCGATGTCGGCACGCGTCAGATCCTGCTGTCAACCGCGCTGACGGCGATGGAAGCCGCCCGCAACGAGGCGAACCGGCAGACCCGCTATCTCTCGCTTGCGGTCAGCCCGATCGCACCAGACGAGCCAACCTATCCCTTGGCTTTCGAAAATACTCTGGTGGTGATGCTGATCTTCATTGGGATATACCTTATGATCTCGATGACAGTCGCAATCCTTCATGAACAGGTTACCGCATAGTATGAACAACCGCGTCGCAATTTCTGGGCTAACCGTGGGCAACGATTGCCCGCTGTTGGTGATCTCGGGGCCGTGTCAGTTGGAAAGCCTCGATCACGCGCAGATGATTGCGGGGGTGATGGCAGAGGCCTGCGCGCAAGCCGGTGCGCAGTTTGTGTTTAAGGCCAGCTACGATAAGGCCAATCGCTCGTCGCTCTCGGGCCGGCGCGGCCTGGGGATCGAGGCGGGGCTAAAGGTTTTGCAAAGCATTCGCGCCACTGGGATTCCGGTGCTGACCGATGTGCATGATGCAGGCCAAGCGCGTGAGGCGGCAAGCGTCGTCGATGTCATCCAGATCCCGGCGTTTTTGTGCCGCCAGACCGATCTTTTGCTAACTGCGGGGCAGACGGGTGCTGTGGTCAATGTCAAAAAGGGCCAGTTTCTGGCCCCTTGGGATATGCAGAATGTCGCCGAAAAGGTCGCCTCAACCGGCAATGACAAGATCTTGTTGACCGAACGCGGCACCAGTTTTGGCTATAACACCCTTGTCGCCGATATGCGCGCTCTGCCGATCATGGCGCGCACGGGCTATCCGGTGATTATGGATGCCACCCATTCGGTGCAACAGCCCGGCGGCAATGGCACCTCTTCGGGTGGGCAGCGCGAATTTGCGCCGGTGATGGCGCGCGCGGCAGTAGCCCTTGGCGTCGCTGGCGTGTTTATCGAGACGCATGAAGACCCCGATCAAGCGCCGTCAGATGGGCCGAATATGATTGCTCTGGCGCAGATGCCGGCGCTGATTGCCAGCCTGATGGCTTTTGACCGTCTGGCCAAGGCCGACCCGCTGCACGCCTAGGCCACCTGCCCCGCAGCCCAGCCAGACGACCAGGCCCATTGAAAATTATAGCCGCCAAGCCAGCCGGTCACATCGACAACTTCGCCAATGAAATAAAGCCCCGGCACCGCTTTTGCCATCATCGTACGGCTGTCCAAATCGGCCGTGTCAACGCCGCCCAGCGTCACCTCGGCGGTGCGGTAGCCTTCAGACCCCACCGGCACCAAGCGCCACGCCTGCACCAAGCCCGCCACCCGCGCCAGCTCGGCCTTTGAGATTTCGGCCATCGGCTGCAAGATGCCCGAAACCGCCTCTAGATGGCGCGCCAATTTCTCGGGCAGGAACTTGCCCAAAGCCGTGCGCAAAGCGCTGCGCCCCGCCTCTTGCTTGGCCTGCCCCAGCACCGCCAGCACATCCAACTGCGGCGCAAGATTGACCTGCAAGGCCTCGCCCTCGCGCCAATAGTTCGAGATTTGCAGCACCGCAGGCCCCGACAGCCCGCGATGGGTGAACAGCACCGCCTCGTCAAAGCCCGCGCGCCCGCAACCGACCCGCGCTTGCGTCGCAAGCCCTGCCAGCGGCACCATCCACTCCAACTCCTGCGCCGAAAAAGTCAGCGGCACCAAACCGGGCCGCGTCTCGATCAGCCCCAGCCCGAATTGCGTGGCGATCTGATAGCCAAGCCCCGTCGCGCCCATTTTCGGAATGGACTTGCCACCCGAGGCCACAACCACCGAAGCCGCCTGCACTTGGCCACGGCTAAGATCAATTGAAAAGCCCTCCCCCGCGCGGGCGACCCCCGTAACCGCACAATCAAGCCACAGCTCGCCCCCCGCCTCGGCCAAATCCCGCAACAGCATCTCGACAATCTGGCGTGCCGAGCCGTCACAGAACAGCTGACCCAGCGTCTTTTCATGCCAAGCAATGCCCGCCGCATCAATCCGCGCAATAAAATCCCATTGGGTATAGCGCTTTAAGGCTGAAAGCGCGAAACGTGGGTTCTGCGACAAAAACCGATCCGGCGCGATGCCCAGATTGGTGAAATTGCATCGCCCCCCGCCCGAGATCCGAATCTTCTCGCCCGCGGCCTTGGCATGATCCACCACCAAGACCCGCCGACCCCGGCGCGCGGCCTCAATCGCGGCAAAAAGCCCCGCCGCACCCGCTCCGATAACGATGACATCTACCTGTTTCATAGCCCTTCCTAAGCCAGAAAGCCGTTGTTTGACAACCACATGAAGATTTTCGCAAAAACCCCCTTGCACCCCCCGAATGGCTTCGCTAAATACCGCCGCAGTTGGGGCGTCGCCAAGCGGTAAGGCATCGGTTTTTGGTACCGACATACGGAGGTTCGATCCCTCCCGCCCCAGCCAAATCACATGAATGTCGATGATAGTGCTATTTTACAGTCTAGTGGCGCTGTTGCCATTACATTGTGAAGGCCGGTGCGACCGCGCGTCTAATCGCCAAGGCCTGTCGCGTCTTTCGTCTGAGACGCATTTTACACGGCGGCGTCTACATCATTTCTAAACCCACTCGCTTTAAATAGAACCTTTTTAAAATAAATATGGGTGGTTAATTTAATTTCCAATCTCTATCATTGCCACACATAAAGCAGGTGGACGATAGATGCCGAAATTAAATGTGACCCAAGCCATGACAAAGGCGCTATCGTATGAGAAAAAGGGAGATATTGCGCAGGCGGCTGCAATTTATCAAATAGTTTTGGAAAATTTCCCAAATAACAGTCGCGCGCAATTAGGCCTAAAAGGCTTAAGCCGCCGCTTTACGGACACAACAGCGCACAGCCCACCGCAAACCGCGATTGATGATCTGATCTTACTGTTTTCTCAAAAGAAATTCAAAATCCTTATTGAAACTGCGCAAAGCCTCGTGGCAGTTTTTCCGCAGGCTGCTCTGCTGTGGAATCTGATTGGCGCAGCACACCGCGAGCTTACCGACCTTAAGGCGGCGCGCTTGGCCTATGGCCGTGCAATCGCTCTTGTGCCTGATTATGCCGATGCCCATTATAATTTAGGTATTGTCTATAAAGACATCGGTGATTTGGCAGCGGCAGAGGCTTCTTATCAGCGCGCGCTGCAATTTGCCCCCAACAATGGCTTTGCGCATCAAAATATCGGAGTGGTTCTTGAGCTGCAAGGAAAACTGCCTGCTGCCATCGCAGCTTATAAGTCTGCACTAGATTTATTGCCAAATAATTCAAGTATTTATTTCAATCTTGGAAATTCATTAAAATCAAATGGAATGGTAGATGCGGCAATTGATGCCTATAGCAGAGCGCTGGTGCTGACCCCTGATTATCCAGAGGCCGAAAACAATTTAGGCATGGCTTTCAAGCTGCAAGGCAAGTTTTCGCAAGCCGTTGCAGCCTATCAACGCGCTTTAGAAATTAAACCCAATTATGCCGACCCCTATGTAAATCTTGGCCACATCTTTCAAGACAGTGGCAAAATAGATTTGGCCTATGAGGCCTATAAACAGGCGCTAATTCTTGACCCTAGCAATTCTGAAGCTGAATGCCAGATGCTGCATCAATTACGAAATATTTGTAATTGGGATGAATTTGAGGCGCGCACCGCATCTTGCCCGCAATTGGGCGTCACCACAGAGCGCGTGGCAACCATGCATATGTTTGCCGCCGAGGATTGCCCAGAGCGGCAATTGATACGGGCGCAAAAATGGGCCAGTGGCGAATATAGGCGCCAAGCCCTACCCTTTACCAAAGCCTTTGCACCGCACAAAAGATTGCGGATTGGCTATTTTAGCGCCGATTTTCAAGATCACCCTTTGCTTAAACTAACCTCGGGTTTGTTTCGCGAGCATGATCAGCAAAAGTTCGAAATCTTTGCCTATAGCTATTCCCCCGAGTCCTCAGATCTTTTGCGCCATCAGCTTAAAAAGGATGTCGAACATTTTGTCGATATCTATGCCTTGCCTGACCAGACAGTTGTAGAGCATGCCCGCGACACCGAGCTGGATATCGCGATTGATATGACGGGCTATACCGGCAACACGCGATCCCATCTGTTTCAATCGCGTCTGGCGCCTATTCAGATGAACTATCTGGGCTACCCTGGCAGCATGGGAGTTGATTTCATCGATTATATCATTGGGGATAAGCATCTTGTTCCCGCCGAACAGCGCGCGTTTTATACCGAAAAGCTGATGTATTTGCCGCATTCCTATTTGCCCAATGACGATCAACTTCAGATTGCAAAAACGCCGATGACCCGTACGGATTATGGGCTGCCAGAAGAGGCTTTTGTGTTGTGTTGCTTTAACAACAACTACAAAATCACACCGGCCGAGTTTGACATCTGGATGCGGATTTTATCAAAAATCGAAGGCTCGGTTCTTTGGCTGCGTGAGGGCAACAGCTGGTCGAAAAGGAATCTGTGCTACGAGGCCGAGCAGCGCGGCATTGATCCGGCGCGTTTGGTCTTTGCCGGCAGGATTGCGCATGACGAACACCTTGCCCGCTATCGTTTTGCCGATATTTTTGTCGATAATTTTAATTACAACGCCCATACCACCGGCAGCGAGGCACTTTGGGCGGGTTTGCCAGTTGTGACCAAACAGGGTCAGCAATTTTCAGCGCGGGTCGGTGCCAGTCTTTTGCACGCGATGGGGCTCTCCGCGTTAATCACATCGACCGAGGCCGAATATGAGGCGCTTATCCTTGCGCTGGCGCGCGATCCGGCGCGGTTAAAGGCGCTGCGCCAGCATATTGCTGTATCTCGCCCGACCAGCCCGTTGTTTGATACCAAACGCTATACCCGCAATTTTGAACGCGGGCTTCAATTGGCCTATGATCTGCACCAGCAGGGCAAGCCGCCGCAAGATCTGTGGATCACAGAGCCCGCGCCATAGCCGCAGCCGCCATTGACGCGCGCGCTGTGGTGGTAGAAAAAGCGGCAACCGCAGCCAATGGAACACGCCATGACCCTTCGCCGCCTTGCCCTGATCAGCCTGTTGCCGCTTGTTGCCTGTGCAGCCCCCAGCAGCGAGATGAAGCTTTATCCGCTGCGTGGGCCAATTGCCGAGGCAACGCCTTCGCTTATTATTGATCTGAACGCCAAGGTGACCGAAACCACCTCGGGCACGCTGGCGTTCAAACTGCCACGGCGGGTGAAATGTAAGGGCACCTGGACCACGGTTTCCCCAAGAGAGACCGCCCGCACCAAGGGGTTTTCCTTAAGCCTGCGCGGCCCAAACGGCAATCTGGATCGCACCACAAAGACGGTGGCAGGCGTGAATGATGGCGAAATCTATGCAGTTTGCAACGATGGCACCCGCATTCAGGGAAATTTCAAGATCGGAAGTGGCACCATCAGCGGCACTGGCAGCGCAACTGACACCAACGGCAATGTCTATAAGTTGTTGTTTTAAAAACAATCTTCACAACGCAAAACGGCGGCTCTGATCGAGCCGCCGTTTTTAGGTCTGAAGCCCCGGCCTTATGAACAGCCGCTGGTGCCGCCACAGGTGTTGCATTTCATGCAGGTGCCGTTGCGCACCAGCGTGTAGTTGCCGCATTCGCCGCAAGGATCGCCCTCGTAGCCCTGCATCTTGGCCTTGACCCGCGCGTCCATGGTGACGGTGCCCGAGGCCAGCGCCGTGCTGCCCGACGACGACGCCCCGCGCGCGGTTTCAGGGATCAGCATGTTCAGCGTCGAGACCGGATCGGTGCCGTTGGCCAGCGCCTGCACGCCCATCCCGCCTTGCAGCACCACCAATTCTTGCGGCAGACGCTTGCGCAGATAGCCGGTCGAGCTGATCTGTTTCAGCACCTCTAGCCCGCGCGAGGCCGCCATATCGCTCATCTCCGAGATATTGCGCTTGCCCTCTTCCTCGCCGCGCCCCAGATCGTCGAAAGACGCGCCCGTGGGTTTGACATGCGCAAGATCGGTCCGGTCCAGATAAGAAATCGCCAACTCGCGGAAGATGTAATCCAAGATCGAGGTGGCATTTTTCACCGAGTCGTTGCCCTGCACCATGCCCGCAGGTTCAAAGCGGGTGAAGGTAAAGGCCTCGACAAACTCTTCCAGCGGCACGCCGTATTGCAGACCCACCGAAACCGCGATGGCAAAGTTGTTCATCATGGCGCGGAAGCCTGCGCCTTCTTTGTGCATGTCGATGAAAATCTCGCCCAGACGACCGTCGCCATATTCGCCGGTGCGCAGATAGACCTTATGGCCGCCGACGATGGCTTTTTGGGTATAGCCCTTGCGCCGCTCGGGCAGTTTTTCGCGGTTGGTGCGGATGATTTCCTTAATGATGATCTTCTCGACGATCTTTTCGGCCAAGACAGCGGCCTTTTCTTGCGCAGATCCGGTCGCCAGCACCTCTTCGGCATCTTCATCGTCTTCCACCAGGGCCGAGGCCAAGGGCTGCGACAGCTTTGATCCGTCGCGGTAAAGCGCGTTGGCCTTGATGCCAAGGCTGTGGCTTAACTCATAGGCGGCCAAAGTCTCTTCGATCGTGGCCGAGTTTGGCATGTTGATGGTCTTGGAAATCGCGCCCGAGATGAAGGACTGCGCCGCCGCCATCATATGGATATGGCTTTCCACCGAGAGATAACGCTTGCCGGTCTTGCCACAGGGATTGGCGCAATCGAACACCGAATAGTGTTCTTTCTTCAGGAAGGGCGCGCCTTCCAGGGTCATCGTGCCGCAAACATGGTCATTGGCCGCGTCAATCTGCGCCTTGGTAAAGCCAAGGTGGCGCAGCAGATCAAAGCTGGGGTCCATCAGCTTGGCGGCAGGAATGCCCAAGCTGCCCTTGCAGAAATCCTCACCCAGCGTCCATTGGTTGAACACAAAGCGGATATCAAAGGCCGAAGGCAGCGCGGCTTCGATCTTTTCCAGCTCGCGCGGGCCAAAGCCGTGGCCGATCAGCGCGGTTGGATTGATGGCGGGGCAATTGCCGATGGTGCCATGGCCCACCGCATAGGCAACCATTTCTGCCGCCTGCGATGTGGAATAGCCCAGCTTTTCCAAAGCCGCAGGCACCGATTGGTTGATGATCTTGAAATAGCCGCCGCCCGCCAGTTTCTTGAACTTCACCAGCGCAAAGTCAGGCTCGATGCCGGTGGTGTCACAATCCATCACCAGACCGATGGTGCCGGTGGGCGCGATCACGGTGGTCTGCGCGTTGCGGAAGCCATGCGCCTCGCCAAGGGTCAGCGCCTCGTCCCAAGCCGATTTGGCCAAGGTTATCAGCATCTGGTCAGGGCAGTTGGCCGCATCAAGCGCGACCGGTTTGACGTTCAGCGCCTCGTAGCCTTCGGTCTTGCCGTAAGCTGCGGCACGGTGGTTACGGATCACCCGCATCATATGTGCGGCGTTGCGATCATAGCCCGCAAAGGCTCCCAGCTCGGCCGCAATCTCGGCTGAGGTGGCATAGGTTACCCCCGTCATCAGGGCTGTCAGTGCGCCGCACATCGCACGCCCCTCAACGCTGTCGTAACCATAGCCCATATTCATCAGCAAACCGCCGATATTGGCATAGCCCAGCCCCAGCGTGCGGAAATCAAACGAGCGCTGCGCGATTTCCTGGCTTGGGAATTGCGCCATCATCACCGAGATTTCCAGCGTCACCGTCCACAGCCGCGTGGCATGCATGTAAGAAGCTGCATCGAACTTACCCTCACTGAAAAACGTCAGCAGGTTCATCGAGGCCAAGTTGCACGCAGTGTCATCAAGGAACATATATTCCGAGCAGGGGTTCGACCCGCGGATTGCACCGTCCTCGGGGCAGGTGTGCCAAGCGTTGACGGTATCGTGGAACTGAATGCCCGGATCAGCACAGGCCCATGCCGCGTGGCCAACCTGATCCCAAAGATCGCGCGCCTTGATGGTCTTGGCGGTCTTGCCATCGGTGCGCCGGATCAGCGCCCAATCGGCATCGTCTTTCACCGCTTGCAAGAAAGCATCGGTCACGCGCACCGAGTTGTTCGAGTTTTGCCCCGAAACCGTAGTATAGGCCTCGGAATCCCAATCGACGTCATAGGTGGGGAATTCGATCGAGGTGAAGCCCTGCCGCGCGTATTGCAAGATGCGGTTGGTATAAGTGTCGGGGATCATCGCCTTTTTGGCCGAGCGGATCGCGGCTTTCAGGGCTGCATTCTTGGCCGGATCAACCGAATCCTCGGAGGCGCCATCCCAAGTGCGAATGGCGGTGAAAATCTCGTTCAACCGCAGCTCATGCGCTTTCGAGCCTGCAACCAAAGACGCAACCTTTTGCTCTTCGATCACCTTCCAATTCACGAATTCTTCGACATCGGGGTGATCCATGTCGCAGATCACCATCTTGGCCGCGCGCCGCGTGGTGCCGCCCGATTTGATCGCCCCAGCAGCCCGGTCGCCAATTTTCAAAAAGCCCATCAAGCCAGAGGACTTACCACCCCCCGACAGCTTTTCCCCCTCGCCGCGCAGCGACGAGAAATTGGTGCCGGTGCCCGAGCCATATTTGAACAGACGCGCCTCGCGCACCCACAGATCCATAATGCCGCCATCGCCGACCAGATCGTCTTTGACCGATTGAATAAAGCAAGCATGCGGCTGCGGATGCTCATAGGCCGACGACGATTTCGTCAGCTTACCCGTTTGATAATCCACATAATAATGGCCTTGGCTTGGGCCGTCGATGCCGTAGGCCCAATGCAGACCGGTGTTGAACCACTGCGGGCTGTTGGGCGCGGCCATCTGGCGTGCCAGCATAAAGCGCATTTCGTCATAATAGGCGCGCGCATCGGCTTCGGTGCTGAAATAGCCGCCCTTCCAACCCCAATAGGTCCAGGCCCCAGCCAAGCGGTCAAACACCTGCTTGGCAGATGTTTCGCCGACAAAGCGCTCTTCGGCGGGCAGCTTGGCCAATTCGGCCTCATCTGGAACCGAGCGGTGCAAGAATTCGGGCAGGCCCTTTTCCTTGACCTTTTTCGAGACAGCCGGAACCCCTGCCCTGCGGAAATACTTTTGCGCCAAAACATCAGAAGCAACTTGGCTCCAGCCTTTGGGCACCTCGACCGCCTCATTGCGGAAAACCACCGTCCCGTCAGGGTTGCGAATTTCCGAAGTCGTGGTCGAAAAAGCGATGTCGCCATAAGCGCCGCCGGTTTCGGTGGTGAATTTCCGCTCGATTTTCATCTGCCTGTCCCTTGTCTTGGCGAGGTTCTGCTTGGCCTCGTCCTGTCCCCGTCTGTCGCGCCGCTTGCAGGTCCCATATCGGGACAACGCTCCCGACATCTCCACCATTGGTGGCGTTTTCTGACCCTTGAAAGCAGGGATGCACACCAAATCTGGTGGATCGTCCCGACGCTTGCACAACCTGTCGGAAATCCTCGAAACCGGCAACGATTATTTTAGACATATCCACTAGATTTTGTGCTTGACCCAGATTTGGCTCTACAGGTGGCGTGCAGCGTCGGCATCCAACGCCATTGTCTGGCCGCAAAACACCGCCGCACCACAGCCTAGGATTGCAGATAAAATCAAAAGATTTTGGCAGCTTGCGTCAGAGCCTTCACAGACCGTGGCAAGAGCTGCGCCCGCAAAGCCGACGGCGGCGCAGAGCCGCGGCCATACCAAAGCAGCAAAGGCCGCTATACCAAAAAGCATCCTGCCCTTGCCCTGACCCACAAGCTTTGCCGCAAAATTAGGCAGGTTGGTTAACCTGGGCCGTGATGAAAAGGCCACATGCGCAGCCCCCGAGCCTTGGCCGCGCCGCATTTGGGCGCCCTTAAGCGGCTTGCGGCCGGCTTTGGGCCAGAGATTCGCGCAAAACATCTGGCGGCGCGGCGGGCTTTGGCCTAAAGTTTCAGATCTGGAAACCTGCGGAGCCCAAGGATGTCTGATCTGATTACGCGCGGTGTCGAAAAGGGCCTTCGCATGACCGATCAGCGCAAAGTGGTGGCGCGGGTGATTGCGGCGTCAAAAGATCATCCCGATGTCGAAGAGCTGTTCAGCCGCGCAGCCAAGGTGGACGCGAAGATCTCGTTGGCCACGGTCTATCGCACCGTCAAGCTGTTCGAGGAAAGCGGACTGCTGGAAAAGTTGGAATTTGGCGATGGCCGCGCGCGTTATGAAGATTCATTGCGCGACCATCACGATCATCTAATCGACGTCAATTCAGGCAAAGTCATTGAATTTGTTGATCCTGAAATCGAAGCCTTGCAAGAACGCATCGCTGCGCGGCTGGGATATCGCCTGATCGGCCACCGGCTCGAACTGCTGGGTGTGCCGGTTAAAAAGACCTGACACAGCCCCCAGCGGGCGGCGTGCCCTTGCCTCAGCGGCTTTTGAACAAAGACCCCAAAACGCCCCGCACCAATTGTTGGCCAGCTTTTGACCCCAGACTGCGGGCAAAGCTTTTCGCCAGAGTGGTCCCAATGCTGTCGGACCGACTTGCAGCGGCTTTGCTGGGTTTGGGGCTGCGCGGCAGGCTCGAAGGCTGATAGCGCCGCGCGTTTTGAAATTCTGGCGCGGCGTCTTGGGTTGCGGGCGATTGAGCTTGGGCTGCTTCTTGGGCTGCCTGTGCGGCGCGGCGTTGCAAACGCTCGTAGGCACTGTCGCGGTCGATGCTTTGGCGATATTTCGCCCCCATAACCGAGCCCGCGATCAGCTGCGCACGCACGGTCGGATCAATCGGACCCAGCTGCGAGGCAGGCGGACGAATCAGCGTGCGCTCGACCACCGAAGGCACGCCCTTGGCTTGCAAAAACGAGGTGACAGCCTCGCCAGTGCCAACATCCCGAATAGCTTCTTCGGTGATAAAATTTGGATTGGGGCGGTAGGTCTGCGCCGCAAGCCTTAGATCTTTTTGGTCTTTTGCGGTAAAAGCGCGCAGAGCATGTTGCACCCGATTGCCCAATTGCCCCAAAATCACATCAGGCACATCGGCAGGGTTTTGGGTGATGAAATAAATCCCTACCCCCTTTGACCGGATCAGCCGCGCCACCTGTTCAACCTTTTGCACCAAGGCTTTTGGCGCATCGTTGAACAACAAATGCGCCTCGTCGAAAAAGAACACCAGCTTGGGCAGATCAGGATCGCCGATCTCGGGCAGCTGCTCGAAAAGTTCGGACAACAGCCACAAAAGGAAGGTGGCATAAAGCCTTGGGCTGTTCATCAGCTTGTCGGCGGCCAGAATATTGACCATGCCCGCGCCCTGCGCATCCAGCCGCATCAGATCGGCCAGATCAAGGGCAGGTTCGCCAAACATTTGCGCAGCGCCTTGGTTTTCCAGCACCAAAAGCCTGCGCTGAATCGCACCAATCGAGGTGGTCGAGACCAAACCATAGCGCCCCGAAATCTCGCTTGCATGTTCGGCTACAAAACTCAGCAGCGCTTGCAGGTCTTTCAGATCCAACAGCGGCAACTGCTCTTCATCCGACAGCCGAAAGGCCACGTTCAGCACGCCCTCTTGCGGCTCGGTCAGCTCTAACAGCCGACTCAGCAACAACGGCCCCATCTCGGCCACGGTGGCGCGGATCGGGTGGCCGTTTTCGCCAAACATATCCCAAAACGTCACCGGAAAGGCGCGGTAGTGCAGATCCAGCCCGATGGTGGCTGCGCGGCTGGTAAAGGCGTCATGCAGCTTGTGCGTCGCGCTGCCAGAAGCGGCAATCCCCGAAAGATCGCCCTTCACATCGGCCATAAACACCGGCACACCAGCGGCAGAGAAACCCTCGGCAAGAATTTGTAATGTAACGGTTTTTCCGGTTCCTGTCGCTCCCGCAATCAGCCCGTGACGGTTGCCATATTTCAGCAAAAGCTCTTGCGCCACACCATATGCCGCACCGCCCCCACCGACAAAAATCCGATCGCTCATCTAAAACCCTTTACTTCACCCGCGCCGTGGATCGCAGCGCTTACCGCAGGCAGAATACAGGCTTGAGCGCGTGTTGCCAGCCCTTCTTATGTCGGCACGCCCAAAGCCGCAGCCTAACAAAACCCTGTGATTTATCCTGTTGACGGCTTGAAAAAACCTCCTTAAGTTTCCCGTCAGACGTCGGCCAGTCCGACAGGGAGAATACAAAAAACTGGAAAAAGGGTCGGGCAACCGGCCTTTTTTCTTTTTCAGATCAGCAATATTTTGCCCATGCTGGCCGCAGCGCTGTCTCTTTAGCGCCTGACTTGCGATAAGCCGCATGATAACGAGCGCCTTGAACAAGTAAGGAAGACACAGAGATGTCAAAGATGTCAGGATACCGCGGCTTTACCCTTGGTCTTGGGCTGGCCTTGGCGGCGGCATTGCCGATTTTCGCGCAAGAAGCCACGCCCGCGCCCGCAGCCCCCGCGGCCGAGACGTTGAACATGGGCACCCCAGCCGCGCCACCTGCCCCCGTCACCAAAGACACAGCAGCGGTTGGTCAAAGCTATACTTTGGCGCAATTTGATGCTTGGGAGCAAAATTGCGTCAAGGCAGCTGATGGCAAAGACCCCTGCCAGATGTATCAGTTGCTGAAAGACGCTGACGGCAATGCCGTCGCCGAGTTCAGCATGTTCCCGCTGCCCTCCGGCCAGCAAGCCGCAGCCGGAGCCACGATCATGGTACCGCTGGAAACCCTGTTGACCGCCAATCTGGTGATCGAAGTCGATGGTGGTGTGCCAAAAATCTACCCCTTTACCTTTTGCGCCCAGCCCGGCTGTGTCGCCCGTGTTGGCTTTACCGCTGAAGAGGTCACCCAGTTCAAAAAGGGCGTAAAGGCCGATATGACCATCGTGCCGGCCGTAGACCCGACCAAAAAGGTTGTGCTGAACATCAGCCTCAAGGGCTTTACTGCGGCCTTGGATGCAGTGACGGCGACGCTTGCACCTTAAGATCAACGCAGCTTGCAAAAAGCCCCGCTCAGGTTTGGCGGGGCTTTTTCATATCCGGCGCAGCGCCAAGACCGCATTCAGCCCGCCAAAGGCAAAGGCGTTTGACAGCACCGCCTCGACACGGACCGCGCGGGCCTCGTTTGGCACGACGTCCAGATTGCAATCAGGATCTGGGGTTTCAAAGCCCATCGTCGGGGCGATCACATCTGTTTGCAGCGCCATCAGGCAGGCCAACAGCTCGACCGCACCAGTGCCGCCGATCAAATGCCCGTGCATGGATTTGGTCGAAGACACCATCAGCCGGTCTGCCTGCGCGCCAAACACCGTGCGAATGGCTGCGGTCTCGGATCGGTCATTCGCCGCCGTGCCGGTGCCATGCGCGTTGATATAGCCGATCTGCTCTGGTGCCAGCCCAGCATCCTTTAGCGCAATCGCCATCGCCCGCGCCGCGCCTTCGGTCGAAGGCATCACAATGTCAGAGGCATCCGAGGTCATGCCAAAACCTGCGACTTCGGCCAAGATCACCGCCCCGCGCGCGCGGGCATGGTCAAAGTCTTCAAACACAAAGACCGCAGCGCCCTCGCCCTGCACCATGCCGTTGCGGGTCAGGCTGAACGGGCGGCAGGCGTCGGGCGACATCACCCGCAACCCCTCCCAAGCCTTGATGCCGCCAAGGCACAGCATCGCCTCGGCACCACCGGTCAGCATCACATCGGCAAGCCCTGATCGCACCATCTGAAACGCCAGCCCCATCGCGTGGTTGGAACTGGCGCAAGCGCTGGACAGCGCAAAGCTGGGGCCGCGCAGGGTAAACTCCATCGAGACATGGCTGGGGGCTGCACTGCTCATCAGTTTCGGCACCACAAAGGGATGCACGCGGGATTTGCCCTCGGCGTAGACGCTGCGATAATTGTCGTCGGTGGTGGTAAGGCCACCCCCCGCCGTGCCCAGAACCACCCCAGTGGTATCGGCCAAAGCGCCCTCAAACCTCAGGCCCGATTGCGCCACCGCTTGACGGGCTGCCACAAGCGCGAATTGTGCAAAGCGGTCCAACAGCGGCAAGCGTTGGCGTTCGAAATGCTGCTCGGGCTGCCAGTCATGTACTTGTGCGGCGATCTTGACCGACAAACGATCAACATCGCGGATCAGCAGCGGCCCAATCGCGCAGCGCCCGGCGGCAAAGGCGGCATAGGTGCCCGCGACATCCATCGCCAGCGGGTTGACCGTGCCCGCGCCGGTGATGACAACCCGCCTCATGCAGCTTTCTTGGCGACCAGATCGGAAACGGCTGCCACCAAAGCCTCGACCGAGGAGAGATCAAAGCTCATCGCCTGCGCGTCATTGGCATTGAACGGAATGCTGATGTCAAAGGCCTCTTCCAGCGCAAAGATCGTCTCGACCAGCGCAAGACTGTCGATCCCCAGATCAGCCAGCGGCTGCGCAGGATCAATATCGCCGGGGTCAAGCATCGCCTGTTCGGCAAGCACCGCGATCACATGTTGTCTTAAATCCATCGGATTTCCCCCGTCTGACATTCGGGCAAATTACTCTGTGCTTCGTAACAGAGATATGGCTTTCTCAATCTCTGTGACACGAGACGCCATCCGAGGCAATCTGCGCAAGGCCTTTTGCATCTCGATATGGTTTTCCATCTTGACCGCCGGATAACCCAGCAGCACGCGCCCCGCTGGCGCATTGGTAAAGACCTTGCTGGCCCCGCCGCAGATCACATCATCGCCAACAAAGATATTGTCGTTCACCCCGCATTGCCCCGCCATCACCACGCGGTCGCCAATGCGCGCCGAGCCTGCGATCCCCACCTGCGCACACAGCAGACAATCGCGGCCGATCTGCACGTTATGGCCGATATGCACAAGGTTATCGAGCTTGGTGCCCGAGCCGATCGTAGTGTCGCGAATGGTGCCACGGTCGATGGTGACATTGGCGCCGATCTCGATATCATCGCCAAGGCTAACCGCGCCCAGCGAATGGATGCGGGTCCAGCTTTGTGGGCGGATCTCATCGCGCTTACCAAGCGTGCCCCGAATTTCCTCGACGCCGGATTTTTCCGGGGTGACAAAGGAAAATCCATCCGCCCCGATCACAGCGCCGGGTTGGCAGATAAAGCGGTGGCCGATCTTGACGCCCGCGCCGATCCGCACGCCTTGCAAGATCAAAGCATCATCGCCAATCTGCGCGCCCTTGGCGATCGAGACATGCGAGGCGATGCGCGCCCGCGCACCAATCCGCACCCCTGCGCCGATGGTGACAAAGGGGCCAATCGCGGCCCCTGCACCTATCTCGGCGGTGGGGTCAATCACCGCCATCGGATGCAGGCCGGGGGCAATATCGGGGCCTTCGTCCAGCAAAACCGTCAGCCCCGCCATCGCCAAACGCCCACGCGGCGCAAAGATCGCGGCCTTCAGCCCCAAGGCGCGCCAATCCGCGCCCGGCCAAAGCAGTGCTGCCTGTGCCTTGCCTTTTGCGATGCCATCGCCATAGCGCGGATCCATCGCCAAGGCCAAATCGCCCGCGCCCGCCGCACTTGGCTCGCAGGCGCGCGAAATCACCAGATCAAGATCGCCCTCAGCCTCGGCGGCCAAAGCGGTTGCAATGTCACGAATGGAATGGGCCATGGGGGTCTCCGGCAATTCTGGCAGAAGATTTAGCCCTGAACGCCACCAACTACCACCCCCGCTTGCACCAGCGCCTCGAATAAGGCGGCATCGCGGCCATAGATGTCGGGACGATAGCCAATGCTGCCCGAGGCGGTGGGCCATGCGGTGTAGTAGACCAGATGCACCGGCACAGGCGCGCGCAACGGCAAGGTTGTTTCCTGCTTGGTCGCAAGATGGGTGGCAAACTCGGCCTTGGGATCACTGCTTTGCTTGGCCAAAAGCGTATAGGCAAAGTCAAAGGGGTCACCCAAACGGATGCACCCGTGGCTATAGGCGCGCACCTCATTTGCAAACAATGACTTGGCCGGTGTGTCATGCAGGTAGATGTTATAGGGGTTGGGGAACATGAATTTCACCTTGCCCAAAGCATTGCCATCCGAGGGCGGCTGACGCAGCCCGTAAGGAAAGCTAGAAGCCGAATAAGAGGCGAAGTTCACAGCCCCCCGCGAGACGACGCGGCCTTGACCGTCGATCACCTGCAAATGCCCAACCGCATTCGGGTTTTGCTGCAACAGCGGCAGATATTCCTTCACGATAATCGAGCGCGGCACCCCCCAGCTTGGGTTGATCACCATATATTCCATCACATCCGAAAACTCGGGGCTTTCGGTGTCTTTGCTGGCCTTGCCGATCACCACGCGGGTCTCAAAACTGACGCGGCCATTGTCAACAATATCGGCAACAAAGCTGGGTTGGTTCACCCAGATATGCCGCGCGCCCAGATCGGTATCAGCCATCCAGCGCATCCGCTCCAGCGCCACTGTGATCGCGGCCAGCCGCTGCTCGGCGGTCTTGTTCAGCGCGGCAATCGTCGAGCTGCCGGCAATGCCATCGGGTTCGATGCGCTGATCCAGCTGAAACTGCTGCACCGCGCGGCGGATCTGGCTATCATAGGCGGCAGAGGCAGAGCGATCGATATAATTTAGCTGTATCAATCGGTTGCGCAGCGCAATTACCGCAGAGCCAGTGTCGCCCAACTCTAGCTTTGCGCTCACCAGCTTGGTTTCGATCTGGCCCTCGGTTTCCAGACGCAGCTTTTCCTTCACCAAACGCGCATATTGTGGCGCGCGCGGCGCAAGGCTGCGCATATAGCTATAGGGGCGCTCGGCTGCGGCAAGGCCTTGCAACAAATCAGCGGGCTTGGGGCGGATAATCTCGCGCAGAATGCCGGCATCAATCTTTTTTGGCGTCAAAGCCCCCGAGTTCAGATCGGTGGCATAGCTCAGAAAGGCTTGCGAAAAAGCCACTTCCAGACGGCCAAGATCGCCTTGAGTGCTGGCAGCTTTAGCGGCACGCAACAGCCCTGCTGCATTATAGCGCGCCTCTGGCAGACCCTGCGCAGCCGCGCTTGACAAGGCCCGCATCAGCGCCGCGCGCCGCGGGCTGTCTTTGGCCGAGGTCCAAAGCGATGCATAGCCTGCGTCGCGGTAAAACCCGGCAAGCGCCTGGTCTTGCGAGGCTGCCTCGGCAAGCGCGCGACTGAAGGCACTGGTTTGCGCCGCAACCGGCGCGGCAAAGCCGAAGGCAACAACTGCCCAAACGGCCAAAAACGAAAGCCCGCTCTTTGGGACGGGAGGATGAAAACGCACGATAAATCCCTGCGGTTGAACGCGATAAAATGGCACACTTTATGATGAGACATGCACCCAGCGCTGTAAACAGCTGATCCCCTGCGGCTGAGGTTTTGTCAGCAAAACCGCGCCGCCCTGTCACAATTGGGCAACGGCAAAGGCTGCGCGGGCTTTGGCCGGTGAAAAAATCAAGATCAGCAAGTTCTTGCCGATTGCCCTGTCTTCGCTTCGCTTGGGGTATTCTAAGCTTTGGATTTTAGAAACTTCGTGTCATAACGCCCAAGCACTGAAAGACAATGTGAACAATGAACCGCTATACAAGCGGTCGAAGATCAGCTTCGGGACAGGCGCAAAGAATGGCGATGACAACCTCTAACGGGATCACACGGCGCGGATTGCTGGGCGTTTTCGCCGCAACTGCGGTGATTGCGGCCCCGACCTATTCCAATGCCTTTGGCTTGTTGAAAGGGGCGGGCGACATTCGCCGCGTCAAAATGTATTCAGGCAGAACCGGCGAAAGCATCGACACGATCTATTGGATCGAAGGCGAGTATATTCCCGAAGTTTTGAAAGAAATGAACCACTTCATGCGCGACTGGCGTAATGACAAGGTGGTGACGATCGATGCGCGCAACATCGATATCATCGCAGCCACCCATCGTCTGCTGGATGTGAACGAACCCTATATGCTGCTATCGGGCTATCGCAGCCCAGAAACGAACGCGATGCTGCGCTCGCATTCGCGTGGCGTTGCACGCAACTCGCTGCATATGAAGGGCCAAGCCGCAGATCTGCGGTTGAAGTCGCGCTCGGTCAAACAGATTTCTCGCGCGGCCGAGACCTGTTCGGCGGGTGGCGTTGGCCATTATTATGGATCAAATTTTGTCCATATGGATTGCGGCCCGATCCGGACTTGGGGCGGCTGATCGCCAAACGATACCTGATAATAGAAAAAGGCGCCCGCTTGGGCGCCTTTTCTTTTGTGTTGCTGGCTTAGTTTGCGTCCAGATCAATCGGCAAGAACGATCCTGACAAAGTGTGCTTGCCGCGAAAGCCTTGGGCGACCACGAATTTCTCAGAACTATCTTGACGGCTTGCAGGCGGCTTCACATTCGCCACCTTGTTGAAGGATTTCTTCAACTGAGTCTGCATCTCGGCCTCGGCGCCGCCGGCCAGAACCTTGGCAACGAAAGTGCCGCCCTCTTCTAAAACGTCAAAAGCAAAGGCCAAAGCCGCCTCGATCAGCGCAATGATGCGCAAGTGGTCGGTGCCTTTGTGCCCCGAGGCCGAAGCCGCCATATCCGACATCACCACATCCGCAGGCCCGCCGAGCCAGCCCTTGACCAGCGCATCCGCCTCGTCAGACAGGAAATCCAACTGATGGATCTGCGCCCCCGCGATGCCGTCGATGGCCTGAAGATCAATCCCCAGCACTGTGCCAATCGGCTTTTTGGGATTGTCGCCCAAGGCATTGACCCGTTTGACTGCGACCTGACACCAGCCACCCGGCGCACAGCCCAAATCAACCACCCGCGCGCCTGGCACCAGAAAGTTGTATTTCTCGTCCAGTTCCAGAATCTTATAGGCCGCCCTGCCCCGATAGCCCTCTTTCTTGGCGCGGATCACATAGGGGTCGTTCAGCTGGCGTTCCAACCACAGTGTCGAGGACAGCTTGCGCCCCTTTGCGGTTTTGACGCGAACCTTCAGGTCGCGCTGGCCTCGGCCAGAAGTGTTTTTGCCCGTAGGCGTTTTCTCGGTCATTGGTAAGGTCCGTCTTCCAGAACGCCATCAGCGCTCATCTGAGCATAAAGAAGCCCTTCTCGAAGGCCACGATCAGCCACCGACAGGCGATCTGTAGGCCATATCCGCATTAATGCCTGAAGGATAGCCGCCCCAGACATAATCAGCGTATGACGATCACGGCCAATGCGTGGATCCACCCGCCGGCCTTCGGGGCCAAGCGTCAGATATTCGCGGATCACCAGATCGATCTGATCCGAGGTCATCTGCAAGCCGTCCACCTTGGTGCGATCATAGCGTCGCAGCCCCAGATAAGAGGCCGCAACCGTCGTCACCGTGCCCGAGGTGCCAATAATCTGAAAGCCAGCCCGGGTTTGCGCGGCGTTATAGGGCGAGAAGGAAGCAAGATGTTCCTCAAAAAACCAGCTCATCAGCGCAAAGCGCGCGGCGTCATCTTCAACATCTTGGAACTGATCCTTCAGCGTCGCCACCCCCAGCGGCACCGAGATCCAATCCACCACCCGCGCGCCGCCCGGTTCCACCTGAAACCCGCGGTGCAGCCGCATGATGGCACGGGGCCGATCTTCGGGGGCCACCAGCGACAGATCAATCCAGACCAATTCGGTCGAGCCGCCGCCAATATCGACCACCAGCAGTTGTTCGGTGTTGCGATTGACCAAGGGCGCACAGGAAATCACCGCCAGCCGCGCCTCTTCCTCGGCGGGAATAATCTCGACGATCAGGCCGGTTTCGCGTTTCACTTGCCGCATGAACTCGCGCGCGTTGCGGGCCCGCCTACACGCTTCGGTGGCGACAAAGCGCATATGCGCCACCCCGTGTTGTTCGATCTTTTTCTGACAGATCCGCAGCGCCTGCATCGTCCGCCCCATCGAGGCACGACTAAGCTTGCCCGAGGCTTCCAGCCCCGCGCCCAATTGGACAGTCTTCGAAAAGCTGTCGACCACCACAAACTGACTGCCCTTTGGTTCGGCAATCAGCATGCGGCACGCATTTGTGCCCAGATCAACGGCGGCATAAAGCCCCCGTGACCCAAGGCTGGGGGCAGCCGACGGGTTTTGACTGCGGGAAGCACCGATTTCGGCCTCTACCGCTAAGTGTAACGCGTCCGCCCCCCGGGGACGCTTGGGCGCCATGATCGCCCTCCATAGGTTGTTACATCCAAGGTAGACGGGTTCCAGCAGACTGACAAGCGCCCAGAACTGCCTTTGCAAAAATGCCAAAATCATGCATGTTTTAGATGAAGAATTTTGCAAACAGCCGGTCTGGCAAAGCCGCGGCTCTGAGGGTAGCTCTGAAGGTGCCGGTGGTGGGGGTCGCAACAAGCGCGCGCCATGTCGAAAACCGACCCCGCTTGTCGTGAAACGCCGCATAGAACAGATCGAAACAGACCAAAGGGAATCAAAGCACATGCCCGACGTCACTATCGTTTTCTGGCGGGATATTCCTGCCCAAGTCATCGTCGGCAAGGGCCGTTCGGGGTCTAAAGTGCAGCTTCCCGAGCGCTTCGAGCAGGCCATCGACCGCTGCGCGATGAAAATCGGCGCCAAGGATGCCGACGCCTATCTGGCCGAATGGCGCAAGGCTCCGTCTTACCCTGTCGAGGGCGAGCCTGCCGAGATCGCCGCATCTGAGGCCGCCCGTCTGGATGCCGAATACGGCAGCGAGCGTCTGAAAGCCCTTATCCAAGCCGAAGGCCGCGCTGCGGTCTGACCCCCTTCCAAAAGGAACCTGAAATGGCCCTGAGTTTCTTCCGCAAAGACAGCAAAGCGGCAGCATCCCCCGACCACCTCGAAGCCTTTTTGAAGGGCTATTCGATCGAGGTGATGCCGCGCACCGCGGAAAAGGTCGAAGATTTCCGCGCCCTGCTGCCGAAAGGCACCCGCGTCTATATCGCCCATATCGACGGCACCCCGATCGAAGAGATGGTCGCCACGGCCAAGCGGATCGCGGGCGAAGGCTTTGATGTGATGCCGCATTTTCCTGCCCGCATCATCGCCGATAAGGCAACGTTGGCCGATTGGATCGCGCGCTATCAAGGCGAAGCAGGCGTGAAACAAGCCTTGCTGCTGGGCGGTGGTGTCGGCACCCCTGTCGGCGATTACGACAATTCGATGCAGCTTTTGGAAAGCGGTCTGTTTGACGGCTTTGACCGGCTGCATGTCGCAGGCCACCCCGAGGGCAACAAAGACATCGACAAAGACGGCGGCGATGCCATTGTCATGCAGGCTTTGAAGTGGAAGCAGGATTTCTCGGAACGCTCTGATGCGAAAATGGCGATTGCGACGCAGTTTTGCTTTGAAGCAGACCCCGTGATCGCTTGGGCCAACCATCTGGCCGCCGCGGGCGTGCATCTGCCCATTCACATCGGCGTGGCAGGGCCTGCCAAGCTGCAAACCCTGATCAAATTTGCGATTTCCTGTGGCGTGGGGGCTTCGTTGCGCGTGTTGCAAAAGCGGGCGATGGATGTCACCAAGCTGTTGCTGCCATACGAGCCGACCGAATTTGCCTCGGAACTGGCGACGCATAAGGCGGCAAACCCGCTGTTCGGCATCGAACAGGTGCATTTCTTCCCCTTGGGCGGCATTAAGACCAATGCGGCTTGGGTCACTGAACATGGCGGCGCCTCGGGCGTTCCCGCAAACGCTTAAGAAAGAGCTTTAACTATGACCCGTACCGTTATCGAATCTAAGACAAAAACCGTAATCATCGGTTTTGACGAACCCTTTTGCGTGATTGGCGAACGGATCAATCCAACCGGACGCAAAAAGCTGGCAGCCGAGCTTGAGGTTGGCAATTTTGAAACCGTTTTGCGCGATGCGCTCGAGCAGGTTGCTTGCGGTGCCACCGTGCTTGACGTCAATTCGGGCGCCGTTTTCACCAATAAAATGGCCGAAGACCCGCGCTATGCCGACAATAACTTTGTCGAGCCACCCCTGATGCGCGAGTTGATCCTGCGGATTCAGGCGGCTGTGGATGTGCCTTTGTGCATCGACAGCTCGGTTCCCGGCGCTTTGGAGGCGGGTCTGATGGCCTGCGAAGGCCGCCCGCTGTTGAACTCGGTCACCGGCGAGGAAGAGCGGCTAGAGCTGGTTCTGCCGCTGGTCAAGAAATACAACGTGCCGGTGGTGGCGATTTCCAACGATGACACCGGCATCAGCCAAGACCCAGATGTGCGCTTTGCCGTTGCCAAAAAGATCGTCGAGCGGGCCGCAGATTTCGGCATTCCGGCGCATGACATCGTGGTTGATCCGCTTGTGATGCCAGTTGGCGCTATGGGCAGCGCGGGCCAGCAAGTGTTTGCGCTGGTGCGGCGTCTGCGCGAAGAGCTGGGGGTCAACACCACCTGCGGCGCCTCGAACATCTCCTTTGGTCTGCCACACCGCCACGGCATCAACGCGGCCTTCCTGCCGATGGCAATTGGCGCGGGCATGACCTCCGCGATCATGAACCCGGTGCGCATGGTGGAAATGGAGGCCATTCGCGCAGCCAACTTCCTGATGAATCATGATGCAAACGGCGGCGAATGGATCCGCTTTGCCAAGGTGATCGAGGCTGTCGAAGCCGGGGCCACCTTTGCAGAAGCCTCGGCTGCGGCGAATTCGGCAACCTCTGGCCGCCGCGGCGGGCGTCGCGCACGCGGCTAAATGCAGCAAAATTGGGGGCTCGCGCTTGCGGGCCCCTATCTTATTTTGCGGGTCAGCTTGGCAATATCGCGGGCGCGCTGTGCAAGATCTTTCCCAGAAATTGCCTGTGCCTGATCGGCCGAAGTCAGATCGCTTGCGGGCTTTGCCTTGCTGGAAAAGTGTTTGATTCCTTTATCCACAACCAAATTCACCACACGCCGCATCACGGTGTTAACCACCATCTGTAAAAACTTATCCATTTAATCCTCAAACAATTCACTTTGACCTTCCGCAGCCTCGTCTTCATCGGCCCCGCCCGCCAAAATTCCCGGCAAGGGGCGATTGTCCAGTAATCCGGCCGCGCGCAACTCTTTCAAACCAGGCAAATCGCGCGCCGATTCCAGACCGAAATGCGCTAAGAAATGCTCTGTCACCACAAAAGTCACCGGTCGCCCCGGTGTCATCCGCCGCCGCCCAAGCCGGATCCAATCCAGCTCGAGCAGTTGATCCACCGTGCCACGGCTGACCGCAACACCACGAATTTCCTCGATTTCAGCACGGGTTACCGGCTGATGATAGGCAACAATCGCCAAGGTCTCGATGGCCGCGCGCGACAGCTTGCGCTGCTCGACCACCTCTTTTTGCATCAAATGGCCCAGATCGGGGGCGGTACGAAAACCATAGCTGTCGCCCACCTTCACCAGCTGCACGCCGCGCCCCTCATAGCGTTTGCGCAAAATAACCAAAGCCTCGGCCGGATCGCAGCCATGCGGCATTCGCGCCTGCATCTCGCGCAGCGTAAGCGCTTCGGTCGAGGCGAAAAGCATTGCTTCGACCATGCGTTCCTGTTCGCCCATCGGAGGCGCGTCAAACAGGCTGTCTTCGGCGAAATCGTCGCTCATCGGGCCTCGCTTCGGCGGATCATTAGCGGCGCGAAGGTCTCGCTTTGCTTGATTTGAACTTGGCCACGCTTGGCCATTTCCAGCACGGCAGCGAAATGCGCAGCCGTGGCCGATCTTCGGCGCGGGCCGCTTGCCTCCCAGCCATCTGGCATGAAACTGCCCAGATCAGCCCATTCGCCAGCATAACCAAGCAGGCCGCGCATGCGTTCCAGCGCGTCTTCCATCGTGTAGACGTCTTTGCGGTCAAAGGCATAGGGGCGGAATTCGTCTTTGGTCCGGGTGCGGGCATAGGCGCGCATCAAATCCAGCAGGCTGGCGGTATAGGTAATCTTGCTGCGCCGCGTCACATCCTCGGGCAGGCCGCGCGCAAAGAAATCGCGGCCCAGTTGATCGCGCGCCATCAGCCGGGCGGCAACGTCGCGCATCGCTGCAAGCCGTTCCAGCTGAAACGCCAAATGCGCCGCCAAATCCTCGGCCGAGGGGCCCTCCTCACCAGGTTCAGGCGGCAGCAGCAGGCGCGATTTCAAAAACGCCAGCCAGGCCGCCATCACCAGATAATCTGCCGCAAGTTCAATCCGCAGCGCCGAGGCGCGTTCGACAAATTTCAGATATTGTTCGGCCAATTGCAGCACCGAGATCTTGCGCAGATCAACCTTTTGCGTGCGCGACAGCGACAAAAGCAGATCAAGCGGACCTTCATAGCCATCGACATCAATGATAAAGGCCTCACCCACCGGCGTTTCGGCAGCAGAATAGGGCTCGATCACCGCCCAATCTTCTGAAGACGCATCAGCCATGGCTGCCCTTATGTTCGATTTCAGAAAGCATGGCTTCCAGACCGGCAATGTCAACGGTTTTGGGCGCGCGCCGCTGAGCCAAAGCAGCATGAGCGCGGCTTTGAGCGGCTGGGGTCATCGCCCCTGCGGCGGCGGCGACCTGCTGCATCTGCGCCAGATCACCCTTGCAATGCAGCGCTATATCACAGCCCGCCGCAATCGAGCGCGCGGTGCGGCTGGCCAGATCGCCTTGCAGCGCCTGCATGTTCAAATCATCCGTCATCAACAACCCGCCAAAGCCGATCACCTCGCGGATCACCCGAAGCATTTCCGCCGACTGCGTCGCAGGGTTGACGGCATCATAAGCGGCAAAGATGATATGGGCTGTCATCGCCATCGGCAAATCGGCCAGCGCCTTGAACGGCGCAAAGTCGTTCTGGATCAGGGTGTTGCGATCCTCTGACACGGTCGGAAGTTCCAGATGGGTGTCGCTGACAGAACGGCCATGCCCGGGTAAATGCTTGGCCACTGGCAAAACACCCATCGAAAGATAGGCCTGCGCCACTGCCCGCGCGATGGCAGTAACGCCTTCGACGCTGTCGCCATAGCAACGGTTGCGCAAAAACGGATGAGTCTGCGAACTTGCGATATCGGCCAAGGGCGCGCAATTGGCGTCAATGCCAAGATCCAGCAATTCGGCGGCAATAAGACTGCTGCGCAGCGCCATCATGTCGGCGGCGTCATCGCCCGCAGCAGCAATCGCCTCAAGTGGCGGCGTCCATTCGCGCCAATGCGGAGCGCGCAAACGCTGTACACGCCCGCCCTCTTGGTCGATCAAAATCGGTGCCTGCCGCCCCACGGCGTCGCGCAGATCCGAGGTCAGCTTGCGAAGTTGTACGGGAGTATCAACATTGCGCGCAAAGATGATAAAGCCAAAAGGGTCGTAATCGCGAAAGAAATCCCGCTCAGAGGCGGTCAGGCTTGGACCTTCGCAGCCAAAAATGGCAGCGCCCGAGCCGATCATCGTTGCGTCACTGCGATACAAGAAGCGTTTTCGGCCAAAAGGGCTGCGCAAAAACGGCGGGTCTCGTCTTCATCTGCAAACCCATGCGCACGCAGCCTGAAGAAGGTGCGCCCGCCGCTTTGCGCCGATTGCACCACAAGCGCCTTCGAGCCGACCAGCTCGGGAAAGCGGGATTGCAGCCGCAGCCATTCGGCACGCGTGATATCCTCACTGTCAAACGCACCAAGCTGTACCAGCCATGTGCCAACCGGGATGGCGCTTGCGGCAATTTCGGCAACGGGTGCAGGCGCAACAGCGCGCATGGCGGCAGGCACAACGGCCTCGCCTGCCCGCGCGGGGCGTGCCACGGGACGCAGAGATTTTGCCACTGCCACCGCTTCACTGCTGTCTGCGGCAAGCACATCCCCATCTGCCAAGGCTGCGGCAAGGGCTGCGGCCACGGCATCGGCTTGGGTTTCGGGCAGCGCTGCTTCGGCAGTCAGATCGCTTTCGGCCTCGGGCATAAGGGCTGCGGTCTCGGGAGCGGCCAGCGGCAGGGCTGCGGGATCAAGGTTTAGGGGGGCGGGGGCTGCAATCTCGACGGGGCGCAAAGCCGCGTCAATGGCTTGCGGCGCAATCGCCAAAACATCGCTTTGCGCAGGTGGCGAAACCAGCAGTGGCGCTGGTGCCAGAACCGCCAGGCCGGCGGCATCTTCGGCAGTTAGCGCGGTCACCTCGGGTGCAAGCTTCACAGTTTCGGGCAAAGGCGCCGCGGTACCAACGGCGGCCACGGCATTCACCGAAAGCCCCTGATGCACGGCGAAATCACCACCCGGATTTTCTGGCGAAATCCGCAAGGGGCCTTCCAGCGCCCGCACAACCGGCACGCCATTCACATCGCGCACCGCCAGCTTGTAGCCCCAGACCACCAAGCCCAAAACCAGCGCCACCGAGCAGGTGGCACCAATTACATTAACCCAGCGGCTTGGAGCAGCGCTGCGCGTCACAGGATAGTCCTGATCGAAGTCATCGAAATCTATATCCGCCATCATCGCCTCGCCTGCGAGAGAGATACATGCCGCTCTCGCTTGTCACTGCCGCCAGCCCAGCGAAGCGCGCATTCAGCGCATCTCCTCAACCGGCGTAACGCCAAGAATAGCAAGACCTGCCGAAATCGCAACGCCCGTGGCGCGTACAAGCGCAACTTTTGCCGCAGATGTTGCCGCATTGCCCTCTTGGATAAAGCGCAGGCTGGTGTCGTCATTGCCCTTATTCCACAACCCATGGAATTCGGAGGCCAGTTCATAAAGATAAAACGCGACGCGGTGCGGCTCGTTGGCTTTCGAGGCGATCTCGACCAGACGCGGCCATTCAGCGATCTTTTTTGCCATCTCGATCTCGGCGGGATGGGTCAGCTGGGCCAGATCAGCGGCGGCAAGCGCGGCATCGCTGCAATCAATGCCAGCATCGCGCGATTTGCGCAGCACCGAGTTGATCCGCGCATTTGCGTATTGCACATAGAACACCGGATTGTCTTTCGACTGATCCAGCACTTTGGCGAAATCGAAATCCAAGGTGACGTCGTTTTTGCGCGTCAGCATCATAAAGCGGGTGACATCCGCCCCCGCCTGTTCCACCACATCGCGCAGGGTCACAAAGGTGCCTGCCCGTTTCGACATCTTGAAGGGCTCGCCGTTCTTGTACAGCTTTACAAGTTGCACAAGCTTGATATCCAAAGGCACTTTGCCATTCGACAGCGCCGAGACCGCCGCCTTCATCCGCTTGACATAGCCGCCATGATCGGCGCCAAAAATGTCGATCAGCTCGTCAAAGCCGCGCTGCACCTTATTGTAGTGATAGGCGATGTCGGGGGCGAAATAGGTCCAGGATCCGTCCGATTTCTGCACCGGGCGATCCACATCATCGCCATGCGCGGTCGAGCGGAACAGCATCTGCTCGCGCGGCTCCCAATCTTCCAGGGTTTTGCCCTTTGGCGGCTCTAGCGTGCCTTCATAGATCAGATCCATATCGCGCAAGGCTTGGATCGCGGCCTCGATCTGGCCGGTGCCGTAAAGCGCCTTTTCGCTGGAATAGACATCCATTTTGACGTTCAGCTGCGCCAGATCATCGCGGATCATCTGCATCATCATCTCGGTGGCAAATTCGCGGATATCGGCAAGCCAGACTTGCTCGCCCTTATCCAGCAGCGTGTCGCCGTATTTCGCCTTCAGCGCCTCGCCGACTGGAATCAGATAATCGCCGGGATATAGCCCCTCGCGGATTTCAGGCTCCAGCCCATTGGCCTCGCGGTAACGCTCAAAGGCCGAACGGGCCAGCACATCGACCTGCGCGCCGCCGTCGTTGATGTAATATTCCCGCGTCACATCCCAGCCCGAAAACGCCAAAAGCCGCGCCAAAGCGTCACCGACCACAGCGCCGCGGACATGGCCGACATGCATCGGCCCCGTGGGGTTGGCCGAGACGAATTCGACATTGACCTTGCGCCCTGCCCCAACATTGGCACGGCCGAAGTCGGCGCCTTGGGTCAGCGCCATTTTGATCAGGTCTTGCCAAAGGCTTGTCGCCAAACGCAAATTCAAGAAACCGGGGCCTGCGACATCTGCCGAGGCCACGCGCGGATCGGCGATCAGCCGTGCGGCAAGGGCTTCGGCAATCGCGCGGGGCTGCATCGCGGCGGGCTTGGCCAAGACCATCGCGGCATTGGTGGCCATATCGCCATGGGCCGCATCGCGTGGCGGCTCGACGGCGACTTGGCTCACATCCAGACCCGTAGGCAAGAGCCCATCGGCAGCCATCGCGTTCAAAGTCTCGATCACCAGCGTGCGGATTTCGGCAAAGAGGTTCATTTGATCATTTCCTGTCTCGTTGCGCTTGGGAATGCCAGAGCCAAGCAGACAGGTCAAGGCGCGGCTAGCCTGCCTTGGCGCGCCAATCGTCAAGCGCGGGGTTTGCATCCTCGGTTGGCGCAGCCAGTGCGGCGGCGGCGGTTGCGGGCAGCGACAGGCCACGGGTGCGAAAGTAATAGGACTCGCGCGCGCCAAAATAAAACGCCACCACCGCGCCCAAAAGCCACCACAAGGGTTCGGGCACAGCATTCAAGCCCACCATCCGCAGCGCAAATTGCTGCGGATCAACCATCGCATAGACAAAAAGCCCAATGGTGCCAAAGGCCAGCAAGGGCCGTGGCAGCCGGTTCAGCCCGTTGATGGCGCGGTCAAACAGGCCGGTTGGGGCAATGCCAAATTCTTCGGCAAATTCACGCAGGGCCTCGGATTGCACCTGCGCCGACAGCTCCATGCGTTTGGTGGCCGAAGGGGTGAAAACCTCGGCCAGCCCCTTGGCGGCATCGCCCAAAGCCGCCACCGCCTGCGGGCCGCCCACCAGTTTTCCGATCAACCCCATGCTGCCACCCGTGCCTGATGCTGCGCCAAAGTCAGATGATATTGCGGTGCTATAAATTCCTCGGCGCGCGCGATCCAACCGCCCTTGCCGCCATCGCGACGGGTGGCGAATTTGCGGCTGGCGGGGCGGGCGTCGGCCAAGGCGTAGTAATAATTGCGCCGCGCAATACCATAAGCATCCGCCAAATGATGGGGGGCGGCTTGATAGGCCAGCTTGGCCGCCGCAAGGGTTTGCGCGCCGATCTGCCCGTCAGGGTCACAGGCATAGCCCATCGAGGTCAGCAAACGCTGCAAGATCTTGACCGCATTGGCGCCCGAATTGACATACATATCAAAGACCGAGGCCTGCAAGACCTCGGGCAATTGCGCGATGCCGGTGCGATTGAAATAATGTTCGATATAGATCTCAACCGCTTGGGCCTGCGTCAGCGCCTGCACATCGGCCAGCGTGATGCGGCTGTCGCCGGTGACATCAACCCCCAGCCGCCGCAGCGTGTTCAGCGTCACCCCGTGGTTGGTGGCCCCGCCCGGATCGTCAGGATCATTCACAAAGCCGCCCTCGCGCGCGACAATCTGCTCGGCCAAAGTCTGAACTGATGGCATCTTGCCCCCCCACCGTTTGGAGAGGCAAGCATGCCTGCATTTGCCTTAACGCCGCGAAAGCCCTGCGCGCGCTACTTGGCAGGCTCGACGTAAATGCCTTGGGCTTTCAGCGCATCAACGACTTCTTTCGGCATATAGCTTTCGTCATGCTTGGCCAAAATCTCGGAAGCCACAAAGCGGCCGTCCTGCATCGACCCGGTGCCAACCATGCCAGCACCTTCTTCAAACAGATCCGGCAAAACGCCGGTATAGCTGACAGGAACGGCTTCGTTGGTGTCGGTGACCTTAAAGGTCACAGTCTCGCCCTGCCCGCGCACCAGAGATCCGGTCTCGACCAGACCGCCAATACGAAACACCTCGCCCGCGCGCGGTGGGTCGCTGACGACCTGACTGGGCGAGCGGAAAAAGTTGATGCCGTCTTGAAAGGCATAGCCGATCAAACCCGCAGACCCCGCCAGCAGCACGAAAGCAAAAGCAATCAGCTGAATGCGGCGTTTCTTTTTTAGCCCTTTAAGTCCTGCCATCGCTGCCTCTTATGGGAACATCGGGGCCAAGTTCAGCCCTGCGGTTTCCTCGACCCCCAACATCAAATTGGCGTTCTGCATGGCTTGCCCCGACGACCCCTTCGTCAGATTGTCCAAAACAGAAACCACCACGGCGCGTCCGGCGATCCGATCGCCAATCACCCCGATATGGCAATAGTTGGACCCTGCGATGTCGCGTGTCGAGGGGAGTGCGCCAAAGGGTAGCACCTGCAAGAAGGCTTCGGCGGCATAGGCCTTGCTCAAAACTTCGTGAATGGCGCGTGGATCGCCCTGAACATAGGTGGTGGCAAGGATGCCGCGGTTCATTGGCAGCAGATGCGGGGTGAATTGAATCTGCACCGGACGGCCGGCAAGCTTGCTGAACTCTTGGTCAAATTCGCCCAAATGCCGATGCTTGCCGCCTGCCGAATAGCTGTGCGTGCCGCCCGACAATTCGGCATGCAGCAGGTTTTCTTTCAAAGACCGCCCCGCGCCGGACACGCCCGCCTTAAGATCAATCAAAATGCTGTCAAGATCAATCACGCCAGCCGAGATCAGCGGGCGCAGCGCATATTGGCCAGCGGCGGCGTTGCAGCCCGTGCCCGCCACCAGACGCGCTGCGGCAATCTCGGCGCGGTAAAATTCGGTCAGCCCGTAGACGGCTTCGGCCTGCAAATCCATCGCCGTATGCGGCTGGCCATACCATGTTTCATAATCGGCAGCCGAGCGCAGCCGAAAATCTGCCGAAAGATCAACGATCTTCAGATCGCGCGGCAAGGACGATACGACAATCTGCGTCGTGGCATGCGGCAGCGCGCAAAAGCACAGATCAATCTGCGAGAAATCAATCTCTTCGATCTTTTGCAGCCGTGGCAAGTCAAGGTGGCGCAGAAACGGAAACACCTCGGCCATCGCCATGCCGGCTTTGCGATCCGCCGAAAGCGCTGCGATCTGCATGCTGGGGTGGCTGGCGATCAGACGCACCAGCTCTGCCCCAGTATAGCCAGATGCGCCAAGAATTGCGATGCGATGGGTCATGTGATCCTCCGAGCCGATTTGGTCGCAGATGTGGCGCTTTGGGGCATGGGATGCAAGCCCAAACCGCGCCGATCAGGCTGATTGAAAGCGCACGCCGTGGCGCAAAAACTGCGTGGCTTTGCTGGACACCGATTGCGGATCGCCGCTGGTCAAGAATTTCGAGACCTGCCCTGCCCCCAGCATCTCGGGGCGGCGGGCCAGATAATCGGCCAAGGCCTCGGCCACCAGATTGGCTTGGCTGAAAACTTTCACATCGGGCCCCAGCGCTGCGGCAAAGGTGGCTTCCACCAAAGGATAATGCGTGCAGCCCAAAATCGCGGCTTGTGGCTGCGGCATCCGGCGTTTCAGCGCCTCGACATGGCTGCGCACCAGCGCTTCGGCCAAAATCTCGTCGCCCTGCTCGATGGCATCGACAACACCGCCGCAGGGCTGCGCCTCGACATCAACGCCAATGGCGCGAAAGGCCAATTCGCGTTGAAACGCGCGGCTGGCCACGGTGGCGGGGGTGGCAAACAGCGCCACATGTTTGACATCAACCTCGCGCGGGGGCGAGTTGTCGCCCCATTGCCGTTCGGTCAACGCCTCGATCAGCGGCACAAACACCCCCAAAACGCGCTTGTTGGCTGGCAACCAGGTTTCCTGCATCCGCTTCAGCGCGGCGGCCGAGGCGGTGTTGCAGGCGATGATCACCAGATCGCAGCCCTCTTCCCACAGCCGTTCAACGGCGGCACAGGTCAGCTTGAAGATATCATCGGCGGTGCGCACGCCATAAGGCGCGTTGGCATTGTCGCCCAGATAGACAAAGGGCACCTCTGGCAGCCGTTTGGTCAGCGCATCCAGCACCGTCAGCCCGCCGATTCCACTGTCAAAAACCCCGACCGCCATGCTGCCCCCATAATTTCGCGCAGCAGAGCTTGGCTCTGATCAGCGCGTCTTATATTTTGCCTCGAACTCGTAGCCCAGATCATAGGACTTTAGCGGGCGCGGGGAAAGGGCATAGGTTTGGCGGCGCAGATGATCCATCAAGGCAGTGGGGTCAGATTTGCGCGCGGCAATCTCTTCGGCCGCAATCGGCGCGCCGATCACCACCCGCACCGGTTCATCGACGCGGGCTTTGAATTCTTTTAACAACATCGCCAGCCGCAAATGGTAATTGATCCGCGAAGCCAGTTGGAACAGCCGCGAATTATGGCCTTCAAAATAGACCGGCACCACGGTTGCGTTGCTTTTGGCGATCATCTTGGCAGTAAAATTGCGCCAAGACGGATCCAAAGGGCGCGAAAACGGCTTGGCCGAGGTTGAAACCGTGCCGCCCGGAAACACCCCAATCGCGCCGCCCTGCCCCAGATAATTCAGCGCAAATTGCCGGGTTTCCAGATTGGTTTTTACCGCCTCTTTGGTTTCATCAAAGGAAATCGGCAGCAAGACGCGGTTCAGATCTTCGGCGCGGCGAAACACCGAATTCGCCAAAATCCGAAAATCTCCCCGCCGCGCGTCCAGCATATGGCCCAGCATCAAGCCATCCAAAATGCCGTAGGGGTGGTTCGAGATCAGCACCAAAGGGCCCGTTGCCGGAATATTCTCTAAAGCGCCGCCGATGATATCCAGCGAGAGCCCGTAGCGCTCGGGCATCACTTGCCAAAACGAGCGCCCCGAGGCGACATCCGCCTCGTAGCCGGCAGCACGCCGGATCAGGCTGCGCCGACCGCTGGCATTTTCCAGCAAACGGATCAGCATTTTGCCTGGACGCGACTGCGCCGAACCGGAATAGCTGATGTCTTGGGTGATATTTGCGGGCTGCATTTGCAAGGCTCCATGTTTCGACCTGCCGTTCGGCTGACATTTTGTGCAAATGCGATGACAAAATCATGACGAAAAATCCAGCACACCGACCTTTGAGAAGAAATCTGATGGTTTACAGCAGGATTTTTTTCTTTAGGAGACAAAGGCTGTGCTAGATTAGAGCAGATTTCCAAGGAGTGACAATGGACTGGGATAAGCTTCGCATCTTTCACGCGGTTGCCGACAAAGGCAGCCTGACACATGCGGGTGAAGTCCTTCATCTGTCGCAATCTGCGGTCAGTCGGCAAATCCGCGCCTTGGAAGAAAGCCTTTCTGTCACGCTGTTTCACCGCCACGCGCGCGGGTTGATCCTGACCGAACAGGGCGAGTTGCTGTTTGACGCCACCCAGCAGATGGTGAAACGGCTAGATGCAACCGCCGCGCGTATTCGCGATTCGGAGGATGAGGTTTTTGGCGAGCTGCGGGTGACCACCACCACCGGCTTTGGCACCATGTGGCTGGCCCCGCGCCTGCCCAAGCTTTACAAAAAATACCCCAGCCTGAAGATTGATCTGATGCTGGAAGAACGCGTGCTGGATCTGCCGATGCGCGAAGCCGATGTGGCGATCCGCATGAAGGAACCCTCGCAGGCCGATCTGATCCGCAAACGCCTGATGAACATCAAGATGCGGCTTTATGCGACGCAGGAATATCTGGCCGAAACCGGCATGCCACAATCTATGGCCGATTTCTCGCAGCACCGGCTGATCTGTCAGCACGCGGGCACAGCACAGGTCGCGGCGGGGGCAAATCTTGTGCAAGACCTCATGAGCCATGATATCCCCTCGAAGTTGACGGTAAACAACTACTTTGGCGTGTTGCAGGCAGTGCTGAACCATCTTGGCATCGGGGTTTTGCCCGATTACATCACGGTGGATTTCCCGCATCTGGTGCGCGTGCTGCCCGAGACGGAATCAGGCGAGGTGCCGGTTTTTCTGGCCTATCCTGAAGAGCTGCGCCATTCCAAGCGGGTCTCGGCATTTCGTGATTTCATCACTGAAGAGATCCTTGCTTTTCGCAAAGAGCATCAGGCGCAAAATCTGGCATAGGGCCAAGCACTTGCAAGCTATGCGCCTAGCGCATAGCGGCAATGCTGCATCTGCGGCATGTTTTTATTGAGCGTGCGCAGACACAGGTATACAGACCGCTTTGAAGCAGTGGTCGAGTTCGCTCTTACTGCTTCATACCTCCCTGTTGGACTCGGCCGAGCGAAAGCTCGGCCTTTTTTTTGGTTTTCGGCCATAAATTTCCAACTGCTTAGAATGACGCCGCTTTTGGGCGCTATGTCTGAAAAAATGGGCAGAAGCCTATCGTACACGCCAGCGGCTTTGCGCTGATTCGTGCGGCTGGCTTGGCCGAAAAATGTGCAGCCCTGCCCTGCTCGTCCCGCCCTGACAGTCGATTTCTGCGTGGCTGGGGCAAAAAACCTCGCCTTGGCCACCTTGCACCTCTTTCGCAAAGCAGGCGCTTGTCCTATGACGCCCGCAGCCTCCTCATCTAGGGAATTTCCGCATGACCGAGCCCGCCATCACGCCAGACCTGATTGCCGCCCATGGCATGAAGCCCGACGAATACGCCCGTCTGCTCGAGATTATCGGCCGTGAGCCAAGCTTTACCGAGCTGGGGATCTTCTCGGCGATGTGGAACGAGCATTGCTCGTATAAGTCGTCCAAGAAATGGCTGCGCACCCTGCCCACCACTGGCCCGCAAGTGATCTGCGGTCCGGGTGAGAATGCAGGCGTGGTTGATATTGGCGACGGCCAAGCGGTGATCTTCAAGATGGAGAGTCACAACCACCCCAGTTATATCGAGCCACATCAGGGTGCTGCCACCGGCGTCGGCGGCATTTTGCGCGATGTCTTCACCATGGGCGCGCGGCCGATTGCGGCGATGAACTCGCTGTCCTTTGGCGTGCCAAGCCACCCAAAGACCGCTTATCTGGTTAAGGGCGTGGTCGAGGGCGTCGGGTCTTACGGCAATGCCTTTGGCGTGCCAACCGTGGGCGGCGAAGTGCGCTTTCACAAAAGCTATAACGGCAACTGTCTGGTCAACGCTTTTGCCGCAGGCTTGGCGGATGCGGATAAGATCTTTTACTCGGTCGCCTCGGGCGTCGGCATGCCGGTGGTTTATCTGGGCGCCAAGACCGGCCGCGACGGCGTCGGCGGTGCCACCATGGCCAGCGCCGAATTCGATGACACCATCGAGGAAAAACGCCCCACCGTACAGGTTGGCGACCCCTTTACCGAAAAGCGCCTGCTGGAAGCCAGCCTCGAGCTGATGGCAAGCGGCGCTGTGATCTCGATTCAGGATATGGGGGCGGCTGGCCTGACCTGTTCGGCGGTCGAGATGGGCGACAAGGGCGGTTTGGGCATTCGTTTGCAGCTTGACCATGTGCCGCAGCGCGAAACCAATATGACCGCCTATGAGATGATGCTGTCAGAAAGCCAAGAGCGCATGCTGATGGTGCTAAAGCCCGAGCTGGAAGACGTCGCTCGCGCGATCTTCGTGAAATGGGATCTGGATTTCGCCATCGTTGGCGAGACCATTCCCGAAGACCGCTTCCTGATCTTGCACGGCAATGATGTGAAGGCCGATTTGCCTTTGTCCAAGCTGTCCTCCTCGGCCCCCGAATATGATCGGCCTTGGATCGAAACCCCTGCCCCTGCTGCCTTGGGCGAGGTTCCCGCCTTGGGTGCGATTGCAGGTCTGCGCGCGCTGATCGGTAGCCCGAACTACGCGCAAAAGGCTTGGGTCTACGAGCAATATGACAGCATGGTTGGCGCCGATACCGTCATAGCGCCTGGCATGGGTGCGGGTGTGGTGCGGGTGCATGGCACCGGCAAGGCGCTTGCCTTCACCTCGGATGTCACCCCGCGCTACGTCAAGGCCAACCCCTTTGAAGGCGGCAAACAGGCTGTGGCAGAGGCTTACCGCAACCTGATGGCGGTTGGGGCCAAGCCTTTGGCAACGACGGACAATATGAACTTTGGCAACCCAGAAAAGCCCGAGATCATGGGCCAGTTTGTGGGGGCGATCAAAGGCATTTCGGCAGCGGTTTCGGCGCTGGATATGCCGATCGTCTCGGGCAATGTCTCGCTTTACAATGAAACCGATGGCACCGGCATTCTGCCGACCCCAACCATCGGCGCGGTGGGGATTTTGGCCAGCCTTGATCAGCTGATTTCCGGCCACCCGCAGGCGGGCGACATCGCTTTGGTGATCGGCGAAAGCTTTGGACATCTGGGCCAGTCGGCGATTTTGGCCGAAGCCTTTGGCATCGAGGCCGGCGACGCGCCTGCCGTCGATCTGGCGGCAGAAAAGCGCAACGGCGAGTTCATGCAGGCGCACCGCAAGCACTTGCACGCCTGTACAGACCTTGCCGATGGCGGCCTTGCGCTGGCAGGCTTTGAGATGGCCGAAGCCGCTGGCCTTGGCCTACAGCTTGACGCAGGCGATCTTGCCACACTCTTTGGCGAAGATCAGGCGCGCTACCTCGTGGCCTGCTCGCCCGAAGGTGCCGCAGCCGTTGAGGCCGCAGCCTTGCTGACCGATGTGCCTGTGCTGCGCGTCGGCCACTTTGGCGGCAATGTCGTGGATCTGGGCGGCGACAGTGCCGACTTGGCGGAGCTGTCAGCCCTTTACCGCGGCGCCTTTGCGGCGGCTGTGGCCTAGAGCAAACCGCTGGCCCGTTCTGCGGGCCAGCAGCGAGATCGCTTTGAACACCCTTGCAGCGCCCCTGCCCGCGTCCTACATTCTGCACAAGTAGAAGGAGCCTGACCATGGCGATTGATGCCACCGCGATCGAAACACTAATCCGCAGCAGCTTTCCAAATGCCAAAATCACCGTGCAAGGCGACGATGGCCAGCATTTTGCCGCCGAAGTGATCGACGACAGCTTTCGCGGCCAGAACCGCGTTCAGCAACAGCGCGCGGTCTATGCCAGCCTGAAGGGGCTGATGGATGGCGCAAATGGCGCGCTTCATGCCTTGGCGCTGACCACCAAAGCCCCAGAATAACGCAAAACATTTATTTGGCCTGCGCGGCTTGCGCATGATGCCAATCAGAAAGGAAACGACATGAGCGCTCAGGATACCATCCGCGAACTGGTCCAGAACAACGACGTTGTCTTGTTCATGAAGGGCGAGAAACTGATGCCGCAATGCGGGTTTTCGTCAAAGGTCGCTGGAATTTTGAACTATCTGGCGGTCGATTACAAAGACGTCAACGTGTTGGCAGATGCCGAAATCCGTCAAGGCATCAAGGATTTCTCGGAATGGCCAACGATTCCGCAGCTTTACGTCAAGGGCGAGTTTGTCGGCGGCTGCGATATTGCCATCGAGATGACGCTTTCGGGCGAGCTGGACACGCTGCTTGAAGCCAGCGGTGTCGGCTTTGACAAAACCGCAGCAGACAAAATCCGCGAAGCAAACAAGGGCTGATCGGATCAGAAAGTAGCAAAGGACGAACCCTGTAAGGTTCGTCCTTTTTTTATGCCGATTTGCGGTCCTCGACAGCTGCTGCCAAAGATTCGGCACGCGCGGCAATTTCGGCCAGCGTCTCGACCAAGCCCTGTGGCAGAACTGGCACCTCGATCTTTTTAGGCTCGGGGGCTGGGCGCGCCTCGATCTCGGCCAGTTTCGCCTTCAGCTGGCGGTTCTCATCCTCGACAGCGGCGGTCTTATCGGCCAGCATCAGGCCCGCCATCAGCAGCATCCGCGCCTCGGGCAAGCGGCCCATCTGCGCCACCAAGGGCTGGGCCTCGATGTCCAGCATCTGGGCAGCGGCATTTAGAAAATGCTCTTCCCCAGGCTGGCACGACACCATAAAGCTGCGTCCGCCAATGTGAATTTCCAGATCAGCCATGATTTTCGGCCTCCGCGACCAAGGGGGTGAGAGCTTTCAGCACCGCAGCCACTTCAGCGCTCTCGGCGGCGCGGCTGGCCTGCAATTGCGCAAGTTCGGTCTGTAAAGCGTGGTTGATCTGCTCGGGATCGATCACATTGCCCTCTGCCAAGCCACGCAATTCGTCCAATTCGGCGTTCAGATCGCCGAGGCTTTCGCGCAGGCGGCCAAGCTCGCTGGCTTGATCTGAGAGCTGGGCGTTCAGATCCGAAATCTCGGCCAGCAAAGCGGTTTTCTCGCCAGTGGCCTTGTCATTGACCACACGCAGCCGTTCGTTCAGCTGCGCGTTCAACATCCGCTCTTCGTCCAAAGCCTCATTCAACTTGGCAAAATCGCTTTCAGGCAGCATCGCAGAGGGTGTCTCATCGACAAGCGGAGCCACAAGCCCCGCAATGCCACGATCAATCCGTTCCAGCGCGATTGTGATCCGCCGTTCCAGTTCTGCTATGTCTTGCATAGGCCAGTCCCTTTCTTGGTCTTCTTGGTCTTTTCGCTCTGCGCGCTCAAGGTGCGAATCGCAGACGGCTGCGTCAAGGTCAATCTTAACCGATTGTGGTGGCAACAACCTCCCCTTTATCTCCAAGGCCTTGCGGGGCGCGCTTGATCTTGCCGCACAGGCTGATATGCAGCACGGGCACGAATTTAACAGACAGGACATCGACCGTGGATATCCAGACGCTTCGCCAGAGCCACCCCGATCACTGGATGCGCGCCGCCGCGATCCGCACTTTGACCCTAGATGCCGTTGCCGCTGCAAACTCCGGCCACTCGGGCATGCCGATGGGCATGGCCGATGTCGCTACGGTCCTGTTTGAAAAGCACCTGAAGTTTGACCCCAAGGCGCCGCGTTGGGCCGATCGGGATCGCTTTATTCTGTCGGCGGGCCATGGCTCGATGCTGATCTATGCGCTGCTTTATCTGACCGGCTACGAGGATATGACGCTGGCGCAGATCAAGAATTTCCGCCAATGGGGCGCGATCACCGCAGGCCATCCCGAATATGGCCATGTGGCGGGTGTCGAGACCACCACCGGCCCCTTGGGTCAGGGCATTGCCAATGCGGTTGGCTTTGCGATTGCTGAAGAAAACCTGCGCGCGCGCTGGGGTGCCAAGGTGCAAGACCATTACACCTATGTCATGGCCGGCGACGGCTGCCTGATGGAGGGCATCAGCCAAGAGGCGATTGGCCTTGCCGGCAAGCTGGCGCTGTCGCGTTTGATCGTGATGTGGGACAACAACGGCATCACCATCGACGGCAAGGTCTCGCTTTCCGACGTCACCGATCAAAAGGCGCGCTTTGCGGCTTCGGGCTGGGATGTGTTTGAATGCGATGGCCACGATCCGGTGGCGATTGACGCAGCGCTTTCGGCTGCAAAAGCCAGCCCGCGCCCGGCGATGATTTCGTGCAAAACCCATATCGCCTTGGGCCATGCCGCCCAAGACACCTCGAAGGGCCATGGCGCTTTGACCGATGCCGCGCAAATGGCGGCGGCAAAAGAGGCTTATGGCTGGACCTCGCCCGCCTTCGAGATCCCCGCCAAGATCAAGGCCGAATGGGAGGCTTTTGGCAGCCGTGGTGCGCAAGCCCATGCCGCTTGGGCTACGCGTATGGCGACACTTTCGCCCGCAAAACAGGCCGAATTCACCCGCATTTTCGCTGCCGAGACGCCAAAGAAACTGGCGCAAGCCATTCGCGCGCTGAAGAAAACCGCAAGCGAGACCGCACCAAAGCTTGCAACACGTTCAGCTTCAGAAAAGGTTTTGGCCGTGATCAACCCGATCCTGCCCGAAACCATGGGCGGTTCGGCCGATTTGACCGGCTCGAACAACACCAAAACCGCTGATCTGGGCGTGTTTTCGGCTGACGACCGCAAGGGCCGCTATGTTTACTACGGCATCCGCGAGCATGGTATGGCGGCTGCGATGAACGGCATGGCGCTGCATGGCGGTGTGCGGCCTTATTCGGGCACCTTCATGTGCTTTACCGATTACGCCCGCCCCTCGATGCGGCTTTCGGCGCTGATGCAGATCCCTGTGGTCTATGTGATGACGCATGACAGCATCGGTCTGGGCGAAGACGGCCCGACCCACCAGCCGGTGGAACATCTGGCGATTTCGCGTGCAACGCCAAACACCTATGTCTTCCGCCCCGCCGATCTGGTGGAAACGGCCGAGGCTTGGGAAATTGCCGCCACAGCCAAAACCACGCCTTCGGTCTTGGCGCTCAGCCGGCAAAACCTGCCGACCGTGCGCCATGTGCACAACAACACCAACCTCACCGCCAAGGGCGCCTATGTGCTGGCCGAGGCCGAGGGCAAGCGTCAGGTGATCTTGATGGCGACGGGGTCTGAAGTTGAAATCGCGCTGAAAGCCCGCGAAATGCTGCAGGCCAAGGGGATTGGCACCCGTGTGGTCTCGATGCCCTGCATGGAGCTGTTTGCCGCCCAAGACGAAGCCTATCGCCGCAAGGTCCTGCCCGCAGGTCCGGTGCGGGTTGCGATTGAGGCAGGCGTGCGGATGGGCTGGGATCGCTGGCTGTTGGGCGAGCGGGGCCGCGATGGCAAATGCGATTTCGTTGGCATGTCAAGCTTTGGCGCCTCTGCGCCAATGGAACGTTTGTACAAGGAATTCGGCATCACCGCCGAAGCCACAGTTGCCAAGGTTGAAGCCCTGCTTTAATATTTAATATCAAACGATTACAGGCCGCGCTTAATGCGCGGCCTTTGCTTTTCCTGTGACCTTTGCCCAGATCGGCCCGATGACTTTGGTCACCACAGGGATCAGCAGCAGGCCCCAGCCCAAGCCGAATATCCCGTCGATAAAGGCCGTCACCGCCCATGCCACCGCAGCCTCGGCCTGCCCCAAGGCTTGGCCCGCGCCCAAGGCAAGCTCGTGGATCAGATGCGCCGCTGCGCCAAAGCCTAAGACCTCGGCGCCGTGCAGCAGGATTGATCCGCCAACCCAAAGCATCGCCGCAGTGCCGATATTGGCCAAAAGCCACATCAGCTTTGGCATCCCCAGCACCAGCCCCCGCCCCAAGGCGCGGGTCAGTGAAAACCGCGCCTTGCGCGCCATATAAAGCCCGATGTCGTCCATCTTGACGATCAGCGCCACCGCGCCGTAAACGCCCACCGTGATCATCACGCCGACCAGCGCCAAGGTCGCCGCCTCGATCCACAACGCGCTTTCGGGGATAGCGGCAAGCGCGATGGTCATAATCTCGGCCGAAAGGATAAAATCGGTCTTGATCGCGCCCGCGATCTTTTCCTCCTCCAGATGCGCGGGGTCTTTGATGTCGTAATCGGCCGCAACCTCGGCGGTCTGATGCGGCGCCAAGGCGTGATAGATCTTTTCCGCGCCCTCAAAGCACAGATAGCAGCCCCCCAGCATCAGCAAAGGCGTGATGGCTTGCGGCAAAAACGCGTTCAGCGCCAGCGCTGCGGGCAGCAAAAACATCAGCTTGTTGCGGATAGAGCCAAGCGCGATGCGGCCAATGATCGGCAGTTCGCGGTCGGCGGCAAAGCCCTCAACGTATTTCGGCGTCACGGCGGCATCGTCAATCACCACGCCTGCGGTCTTACTGCCCGCTTTCGCCGCAGCGCCGGCAATATCGTCAAGCGAGGCCGCTGCCACTTTGGCAAGGGCTGCAACATCATCCAAAAGCGCTAACAAACCACTCATGCCACCCTCACTCATTTTGCCCAATCCTAGCGCTATCCCAGCCGCTTGGCAAACTGGCAAGCTGTTAGCGCCAACAGCAGAAGTTTGCGCTAACAACATGAAAAGACGTCGCTTTTTGACTTTCGAGCCAGACCGGCTGTCTTTATAGCAGAGCGCAGGCACTCATTGGGAAGGACGCGGCATGATCACGATCGGGATTAACGGGTTTGGCCGCATTGGTCGCTGCACCTTGGCCCATATCGCCGAAAGCGCACGCAATGATGTGCAGGTGGTGGCGATCAATGCAACAGGCCCAATTGAAACCAACGCGCATCTGTTGAAATACGACTCGGTTCACGGCCGCTTCCCGGGCGTGGTCAAGGTCAGCGGCAACGAGCTGGATCTGGGCCGTGGTCCGATCCGGGTGATGAGCACCTATGCCCCCGAAGAGCTGGATTGGGAGGGCGTCGATGTGGTGTTGGAATGCACCGGCAAGTTCAACGACCGCGACCTTGCCGCCGTGCATCTGGGGCGCGGCGCCAAGCGGGTGCTGGTCTCGGCCCCCGCCAAGCGCGCCGATATGACGGTGGTTTACGGCGTCAATCACCGCGCGCTGACGCCCGATCATCTGGTGGTCTCGAACGCCTCTTGCACCACCAATTGCCTTGCCCCCTTGGCCAAGGTCTTGAATGATGCCATCGGCATTGAAAGCGGCATCATGACCACGATCCACAGCTATACCGGCGATCAGCCGACGCTGGACCGCCGCCACAAAGACCTGTATCGCGCCCGCGCCGCCGCCATGGCGATGATCCCCACCAGCACAGGCGCTGCCAAGGCGATTGGCGAGGTGCTGCCCGAACTTGCCGGTCTGCTGGACGGATCGGCGCTGCGGGTGCCAACGCCCAATGTCTCGGCCGTCGATCTGACCTTTATCGCCAAGAAATCGGTGACGGTGGCCGAGGTGAACCAGATCGTCAAAGAGGCCGCCGCGGGCTACATGGGCATGGTGATGTCCTATGATGAGGAACCAAAGGTGTCTATCGACTTCAATCATACACCTTTTTCGTCTATCTTTGCTCCAGATCAGACCAAAGTGGTGGGCCGTTCGGTCCGCGTGCTGGCTTGGTATGACAATGAATGGGGCTTTTCTTGCCGAATGGCCGATGTGGCTGGGGTAATGGGGCGGCTCTTGCAGTAAACGGAGGGGTCGTGACCGACCGAATTGCCCTGGTAATGGCGCTGGTGATTTTTGCAGCCACCGGCGCCGATATTTTGTTAAATGACGGCATCGCTTCGCTGTTCTTGCTGCGAAAACTTGAACATCTTATCATTTATCTACAGTTTTGGCGCTAAATGCGGCATGTTGGCGTTGAATGTTGCGTCGTTTTCGTGATGTTAGCGCTAGCAGGCCGCATGTGAGTCGCCTCATTTCAGGAGAGTTTTATGACCGTAAAAGTCGCCATCAACGGATTTGGCCGCATCGGCCGCAATGTGCTTCGCGGTATCATTGAGGCAGGTCGCACCGATATCGAAGTCATTGCCATCAATGATCTGGGCCCAGTGGAAACCAACGCGCATCTGCTGCGCTTTGATTCGGTACATGGCCGCTTTCCGCATCAAGTGACCACCGGCCCGGACTGGATTGACGTTGGCCGTGGTCCGATCCGGGTGACCGCATTGCGCAATCCCGCCGATCTGCCGTGGAGCGATGTCGATATCGTGCTGGAATGCACCGGCATCTTTACCAGCAAAGAAAAATGCGCGGCCCATCTGGAAAACGGCTCGAAACGGGTGCTGATCTCGGCGCCTGGCGATGGCGCGGATAAGACCATTGTTTACGGCGTCAACCACCACACCCTGACCGCAGACGATATCGTGGTCTCGAACGCCTCTTGCACCACCAATTGCCTGTCGCCTGTGGCGCAAGTGCTGAACGCAGCCGTCGGGATCACCCGCGGCTTTATGACCACGATCCACAGCTACACCGGCGATCAGCCGACCTTGGACACCATGCACAAGGATCTGTATCGCGCGCGTGCTGCGGCTTTATCGATGATCCCGACCAGCACAGGGGCTGCCAAGGCCGTTGGTCTGGTGCTGCCTGAACTGAAGGGCAAGCTTGACGGCGTCGCGATCCGGGTGCCAACGCCGAACGTCTCGGTTGTGGATCTGGTGTTTGAAGCCAGCCGCGCCACCACGGTCGAAGAGATCAACGCCGCGATCCGCGAGGCCGCCGATGGCCGCCTTAAGGGGGTTTTGGGCTATACCGATCAGCCGAATGTCTCGTCTGACTTCAACCACGACCCGCATTCCTCGATCTTCCACATGGATCAGACCAAGGTGATGGATGGCACGATGGTGCGGATTCTCAGCTGGTATGACAACGAATGGGGCTTTTCCAACCGCATGGCCGATACGGCCGTGGCGATGGGCAAGCTGATCTAAACCAAGGTATAGACAAAGGGGGCCCAAGCGGCCCCCTTTTTCATCCGCAGTGTCCTACCTCAAATCGCGGCCGCTTGGTCAGCTCTAAACCGGCGCTAAACCATCTTCAGCCCGCGTGATTGGAAAAACGGGACATAGACCTTTTGCCAATCCTCGGTCGCGGACTGGATCTCTGGCAGATCAGCAGGCTGCATACCGGTATCAGGCACGGCCAAGACATTCATATCGCCCAAATTCTGAAAGGCGTTCTCGGCCTTATTGCGAAAGTTATCGGCACGGAAAAAGAATGAGAAATGCCAATAAAGCCGGTAACCGTGCTGCAACAGAAAGCCCATCGCAGCCTCGGTTCCAGGCAGGCGTTTGGCCTCGAAATACAACGTCGGCCGCAGGCGGCTGATCGTGGCGCGCGCGCCTTCGATCACCTGCCATTCGTAGCCTTCGACGTCAATTTTGATCAAGGCACAGCGCGCAAGCTCTAGATCATCAAGCCGGATCATTGGCACACTATCGCCTTGGCTGGCAACTTTCGCGGTGCCGTGGTTGCTTAAGGGCTGGCTGAAATCCATTTTCACCATACCGCTTTGCTGGCCAGCCGCCACGGTCAGCAGGCGCACCTGCGACAGCCCATTCGCGGCAAGGGCCGCCGCCAGACAATGGGCCACCACTGGCTGCGGCTCTAAGGCGATAACATGACCCTGCGGCCCAACCTGCTGCGCCATCGCAAGCGCTGTGGTGCCAACATTGGCCCCCACATCCACCGCAACATCCCCCGCGCGCAGATAGCGCGACATCACGATATTCTCGCCTTCAGCAAATTCGCCATAATCCATCAAGGCCTTGCCGATGACCTGATCCTGCTTTGGCCAGAACATAATCCCGTGCCGACAGGGTTGTATCTCGGTCAACGCCGGACGAATATCCATAAAAACCACCCTTTGTTCAGGCATACTGTTTAAAAAATTTCAGGCAAAACCTGGCGATCCAAGCCCGCCTGCCCGCCTTAGCCGATCTGTACCAAACCCGCAGCCATCCGCCGCGCCGCCGCGCGGTAATGTGCGGCCGAGAGCAGCAGTCGTGCGTCGGCCTCTGCATCCAAGCTTCGGATCACCTTTGCCGGCGCGCCCATCACCAAAGAGCCATCGGGAATTTCCTTGCCCTCGGTTATCAGCGCGCAGGCCCCAATCAAACAGCCCTTGCCGATTTTCGCGCCATTCAAGATCGTTGCGCCCATGCCGATCAGCGTGCCTTCGCCAATCGTACATCCGTGCAACATCGCCTTATGGCCGATGGTACAATTGGCGCCAATGCTTAAAGGAAAGCCGCTATCTGTATGCAGCACCGCGTTTTCTTGCACATTACTGCCACGCCCAACCTTGATCTGATCGTTATCGCCACGCAGCACCGCACCAAACCAGATGCTGGCCTCTTCCTCCAGCACCACCTTGCCCAAGACAACTGCGGTTTCGGCAACCCAGACCGAGGGGTGAATTTCTGGCGCGATGGCCTCGAGCGAATAAATCATCGGTCGGTAAACTCCTTATTCATCGCGCGCACAAATTCGGCCAAATCGGGCTGGCGGTCACGGCGCAACCGCTCGGCCTGAAGGATGGTTTGCAGTTGCGCAAAAGCAATATCAATATCGGAGTTAACAATAACATAATCATATTCGGCCCAATGGCTGATCTCGTCGCGGCTTTTGGCCATGCGGTCGGCGATCACGGAGTCGCTGTCTTGGGCGCGGCCACGCAGCCGGCTTTCCAGTTCGGCAATCGAGGGCGGCAGAATGAAGATCGAAACCACATCGCGCCCCAGCGCCGAGTTGCGGATTTGCTGGCCGCCTTGCCAATCAATATCAAACAGCGTGTCACGCCCCTCTTGCATTGCAGCCTCGACCGGCGCGCGCGGCGAGCCGTAGAAATTGCCAAAAACCTCGGCATGTTCCAGCATATCGCCGGTTCTCACCATCTGCTCAAAGTCGGTTCGGCTGCGAAAATAATACTCCCGCCCATCGGTTTCACCGACCCGAGGGGCGCGGGTGGTGGCCGAGACTGAAAAGCGGATCGTCGGATCCCAAGCCATCAGCCGCCGCGCCAAGGTGGATTTTCCCGCTCCTGATGGCGAAGAAAGAATAAGCAAAAGACCTCTGCGCATGATTTATTCCACGTTTTGAACCTGTTCGCGCATCTGATCTATGACCGTCTTCAGGTCAAGCCCGATCCGCGTCAGCCCCAGACTTTGCGATTTCGAACACAGCGTGTTGGCTTCGCGCATGAACTCTTGCGTCAGGAAATCAAACTTGCGTCCAACTTGTCCCGCCTCGGCCAAAAGCGCGCGCGCGGCCTCGACATGGGCGTGCAGCCGGTCCAATTCTTCGGTGACATCGGTTTTCACCGCCAAAAGCGCCAATTCTTGCGCCAGCCGCGCGGGCTCCAAGCCTTCGGCCGCGCCAAGCAGCTTGGCGACGCCCTGTTGCAACGTCTGGGCGGCGGTGACGCTGCGCAGATCGACTTCCGCCTTCGCCTGCACAAGCAAAACAGCAATCTGATCCAGCTGCGCGGCGATGACCGCCTGCAAGGCCTTGCCTTCGCTGGCGCGCATCGCCTTGAACGCCACGATAAGTGGCGCCACATCAGCCAGAAGGGCGGCGCGCAAGGCGGCGGAATCGCTATCAAGCGCGCTGGTTTCCATCACCCCCCGCACCGCAAGCACATCTGCCCCCGTTGGCTGGCCAAGCGTGACCCCCGCCTGCATCGCCGCATCTTCAACCTGCTTCAGCGCCGCCAAGACCCCCGAAAGCATCGCCCCATTCAGCCGCAGCGCCTCTGGGCCAGCCTCGTCCTCGCGGGCAAGTTTCAGCGACAGATTGACATTGCCGCGCAGCAGCTGCCGCGTCAGCTCGGCCTTAAGCGCATGTTCCAACCCATCAATCCAATCAGGCACCCGCAGCCGCAGATCCAAACCCTTGCCATTGACCGAGCGAAGATCCCACATCCAGGAAAAGCCAGCCCCCTGCCCTTTTTGCGCTGCAAAGCCTGTCATCGATACCGTCATCTTCGCTCCTTTTGGGGCCATCCGTGGCAAAGCCGCGCATTTACCAAATGTTTAGAAAGTTCCCAAAACCGTCTTATTCTATCGTATATCAAGACAGTTTTAACCGAATGCGACAGACGGCCAAGGACCTTGGTTTAGGTCACATTAGGCGGGCGCAGCGCCAAGGGGCAAGAGATGTTGACGTTTTTCAATCAGGGAAAGGCTGAAAAGCCGCTGTCCAGCGAGGCGCAAAGCTGTATTCAGCTGGTGCGTGGCTATTGGGAGGCGCTGCGCCACGCTGGCCGCTTGCCCTCTCGTGGCGATATCGACCCGCGCGGGCTGTCGGGCGTGTTGGAACGGGTATTCCTGATCGAGCGCGTCGCACATGGCCAAGCGCGGTTTCGGCTGTCGGGCATGCATCTGCATGATCTTCTGGGGATGGACGCGCGCGGGATACCGCTTGGCTCCTTTTTCGAGCCGGTTGCCAGAACGCGGCTGACTGACGAGCTGGAACAGGTCTTTAGCCATCACAACATCTTGACGCTGCATCTAGAGGCCGAGCGCAGTTTGGCGCAGCCAGCGCTTGCCGCCTGCATGCAGATCCTGCCGCTGGCGCATGACAACGGCACGCAGCAACTGGCGCTTGGCTGTTTGGTCAGCGAGGGAAAGATTGGCCGCAGCCCAAGGCGCTTTGCGATCGCGCAGCTGCACCACGAGACGATAACGCTGCCGGGCTTAACGCTGGTCAGCAGCGCCAGCAAAACCGCGCCAGACCGGCGCATGACAGCCCCCAGACCGGCGCTGCGCTTGGTCAGTTCGCGCGATTAACTGCCCAAAGCAAAAGGGCAGAGGTTTCCCCCTGCCCTTGATGGTGCAGATCCCGAAGGATCAGAGCGCGACGCGCTGTGCAGCGTTGCGTTGCGCCGACAATTCTTCAGACACCAAGAAAGCCAGTTCCAGCGACTGCGAAGCATTCAGACGCGGGTCGCAAGCGGTGTGATAGCGATCCGACAGATTTTCATCGGTGACCGCGCGCAGACCGCCGGTGCATTCGGTGACGTCTTTGCCCGTCATCTCGAAATGCACACCACCCGGCACAGTGCCTTCGGCTTTGTGAATCTGGAAGAACTCGCGCACTTCGCGCAGCACCGAATCGAAGGGGCGGGTTTTATAGCCCGAAGCCGCTTTGATGGTGTTGCCGTGCATCGGGTCACAAGACCAGACCACCTTGGCGCCTTCTTCCTGAACGGCCTTGATAAGACGCGGCAGGTTGTCGCCCACCTTGCCGGCCCCAAAGCGCGCGATCAGGGTCAGACGGCCCGCCTCGTTTTCGGGGTTCAGCTTGGCCATCAGCACCTTCAGATCGTCGGCAGTGGTGGTGGGACCGCATTTCAGGCCGATCGGGTTCAGCACGCCACGCGCAAATTCAACATGCGCGCCGTCTGGCTGGCGGGTGCGGTCGCCGATCCAGATCATATGGCCCGAACCTGCAACCACTTGGCCGGTGATGCTGTCAACGCGGGCCAGAGCCTCTTCATATTCCAGCAGCAAGGATTCGTGGCTGGTGTAGAAATCCACGCTCGACAATGTCGGCGCGTTTTCAGAATTCACACCGGCCGCATTCATGAAATCCAAAGCGTCGGAAATCCGGTTCGAGATCTCGCGGTAGCGCTCGGCCTTGTCATGTTCGGCAAAGCCCAGCGTCCAAGAATGCACGCGGTGGATATCGGCAAAACCGCCGGTCGAGAAAGCCCGCAGCAGGTTCAGCGAGGCTGCCGCTTGGGTGTAGGCCTGGAGCATCCGCTGCGGATCGGGCAGACGCGCTTCCATATTGGCGTCAAAGCCATTGATGATGTCGCCGCGATAAGACGGGTATTCAACGCCATCGATCACTTCGGTCGGCGCCGAACGTGGCTTGGCAAATTGCCCGGCCATGCGGCCCACCTTGATGACGGGCACTTTCGCGCCATAGGTCAGCACCACAGCCATTTGCAGCATCACGCGGAAGGTGTCGCGGATGTTATCGGCCGAGAATTCGGAAAAGCTTTCGGCGCAATCGCCGCCTTGCAGCAAGAACGCCTTGCCTTCAGCCGCCAAAGCCAACTGCTTTTTCAGCTTGCGCGCCTCGCCTGCGAAGACCAGCGGCGGATATTTGGCAAGCTGCGCTTCGACCGCGGCAAGGTTTGCCGCATCCGGATAATCCGGCATCTGCACACGCGGTTTTGCGCGCCAGTCCGACTTGTTCCAACCCTTGGTCATGCAAGCTTCCCTTCCGTTAGCGATACCGGACGCGGTATATGAAAATTATCCGTGCTTGCAAAGGGTCAAAGGCGGCAATTTAACGCAGAAGCCACTTGCGGCGGGCCTGAATTCCTGTTTCCTTCGCGCAAATCCGACACATATAGGTCGCAACATGTCCGCGCCATCGGCGAAAGCCACTCAAGTGAAGAAGGCCGTGGCACCACGGCGTTTTGTTTTCCTGTTGCTTGATAAGTTCACCATGATCAACTTCGCGGGCGCGATCGAGCCTTTGCGGCTGGCCAACCATGTTTTGGGCTATGCGGTCTACACATGGGCGCTTTGTGGCGAGGGCGGCGGCGAGAAGACCTGCTCGAATGGCGCGACGTTCAAGCTTGATTTCGGGCTGGATGATATCGAGCGCGACGACACGATCTTGGTCTGTGGCGGTATCGAGATCCAAAAGACCACCACCAAGCCGGTGCTGAACTGGCTGCGCCGCGAGGCGCGCCGCGGGGTGGCGATTGGCGGCCTTTGCACCGGCGCCTATGCGCTGGCCAAGGCGGGGCTTTTGGACGGCAAAAAGGCCACGATCCATTGGGAAAACCAAGACGGCTTTTCCGAGGAATTCGAAGAGGTCAAGCTGACCAAATCGGTGTTTGTGATGGATGGCAACCGCTGGTCTACGGCGGGGGGGATTTCCTCGATTGATCTGATGTTGCGGATCATTGCCAGCGATCACGGCGAAGATCTGGCCAATAACGTCGCCGATCTGATGATCTATTCGACCATTCGCACCGACCAAGACACCCAGCGGCTGTCGATCCCGACCCGCATCGGCGTGCGTCACCCCAAGCTCAGCCAAGTCATCCAGATGATGGAAGGCGCTATTGAAGACCCGCTCAGCCCAGCTGATCTTGCCGAAGATGTCGGCATGTCGACGCGGCAGTTGGAACGGCTGTTCCGCCGCTATCTGAACCGCAGCCCAAAGCGCTACTATATGGAGCTGCGGCTGCAAAAGGCGCGCAATCTGCTGATGCAGACCGATATGTCGGTGATCAACGTGGCGCTGGCCTGCGGTTTTGCCAGCCCGTCGCATTTCTCTAAATGCTACCGCAGCCATTACAGCACTACCCCTTACCGTGAACGCGGTACCCAAGGCATGCCCGGCAGCGCCATTGCAGGGCGTTTGTCGATCTAAACCAATCCGCAAGGCGCGCAAAATTTGCCCGCCTTGCCCCCAGAAAAGCGCAGAAACCCGAGTTTATCTCTCAGCTATCTACTTTTCTTTTTATTTCCTTCACATTAGTCTGCCCTGCAGGATTGCGGTCCAATATGGGAGATAACAATGAAAAAACTACTTCTCGCCACAGCAGCTTCGGCGCTGATGGCAGGTGCTGCCTCGGCAGAAGACGTAAAGATCGGCATTCTGATCGGCTTCACCGGCCCGATTGAATCGCTGACTGGCCATATGGCCAATGCCGCAGAAGAAGCCATGGCGGAAGTCAATGCTTCGGGCAAAGCGCTGAACGGGATGAACTTTGTCTCGGTGCGCGGCGACTCGACCTGTGGCGACTCGGCAGCCGGCACCGCCGCTGCAGAGCGTTTGGTCACCGCTGAAGGCATCAAAGGCATGGTCGGCGGCGACTGCTCGGGTGTGACCGGCGCTATTTTGCAAAACGTGGCCCGTCCAAACGGCATCGTCATGGTGTCGCCTTCGGCCACCTCGCCAGCGCTCTCGAGCGCTGAAGACGACGGTTTGTTCTTCCGCACAGCGCCTTCGGACGCCCGCGAAGGCCAAGTCATGGCTGACGTTCTGGTCGAGCGTGGCGTGAAATCCATCGCGCTGACCTATACCAACAACGACTACGGCAAGGGTCTGGCCGAAGCGATTGCAGAATCCTTCACCGCTGTTGGCGGCGTTGTGACGATCAACGCCAGCCACGAAGACGGCAAGGCTGACTATTCGGCAGAAGTTGCAGCCTTGGCTGCGGCAGGTGGCGATCTGTTGGTGGTTGCGGGCTATCTGGATCAGGGCGGCAAGGGCATCATCCAAGCCTCGCTCGATTCCGGCGCGTTCTCGACCTTTGGTCTGCCCGGCGGCATGGTTGGCGACAGCCTGCCAGAAGCCATCGGCCCAGCTTTGAACGGCTCTTATGGCCAAGTTGCACAGTCGGACTCCGAAGGTGCTGCCAAGCTGATCGAAATGGCTAAAGTCAACTCGCCTGCTTGGGATGGCACCTCGCCCTATGCGATGGAAAGCTATGACGCAGCGGCTTTGATCATGTTGGCGATGCAGGCTGCAGGCTCGACCGATCCGAAAGTCTACAAAGACAAGGTGATGGAAGTTGCCAATGCACCAGGCGTCAAAATCGGCCCCGGCGATCTGGGCATGGCGATGGAGCTGCTCGCAGCAGGTCAAGACATCGACTATGAAGGCGGTTCGGCTGTCGAGCTGATCGGCCCCGGCGAAAGCGCTGGTCGCTACCGCGAATTCGAGATCAAAGACGGCAAATACGAAACCACAAAGTTCCGTTAATTTGATCTGACGCAAAACTTGGCACGGCCCGAGGTCTTCCTCGGGCCGTTGCCATAAAGAAAGCCCGCCGCAGCTGCGGACAAGAGGCCAAGACAGGGGAAACCAGATGATAGACGTCGAAAACCTGCACAAACATTTTGGCGGCTTTCATGCCGTTGATGGCGCATCGCTTAAAATCCAATCGGGGTCGATCACCGGATTGATCGGGCCGAATGGCGCGGGAAAGACCACGCTTTTCAATGTGATCGCAGGACGACTGCCGCCAACCTCGGGGGTTGTGCGGATGGACGGCGAAGACATCACCGGCCTGCCGCCGCATCAGCTGTTCGACAAGGGGCTGTTGCGCACCTTTCAGATTGCGCATGAATTCGGCTCGATGACCGTGCGCGAAAACCTGATGATGGTGCCGGGCAATCAATCGGGCGAAAGCCTGTGGAACGCTTGTTTTCGTCGTGGGGCTGTTGCCGCCGAAGAACGGCGTCTGCGCGAAAAAGCCGATGAGGTGCTGGAGTTTCTGACGATCTCGCATCTGGCCGACAACCGCGCTTCTGACATCTCGGGCGGGCAGAAAAAACTGCTCGAGCTGGGCCGCACTATGATGGTTGACGCCAAGATGGTGTTTCTGGACGAGGTCGGCGCGGGCGTCAACCGCACGCTTTTGAACACCATCGGCGACGCGATTGTGCGGCTAAACCAAGAGCGCGGCTATACCTTTTGCGTGATCGAACATGACATGGATTTCATTGCCCGCATCTGTGGCCCGGTGATCTGCATGGCCGAGGGCAAGGTTTTGGCCGAGGGCACGATCGACGAGGTCAAGAACAACGAGCGGGTGATCGAGGCCTATCTGGGCACCGGCCTGAAGAACAAAGTAAAGGGGGCGGCACATGGCTGAGCCGTTTTTGATTGGCGAGAGCATGACCGGCGGCTATGGCGCGGTCGATATCTTGCACGACTGTACCATTGCCGTCGACAAGGGCCAGATTGCGGTGATCGTCGGGCCAAATGGCGCGGGCAAATCCACCGCGATGAAGGCGGTCTTTGGCATGCTGAATTTGCGAGGCGGCCGTGTGGTGCTGGACGGCGAAGATATTACCAAGCTGACGCCACAGGCCCGCGTGCGCAAGGGCATGGGGTTTGTGCCGCAGACCAGCAATATTTTCACCTCGATGACAGTGGAAGAGAACCTCGAGATGGGGGCTTTCATCCGCGAAGACGACATCAAACACACCATGGCGCAGGTTTACGACCTGTTCCCGATCCTGAAACAAAAGCGGTTTCAGGCGGCGGGCGAGCTGTCGGGCGGGCAGCGCCAGCAGGTGGCCGTGGGCCGCGCGCTGATGACCCAGCCCAAGGTTTTGATGCTGGACGAACCCACCGCAGGCGTCTCGCCCATCGTGATGGACGAGCTGTTTGACCGCATCATCGAAGTGGCCCGCACCGGAATCTCTATCCTGATGGTAGAACAGAACGCGCGACAAGCGCTTGATATTGCAGACAAAGGCTATGTTTTGGTGCAGGGCGCGAACCGCTTTACTGACACCGGACAAGCTTTGCTGGCCGACCCAGAGGTCCGCCGTTCCTTCTTGGGGGGTTGAGGCTATGGATATGCTAAACGCGCTTGTCGCCTTTTTGAACTATGTCTTCGTGCCGGCCATGGCCTATGGCAGCCAATTGGCGCTGGGGGCGCTGGGGCTGACCTTGGTCTTCGGCATCTTGCGGTTTTCCAACTTTGCCCATGGCGACACCATGGCCTTTGGCACCATGTGCGTGATCGGGGTGACATGGCTGTTCCAATCTTGGGGCATCAGCTTTGGCCCGCTGCCCACTGCCCTGCTGGCCCTGCCCTTTGGCATCGTGCTAACGGCCGCTTTTGTGCTGGCGACCGACCGGATGGTCTACCGATTTTATCGCGTGAAAAAGGCAAAATCGATCATTCTGGTGATCGTCTCGACCGGCGTGATGTTCATCACCAATGGTCTGACCCGCATCATCATCGGCCCGGAAGAGCGCAATTTTCTGGACGGCGAGCGCTTTGTGATCACCGCAGGTCAGTTCAAGGCCTTGACCGGCCTGACCGAAGGGCTTGCGGTCAAAAGCACTGTCGCGATCTCGGTCGTTGTAGCGGCGCTTTGCGTGGCAGCGCTGTTTTGGTTCTTGCAGCGCACCCGCGAGGGCAAATCCATGCGCGCCTATTCCGACAACGAAGATCTGGCGCTGCTGTCGGGCATCAACCCCGAACGCGTGGTCATGGTGACATGGATCATCGCGGCAGCGCTGGCGACGATTGCCGGCACGCTTTACGGTTTGGACAAATCCTTCCGCCCCTTTATCTATTTCCAACTGCTGTTGCCGATTGCGGCCTCGGCGGTGGTGGGCGGGCTGGGCAGCCCCTTGGGCGCGATTGTCGGCGGCTTTATCGTCGCCTTTTCCGAGGTCTTTGTGACCTATGCTTGGAAAAAGGTCGTGGGCTATCTGGTGGTTTTGGACCTAGAGCCGACCACGCTGCTGCAACTGCTGTCGACCGATTACAAATTCGCCGTCAGCTTTACCATTCTGATTATCGTGCTGCTGTTCCGGCCCACCGGCATTTTCAAGGGGAAATGAGATGAAGCGTAACCTTTCCCTTTTCGCAGCCGTTGGGGTGCTGTTTTTGCTGACAGGCATGTTCCAAAGCTGGAACCTTGCTTTGCAGATTTTGAACATCGGCGTGATCTCGGCGATCATGGCTTTGGGCGTCAATATGCAATGGGGCTATGCCGGGCTGTTTTCCACCGGCATCATGGGCTCGGTGGCTTTGGGCGGCTTGGCGGTGGTGATTGTCTCCAGCAAACCCGTGCCCGAGGCTTGGGCTGCCGGTGGGCCGCGTCTGCTGCTTGGCTTGGGCTTTGGCATTGCCGTGCTGTTTGCGGCAATCTTTGCCCATCGCAAGATGAAACCGGGGCGCGCGCGGGGCTGGACCTTGGCCGCGATCCTGATTGGCGGCTTCTTCGCCTATCGTGCGATCTTTGACCCGGCCGCCGATGCGATCGAGGCTTTCAACCCAGCCACCGCCGGCAATATCGGCGGGCTTGGGTTGCCGTCTTTGCTGGCTTGGCCGGTGGGGGGGCTGTTTGCTGGACTTGCGGCTTGGGCGATTGGCAAGGCGGTTTTGGGGCTGCGGTCGGATTATCTGGCGATTGCGACCTTGGGCATCGCCGAGATCGTGCTGGCGGTGATGAAAAACGAAGACTGGCTGGCGCGCGGGGTGAAAAACATCATCGACCTGCCGCGTCCTTGGCCAGTGCCTTACGAGGTTGATCTGCAAAAAAGCGCCAAGTTTCTAACCCTGACCAGCGATTGGGGATTGGATGCGACCCAAGCCTCAACGATCTTTGTCAAGCTTTTGTATCTGTTGATCTTTACCGTGGTTCTGCTTGCAGTGATCTTTTTGTCAGAGCGCGCTTTGAACAGCCCATGGGGTCGGATGATGCGCGCGATCCGCGACAACGAGGTCGCAGCAAGTGCGATGGGCAAAGATGTCACCGCGCGGCATTTGCAGATCTTTGTGATCGGATCTGTTGTCGTGGGGATCGCGGGCGCGATGCTGACCTCGATGGAGGGGCAGCTGACGCCCAACAGCTACACCCCGCTGCGCTTTACCTTTCTGATCTGGGTGATGGTGATCGTTGGCGGGTCGGGCAACAACTGGGGCGCGGTCTTGGGCGGTTTGCTGCTGGGGTGGCTGTGGTTGATCGTGGAAAACGCAGGGCCGGTGGCGATGGGCTATATCACCATGCCGATGCCAGATGGTCTGCTGAAAGACCACCTGATCACTGCGGCGCCGCATTTGCGGCTGGTGACTTTGGGCTTGGTGCTGCTTTTGGTGCTGCGCTTTAGCCCCAAGGGGCTTATTCCCGAGAAATAGCCGCAGCGGGCCAAAGCCCCCAATCCTGCCCCATAAAGTGGAAAACCTCCTGCGGCGCGGCCGTCAGGGGGTTTTCGTTTACGCGGCCAAACACCGTGCCTTGCGGATGCGCAAGCGCCCAAAGCCGCAGGCTGTCCAGATCGGGGGTCAGCGCCACGGGGTTGGTCAGGCGTCCTAGAAAATTCACCTCGGCATGATATTCAACATTGCTGACCGCAAGGCCATTTGGCGCAAGCTGGGCCAGCCGATTGGCCAAGGCTTGCCCGTCATAGCTGGGGTAAAGCGAGGTCAGCACGATCACCGCGTGCAGCCCCAGCGCAAAGCCCGCCCCCATCGCCACGCGGCCAAGATTTTGTGGCAAAAGCCGCGACAGCAGCGCAAGCGCCAGTAGCACCACGCCAAAGCCCGTCAGCGGCCAAAGCGGCGCAATCGGGTCCATATGGGCGGGCATGGCGATCAGCCCCTGCCCCAAACCAATCGCCAAAACCGCCGCAACCGCCAGACCCACCCCGCCCCAGCCACGCAGAGCCTTGGCACTGGCAAAGCCCACCATCAACGCCACCGCCGGAAAGGCCGGGATCAGGTAATGCACCTGCTTGCCCGAGATCATCGAAAACAACAGCAAAGCCGAAACCGCCCAAAGCGCGCAAAACCGCAACGCCGGCTCTGCACGCCACGCCTGCCCAATCGCGCGCCAAAGCGCCCAAGACCAGCCCCAAGGAAACAGGATCAGCGGCAAAAGCGCGATCAAAAACCACAGCGGGCGATCATGCGCCATCCCGCCCGCCACCCGTGCGGCCGATTGGGTCCAGAGCAGCTCTTTGATAAAGGCCGGTGGTGCGGTGGCCAAAGTCGGCACCAACCACAGCGCCACCAGCGCCAAAGTCACCAGCAGCGCCAGACCAAAGCCCTTGGCGGCCGCGCGCAGCTGCGGCGGATGCTCGGCCCAAAGCCGCATTCCCAGCAGCAGCGGCATCAGATGCACGAAAATCACCGGCCCCTTGGCATAGATCCCAAAGGCCAGCGCCAGCCCAAATCCGCCCCAAGCCCGCGCTGTGTGATCGCCCTGCCCGATCCGCCAGATCGCAGCTGCGCCAGCCAGCACGCAAAGCCCCAAAAGCGCGTCAAACATCGTGGACGAGCCATAGGTCAGAAACACCGGAAAGCTGATCAGCGCCAGCATCGCCCGCGACGGCAGCGCGGTATCTTGCGGCCACAACCGCCGCGCAAGCATCCCCGTGCCCGCCACCATCGCGACCGCGCAGGCAGGCCCCACCAAGCGCGCGGTAAATTCGCTGACCCCAGTGACAAACCAAACCAAATTGATCATGGCAAACAACAGCGGCGTCTTATGGGTATAAAGCTCGCCATTCTTGGTCAGATGCAGCGGATCATGGCTTTGCCACATCTCCCAAGCCACGCTTAGATATCGGGTCTCATCTATCGGCAGCAAGGGGCGCATCGCCACCAGCGCCATCAAAAGCCCAGCCGTTGCCGCCAAAATCGCCCAAAATGACACCCGCATCATCGCTCTCCCTTGCCTTTGGTCTTGGTAGCGCAGCGCCGATGTTTGGTCCATGCCGCAATCAGTCCGAACAAGCCGACAAAACCGACGCATCTTTGTCGCAAAAGCAACGACGAGCGCCGGAAAACCGATTATCCCTAAGCAAAAGGCGTGTCGCGCCGGATGCAAAGAAGGATTCCCCTATGAAAACCCATACCCGCGTTGTGGTCATTGGCGGTGGCGTTGTCGGCTGTTCGGTGCTTTACCATCTGACCAAGCTGGGTTGGTCGGATGTGATGCTGATTGAACGCTCCGAGCTGACCTCTGGCTCGACTTGGCATGCGGCAGGCGGCTTTCACACCCTGAACGGCGACACCAATATGGCCGCGCTGCAAGGCTATACCATCCGGCTTTACAAAGAGCTGGAGGCGATCACCGGCATGTCTTGCGGGCTGCACCATGTTGGCGGCATCACGCTGGCCGACACCCATGAACGCTTTGACCAGCTAAAGGCCGAACGCGCCAAGCACCGCTATATGGGGCTGGATACCGAGATTTTGGGGCCGGAAGAGATCAAGGCCTTTACCTCGGGTCTGGTCAATCTGGAAGGCATTGTCGGCGCGCTTTACGACCCGCTGGATGGCCACCTTGACCCATCGGGCACCACCCACGCCTATGCCAAGGCCGCGCGGATGGGCGGGGCCGAGATTGTGCTGCACAACCGCGTGCTGGAAACCAACCCCACCGCCGAGGGCTGGGAAGTGGTCACCGAAAAAGGCACGGTCTACTGCGAACATCTGGTCAATGCAGGCGGGCTTTGGGCGCGCGAAATTGGCGCGATGGCGGGGGTTTACCTGCCGCTTTTGCCAATGGCGCACCAATATCTGGTCACCGATGATATCCCCGAGATCATGGATATTCTGAAAACCGGCAAGGAATTCCCGCATGTGATGGATCCGGGCGGCGAAAGCTATCTGCGCCAAGAGGGGCGCGGGCTGTGTATCGGCTTTTATGAAAAGCCCTGCGAGCCTTGGTCGGTTGATGGCACGCCCTGGACCTTTGGCCACGAGCTGTTGAACGAATCCTTCGATAAGATCGAAGATTCGGTGAACTTTGCCTATCGGCGTTTCCCCGTGCTGGAACGCTCGGGCGTCAAGCGGGTGATCCACGGTCCCTTTACCTTTGCCCCCGATGGCAACCCGCTGATTGGGCCTGTGCAGGGGCTAAAGAACTATTGGTCGGCCTGTGCGGTGATGGCAGGCTTTAGCCAAGGCGGCGGCATGGGGCTAGCGCTGGCGCAATGGATGATCGAAGGCGAGGTCGAACGCGACCCGCGCGGCTTTGACGTCAGCCGCTTTGGCACCTGGACCTCGCCCGGCTATACCGTGCCCAAGGTGATCGAGAATTATCAGATGCGGTTTTCGGTCGGCTATCCGAACGAAGAACGCCCGGCAGCCCGGCCGTTCCGCGTCACCCCGATGTATGACAAATTCACCGAGATGCGCGCGGTTTGGGGCCAGCAATACGGGCTGGAAGTGCCAAACTACTACGCTTTGCCCAACGAGCCGGTCTATGAGACCCCCACCTTCAAACGCTCGAACGCTTGGGAGGCCACGCGCCAAGAGGTCATGGCCGTGCGCGAAGGCGTTGGCATCAACGAGGTGCAGAACTTTGGCAAATACCTTGTCAAAGGCCCCAAGGCCCGCGCTTGGCTTGATCGCATCATGGCCGGCACCATTCCAAAGGTTGGCCGTCTTAGCCTGACGCCAATGCTGGCGCATTCGGGCAAGATCTTTGGCGATTTCACTGTGTCTTGTCTGTCCGAGCAGGAATTCCAGCTGACCGCCAGCTATGGCGCGCAGGGCTGGCATCAGCGCTGGTTTGAACAGAATATGACCGATGGTGTCACGGTCGAGAATATCTCGGATGCCCGCTCGGGCTTTCAAATTGCAGGGCCAAAGGCGCGCGAGCTGTTGTCGCGCGTCACCCGCGCCGATGTCTCGGCCGAAGCCTTCAAGTTCATGGATGTCAAACCGATGACCGTGGGCATGGCAAATTGCATCGTGCAGCGCGTCAGCTACACCGGCGATCTGGGCTATGAGATCTTTACCGACCATATGTCGGTGCGCCATCTTTGGGATGTGCTGACTGCCGCCGGCGGCGATCTGGGCCTGCGCGCCTTTGGCATGCGGGCGATGATGAGCCTGCGGCTGGACAAATGGTTCGGGTCTTGGGGGCGCGAGTTCAGCCCCGATTATACGCCTTGTGAAACCGGGCTTGACCGCTTTATCCGCTGGAACAAAGACGCCGATTGGATCGGCAAGGCCCCTGCGATGGCCGAAAAGGCGGCAGGCGCGAAACGCCGTCTGGTGACCTTTATTGTCGATGCCAAAGACGCCGATGTGGTGGCTTGGGAGCCGATCTGGCTTGAGGGCGCGGTGGTGGGCTATTGCACCTCGGGCGGCTATGCGCATTTCAGCCAAAAGTCGGTGGCGCTGGGGTTCTTGCCTGCCGACAAGATCAAAGATGGTCTGGAATGCGAGATCGAGATCTTGGGCGAGCGGCGGCGCGCCGTGGTGCATCTGGCCCCGCTTTGGGATGGCGACGGCGCAAGGATGCGGGGCTGACAAAGCCTGCCCTTATCGTGCAAGATAGGGGCAGATCAGCGGTTGCAAAGGGCAGCGATGCAGGGGCTACGAATTGTTATTCCGGCGGCAGGGGCCTCTTCGCGGATGCGCGGCGGCGACAAGCTGCTGGAGCAAGTCGAGGCCATGCCACTGCTGCGACGCCAAGCCATGCTAGCGCTTGGGCTTTGCGCCGATGTCGTGGTGACGCTGCGACCCAGCGATGTGGCGCGTCATGCGGTCTTGCGGGGCTTGAAGCTTCAGATTGCTTGGGTGGTGCAGGCCTCCGAAGGCATGGCGGCCTCGATCCGCGCCGGCAGTCTGGGGGCAAGCGGCAGCGTAATGATCCTGCCCGCCGATATGCCCGAGCTTGACCGCAGCGATTTGCAGACCCTGACCCAGGCCTTTGCGGCGGCGCCGCAGGCGATTTGGCGTGGTGCAAGTGCCGGGGGTCTCGCAGGCCATCCGGTGATTTTCCCTGCCGATCTGGTGGGACAGTTACAAGAGATCTTGGGCGATGCAGGCGCTCGTGCGGTGCTGGGGGCAAACGCAAACCGGATCCGGCTGTGCCCGCTGGCGGCAGAGCATGCGCTCACCGATCTGGACACGCCCGAGGATTGGGCGGCTTGGCGCGCAAAGGCCAAGCCCTCGGCGGCAAAAGCAACACCCTAAAGCGCCGCGCTAATAGGTCACGGTGACAACGATCTGATCGCTATAGCTTCCGGTGGCGGGCGTTTGCGGGCTGAAAATCCGGCCAAAAACCGTCAGCACTTGGGCGCTGCCACTGCCGGTGCCTGCGGTCTGACTGGCAGGGCTGGTGCCCCAGTCCAGGCTGCGGCCCGCGTCGTGATAAACGCCATAGGCCAGCAAATCGCTGCCACTGAGCATGCGCCGTCCGCTTGGCCCCGCATCCACCGCATGCAGGCCAAAGCCAAGCCCAACCGTATAGGGCGCGGCATTGGTGCAAGAGACGGTGATCTGCGCGCTTTGATCGATCGGCGCGGTGATCTGGCGCGAGATCAGGCCGAAATCCATCGCGGTGACGCTGACGCTGCAACTGGATGTCAGCTCGGCCCTGACGCTAAAGCTGCTGGCAACGCCGGTCTGGGTGCAGCTGACCTCACCATAGGCCATCGTGGCTCCAAGGCCCGCATCAAAGCTCGAGGTGTAAAGCCCCACCACCGCCTCTGCCCCAATCGCGGTGATCTCGCCATAAAGCATCGGTGTGATCAAAGCCGCACCATTGGCGTCCAAGGTCAACGGATAGCTGCGCATCTGCCAGACCTCACCTCCGTTGGAAAAGCTGTTCTGACCAGTCAGCTGATAGCTGAGCGGGGCAAGCCCCTGCCCCGCAAGGCTGCGCGGCGATTGCCCTGCCGCCGCGCCGCCGCTGCCTGCGCCCAGGCTGACACAGCTCTGCACCACCGCCCCCGCCGTGCCACCGCTGCAAGAGATCGCCACCGGCCCGCTGGTTTGCAGCACAACCCCGTCGCGCACCGAGATCACCCCGAAATCCAATGAGGCAATATCAGCCCGACACACCAAACCCGCCTGCGCCGCACAGGGCAGCAGCAGCGCAAAACCGAAAGTCAAAATCATCGACCTCATTTGCAGATCACACCTTCAATATAGGCTTGCAGGCCTTTGACTTTTTCATAGGCAAACGCGGCCTCGCAGCGGCTGGTCTGGGTGCTGACGCTCAGTCGGTTGTGCTTGTGCAACCCCTCGACCCAGACCTCGCCATCATATCCAACCACGAAATCCTCACCCGTCCCGCGCAGGCGGGCAATCGCACCGCTGGGCACAAAGCCCCCCGCCACATCGCGCAAAACCACAATCGCGGCATTGGGAGAACCACCGCGAAAATCAACCGTGACCCCACCCCCGCGCGCTGGCACCACATCTTGCGCTGTCGCCGCCAGATTGATGTCAAGCGGCACATCCAGCGGATTGACCGAGATTTTATTGATCCGGTAGGATTGCAAATCCGGCAGAAGCGCCCTGCCAAACAGGCCCGTGCGTGCGGCTTCGCGGTTGTTCAGCTGCACAGGAACCTGCGGCACCCCCAGTTTGACCACCGCAAAGGCGTCTTGGATCGGCGGGCTGGCAAAAAGCCCGCCGCCGGCAAAGACCAAAGCCCCCTCTAAACTGGCGCGCGCAGTGACACGCTGTTGCGCCTTGTTCAACACAAGCTCGGCGCGCCCAATCCGGCTTTGATAGGTGCCGCGCACACTGGCCGCGGTGTCCGAAAGATTGAGCGTATAGCCAAAGCTGCCCGCCGCACGGCTGGCATGGCGCGACAGGCTGGAAGACAGCGCCCCCCCCTGTCGGCTGTCCTGCCGCAGATCGGCGCTTAGATAGGTGCGCAGGCCCAATGGCATCGACACCGCCATCGAGACGCCAGCGCCGCCATCTCCGACCAGGTCCTGAAAGGCGTTAAAGCGCAGCGCCGATTTTTGTGCGCGGCGGCGAAAGCCGTAAGAGGCCGAGACGATCAGATTGCTGCCGCTGTCGCGCTTGGTATGGATCAGGCTCAGGCCAAAGCTGTCGCCCTTGGCCCTTGGCGGGAAGGTAAGAAACAGCGCATCGGTGGCCTGCACCCCATCTTGCCCCAGCTGCGGTTGAAAGGCTGTGCTTAGATCCTGATAGCCGGCAAGATTGCGCCGCATGCGCAGCCGCAGCCCGACGCCCAAAAGCTCGCTGCGCAAAGAGGCCGTCCAAAAGCCACCGCTTTGCGCCCCGTTTTGGCTTTTTCCAGCGGCCAAGTTGATCTCGGCGCGGTGAAACAGCGCAGCCCCCAACCCCAGCCCCACCACCGCCAAACCCGCCATCGTCTCGCCATGCGCCTCAAGCGTCAGCCGATCCGTCACCCCATAGCGCAGGCTGACAGCACTTGCCGCACGCCCGCTGTAGTTTTCCGCCGCATTGCCAAAAGCCCGCCGCAGCCGGCCATGATCAAGGCTGTAATCCAAAACCCCCTTAGCGAGCAGGCTTTGGGTGGCGAAAAACGGCACCCGCGCCACCTGCTCGCTGCCGCCTTCATCACGCAGCACAAACACCGCCTCGCCACTGCTGGTGATCATCGGCACATGGCTTAAGGTGAAAGGCCCGGGCTCGATCGCACCAGAATAGGCGCGCACATTGTCGACATAAACTTCAAGCGTCGAGGGCAGATTGGCCATGCCAGCATAAGACAGCAGCGGATTGGTCATCACATCATCGCGCAGCGAGAAATCGCGGTGCAGCTGCACCCCGCCCATGCGCACCGGCCGCGTCCAAGCCAAACCGCCGGTGCTGACATCGCCCAACGTCAGGCTTAACATCCGGCTGGGGCTTTGCAGCGTAAAAGCGGTGTCATAGCGGCTGAACCTCGCCGCAGCCCTGCTGGTCAAATCAGCGTTTAAGGATCCGGTCTGGGTCAGCACGCCAAAAGGCGTGACAGCCCGCAGCTCTAACCCGGCAAAGAGCGTGCTGGGTCGAAAGCCCTCAAACAGAATGTTATCACCAAGGTTGCTGCTGACTTGATAGTTCAACACCACCCCATAGCCGCCTTGCGCCTGCAACGGGTCTTGCGCCGCCACCGCTGAAAGCGCCACCGGCATCAGCATGGCGGGCGGAACCGTCATATACATCGCCTGCGCATCAGGATCATAATCATAGCTGAGACCGGAAATCTGATCCAGAAACACCGTCTTACCCAAGGCCCGGGGCACTGCAAGGCCGGCAAGCTCTAGATCCTGCGCCTGTGCCGACATCCGATCAAAGGGCAAGAGCAGCTGAAACTCACTGATCGCGCCCGTGTCGCGCCCATTGATATAGACCAGCAGAAACAGCGTCTGATTGGCCTCTGCTGCCGCCTGAAACGACAGCCCCGAAAGATCGGACTGCGCCCATGCCGGTTGCGGCGCAAAGCCTGCAAACAGTACAAGCGCAGCCAAGACCACCCCGCCTCGACCAAGGCCAAAGCAAAGACCCAGACAAAGGCTCGGGGGCCGCAGGGCGCTAAGGGTCAGCTTTGCTACCAAAACACAAAGGCACCGATAGCCGAATGGCAAAGTTCAGCGTTAATTTCGCAGGCCTGCGGCTTGGCAATTGGTCGATCAAAACCCGATAACATTCTTGCCCCCGCACCGCTGTTTTCGCCGTCCGCACCAGACGGATGGTGATTTCCTGATTGGGCTTCATCCGCAGTGCAGGCGGACTTGCCACCACATCGCGCGTCGCCACCAGCGTGCCTTGACCACCATCGCGCAGCCAGCGCATCACCCGCACCTGCCCCAGACTTTCGCCCGGCCCGCTGACCTTGACCTTCAGAATGGCCGTCGTCACATCGCCGGCCACCTGGATCGAGGTCGGCGAGACCATGAACTCGGTGGCAAAAGCCATAGAACTTAGACTGCCGGCCCCCAGCATCAGCCCGATCGCAGCCACGGCCCTCAGCCTTGGCAACAGCCAGATCACGGTGTAAAGGTCACGGTAAGGCCGATGGTATCGCTAAAGCTGCCCATCGCAGGATTTCCGCCATTGGCAATATCACCATAAAGCGTCACGGTATAAACCTTATCTGCAGTGTCAGCCACCAGGGTTGCCACTTCGTTAATAGCCATATCAGTCAAGGTAATAGGCGCCAAAACCAATAAATAAGGCAAGTAATCACTGGTATTGGCTTTCATCGCGCGCACAGCCCCGACCGCATTCGCCGAATTCAGGCCACCGCCAACAATGATCGTCGAAGGCGCACCACCTGCGGCGTTGCAGGTCAAGGTGATCAACGAGGATGCCGTAGTATGCGCCGAACGGCTGATCTGGCCAAAGTTCATCGCCCCAGCAGACAGCGTGCAAAACCGCGCGACCGTCGCGCTGACCGCGATATTGCCCGCCGCTGTTTCAGCAGCAGAAACCGTCAAAGGCGCAAAAACCAGCAAGGCGCAAAAAGCGCTCGCCAAAGTAGAACTCGTTTTCATTAAAGTCTTTCTTCCACTGCGACAGCAGTTGGATTAGGGACGATCAAAGAAGTTCGAAAGTCCTTGGGCCTTATAACGTTATATTCACAAAAATCTATATAAATACTGAAATAAAACAGAAATATGACGTTTTAAATCATTTAGAGTCGATATATTCGCTTATGCCGTTGCTTTAGATCATTAATAAAAAAGTTATTTTTCGAAAATCTTCAAAAAAGAACCCTATTTTGGGATCCAGCAAGGCTAAAAAATGACAAATTGTACCGGCATTTCCCCAAAGCACCATTTAAAGGACATGATTCGGATCGGAAACTTAGGCAGCAACTGAAGGCCGTTGCAAAATGCGAACTCTGTTCCGCAAGAACAGCGCTGCCTCAAAAGACCAAACACCCGCTGGCCCCTAAGCGCGTGAAGACCAGAACACATCAAATTGCAAAGCGCCATGACGCTGTCTTCAAGGCGAACACGCAGGGCGCCCCGCAAATATGCTCTGCTTGCACCATGGGTTTTGGAACAAATTCAGGATCAAAGCCTGTCTCAGCCACCTGCCAGAACCGGCTATGCAGTCGCAATTCAAGCGCTTTGCCAAAAAGAAATACTGCAAACAAGCCTCGCGCCACACTCTAGCAAAATGATGCAGAGGCTTGAATTTCTTAGCACAACCAAGCATGAAGATTGTAGATGAAATGAATGCAAACCTCTCTCAGGCCGCTTTTCCCAGATATTCAGGCGCTGCCACGACTGACCTTTATCCTTGAAACGAACAGGCTCTCCACTATGTCCGCCTCTTTCAAAAAGAAATCTGCAAATATATTTTTGGCGCTGCCAGATCCGATAAGACGTATTTTGTCTGCATGCGGAATAGGAACAAAATTACTGAAACTTCGTGATCAGCTTTACGCAGCCGAATATCTGCAAGTGTTTCCCCCTGCCGCGCGTGATCTGCGAATACGATATTTGATCCGAGACTTCCGTAGCGGCATCGCTATCGGAAGTCATATCCCCGGTTTTTTCCCGTTCTTAGCAAAAAATTTAGATTGGTCAGAATTTCCAGATATTAAATATGAAAACAAGGATGTTCCAAGCGAGACGGTCCTCGAGGTCGTCAAGCCAGCAGGCTCAGCAAAGCCCGCGCGTGACGTTTCCTTAGCGCTACATATTCACGCTTATTATATTGACGGTCTTATTGATATAAAGCAGGCAATCCTAATTAATAAGTCACTGCCAGATATTTTTGTAACAGCACCTCTGCGTCACCAAGAATTTGTTCAAAAATGTTTTGAAGAATATCCCAAAAAGTTCACTTTTATTGCTTGCGAAAACTTGGGTCGAGATATCGTACCCTTTCTAAATCTACTGCCCGAACTGACCAACCGATATGATTTGATTGGGCACATCCATTTAAAGCAGTCTGTGGCATCGTCTTCAGTTACATTCGCAAAGAGCTGGTCGACTTATCTATTAGGCTCTCTTATTGGGGACTGTAACACTGGAACGCGTGCGATTGATAATATTGCATATGATTTTGGGGGGCGCCAAAGTCCACCGGCCCTATATATTCCCCACATGATGGAGGCGTTAGGATGGGAAGCAAACCTACCTCTGGCCTTGAATGTGGCAGCAGATATGGGTCTTGCCGATTTGCCGCAGCAATTTATATTCTCGGCAGGCACAATGTTCTGGGGTTCCTCTGGTTATCTGGCATGTTTTCAGAACATTAAACGAGACTGGCAAAAATTAGCGAAAGAGCCTGTCGCCAGAGATGGAAATGTGTTGCACGCTATTGAAAGACTTTTTGGAGCAATTGCAGTTGCACGCGGCGAAACGATTATCATTGCTCCGCCGATTGCTAAACCGTTTACCTTCTCAGAAAAGGTCATGAACTTGTGTTTTGCCAGACGAACCAAAGTCACGCGTGACGATGATAGAAGTGAACTGTAAAGCAACGATCTCTTCAACGTCGTCCTGCACAATTGATTCAAAAAGTCTTCGCTTTCACCTTGTGGAGAAAACCAACCAACGTTTAAAAGCAATTGAAAGCCTTACATTCAGAGATAGCCTCAAAGCTGAATCGTCCCGATTTTACTGTGGACCTATCGCTTTATTTTACGCGACCTTATCGAGCCCGTCGCGCTGTGCATAGACATTCGCTTC